>Ga0209475_10000730_pt1 | contig 54256 bp, 49 predicted proteins | sample tdDd471_FD_187128 | JGI IMG/M metagenome (GOLD analysis project Ga0209475, IMG submission 187128) | Marine sediment microbial communities from the Atlantic coast under amendment with organic carbon and nitrate - tdDd47.1 (SPAdes)... | ecosystem: Environmental > Aquatic > Marine > Coastal >... | reverse complement strand
AGCCTGGAACGCTCGCTCGAGCGCCTGCGCACCGACCGGATCGACGTGCTGCTGATCCACTCCGACGGCTCCGACATGGCGATCCTGCAGGACGACGCGCTGATGCGGACCATGGCCGACTTCAAGGCCGAGGGCATGGCGCGGGCGATCGGCGTCTCGACCAAGACGGTCGGGGGCGGCATCCGCACGCTGGAATTGATGGACGTGGCGATGGCGACCTACACCGCCGACCACCGCGATGAGGAGCCGGTGCTCGACTTCGCCGCCGCCCACGGCAAGGGCGTGATCCTGAAGAAGGTGCTGTCCAGCGGCCACGCCGCCGACGTGCCGGCCGCCATTCGCTTCGCGTTCTCGCACCCCGGGGTGTCGAGCGCGGTCATCGGCACCATCAACCCGGCCCATCTGCGGCAGATCGCCGCCTGCGTCGACGCGGCGACCAGCGGGCGGTAGCGCCCGCAGCGGTGGGTGGGTTCCGGGTCGCGCTACGCTCGCCCGGAATGACGACGTTGAAAGGGAGCGACCGGCGGCATCCTTCACCTTGCCGTCATTCCGGAGCGAACCGCGGCAGGCGGGGCGCATCCGGAACCCACCGGCCGCTCCGTCCCAACCCCACTGATCCAGATCAGCGACAGCTTATGGGTCCCGGTATCCAATGTGCCGAACGCGGGCGTCCGGTCCCGCGATGCCATGGAGAACGGTGATGCAGACCAATGTCGGGCTTGTCGATCGGGTGCTGCGGATCGTCGTCGGCGCGGCGTTGATCGCGGTGGCGCTGCTGGTCGCGCACCCCTATGCCTGGGTCGGCTGGATCGGCGTGGTGCCGATTCTGACGGCGATCGTCGGCTACTGCCCGGCCTACCAGCTGATCGGCCTGAGCACCTGCCCGCTGAAGCGCGAGTGACGGCCGGCCGGCGGCACGCAGGGTTTGCGGGGCGGCGCCGGAGCGCCTAAACCATCGGGCGTCGCCGAGCCACGCACGGACCGCCGCCATGCTGCCTGCCATCGCGTTTCCCGTCATCGACCCGGTGGCGATCGCCGTCGGGCCGTTCGCCGTGCGCTGGTATGCGCTCGCCTACATCGCCGGGATCCTGATCGGCTGGCGGTACTGCCTGTGGCTGGCGCGGCGACGGCCGCAGTACTTCGACCCGGCCGCCCTCGACGACTTCGTGCTGTACGCCACGCTCGGCATCGTGCTCGGCGGGCGGATCGGCTACGTGCTGTTCTACAACCTGCCGTACTTCGCCGAGCACCCGCTCGAGGTGTTCATGGTCTGGCAGGGCGGCATGTCGTTCCACGGTGGCATGCTGGGCGTGCTGTTCGCCATCGGGCTGTTCGCCCGCAAGGTCGGGGCGCCGTACATGGCGGTCGGCGACATCGTCGCGGCGGCCACCCCGATCGGGCTGTTCTTCGGCCGGCTCGCCAACTTCGTGAACGGCGAGCTGTTCGGGCGGGAAGCGCCCGACGTGCCGTGGGCGATGGTGTTCCCGCGCGGCGGGCCGGAGCCGCGTCATCCGTCCCAGCTCTACGAGGCCGGCCTGGAAGGGCTGGTGCTGTTCTTCCTGCTGTTCCTGCTGGCCCGCCGGCCCGAGGTGCGCGAGCGGCCGGGCCAGGTCGGCGGCGCGTTCCTGGCCGGCTACGGGCTGTTCCGGATCGTCGTCGAGTTCTTCCGGCAGCCGGACCCGCAGCTCGGCTTCCTGACCTTCGGCGCCACCATGGGCCAGCTTCTGTCGGTGCCGATGGTGCTGCTCGGCCTCGGCCTGATCGCGTATGGCCGCAGCCGGCCGCCGGCGACGCCGAAGCCGCGATGAGCCCCTCGGCGGCGTCTCTGCCCGATCGGCTGCGCCGCCGGATCGCGGCCGAGGGGCCGCTGTCGGTCGCCGACGTGATGGCGGCGGCGCTGGTCGATCCCGAGCACGGCTACTACACGACCCGCGACCCGTTCGGGGCGGCCGGCGACTTCGTCACCGCGCCGGAGATCAGCCAGACCTTCGGCGAGCTGATCGGACTGTGGGCGGCGGTCGTCTGGCAGGGCATGGGCGCGCCCGAGCCGGTTTCCCTGATCGAGCTCGGCCCCGGCCGCGGCACCCTGATGGCCGACGCCCTGCGTGCCGCCGGGGCGGTGCCGGCGTTCCGGGCCGCGCTGCGGGTGCATCTGGTCGAGGCCAGTCCGGTGCTGCGGCGACGCCAGGCCGAGGCGCTGCCGGACGCCGCCCCTGCCTGGCACGACGATCTCGACAGCCTGCCCGACGGGCCGTCGATCGTGATCGCCAACGAGTTCTTCGACGCCCTGCCGATCGTCCAGCTGGTGCGCACGGCCGGGTCTGGCGGGAACGCCGGGTGGCGGTCGACCCGGCCGGCGACGGCTTCGTGTGGACCCTGACCCCCGGGGCCTCGCCGCATGCCGCCCTGCTGGCGCCGGCGATCCGAGACGGTGCCCCGGACGGTGCCCTGGCCGAAATCTGCCCGGCCGGCCTGTCGGTGGCCCGGGCCCTGGCCGAGCGCGTGGTGCGGGACGGCGGGGCGGTGCTGGCGATCGACTACGGCCATGCGCCGAGCGGCGTCGGCGACACCCTGCAGGCGGTCAAGGGCCATCGGTCGGTCGGGATCCTCGACACCCTGGGCGAGGCCGACCTGACCGCGCATGTCGACTTCGCGGCCCTGGGCCGGGCGGTCGGCCAGGCCGGCGCCGCGCAGCACGGACCGGTCACCCAGGGGGCTTTCCTGCGCAACCTGGGGATCGAGGCGCGGGCCGATGCGCTGTGCCGGAACGCCACCCAGGAGCAGCGCGCGACCATCCGAAGCGGCTGCGCTCGCTTGATCGACCCGGACGAAATGGGCACCTTGTTCAAGGCGGTGGCCTGGACTGCGGCCGAGGCGGCCCCGCCCCCGGGTTTCGAGAGGCCTGACGCGTGACTGCGCCCCTGTTGAGAGTTCCTGTGCGGTGATCCAGATCGACGGTTTCGACGAGGGTGCGGTCCGCCACGCCTTCTTCACGCGCCGCGGCGGAGTCAGCCGCGGCATCTACACCTCGCTGAACTGCGGGCGCGGCAGCGGCGACAGCCAGGCGGCGGTCGAGGCCAACCGGGCCCGGGCGATGGCGGCGCTCGACCTGCCGTCGTCGGCGCTGTTCACCAACCACCAGATCCACTCGTCCAACGTGGTCGTGGTCGACGAGACGTCCGACCCGGAGGTCCGGCAGGAGGCCGACGCCTTCGTCACCGCCCGTCCGAACGTGGCGCTCGGCGTCATGACCGCCGACTGCGCGCCGGTGCTGTTCTCGTCGCCGGAGGACGGGGTGATCGGCGCCTGCCACGCCGGCTGGCGCGGCGCCGTCGGCGGGGTGTGCGAGGTGACCATCGACGCCATGATCGAGCTCGGCGCCCGTCCCGACGGCATCCGCGCGGCGATCGGCCCCTGCATCGGCTTCGAATCCTACGAGGTCGGGCCGGAGTTCCCGGAGCCGTTCCTGACCCAGGACCGCGAGAACGCCCGGTTCTTCGAGAAGGCGCCGCGCGACGGCCACTTCCTGTTCGACCTGTCGGGCTATCTGGTGCGGCGGCTGACGGCGGCGGGGATCGGCGAGATCTTCCGGCTGGACTGCGACACCTGTCGCGACGAGGCCAACTTCTTCAGCTACCGGCGGTCCCGCCAGCGCGAGCATCCCGACTACGGCCGGATGCTCGCCGCCATCACCATCGGAGAGTAGCGGGGACACGTCATGGCACTGCATTTCGAACGAGCGGAGTTTGCCGCGCGGCGCGACCGGACCCTCGCGGCGATGGCCGAGGCGGGCCTGGACGGGCTGCTGATGTTCAAGCAGGAGAGCATGTTCTGGCTCACCGGCTACGACACCTTCGGCTTCTGCTTCTTCCAGTGCCTGTACCTGGATGCCGACGGCAGCTTCGTGCTGCTGACCCGGGCGCCGGACCTGCGGCAGGCCCGCAACACCAGCCTGATCGAGGACATCCGGATCTGGGTCGACCGCGACGGCGCCACCCCGGCCGACGACCTGCGCGACCTGCTGGCGGAGAAGGGTGCCAAGGGCAAACGGCTCGGCGTCGAGTACGACAGCTACGGGCTGAACGCCCGCAACGGCAGGCGGCTGGACGCCGCGCTGCACGGCTTCGCGGCCCTGAGCGACGCCTCCGAGCTGGTGTCGCGGCTGCGCATGGTGAAGTCGCCGGCCGAGCTGGCCTACGTCAGGCGGGCCGCCGAGCTGGCCGACGACGCGCTCGAGGAGGCGCACCGGCTGACCGGCCCCGGCGCCGACGAGGGCGAGATCCTGGCGGCCATGCAGGGGGCGGTGTTCAAGGGTGGCGGCGACTACCCGGGCAACGAGTTCATCATCGGCTCCGGCCCGGACGCCCTGCTGTGCCGCTACTTCTCCGGGCGGCGCCGGCTCGGTAGTACCGACCAACTGACTCTGGAGTTCGCCGGGGCCTACCGGCACTACCACGCATGCCTGATGCGGACGATCCCGGTCGGCCCGGTGCCGGACCACCAGCGCCGGATGTTCGACGCCTGCGCCGCCGCGCTCGAGGCCTGCAAGGGCGCGCTGCGGCCGGGCCGGCCGATCGGCGAGGTGTTCGACGCCCACGCCCGGGTGATGGACGAGCACGGCTTCCGGCACGCCCGGCTGAACGCCTGCGGCTATTCGCTCGGTGCGGTGTTCTCGCCGATCTGGATGGACTACCCGATGTTCTACCACGCCAACCCGGAGCCGGCGGCGCCGGGCATGGTGTTCTTCCTGCACATGATCCTGATGGACAGCGAGGCCGACCTTGCCATGACCCTCGGCGAGACCGTGATCGTCACCGACGGCGAGCCCGAGCGGCTGTCCCGGATGCCCCTGGAGCTGGTCTGCCGCTAGCGTCCCTGGAACACGACGATGCCACACCTCTGGATCTTCTTCGCGATGCTGCTGCTGGGGCTGCTGGTCGGATGCTGGGTCATGTGATCAAGCGCCTCGCGACGGCGGTTCTCGCCGCCGCGGTGGTGACGCTCAGCGGCTGCGGGCAGGTCCCGCAACCGTTCTCGAAGGAGCGTGCCAACCTTGCCAAGGCGCCGTTCCTGATCGCGCCGACCACCGAGGGCGTGGTGGTACTGCCGGTCGAGGGCGTCGACGGCGAGACCGGCGACCTGATCGCCGACCTCACGGCCAAGGCCCTGCAGAAGCAGGACGTCGTCGCCGGCACCCGGTCGAGCAACCGGGCCAGCCTGTTCCTGTCCGGCTCGGGCCGGCGGCGGTCGGACGGGGCGCTGGAGATCACCTGGATCCTGGCGCGCTCCGACGGGACGGTGATCGGCCAGCGCACCGATGCGATCGCATCCGACGAGCAGTTGGCGGAGTCCACCGCCAACGTCGCGGCCTGGCTGCGGCCGCGGGTGGCGCCGGCGGTGAAGACGGTCCCGAAGGTCGCGGTGTACCCGGTCGAGGGGGCGCCGGGCGACGGCAACGACCTGCTGCGCCGGGCGCTCGCCCTGGCGCTCGACCGGGCGCCGGTCGAGCTGACGAACGAGCTGGTCCAGGACGGCCACGTCGTGCAGGGCGACGTCTCGGTGGTGCGCCAGAACAACGGCCAGGACAAGGTCGTGATCTCGTGGACGGTCATGAACGCGCAGGGCCAGCAGATCGGCACCGTCGACCAGCAGAACCAGGTTCCCGGCGGTTCCCTGGACCAGTCCTGGGGGGCTGTCGCGGCCCCGATCGCGGATGCCGCCGTCGGTTCCATCGTCGGCCTGCTCAAGCAGTCGGAAGCGGTCAAGGCGGCGGCCGGGAACTCGCCGGCGAAACTGTCCGAGTGACCCGTGCCGCCGCGGTTTCAGGGATTTATGCTGCACTGCACAATAAGCATTGACATCGGCCCGCGCCGATCGCATCTATAGCCGGTAATTGTGCGGTGCAGCATCGCGCCGTGCCAGTGGAGCGAAACGTCCAGGTGGGACGAAGGAGAGCGCAATGGCCGAGTTCAAGAATCCCTTCATGGAGATCGACGTCCAGAAGATGATGGGCGAGTTCCGGATCCCGAACGTCGACGTCGAAGCCGTCGTCGCCGCCCAGAAGAAGAACATCGAGGCGCTGACCAGCGCCAACCAGCTCGCCGTCGAGGGCATGCAGGCGGTCGCCAAGCGGCAGGCCGAGATCCTGCGGCAGACCGCCGAAGAGCTGCAGAAGAACATGCAGTCCCTCATGGAGAACGGTGCGCCCGATGCCAAGGTGGCGAAGAGCACCGAGCTCACCAAGACCGCCTTCGAGAAGGCGATCGCCAACATGAAGGAGCTGTCGGAGATGGTCTCCAAGTCGAATGCCGAGGCGTTCGACGTGATCAACAAGCGGGTCGCCGAGTCGCTCGACGAGATCCGCGACCTGACCAAGACGACCAAGAAGTAACGCCTGCTCCCGAGGCGTGTGTACAGGAAGGCCGTCCCGGGTGACCGAGGCGGCCTTCTTGCGTTCGGGGACGCGCGGGTCAGGTCGGTGGCTGCCCGGCCTGGTCCGGGGCGGCCCCCTCGGCGGCTGAACCGAGCAGGTCCCGCAGCAGCGGGTTCGGGAAGCGGCGGGTCGGCGTGATCGCGAAGAACGTCTCGCTGAGGCCGGAGAACAGGTCCGCTGCGATCAGGGTTCCCTGCGCCAGCTCGTCGCGCACGACGATCGGCGGCACGACGGCGAGGCCGATATCGGCCCGCGCCAGCAGCCGGAGCATGGCCATGTCGTCGACTTCCGCGACGATCCGCGGCCGGACGCCGAGCCGGTCGGCGAGGGCGTCGAACCCGGCCCGGATGCTGCTCGCCGGTCCCGGCAGCACCACCGGCTGGCGGTCCAGCAGCTCCCCGAGGGGCTGCTTCGGGTCGAGCCGCGCCGGGGTGCCGACCAGGCTGACGGCCTGTTCGGCGATCGGGTGGGCGATCCACGGGGTCGCGGAATCACGCGGCGGCGGCTGGTTGGCGAGCACGACGTCGTGGCGGTGCGCCTCCAGGCCCAGCAGCAGGTCGCCGATGTTCCCGGAGGCCAGCACGATCCGGACGTCGCGGCGGTCCAGGAGCGGCTGCAGGAAGCCGATCTGGAAGTTGCGGGACAGGGTCGAAACCGCGCCGATCCGCAGCACGGTCACCGCGGCGCCGATCCGCTCCTTCAGGGTGTCGACCAGCTCTTCCCCGGTCGCGAAGATCACGTTGGCATGGTCGAGGGCGATCCGCCCTGCCTCGGTCAGGACGAGCTGGCGGCCCCGGCGCTCGAACAGCGGATGGCCGAGCTGGTGCTCGAGCTTCTGGATCTGCACCGACAGGGCCGACTGCGACACGTTCAACCGGGACGCCGCGCGGGTCAGGTTCCCTTCCTTGGCCACCGCCCAGAAGTAGCGCAGGTGGTTGTAGTTGAGCATCGGGCCAATCGTTCTGTTTCATATATTAAAAGCATACATATATTGAATTTTTAAGAACATTCTTGTCGGGCTATCCGTCCCCGCGAGCTGACGCGTCGCGGAGGAAGAAATGACCGATCAGATTGCCTGGGTCGCCTTGATCGGGCCGCTCGCCCTTGGGGCAGTTTCGGGATTGGCCGCCGCGCGATCCGACCGTCGGCTGGAACCGGTGCTTAAGGCGGCCGAGGTCGCCGGCGTGCTGTCTATGCTGGCGGCGGTGGTCGCGGCGGGCTCGGTCGCGGTCTGGGGAAGCGGGACGAGCTCCCTGCTCGGGCTCGCGGGCATCGCCGTCTCGGTCCGGCTGGATCCGCTCAGCGTCGCGATGCTGGCATTGGTCAGCGTGGTCGGGACGGTGGTGCTGCGGTTCAGCCGCAACTACCTCGACGGCGATCCGGGGCAGGGGCGGTTTACCGGGGATCTCTGCCTGACGCTGGCCGCGGCCGCGCTCCTGGTGGTGTCCGGCAATCTCGTTCAACTGGTGGCCGCCTGGATCGGGACCAGCCTGGCGTTGCACCGGCTGCTGGTGTTCTACCGCGACCGGCCCCGGGCGGTCGCCGCGGCCCGTGGCAAGTTCCTGGTCGCGCGGGCGAGCGACGCCTGCCTGATCGGTGCCGCGCTATTGCTGGCGACGGCGTTCGGCACGACCGACATCGCCGAGATCCTGGCCCAGGCCAGGCTGGTGGACGGCGCGCCGGAGCCCGGCGTGATCCTGGCGGCCGGCCTGATCGTCGTCGCGGCGCTGCTCAAGTCGGCGCAGTTCCCGAGCCATGGCTGGCTGATCGAGGTGATGGAGACGCCGACGCCGGTGTCGGCCCTGCTGCACGCCGGGATCGTCAACGCGGGTGGGTTCCTGGTGGTGCGCTTCGCCGACGTGGTCGTGCTGTCCGGCGGCGCGATGCACCTGCTGGCGGCGGTCGGCGCGGTCACCGCGCTGGTCGGGTCGATCGTCATGGCGACCCAGAGCAGCGTGAAGCTGTCGCTCGCCTGGTCGACGGTCGCCCAGATGGGATTCATGATGCTGCAGTGCGGGCTCGGCGCGTTCGCCCTGGCGGCCCTGCATATCGTCGCCCACTCCGCCTACAAGGCTCATGCCTTCCTGTCGTCGGGGACAGCGGTCTCGACGCTGCGGCGGACGTCGTCCCCGGCGCCGGTCGCTCCGGGTCGGGTATTGGCGGGCCTTGCCGCGGCCCTGGGGGCCTACGCCGCGCTGGCACTGGCGCTCGGCCTCTGGGACGCCGGCCGGCCGGCAACGCTGGCGTTCGGCGCGATCCTGGTCCTGGGCGTGGCGCACCTGCTGATGCCGGCCCTGGCGGGACGGCCGTCGCTCGGGAGCGTCGCCGCGCCGCTGGCGGCCGCCTGCGGTGCCGCCGTCGCCTATGCCGTCCTGCATGCCGGAGCGGTGCGCATCCTCGGTCCGGTGGTGCCCGAGCCGGCGACGGCGGACGGCGTGAGCCTCGCCATCGCCGCGGCCGCAGTCGCCGGCTTTGCGACGATCGCGTTCCTGCAGCTCGCCGGGGGCCCGCGGATCGCCGATGGATTGGCCCGGGCTGCCTACGTACACGTCGCCAACGGCTTCTACCTGAACGTCCTGTTCGGCCGCTTGACCGGTGCCTTCCGGGTGCCGGGCGGCCCGTCCTGAGGGAGATCGACCGATGAATGCACTGTCCAGCGCCTTCGCCGCGGCGGCCACCCGGGCGGCCACCGGGGCGGCTACCGAGACGGCCGCCGGGGCCATCGACGAGGTCCGGACCGTTCCGGCGCTCCTCGACGCGGCCGACCGGGCGGCGGGGCGGGTCCCGCCGCTCTGGCCGCTGCACAGCTTCGTGGCGGTGAACCCGTTCCTGGGTCTGGCGGACCGGCCCTTCGAGGCGGCGGCCGAGCACCTCGCCCGGGTCGGCGACGCCCGGCTGACGATGCCTCGGCATCACTACGCCGAGGCGCTTGCCGACGGCCGGATCGAAGATGCCGATCTGGCGCGGGCGTTCCGGATGGTCCGCGGGCGGCCCGCGAGCGTGGTCGAGCTCGAGGCCCTGAACGACGCGGCCGATGGCGGCGGCGTCCCCGCCGCCCGTGTCCCGACGGTCGCCGAGGTCGCGTCGACGGCGTCGGGAACCGACTGGAGCGAGGTGGTGACCGCCCGGATCTCGGCCTGGGCGGCCGCCCACTACGACGAGGGTCAGGCACTGTGGCGCTCGCCCTGGCGCAGCCTGTCGCCGTTCGCCGCCTGGCGCTCGCAGGCGCTGCTGGACCGGACTCCCGAGCTGCTGGGTGTCCGGGGCTTCCGGCGGACCGTGGCGGGGCTGCCGGCCGGTGCGCGCACGCTGGTCGTCGAGGCGGCCAGGCGGCTCGGCGTGCCGGAGAGAGGGCTCGACGCCTACTTCCACCGGCTGCTGCTGTCGATCGCCGGTTGGGCCGGCTATGCCCGGTACCGTGGCTGGGGCAACGAGCTGGCGCGGCGTCCCGACGGCGGGGTGATCGAGCTGCTGGCGGTTCGCCTTGCCTGGGAGGTCGCCCTGCTGGAGGCGTTCGGCCGGGAGTCCGAGGTCGGCGAGGCCTGGGCCGTCGCCTGCCTGGCGTTGCCGGCAGAACCGGCCCCGGACCCGGCACGGCAGGCCGATTGCGTGCTGCAGACCGCGCGCGAGCTGGCCTGGCAACGGTCGCTGCTGGCCGGGCTCGCCACGCCGGCGCCGGCGCCGTCCCCGGGACGCAAGGCGGTGCAGGCGGTGTTCTGCATCGACGTCCGCTCGGAAGCCATCCGGCGGGCCCTCGAGGCGCAGGACGACGGCATCGCGACAACCGGTTTTGCAGGCTTCTTCGGCTTCCCACTCGATCACCGGGCGGCCGGGCACGAGCACGGAACGGCCCGCTGCCCGGTGCTGATCAAGCCATCGGTCACGGTGCCGGAGCAGGAAGGGACGGAGGACCCCGGCAAGGTCGATGCCGGCCGGCGGCTGGCGTCGGCGATCCGGCTGTTCCGGACCGGCTCGACCGCGGCCTTCGGATTCGTCGAGACCGTCGGGCCGAGCTATCTCGCCCGGTTGCTGGCCGATGGCCTGTGGGCGATCCGCCGGCCGCCGTCGCCGCGGGCCGCCCCGGCCCTGGCACTCGACCCGGGCATCCGGAGCGGCGGTGTCGTCGGCATCCCGCTCGCCCGGCGGATCGAGCTGGCCGAGGGGGCCCTGCGCGGCATGTCCCTGACCGAAGGCTTCGCGCGCCTGGTGCTGTTCGTCGGGCACGGCTCGACCTCGACCAACAACCCGCATGCCAGCGGGCTGGACTGCGGCGCCTGCGGCGGTCACAGCGGCGACGTCAACGCCCGGGTCGCGGCCGCGGTCCTGAACGATCCGGCGGTTCGGGGCGGTCTTGCCGGGCGCGGCATCGAGATCCCCGAGGACACGGTCTTCCTGGCAGCTCTCCATGACACCACGACGGACCGGGTGACGCTGTTCGACGAGGACGGCGTTCCGGAGACGCATGGCGCGGAGGTCGGTCGGCTGGGTGCCTGGCTGGCGGCGGCCGGCGCGCTGGCGCGGCGGAGCCGGCCGGGATCCGCCGGGGCCGACCATGCATCGCTGGAGCGCCTGGCGGTGGAGCGGTCGCAGGACTGGAGCCAGGTGCGGCCGGAATGGGGGCTTGCGGGCTGTGCCGCCTTCATCGCGGCGCCGCGGTCCCGGACTGGTCACCTCGACCTCGATGGCCGGGCGTTCCTGCACTGCTACGACTGGCGGCGGGACGCCGGCTTTGCGGTGCTCGAGACGATCCTGACCGCCCCGATGGTCGTGGCGAGCTGGATCAACCTGCAATACTACGCCTCGACCGTCGACAACCGGCGCTTCGGGGCGGGCAACAAGGTCCTGCACAACGTGGCCGGCGGCATCGGGGTGTTCGAGGGCGGCGGCGGCGACCTGCGGTCCGGGCTGCCCTGGCAGTCGCTCCACGACGGGCAGCGGCTGGTCCACGAGCCGCTGCGGCTGACGGTCGTCGTCGAAGCCCCGACCGAGGCGATCGACGCGGTGTTGGGTCGGCACGGCCACGTCCGCGACCTGGTCGACAACGGCTGGATCCACCTGATCGCGCTGGACGAGGAGCGGGCCTGCCGGCGGGTCCGTGGTCGGCCGCAGTGGGTACTGGAGGACGGTTGACCGGACTGCCTTCCGTCACCGGTCCCCGGGTTGCCAGCGGTCGAGACCGCGTGCTACCCGGCTGATCTGGTTCGGCGAGACGGGTCGGGAGGCGGGCATGGCCGGAGTGGCAGAGACCATTGGGTTCGACGATTTCATGAAGGTCGACATCCGGGTCGGGACGGTGATCGACGTGCAGCCGTTTCCCGAGGCCCGCAAGCCGGCCTACAAGCTGTGGGTCGACTTCGGCCCGGAGATCGGAACCCGCAAGAGCTCGGCGCAGATCACCGTGCTCTATACGCCGGAGACGCTGATCGGCACCCAGGTCGCCGCCGTGGTGAACTTCCCGCCGCGGCAGGTCGGCCCGTTCATGAGCGAGATCCTGGTGCTCGGCTTTCCCGACGCGGAAGGCAACGTGGTGCTGATCCGACCGACCCACCCGGTGCCGAACGGCGGCCGGCTGCACTGACGGCAGGCCGTCAGCAGACCATCGGCAGGGACTGTTCGCCGGGCGCGTCGTGCCGGTCGGGCTCGCTTCGGACCAGCGCGCCCGCTGCCGTGTCCCAGCGCAGGACCGCGGCCGGAGCCGGGCCGGCCGAGCGCGCGACCGCGACCCGCTCGGCCGGCAGGACGACCGAGACCTGGGTCCCCTGCCCAAGCACGCTCGAGAGCCGCAGTGTGCCGCCATGCAGCTCGGTGAGGGCCTTGGCGAGCGGCAGGCCTAGGCCGGTTCCCTCGTGCTTGCGCTGGAATGTCGACTCCACCTGCTCGAACGGGCTGAAGACGCGCGGGATGTCCTCGGGGCGGATCCCGATGCCGGTGTCGGTGACGCAGAGCGTCAGGTCGCCCTCCCGCGTCAGGAAGCCCGTGACCTCGACGCTGCCGCCGGGCCGGGTGAACTTGACCGCGTTGGTCAGCAGGTTGAGCACCACCTGCCGGAGCTTGGTGACGTCGCAGCGCAGCCGCACCCCAACCGGCAGCCGGGCGGCCAGCCTGACGCGTCCGCTGGACGCCCGCGAAGCGACCTGCCGCAGGCAGGGCTGGATGACGTCCTCGAGGAATTCCTCCTCGTCGTGGAGTTCGAGCCGGTTGGACTCGGCCTTGGCGATGTCGAGAATGTCGCCGATCACCATCATCAGGTGCTGACCGCTCTGGTGAATGTCGCGGGCATAGCCGCGGTAGGGCGTCGGAACCGCGCCCCGAAGCTCCTGAGCAATGATCTCCGAGAAGCCGATGATCGCGTTCAGGGGGGTCCGCAACTCGTGGCTCATCAGGGCCAGGAACTCGGATTTGGCGCGGCTCGCTGCCTCGGCACTGCGCTGGCTGTCGAGGGCGGCGCGCTCCCGCTCGGCGCTGGTCGCGGCGTCGATGGCCGCGGTGTGCCGAAGGTGCTGCAGCCTGAGGACGACAGCGCTCACCGCGGCCGCGATCACGAAGAACAACGCGCCGAGCAGGACGGACTGGTTGCGGGCGTTGACCAGGAAGCTCTCGGCCGGCACGTCGATGACGAACGCGCCCATCACGTCGTTCAGCCGCCAGGGCTGACGGCCGTCGAGATACCGGTTGTGGCAGTCGACGCAGCTCTGCTGGCTGGCCACCGAGGGGGCGATCGTGCGGAAGGTCCGCTCGCCGCCGGCGACCCACCAACGGCTGGTCGGCTCGACGTTGCCGCTGCGAGCGGCTTCCCGAATGGCTTCCGCGGTCGCCGGGTTCTCGGGGGCGGTGCGGATCTCGCGGCCGGGAACTCCCAGCCACAGGAGATGCAGCACCTCGTCGCCCTCGCGGGCCTTGTTGAAGCGCTCGATCGAATGGGCGCGGAACGTCGCCGGAACCGGGACGTCCGCCCCGAACACGTGACTGCGGGTTTCGGTGTACTCGGCCACGAACGCGTCGACGAGCTGCAGCGCGGTGACCTTTTCCTCGAACTTGTTGGTCTCGAACCCGCGGACGCTGATGCGATAGCTGGCGAAGCCGAGCGCGACCGCGAAGGCGGCGATCACCCCGATCACCGTGATCGAGAGCTTTCCCGATCTGCTCCTGATGAAGGTAGCCAGAGCTGCGGCCATTCACACCTCGTCACCACGACGCAAGTGTGACGGCAGCGTCGAAACAAAAGGTTAACGCTGCGACGGGATGTAGCAGGCCGGACGTGCGCGAGCGTCAGACCGGCAGCTTGACGACCGCGCGGAGGCCGCCGCGCGGCGACTCCTCGAGTACGAGGTCGCCGCCGTGGCCGCGGACGATGTCGCGGGCGATCGTCAGGCCGAGGCCGGTGCCGCCGGTCGCCGGGTTGCGCGACGGCTCGAGCCGGACGAACGGCTGGAAGGCGTCGGCCCGCTTGTCTTCGGGAATGCCGGGGCCGTCGTCGTCGACCACGATCTCCACCTGGTCGCCGGCCCGCATCACCGTGATCCAGACCCGCTTGCCGTAGCGCTTGGCGTTCTGAACCAGGTTGGCGACCGCCCGCTTCAGGGCGTTCGGCCGGACCGGCAGGGCGGCGGTGCCGGCGTCCGGGCGCTCGAAGGCGATCGGCGGGCCGTCGCGGCGCTCCGACTGCACCACATCGGCCACCAGCTCGGCGACGTCGCTGTCGACCGGCAGCTCGGTGCCCTCGCCGCGGGCGAACGCCAGGTAGCCCTCGACCATCTTCTCCATCTCGCCGACGTCGGCCTGCAGCTCGGCGATGTCCCGGCCGCTGCCGAGCATCGCCAACTGCAGCTTCATGCGGGTGAGGGGGGTTCGCAGGTCGTGGCTGACCCCCGCCAGCATCTCGGTGCGCTGGGTGAGCTGGCGGTTGATGCGGTCCTTCATCTGCAGGAACGAGCTGGAGGCCTGCCGGACCTCGGTCGCGCCCTCGGGCTTGAAGCCGGTGACGTCGCGCCCCAGGCCGAACGCCCGCGCCGCCACCGCCAGCCGCCGGATCGGCCGGATCTGGTTGCGCATGAACACGATGGCGATGGCGAACAGCACCAGCGACGAGCCGACCATCCACAGCAGGAAGATGTAGGTGGTCGAGCTGAACAGCCGCTTCTTGTGGGCCAGCACCTGCAGCACGCCGTCCGGCAGCTGGACCAGGATCTCGATCTGCCGGTCGCCGGTGTCGGTGTCCATCACGTAGGGCCGGCGGACCTTGGTGCGCATCGCGTCCTGCATGGCGACGCGGGTGTCGTCGAAGAAGGTCAGCGGCGGCCGGTTCGGCAGGATGGCGCCGGGCCGCCAGTCGAGCACGATGTCGAAGTGCCGGTCGGCGCGCTCGGACAGCCGGGCGACCTCCTCCGGGGTGATCGGCGGGCGAAGTTCCTCGATCAGGAAGGCGATGTCGCCGGCCAGGCTGTGGACCAGCCGCCGGGTCATGATCTCCCAGTGCCGGTCGTAGAACACATAGGCCGAGATCGCCTGCATCAGCACCAGCGGGGTGACGATGATCAGCAGCGCCCGGCCGAACAGCGTCTTCGGCAGGAACTGCTTCACCCAGCGGTCGAGCTTGAAGCCGGCCAGCCTGGCGGCGAGGCCCTTCGGCTCGCCGTCGCGCGCACGGGCGGCGCCGGTGAAGGCGGGGCGATCGGTTCGGGTCGCATCGGCCATGCGGGGGACCTCAGCTTTCCAGCCGAAGCACGTAACCCTTTCCGCGGACGGTCTGCAAGAAGCGCGGGAACTTCGGGTCCGGCTCGATCTTGCGGCGCAGCCGGGTGATCTGCACGTCGACCGTCCGGATTCCGCCGTTCACCGCGTTGCCGTCGACCAGATCCTCGCGGGTGAAGGTGAGCCCGGGCGCCAGCGCGAACGCCCGCAGCAGCGTGGCCTCGGCCTCGGTGAGGCGGACCGGCAGGTCGCCGCGCCACAGGATGTTCTGTCCGAGGTCGAACCGGAACGCGCCGAACCGCACCTCGCCGCCGGTCGCGGCGGCCGCCTGCGGTACCGCCGGCTCGCCGACCCGGCGCAGGATCGTGCGGATACGCAGCAGCAGCTCGCGCGGCTCGAACGGCTTGGCGAGATAGTCGTCGACGCCGCTCTCCAGGCCGGCGATGCGGTGTTCCGCCTCGCCCATGGCGGTCAGCATCAGGATCGGGATGCGTTCGTGCCGGCGTTGCCGCAGGTCGTGGGTCAGCTCGACCCCGCTCTCGCCCGGCATCATCACGTCCAGGACCATCAGGTCGTAGGACACGCCGGCCATGCGGGCGCGGGCTTCGGCGGCGTCGGCCGCGGTCGAGACCCGGAAGCCGTTGTCGGACAGGAACCGGCGCAGCAACTCGCGCAGGCGGCCGTCGTCGTCGACCACCAGGATGTGCGGCAGGTCGTCGGCGCAGGGACTGCGCGCTTCTTCCGCCACGACGCGAGGGTCCGTCACCGCTTGCCGGCGCCGGCCTTCAGGCGCGCGGTACCCAGCGGCCCGCCGGTGCCGGGAACGTCGAAGCGCCGACGGTCCTCCGGATCGATGATGCCGTGCAGCACCAGGTTGAAGCCCTGTACCGCGTCGGCACCGGCATTTCGGAACGCGGTGGCGATGCGCTCGCGCTGATTGGCGGTCAGCCGGCGCTCCAGCTCGACACCCTTCTGGGTCAGGGTCAGCAGCCGCTGGCGGCGGTCTCGCTCGCCGGGGCGCTGCACGATGTAGCCTTCCGCGACCAGGTGGCTCAGTACCCGCGACAGGCTCTGCTTGGTGATACGCAGGATCTTCAGCAGCTCCGAGACGGTGATTCCCGGATTCCGGCCGACGAAATAGATCACCCGGTGATGGGCCCGGCCGAGGCCGAGGTCGGCCAGCATGGCGTCGGGCTCGCCGGTGAAATCGCGGTAGGCGAAGAACAGCATCTCGATCGCCTGGCGCAGTTCCTCCTCGCGCAGGAACAGCGGATTCGCAATGCCCTTTACGTCAACCATGTTGACTTACTTTCTTCCGAATGTTATGCGTCGGAACCCAAACGGGAAACAAAAGAACCTCGTGAAACGGTCGTCGGATCGTTTCTGACCGGCGCGACGCCGGACGACATCCAGGCAGGAAACGACATCATGTCCTTGATTCCCTTCGACGACCGTGACGGCGCGATCTGGTTCGACGGCGAGCTCATTCCCTGGCGCGACGCCAAGCTGCACGTGCTGACCCACGCCTTGCATTATGCCAGTTCCGTGTTCGAGGGCGAACGCGTTTATGGCGGCCGTGTCTTCAAGTCGCTGGAGCATACCCAGCGCCTTCAACGCTCGGCCAGGACGCTCGACTTCGAGATTCCCTACAGCGCCGAGGAGATCGAGGCGGCCAAGCGGGCGGTCATCGACTCCATGGGCATCGTCGACGGCTACGTCCGTCCGGTGGCGTGGCGCGGCAGCGAGATGATGGGCGTGTCGGCCCAGCAGAACCGCATCCATCTGGCGATCGCGGCATGGGAGTGGCCGTCCTACTTCGACCCGGCGGCCAAGATGAAGGGCATCAACCTCGCCCTGTCGAGTTGGCGGCGCCCGGCCCCGGACACCGCGCCGGTGCACGCCAAGGCGGCCGGCCTGTATATGATCTGCACCCTGTCGAAGCACAAGGCCGAGCGCGAGGGCTTCCACGACGCGCTGATGCTGGACTACCGCGGCCTGGTGGCCGAGGCGACCGGCGCCAACGTGTTCTTCGTGATGAAGGACGGCAAGATCCACACCCCGGTGCCGGACTGCTTCCTCGACGGCATCACCCGCCGCACGGTGATCGAGCTGGCGAAGTCGCTCGGCTACGAGGTGGTCGAGCGGCAGATCCGCCCGGAGGAGATGGCCGACGCGCAGGAGTGCTTCCTGACCGGCACCGCCGCCGAGGTCACCCCGGTCGGCACGATCGGCGACTACAAGTTCACCCCGGGCGACGTCACCCGGGCCCTGGTCGAGGGCTACGACGCCCTGGTCCGCGCCGATCCGGCGAACGCCCAGGCGGCCGAATAGGCGACGACCGGCGCGCGCCGGCCTGACGCGATGCGAGAGCCCCGGCTTCGGCCGGGGCTTTTCGTTGGATCCCGCTCCCGCAGCAACCTGGCTTGTTCCGCGGCACACGATCGTTCGGCCTGAGACCGCAGGCTGTTTGCGGCGGAAGCGTCGAGGCGGCTGCAGCCTCGAACGCCTGTGCAGGCCCCTCGACCGACCGCGGACTCCCGGACGAGAGCTACGCCGTCGGTGGGAACGAGGTCGAGCGGTATGCCGTGCCCCGCGGCCACGCCCAGGCCCCGCGGCCATGCCTTGGCTCGGCGACCCTGGCGCCGGCCAGCGGCTGCGGTCGAGACTCGAGCAATCGCTGACCGTCACGTCCTCAGCTACCGTGGCCCTTCACCGGCGGCGTGCGCTCGGCGGTCTGCCACCAGCCGTCGCCGCTCGAGACCAGGCAGGTCGGGCCGCCAGGGACCGTCAGCGCGATCGTCCAGCTGCCGCTGGCCGAGCTGAAGACCTCGAGCAGATTGCCGTTGCTGTCGACGCCGGTGGCGCTCACGGTCTCGCCGAACCGGGTGGCCAGCGCCGATACCATGGCCTCGCGTGCGGCGCAGACCGTTTGCGCCTGGACCGGCACCGCCGGTGTCAGCAACAGCACCGTCGCGCCCCACATCGCCCCTCGGACTGCCCCGACAAGAGTCGGTTTCATGGCCCACCTCCTTCCCGGAGACTATCCGTGGTTCCGATGGAGGACGACGCGTCGTCGTACAATGAATATGGGGCGGGGATTCAGGAAATATAAGACGACCTGGTCCTGCTCCCGCGTTCTTGACGTGAGAGCCGAGCGGTCCCTGCGCCGATACTTGTGGTCACTTTGCCGGAGGGCGACGCGCGCCGGGCCGCCGTCACGCGGTCGCCGGCAGCGCCTCGGCGTAGTCGTGGGCCAGATCCGGCATCTCCACCACGGCATAGGCGGCAGGGTCGGCGAACAAAGCGCGCAACGCCTCGTTGTTGGTGTGATGCCCGGACTTGGTGGCCGTGACCCGCCCCAGGATCGGGGCGCCGGCCAGGTACAGGTCGCCGACGCAGTCCAGCACCTTGTGGCGCACGAACTCGTCGTCGAAGCGCAGCCCGCCCTCGTTCAGCACCCGGTCGGTGTCGACCACCACGGTGTTGTCCAGCGAGCCGCCGAGGCCGAGGCCGGCCGCCCGCAGCTTCTCGACGTCGGCCAGGAAGCCGAAGGTGCGTGCCTTGGCGATCTCGCGCTTGAAGGTGCCGTTGACCAGCCGGACGTCCAGCGTCGAATGCGCGACCACCGGGCTGGCGAAGTCGATCTCGAAATCCACCGAGAAGGCGTCGGCGGGGGCCAGGGTCAGGCCGCGGCGGGCATCGCCGACGGTGACCGGCTTGCGGATTTCGATGGCGCGGCGCGGCGCGTCGAGCTCGACGGTGCCGGCGCATTCGATCAGGAACACGAACGGCTCCGACGAGCCGTCCATGACCGGCACCTCGGCGGCGTCGATGTCGACCACTGCGTTGTCGATCTCGCAGCCGGCGAAGGCGGCCATCAGATGCTCGATGGTGCCGACGGTCACGCCGTCCCGGTTGCCGATCACCGTGCACAGACGGGTGTCGACCACCCGGTCGTAGCGGGCGGCGATCCAGGGATCGCGGTCGGTCACGTCGGTGCGCCGGAAGCGGATGCCGCGGTCGGCCTCGGCCGGGTGCAGCGTCATCTCGACGGTGGTGCCGGAATGCAGGCCCACGCCGCGGCACGGGATCGAGCGCCGCAGGGTCTTCTGCCGGAGCCCGGTGCGCACACCGTGGGATTGTGTCCTGGTCGCCATGCAGTCGCCTTCCGGGTGCCGTGTTCGGCGTCGAGACTCTGGATTCAAAGAAAGCCCCGGTAGATGTACCAACACCTACCGGGGCCCCCAAATCACTCTTTGTTACCGAGTGTTACGGTGAAACACCGCAGAAATCCGCGGGTTCCGCCAGTGTCCGGCGAAACCGCGCGAAGTTCCCCCTCAGTTCGCCTGCCGGCGCAGGAACGCCGGGATGTCGAGGGTCTCGTCCTCGGACTGGCTCGGACGCACCCGGTCGCTCGGATTCAAGGCGCCGAGACGCGGCTGGGCCGGCTGACCGGCGGGGTGGGCGGCCGGCTGCGCCGGCTGCCGCGGGGCCTCGGCACGGGCCGGGGCGGGTTCCGCCTTGTCTGCCTTGCCGAGGCCGAGCCCGGTGATCTGCCGGAACAGGCTGGGGCCGCGGCCGCGAGCCGGCTCGGCCTTGGCCTCCGTGCTCGGGGCGGCGTTGACCAGGTCGCTGGCCCGGAACGCGTCGGCGGTCCGCGGCGCGGTCTCCGGACGGCGCGGCGGCACCTGGGCGGCCGGGGCGATGAACGGCTTCTCGTCGACCGTCGGCTGCACCGGCTCCTCGCCGGCCGGGGCCTCCATCATCTCCTCGGTCAGGTCGAGGGCGAGCGACCCGTCGGTCTCGGCCATCGCCGGAACCTCCGGCATGCTCAGCTCGCCGATGCCGCTGGCGGCCTGCCGGCTGATGTCCAGGGTCGACATCGCCGACACCGCGGTCGCCGGAACCGACTGCTGGACCGCCGGCTGCGCGGCCGAGTACTGCTGGGCGGCCGGCTGCTGGGCGGTGATCGGTGCGGCCGCCGCCGTGGCCTCGGCTGCGGCCGGCTTGTCGGCGATCCGCTGCTGGGCCTGGGCCCGGACCAGCGAGAGCTGCGGGCGCGGCTTGGCGGCCATGCCCTCGGCGGCGATGCCGGTCGCGACCACCGAGACCCGCATCATGCCGTCCATCTTCTCGTCGAAGGTGGAGCCGAAGATGATGTTGGCCTCCGGGTCGACCTCCTCGCGGATCCGGTTGGCCGCCTCGTCGACCTCGAACAGGGTCATGTCGAAGCCGCCGGTGATGTTGATCAGCACGCCCTTGGCACCCTTCATCGTGGTGTCCTCGAGCAGCGGGTTGTTGATCGCCGCCTCGGCCGCGTCGATCGCCCGCTTCTCGCCGGACGCCTCGCCGGTGCCCATCATCGCCTTGCCCATCTCGCTCATCACCGTGCGGATGTCGGCGAAGTCGAGGTTGATCAGGCCGGGCATGATCATCAGGTCGGTGACGCCGCGCACGCCGGAGTGCAGCACGTCGTCGGCCATGTTGAAGGCGTCCGCGAAGGTCGTCTTCTCGTTGGCCACCCGGAACAGGTTCTGGTTCGGGATGATGATCAGGGTGTCGACGTACTGGGTCAGCTCCTCGATGCCGGCCTCGGCGATCCGCATGCGGTGCTGGCCCTCGAAGTGGAACGGCTTGGTGACCACGCCGACCGTCAGGATGCCGCGCTCGCGCGCCGTCTGGGCGATGACCGGCGCCGCGCCGGTGCCGGTGCCGCCGCCCATGCCGGCGGTGATGAAGCACATGTTGCTGTCGCCGAGGTGCTCGATGATGGCGTCGATCGACTCCTCGGCCGCCGCCTTGCCGACGTCCGGCCGCGAGCCGGCGCCGAGACCGCGGGTGACCTCGGTGCCGAGCTGCATGCGGCGGTCGGCCAGCGACTGCTTCAGCGCCTGGGCGTCGGTGTTGGTGGCGACGAAGTCCACGCCCTCGAGGTTCGAACGGATCATGTTGTTGACGGCGTTGCAGCCGGCGCCGCCGACGCCGATCACCACGATGCGCGGCTTCATCTCGTTGTCGTCGTGCGGGACGGTGATGTTGATGGTCATAGGGGCCTCCGGGGCTGACGTGTCTCTGTTCGGTTGGGGCGGCGGCTCACGCCGCTTCGTCTCTGTCCGGCTCGTCTTCGTCCGGGTGGGCGGCACCCGGGTGGTCGGTGCAGGGGGTCGCCGACGGGCGTCCGGTCGACTCTCTGCATCTGCCGGCGGCCGCCGGCGGGATCGCGAACTCTGCGAACGGCCGGGCGCATCAGAAGTGCTCCCTGAACCAGGAACCGAGGCGACCGGCGAACCCGGCCGGCACCGGCTGCGGTACCGGCGCCAGGCGCGGCGCGTCGAGATTGGGATCGGCGGCATAGGCCAGCAGGCCGGCGCAGGTGGCGAACGCCGGACCGCCGGCGGCCTCGGCCAGGCCCTGCACCCGGGTCGGCCGGCCCATGCGGACCTGCTTGTCGAGCACCTGCTGCGCCAGCTCGCGCACGCCCGGCAGCTGGCTGGCGCCGCCGGTCAGCACCACCCGCCGTCCGGCGACCCGATCGAAGCCGCTGGCCTCCAGCCGCGAGCGCACCAGCTCGAAGGTCTCCTCGATGCGCGGCCGCACGATGCCGACCAGCAGCGACTTCGGGACGTGGTTCGGCTGGGCGTGGTCCTCCTCGCCGATCGTCGGGACGTCGATGGTCTCCTGGTCGTCCAGCGGCGAGGGCAGGGCGCTGCCGTACAGGGTCTTGATGCGCTCGGCCGCCAGCACCGGGGTCGACAGGCCGCGGGCGAGGTCGTTGGTCACGTGGTGGCCGCCGACCGGGATGATGTCGGTGTGCACGACGTTGCCGTCGTAGAACACCGCGAAGCTGGTGGTGCCGCCGCCCATGTCGACGACGGTGACGCCCAGGTCCATCTCGTCCTCGACCAGGGTGGCGAGGCCGGACGCGTAGGGCGACATCACCAGCGCCTCGAGGTCCAGGTGGCAGCGCTCGATCACGGTGGTCAGGGTGCGGACGGCGCCGGAAGCGGCCGTGACCACGTGCATGTGGGCGCCCAGGCTCTGGCCGAACATGCCGCGCGGGTCGCGGATGCCGTTGGCGCCGTCGATGGTGAAGCCGACCGGGATCGAATGGATCAGGTCGCGGTCGTCGAGGCCGTCGAGGTTGCGCCACTGGTCGAGCACCCGGCGCAAATCGGTCTCGCCGACCTCGTGACCGGCGATCGAGACCTCGACCGGCACGGTCTGCGAGACCGGCCAGCCGCCCGACAGGTTGACGATGACCCCGCGCAGGGTCTCGCCGGCCATCTTCTCGGCGGCGTGCACGGCGTTCAGGATCGAGGCCTCGAGCGCGTCGATGTCGACGATCTGGCCGTTCTTCACCCCGCGCGAGATCTGGTGGCCGATGCCGGCCACCCGGATCGCGCCCAACGGCACGCCGCTGGCGCGGGCCAGCAGCGGGTTCGACGAGGGCTCGCCGATCCGCGCCACGAAGCAGCACACCTTGCTCGACCCGATGTCGAGCGCGGCGACCGTTCCACTTCGCGTCTTGCCGAGGGGTTTTCTCACTGGCTTGCCTTGCTCGCCTGTCGTTGCGGGGTCAGGTGTTCTTGCCGGGGGCCAGGGCCCGTTCGGCGGCGTCGGACGGGACGCGCACGATCAGCTGGTTCGGGATCCGCAGGTCGACCGTGGTCACCTCGCGCTTCAGCACGCCGTGGTCGCGCTCCATGCCGGCGAGCTGCGACCAGGCGGCGGCCGCGCCGACCTCCGGCAACTGCACGTCGATGCCGCCGCCCTGCAGGTCGTCCAGCCGGATGGTCCAGCGCCGGTCGCCGACCCAGGTCAGGGCCCGCACCCGCACCAGCAGGTCCGGCTCGGCCGCCAGCATGACCAGGGCCTCGCGCGCCCGCTCGGGCGCGCCGTCGCCGATGACGATCGGCAGGCCGGCGAACCGGCCGAGCTTGCGGTCGGTGATGACCACGCCGTCCTCGTCGACCAGGGCGAGCGCCCGGTGGCGCTGCCACAGCGCCAGCGGGCGGCGCTCGGTCAGGGAGATGAACAGGGTATCCGGCAGCTGCCGCTCGACGCGGGCGCTCTTGACCCAGGGCAGCGCCTCGACGCGCTCCCGGATCGAGGCGAGGTCGAGCGCCAGGATCGGCATGCCGCGCTCGACGCCGACGACCTCCAGGAGCCGGTTCGGGTCGGTTTCCTGCCGGCCGGTCACCAGCACGTCGCCGACCGCCAGCCCGGCGTCGGCGGTCATCTGCTGAACGCCCTCGACGGTTTGCTGCCAGGCGGCGCCGGCCCGTCCGGACTCGACCGACCAGCCGATTGCGCCGCCGACCGCCGCCAGCGCGACCGCGGCGGTTCCCCAGCGCAGCACCGGGGCGAGCCAGGCCGGCCGGGCGCGACGGCGCGGCCGCGGGGAGGTCGGCCGGCGGGAGGTCGGCCGGGGGGCGGGCTTGCGGGTGCCGCCGATCAGTCGTCGCATCGCGCGTCCTCCACCATCCGCGACACCAGCTCGGGAAACGAGACGCCGCGGTGCGCCGCCTGCTCGGGCACCAGCGAGGTCGGGGTCATGCCGGGCTGGGTGTTGATCTCCAGCAGGTAAAGCTCGCCGGGCTCGCCGGCGGTGTCGTCGTACCGGAAGTCGGCCCGGCTGATGCCGCGGCAGCCGAGCGCCCGGTGCGCGCGGGCCGCCACCTCCATCGCCTGCTCGCGGATCGCCGCCGGCACCGGCGCCGGCAGCAGGTGGACCGAGCCGCCCTCGGCGTACTTGGCCTCGTAGTCGTAGAAGCCGCGGTCGGAGGTAATCTCGGTCACCTCCATGGCCTCGCCGTCCCACACCGCCACGGTCAGCTCGCGGCCGGGGACGTAGCGCTCGACCAGGACCTGCTCGCCGAACGGCCAGTCGGCGGCGGTCGGCCGGTAGTTGTCGCCCGCGCGCACGATGTGCACGCCGACGCTCGAGCCCTGGTCGATCGGCTTGATCACATAGGGCGGCGTCAGCGGTTCGCCGTCGTCGAAGTCGGCCAGGGTCACGACCTTGCCTTCCGGGCAACGCAGGCCGTGGCGGGCGAACACGTCCTTGGCGGTCGGCTTGTCCATGGCGACCGCCGAGGCCCGGACGCCGGAGTGGGTGTAGGGGATGCCGAGAATGTTCAGCAGGCCCTGGATGTTGCCGTCCTCGCCGATCGGGCCGTGCAGGGCATTGAACACCACGTCCGGCTTCAGCGTCGTCAGCCTGGCGGCGATGCTCCGGTCGACGTCGACCTCGGACACCTTCCAACCGGCCTGGCGCAGCGCCTTGGCGCACTCGTGGCCGGACGACAGCGACACCTCGCGTTCCGGCGACCAGCCGCCCATCAGCACCGCCACATGGGTCTCGGTCCGGTTCATGATCATGCCTCACCGCCTTCCGCGCCCTTGGCGACGCCGATCCGCCGGATCTCCCAGCGCAGCTCGATCCCGCTGCTGTCCCTGACCCGGCGCCGCACTTCCTCGCCCAGGTTCTCGATGTCCTCGGACGTCGCGTTGCCGACGTTCAGCAGGAAGTTGCAGTGCTTCTCCGAGACCTGGGCGCCGCCGACCTTCAGGCCGCGGCAGCCGGCCGCGTCGATCAGCTGCCAGGCCTTGTGGCCGGCCGGGTTGGCGAAGGTCGAGCCGCCGGTCCGCACCCGGCGCGGCTGGGTGTCCTCGCGGGCGTCGCGGATGTCGGCCATGGCCTGGGCGATGGTCGCGGGGTCGCCCGGACGGGCCTGGAACACCGCGCTGGTGAAGATCCAGTCCTGCGGCACCGAGCACTGGCGGTAGGACAGGCCCATGTCGTCGGCCGACAGGCTGTGCGGGTGGCCGAGCGCGTCGATCGCCCGGGCCGAGACCAGCACGTCCTTGACCTCGGCGCCGTACGCGCCCGCGTTCATGCGCAGCGCGCCGCCGACCGTGCCAGGGATGCCGGACAGGAATTCGAGGCCGGTCAGACCGGCCCGCTGGGCGGTGGCGGCGACCGTCACGTCGAGCGCGCCGGCGCCGGCGATCACCCGCTCGCCGTCGACCCGGGCCTCGGCGAACGCCTTGCCGAGGCGGACGACCACGCCGCGGATGCCGCCGCTGCGGATCAGCACGTTGGAGCCGACCCCGAGCACGGTGACCGGGACGTCGCCGGGCCGCTCGGCCAGGAAGTCGATCAGGTCGGCCTCGTCGGCCGGGCGGAACAGCACCTCGGCCGGGCCGCCGACCCGGAACCAGGTAAGCTGGGCGGTCGGCGCGTCGGCACGGTATTCGCCGCGGACCGAGGGCAACCGTTCGATCAGATGGGTCATGGGCTTGCGGTGCCGTGGGGAAGCGAGGGTGATCACCGGCCACCTCCGTTACCCAGGATGTGGCTGATCTGGTCGGGCAGGGCGTGCGCCCAGGCGGTGATGTTGCCGGCGCCGAGGCAGACCACCATGTCGCCGCTGCGGCCCAGATCGACGACCTTGGCGGCCAGCTCGACCGGGTCGGCCAGCGCCACCACCTTGCGGTGCCCGCGGGCGCGCAGGCCCTCGACCAGGGCGTCGCGGTCGACCCCGGCGATCGGCGCCTCGCCGGCCGGATAGACGTCGGCGACGATCACCGCATCGGCGTCGTTGAAGCAGGTGCAGAAGTCCTCGAACAGGTCGCGCAGGCGGGTGAAGCGGTGCGGCTGAACGACCGCGATGACCCGGCCGGCGCCGGAGGCGGCGCGCGCCGCCGACAGCACCGCGGCGATCTCGACCGGGTGGTGGCCGTAGTCGTCGATCACGGTGATGCCGCCGGCCTCGCCGGTCCGGGTGAACCGCCGCTTGACCCCGGCGAAGCCCTGCAGGGCGCTGGTCACCACGTCGTCGGGCAGGCCCATCTCGTTGGCCACCGCGATCGCGGACAGGGCGTTCTGGACGTTGTGCTGGCCGTACATCGGCAGCAGCAGGTTCTCCAGCCGGCGCTCGGTGCCGTGCAGGCGGTCGGCGATGACCGCGGTGAAGCGCGAGCCGGCCGGGGTGATCTCGACGTCGGTGCCGCGCACGTCGGCCTGCGGGCTGAAGCCGTAGGTGACGATACGGCGGTCGGAAACCTTGGGGATCAGGGTCTGGACCGTCGGATGGTCCAGGCACATCGCCGCGAAGCCGTAGAACGGGATGTTCTGGACGAACGACTCGAACGCCTTCTGCAGGTTCTCGAACGAGCCGTGGAAGTCCAGGTGCTCGGGGTCGATGTTGGTGACCACCGCGATGGTCGCCGGCAGCTTCACGAAGCTGCCGTCGGACTCGTCGGCCTCGACCACCATCCAGTCGCCGGCACCGAGCCGCGCGTTGGTGCCGATGGCGTTGATGATGCCGCCGTTGATGATCGTCGGGTCGAGGCCGGCAGCGTCCAGCACCGCCGAGATCAGCGAGGTGGTGGTGGTCTTGCCGTGGGTGCCGGCGACCGCGATCGCCCACTTCAGGCGCATCAGCTCGCCGAGCATCTCGGCGCGGTGCACGATCGGCAGCATGCGGCTGCGGGCGGCCGCGACCTCCGGGTTCTCGGCCTTGATCGCGGTCGACACGACCAGGATCGAGGCATCGTCGACGTTTTCGGCGGCATGGCCGACGAACACCGGGATGCCCAGGCCCTTCAACCGCCGGACGCTCGGGTTCTCGGCGATGTCGCTGCCCTGCACGGTATAGCCGAGGTTGTGCAGGATCTCGGCGATCCCGCTCATGCCGATTCCGCCGATGCCGACGAAATGGATGGTGCCGATCGAGAGCGGAAGCTGTCTCACGCGGCGGCCCTCCGGGCGGATTGATCGGTGGTGGCGGCGGCGCCGTGCGGACGGGCGAGCCCGGCCCGGCTCTCGACCAGGTCGGCCAGGCGCTCGACCGCGTCCGGCACGCCGACGCCGCGGGCGGCCTCGGCCATGCGGGCCAGCAGGGCGGGGTCGCCGAGGATCTCGGTCAGGGCGGCGGCCAGGGCGTCGGCGTCGGTGCCGGATTGCGGCATGACCCGGGCGCCGCCGGCGGCGGCCACCGCACGGGCGTTGGCGGTCTGGTGGTCGTCGATGGCGTGCGGGTAGGGCACCAGCAGGGCCGGGCGGCCGGCGACGGTGTTCTCGGCCACGGTCGAGGCGCCGGACCGGCAGACCAGCAGCCGCGCCTCCGCCAGGCGGGCCGGCATGTCGTCGAAGAACTTGCGCACGTCGGCCTCGATCCCGAGCTCGCGGTAGGCGGCGGTCACCTGCTCCAGCTCGATCGGCCGGGCCTGTTGCGACAGCCGCAGGCGGCGGCGCAGCGCTTCCGGCAGCCGGGCGATCGCCGCCGGCACCAGGTCGGCGAACACGCTGGCGCCCTGGCTGCCGCCGGTGACCAGGACGGCGACCGGGGCGTCGGGGCTGAGCGGCGGCAGCACGGTGTCGCGCACCGCCCGGATCGCCTCGCGCACCGGATTGCCGGTCAGGGCCAGCTTGCCGCGGTCGGCCGGCCGCACCTTGGCGACCTCGGCGAACGACACGGCGATGGCGTCGGCGCGGGCCGCCAGCAGGCGGTTGGCCCGGCCCAGCACCGCGTTCTGCTCGTGCAGCACCACCGGCACCCGGCGGGCCGCGGCCGCCATCACGGTCGGCACGCTGGCGTAGCCGCCGAAGCCGACGACCACGGCCGGCGCCAGGGAGCGGATCAGGCGACGTGCCTCGAGGTAGCCGAGCAGCAGCTCGCCGACCGCCTTGACCTTGGCGACGATGCCGCGGCCGGCGATGCCGGCGGCGCGGATGCGGTGCACCTCCAGGGTGCCGCTCGCGGTCTCGAAGGCGGTGCCGCGGCGGTCGGTGACCAGCCCGACCCGGTGACCGCGCGCCAGCAGGGTCTCGGCCAGGGCCCGGGCCGGGAACACGTGGCCGCCGGTGCCGCCGGCGGCGAGCAGGATCAGGTCGCTCACGGCAGGTCCTCCCCGCCGAAGCGCTTGCGGGTCAGGGCCAGCGCCATGCCCATGCCGAGGCCGAGCGCCAGCAGCGACGAGCCGCCGTAGCTGATGAACGGCAGGGTCATGCCCTTGGCCGGCATCATGTGGACGGCCGAGGCCATGTGGATCAGCGCCTGCAGGGCGAACTGGGTCAGCAGCCCGGTGCCGGCGAGCAGCACGAACAGGCTCTGCTCGCCCAGCAGCCGGGCGTAGCCGCGCAGCACCACGAAGGCGTACAGCGCGATGATCACCAGGCAGGCGATGCCGCCGAACTCCTCGCCGGCGACCGAGAAGATGAAGTCGGCGTGGGCGTCCGGCAGGTACAGCTTGACCGTGCCTTCGCCCGGGCCGGTGCCGATCAGGCCGCCGTTCATGAAGGCTTCCAGCGAGCGGTCGACCTGGTAGCTGTCGCCGGCCGCCGGATCCAGGAACCGGTCGATGCGGCTGGAGACGTGCGGGAACAGGAAGTAGGCGCCGACCAGCCCGGAGACCCCGGTGGCGATGAAGCCGACCACCAGGATCATCGGCAGGCCGGCCAGGAAGAACTGCCCGAACCAGATCGCCGAGACCACCACGGTCATGCCGAGGTCCGGCTGCGACAGCAGCAGGGCGGCGGTCATCAGGTACAGGCCGATGGCGACCAGGTGGCCCGGGAACGCCTCGTCGCGCCGCCACTCCGCGAACATCCAGGCGGTGACCACGGCGAAGAACGGCTTGGTGAACTCGCTGGGCTGGATCGAGAAGCCGCCGAGCGAGATCCAGCGGGTCGCGCCCTTGATCTCGTTGCCGACCAGCGGCACCAGCAGCAGCATGACGACGGTCGCCGCGAAGCCGAGGACCGACAGCCGGCGGATCTGCAGCGGCGACAGCAGCGAGACCCCGACCATCACGGCCAGCGCGACCGGCATGATCATGAACTGGCGCTGCACGAAGTGATACGCGTTCAGGCGATCCGCTCGGCGACCGCCGGGCTGGCCGCCAGGATCAGCAGCGCGCCGATCAGCACCAGCAGGAACAGGGCGCCCAGGGTCCAGCGGTCGACGGTCCACCACCACTTGCCGAAGATGCTGGTGTCGGTACGGGCGATCGCGCTCACGACGCCCTCCTTTCGCCGGCGCCGCTCGCATCGGCGCCGCCGTTGCCGTCCACCAGCTCGTGGACCAGGGTGCGGAAGCGGTCGCCGCGGATCTCGAAGTTCGCGAACTGGTCGAACGAGGCGGCGGCCGGCGACAACAGCACCACGGCGCCCGGCTGCTTCTCGGCGCGGGCGTCGAGATGCGCCTGACGGACCGCCATTTCCAGGGTCCGGCACAGCGCCGTCGGGCAGCCGTCGCCGATCTGCCGGGCGAACGCCCCGGCCGACTCGCCGATCAGGTAGGCCTTGCGGATCCGCGGGAAGTAGGCGGCGAGGGAGGAAACGCCGCCCTCCTTCCCGCGGCCGCCGGCGATCCAGTAAATCGCGCTGTAGCAGGCCAGCGCACGGGCCGCCGCGTCGGCGTTGGTAGCCTTCGAATCATTGATGTAGAGCACGCCCTCGGCCTCTGCCACCCGCTCCTGGCGATGGGCGAGGCCGGGGAAGCTGCGCATGCCGTCGGCGATCGCCGCGCGGCTCAGGCCGAGGGCCGCGCAGGTCGCGAACGCCGCGGCGGCGTTCTGGGCGTTGTGCGGGCCCGGCAGGGCCGGAGCCTCGGCCAGCATCAGCACGGTCTCCGGCCGGCCGGAGCGGGCGTCGACCAGCTCGCCGTCCTCGGCGTAGACGCCGCCGACCACCGGGCCGTCGCCGGAGATGTCGATGACCCGCCGGCCGGTCCGGCGCAGCCGCTCGGCGACGTCGCGCGAGACCGCGTCGTCGCAGCCGACCACCGCCAGGTCGGCGGCGGTCTGGCGGGCGAAGATGTTGCGCTTGGCGGCGACGTAGCCGGCCAGGTCGCCGTGCCGGTCGATGTGGTCCGGGGTGATGTTCAGCCAGACCGCGACGGTCGGCGCCAGCGAGGGCGTCAGCTCGAGCTGGTAGGAGCTGAACTCGATCACGATCACGCCGTCGGCGCCCGGGTCGTCGAACTCCAGGGCCGGACGGCCGAGGTTGCCGCCGACCTCGACCGGCACTCCGGCGCTGGCCAGGATGTGCCCGATCAGGGTGGTGGTGGTCGACTTGCCGTTGGTGCCGGTGATCGCTACCAGCCGGCGCTTCGGCAGGGCCCGCAGCAGCAGCTCGATGTCGCCGATGATCGGCACGCCGGCCGCCTTCGCCGCGGCCGCCGCCGGGTGCGGGGCGGGGTGGGTGTGCGGGATGCCGGGCGACAGCACCAGGGCGTCGACCCCGGCGAGCCCGCGCGCCGCCAGGTCGGTCACGGTGACGCCGGCGGTATGCTCCAGCGCGGCCCGGCGCTCGGCGGTGTCGTCCCAGGCCAGCACGGTGGCCCCGGCGGCCGCGAGCGCACGCGCGGCGACGGCCCCGGACTTGCCGAGGCCCATGACCGCGTAGGTGTGGTCGCGTGCGAAGCCGAGGGTCACCATCGCGTCACCTCAGCTTCAGGGTCGCGAGGCCGACCAGCGCCAGCACGATGGCGATGATCCAGAACCGGATGACGATGGTGGGCTCCTGCCAGCCCTTCTTCTCGAAGTGATGGTGCAGCGGCGCCATGCGGAACACGCGCTTGCCGGTCAGCTTGAACGACGCGACCTGGACGATCACCGAGACCGTCTCCAGCACGAACAGGCCGCCGATGATCGCCAGCACCAGCTCGTGCTTGGTGACCACGCTGATGGCGCCGAGCGCGCCGCCCAGCGACAGCGAGCCGGTGTCGCCCATGAACACCATGGCCGGCGGGGCGTTGAACCACAGGAAGCCGAGGCCGGCGCCGACCAGGGCCCCGCACAGCACCGCCAACTCGCCGGCGCCCGGGATGTGGTGTATCTGCAGGTAGTTGGCGAACACCGCGTTGCCCGACAGGTAGGCGATCAGCGCGAAGCAGCCGCCGGCGATCATCACCGGCACGATCGCCAGCCCGTCCAGGCCGTCGGTCAGGTTCACCGCGTTCGAGGCGCCGACCATCACGAACACCGCGAACGGCACGAAGAACCAGGACAGCTCGATCAGCACGTCCTTGAAGAACGGCACCGCGATGCCGAAGGTCAGCGGCTCCGCCACGGTCGACACGATGCCGAGGGTGGCGGCGGTGCCGATGGCGACCTGGAACACCAGCTTCAGCTTGCCCGGCAGGCCCTTGGAGTTGCGGCGGGTCAGCTTCAGCCAGTCGTCGGCGAAGCCGATGGCGCCGAAGCCCATGGTCACCAGCAGGACCGCCCAGACGTAGGGGTTGGCCAGGTTGGCCCACAGCAGGGTGGAGACGCTGAGCCCGATCAGGATCAGCAGCCCGCCCATGGTCGGCGTGCCCTTCTTGGTCAGCAGGTGGCTTTCCGGGCCGTCCTCGCGGATCGGCTGGCCGCCGCGCTGCCGGCTCTTCAGCCAGCGGATCAGCGACGGGCCCAGCACGAACGCGATGAGCATCGCGGTCATGGTCGCGCCGCCGGTCCGGAACGTCAGGTACCGGAACAGGTTGAACACCTGGTGCTGGTCGGCGAGCGGCGCCAGAAGGTTGTACAGCATCGCCTCAGCCCCCGTTGACCACGCGCTTGGGCGGGGTAGCCAGGGCTTCCAGCGCCGTTACGATCGGTTTCATCCGGGTCCCGAGGGACCCCTTCACCAGCACCACGTCGCCGGGCGCGACGGCGCCGGCCACGATCGTCGCCAGCTCGTCGGACTGCTCGGCGTGGGCGGCGACCAGGCCGGCCGGCAGCGCCACCGCGAGCGCCCGCATCTCCGGCCCGACCAGGAACACCGCGTCGGGACGGGCGGCGAGCACCGCCCCGGCCAGGCCGCGATGGGCGGCCGGCGCGCCGGCGCCGAGCTCGCGCATGTCGCCGAGCACCAGGATGCGGCGGCCGCCCGGTGCCGGCCGGGTCCCGGCGAACACCTCGAGCGCCGCCCGCACCGCCGGCGGGCTGGCGTTGTAGCTCTCGTCGATCAGGGTCAGCGGGCCGCCCGGCAGGTCGAGCCGGACCTGGCCGCCGCGGCCGCGCATCGCCGACACGCCGGCCAGCGCCGCCATGCCGGGCGCCGGGTCCAGGTCGAGCGCGAGCAGGGTGGCGGCGACCCCCAGGCTGTTCAGGGCCCAGTGCCGGCCGATGCCGCCGACGGTCCAGGACAGCCGGCGGCCGGCGATTTCGGCCTCGACCCGGGTGCCGTCGGCGTCCGATGTGCTGTCGATCAGGCGGACGTCGATCCCGGAATCGGGCCCGGCGCCGGTGCCGAAGGTGACGGTCCGGGCGATGCCGAGGCGGGCGGCGTGGCCGGCCAGCCGCTCGTACTGGTCGTTGTCGCGGTTCAGGACGGCGACCCCGCCGGGCTCCAGGCCTTCCAGGATCTCGGCCTTGGCGTCGGCGATCTGCTCGATGCCGGTGAAGAACCCGGCATGCACCATCTCGACGTTGGTGATCAGCGCGACGTGCGGGCGCACCAGCTTGGTCAGCGGCCGGATCTCGTCCGGGTGGTTCATGCCGAGCTCGAACACCGCGTAGCCGGCCGAAGGGGTCAGCCGGGCCAGCGACAGCGGCGCGCCGATGTGGTTGTTCAGGTTGCCCTGGCTGGCCTGGGTCGGCCCGTAGGCGGCCAGCGCCGCCGCGAGCATCTCCTTCGAGCCGGTCTTGCCGACGCTGCCGGTAACCGCGGCGATGCGGGCGGTCGAGCGGGCGCGGGCGGCCCGGCCCAGGGCGGCGAGGCCGGCGAGCACGTCGTCGACCAGCAGCAGCGGCGCGTCCTCGGCGAGGCCGTCGGGACGGCGGGACACCAGCGCGGCGGCGGCGCCGGCCCTGAGCGCCTGCGCCACGAACGCGTGGCCGTCGACCCGCTCGCCCGGCAGTGCGGCGAACAGGTCGCCGGCGCGGATCGCGCGGCTGTCGATGACCACGCCGGACGCGCCCCAGTCACGGCCGAGCGGCTGGCCGCCGGTCGCACGGACGGCGTCGTCGCGGGTCCAGAGGGGGGCGGTCATGCGGGCTCTCCAGAGCGGGCAGCGGCGGCTTCGCGGGCCACCGTGGCGTCGTCGAACGGACGCTTCTCGCCCCTGATCTCCTGCCCTTGCTCGTGGCCCTTGCCGGCGATCATCAGTACGTCGCCCGGCCCCAGCCGCAAGATCGCCGTGCGAATCGCCTCGGCCCGGTCGCCGATCTCCTCGCCACCCGGGCAGGCGGCCAGGGCGGCGGCGCGAATCGCCGCCGGATCCTCGGATCGCGGGTTGTCGTCGGTGACGATCGCGCGATCGGCCAGCTTCGCTACGACGGCGCCCATCATCGGCCGCTTGCCGGGGTCGCGGTCGCCGCCGCAGCCGAACACGCACCACAGCTTGCCGGTGGTGTGCGGGCGCACGGCGTGCAGCACGGTCTCCAGCGCGTCCGGGGTGTGGGCGTAGTCGACATAGACCGCGGCGCCGTTCTCCAGCACCGCGACCCGCTCCATCCGGCCGCGTACGCCGGTCAGGTGGCCGAGCGCCTCGACCGCCCGGTCGGCCGGGGTGCCGGTGGCGATCGCCAGGCCGAGGGCGGCCAGCGCGTTCCAGGCCTGGAAGTCGCCGACCAGCGGCAGCTCGACCGTGTGGGCGCGGCCGAACACGATCAGGTCCAGGGTCTGGCCGTCGGGCCGTGCGGTGCGGCCGGCCAGCCGTAGCTCGGCGCCGGGCCGGCGGCCGTAGCCGACGATCCGGTGGCCGCGCCGGCCGGCGGCGGCGGCGAAGGTCGGGTACTCGGGTGAGTCGACGTTCAGCACCGCGGTGCCGCCGGACTCCATGACCCGGTCGAACAGGCTGAGCTTGGCGACCCGGTAGGCGTCCATCGAGCCGTGGTAGTCGAGATGGTCGCGGGTCAGGTTGGTGAAGGCGGCGGCCTTGACGCGGACGCCGTCCAGCCGGGCCTGGTGCAGGCCGTGGCTGGAGGCCTCCATCGCCGCGTGGGTCACGCCGCGGTCGACCAGGTCCTTGAGCACGGCGTGCAGGCGGATCGGGTCGGGCGTCGTCAGGCTCGGACCCTCGGAGGCGCCGTCGACGATCAGCCCGAGGGTGCCGAGGCTGGCCGAGCGGTCGCCGGTCAGCGCCCAGATCTGGCGGGTGAACTCGGCGACCGAGGTCTTGCCGTTGGTGCCGGTGACCGCGACCACGGTCTCGGGCTGGGCGGCGTAGAACCGGGCGGCCAGGCGGGCCAGCCGGCGGCGCGGCTCGGCGTCGGCGACTAGCGGCACCCGGCCGCGGACCCGGGTACCGGCGTCCGGCGTGGTCAGCACCGCACAGGCGCCGCGCGCCAGCGCGTCGTCGATGTAGGAACGGCCGTCCAGCCGGCTGCCGGGCAGGGCCGCGAACAGCCAGCCGGGGCGGACCTCCCGGCTGTCGGCGGTCAGGCCGGTCACGTCAGGATCGGCCCCGACCAGAATGGCGGGGCTCATGCTGCGGCCGTCGAGTAGCTCAGAAAGACGCAAGGCGCTTACCTCCCTCGGCCGGCTGTTCGATCATCAGATCGCGGCGAATCTCGGGCGATTCCGGGTCCACCGGCGCCACACCGAGGAGAGGAGCTGACCGGGCGATGATCCGGCTGACGGCCGGAGCCGCCACCCAGCCGCCGGTCGCGTAGCCGTACGACTCTTTTGTGCCCTTCGGCTCGTCGACCATGATCAGGACGACGTATTGCGGGTCCTGCATCGGGAACGCGGCGACGAAGGACGACATCAGCGACTTGTGCTTGTAGCCGCCGCGTCCGCCGGCCTTCTCGGCGGTCCCGGTCTTGCCGCCCACGACGTAGCCGGGGGTGTCGGCCTTGCGGCCGGTACCTTCCTCGACCACCAGGCGCATCAGGCGGCGCATGTTCTCGGAGGTCTTCTGCGAGATGATCCGCTGGCCCGGGGACGGGATGTCCGAGGCGAGCAGGGTCACCGGCCGGCGGATGCCGCCGTTCACCACCGCCGCCACGCCGCCGACCAGATGCATCGGGCTGACCGCGAGGCCGTGGCCGAACGCGATGGTCATGGTGTTGATCGGCCGCCACGGGCTCGGCACCATCGGCCGGCCGCGCTCCGGCAGCTCGATGGCGGTCTCGCGCAGCATGCCGAGCTTGGCCATGAACGCGCGCTGGCCCTCGGTGCCGACGTCGAGCGCCATCTTCACCGAGCCGATGTTCGAGGAGTACTTGAAGATCTCCGGCACCGACAGCCAGCGTGCCTTGGCGTGGTCGTCGTTGATGGTGAACCGCGCGATCCGGATCGGGTGGGTGGCGTCGTAGCCGCTCCGCATGGTCGCGGTCCCGGCATCCAGCGCCATGGCGGTGTTAAAGATCTTGAAGGTCGACCCCATCTCGTAGACGCCGAGCGTCGCCCGGTTGAACAGCGTGTCCGGGTCCATCTGGCCGGGCACGTTCGGGTCGAAATCGGGCAGCGACACCATGGCGATGGTCTCGCCGGTGTTGGCGTCCAGCACCACGCCGGCGCCGCCGATCGCGCTGAAGGTCGTGATCTGGTGGAGCAGCTCCTCGCGGACGATGTGCTGCACTCGAAGGTCGATCGAGAGGTGGAGCGGGTCGCGGCCGCCGCGCAGCACGTCGTCGAAGCTGCGCTCGACCCCGGCGATGCCATGGTCGTCGACGTCGGTGAATCCGACGGCGTGAGCGGTCAGCGGGCCCTGCGGATAGATCCGCTTCCACTCGTCCTGGAAGTGCAACCCGGGAATCCCGAGGCTGTTCACCTCCTGCTGCTCGCGCGGGGTCAGGTTGCGCTTCAGCCACACGAAGCGCCGGTCGGAGGACAGCTTGGCTGCGGTCTCCGCCGGGTTGATGTCCGGCAGCACCGTGGACAGCCGGAACGCGGCCTCCTCGGCGTCCAGCACCTCCTTGGGGTCGGCGTACAGCGACGGGGTGCGCAGCGAGGTCGCCAGCAGCAGGCCGTCGCGGTCGACGATGTCGGCGCGCCCGACCGTCAGCTGGGCGTCGGGATCGACGCTCGCCACGCCGGGCTCGCTGGAGTCGCCGATGGCGGACAGCTCGATCACCCGTGCGCCGACGGTGGCGAACGCCAGGGCGACCAGGCAGCCGGCCAGGATCAGCCGGTTGCGGCCGGTCTCGATCGCCTGCTTGGCGTGGCCTTCCAGCCGGACGGTCTCGGAGCGGTTCTTCATCGCCGGACCTCGCGGGTGAGCACGAGCGGGCGCCCGACCGGCAGCGGCGGCAGGGCGGCCAGGGTCGGGGGCACGGTGCCGTCGGCACCGGTGCCGCCGTCGCCGGAATCCGGCACCGGCAGGCGCATCGGCAGCATCTCGAGCGAGCCGATCCGCTTGGTTTCCAGCGGCACCAGGTTGAGGTGCCGGCGCACCAGCGCCTCGATCCGGTCCGGCCGGTTCAGGTAGCTCCACTCGGCTTCCAGCACGTGGATCGCCTCCTGGCTCGCCAGGATCTGGCGATGCAGGGCGGCAAGCTGCTCCTCGCGCCGCTGCACCTCGTGCTTCACCAGGAACAGCGCGACGCCCAGGCAGGTGGCGATCAGGAACCACAGGATGGTCGACCGGCGCATCACACCACCTCCCCGGCCGTCCAGGCCGGCGCGTCGGTCCGCTCGCCGACCCTGAGGCGGGCCGAGCGGGCGCGCGGGTTGCGCGCGGCTTCCTCGTCGGTCGGCCCGATCGGTCGGCCGGTGATCACCCGGAAGGTCGGGCGCGGCCCTTCGGCAGGGCCGGCGATGGCGGCGGCGGCGTGCCGCGACGGACCGGCGGTCCGCCCCGACCGGCCGCGCAGGAAGGTCTTCACCCGCCGGTCCTCGAGGGAATGAAAGGAGACCACGGCCAGCCTGCCGCCCGGGGAGAGCAGCCGTTCGGCGGCCTCGAGGCCGTGGTCGAGTTCGTCGAGCTCGCGGTTCACATGGATGCGCAGCGCCTGGAAGGTCCGGGTCGCGGGGTCGATGCCGCCGGACTTGGTCGACGGCACCACCCGGCGGACGATGTCGGCCAGCTGGCCGGTCCGCTGGATGGCGCCGTGCGTCCGTGCCGCGACGATCGCCCGGGCGACCCGGCGGGAGTGCCGCTCCTCGCCCAGGTGGAAGATGATGTCGGCCAGTTCCTGCTCGCCCGCCTTGTTGACGACGTCGGCGGCGCTCGGCCCGGACTTCTCCATGCGCATGTCGAGCGGGCCGTCGAACCGGAACGAGAAACCGCGGTCGGCCTCGTCGAGCTGCGGCGACGACACCCCGAGGTCCAGCGCCACGCCGTCGACCCGGTCGGCCCCGGCCTCGGCGACCAGCCGGTCCATGGCGCCGAACCGGCCCTCGATGGCGATCAGCCGACCATTGCTCGTGGCGGCCAGCGCGCGGGCCCGGGCGATCGCGTCCGGGTCGCGGTCGATGGCGTAGACCGTGCAGTCGGCGGCGGCCAGCAGGGCGCGGGTGTAGCCGCCGACCCCGAAGGTGCCGTCGACGTAGCGGCCGCCGTCGCGCGGCGCCAGGGCCTCGACCACCGGCTCCAGCAAGACCGGGACGTGATGGGCGGACGGGGCGTGGGAGGCGTCGGTCATCGGCCGCCCCCGTTGTCGTCGTTGCGCACCAGCCGCAGGGTCGCGCCGGACCGCCGGGCACGCTCGCGCGCCTCGTTGCGATGCGCCTCGTAGGCCGAGGGCGCCCAGATCTGGAAGCTCTTGCCGAGGCCGACGAAGGTCGCGGTCTCGTCCAGCCCGGCGAAGTCGACGAGCTCCTTCGGCATCATGATCCGGCCGTCGCCGTCGACCGTCAGGCGGACCGAGTCCGCCAGGATCGTCTGCAGGTTCTCGGCTTCCTCGGAGAACGCGTCCAGGGCGTCGATCGACGCCGCGATCTGCTCGATCCGTTCGTCGCCGCAGCCTTCGATGCAGGGGTGCTTGAAGGACGGGTAGAGGATCACCCCCGCGGATTTCTCCTGCTCGAGGGCGGCGCGGAAGGTCGCCGGAACGGAGACCCGTCCCTTCTTGTCGACCTTGTTCGCGAATGTGGACAGGAAAACTGCCACCGCTGCCCTCGCGTGCCGGGGGAACCGGCCCCTCTTCATCGACCTCTCGGCCCGATCGCCCTCCTCGTTCCCGACCCGCAACCGGACGATCGCCCCGGCCCGGCGAACGGTCCGGCATGGGATAGGCCCGGTCCGTTCATGGGATATCATGGGATATCATGGGACCAGGTGGGCGTCAACGGGACGAGACCCTCGTGACTTGGGTCGACGGGGTCAAAACCGGGTTTTCCCCGCCGTTCGTGAAGTCGTTGAAAGAACACGCAATGCGTCCGAAAGGATCCGGCGAGCACAGCCGAGGAGATTTATTGTTCATGTAATGTTCTCATTCGGGTGATCGTCGAGGGCGGAACCGGAGTCGGGGCGGTGCGTTGCGCGAGCGGAGCGGGCCGCGCCCGGCCCGCCGAGCCAAGGGAGCCGTTCGATGACTGAGACCACCGGCCGCCGTTCCGTCTTCATGCTGATCGCCGCCCTCGCGGTGGGCGCGGCGCTCGCCGGCTGCACCAACACCGTGCGCGGGCTCGAGCAGGACAGCCGGAAGATCTTCGGGAACCTGGGCAACGGGACGTCCGCCGGGGACGGCCGCAGCGGCTCGACCTCGAAGAGCGGCACCCGGAACGACGGAACCTGGAAGAACCCGGAATAGGGGAGCGGGTGTCGGATCAGCCGTCCGGCGCCCAGACGCCGCGGCGTTCCCGGCGGGCCTTGTCCTCGGCCCGGACGTAGTCGGCCGGGGCGTCCGCGGTGGTCCGGCCGCCGCCGTTGAACAGCACCACCTCCGAGAGATCCCAGCCGTCGACCTCGCAGCGGTAGCGGTCGTCGGTGGCCGGCCGGCACGTCACGTCGCGGCCGGCGATGTAGTCGCCCATGGCCCGCGCCGCCGGCCCGGGGATCCCGTCGACGCCCAGCAGGCGCACGTGCCGGCCGTCGATCCGCAGGGTGGCGGTGTCGATCACCGTTGCCGGGCCGGCGACCGGCGGGCGGGCCTCCTCGTCGGCGGCCGCGACGGGTATGGGCTCGCCGTCTCCGTCCAGCGCCTCGGCCATGAAGGCGTGCCAGATCCGCGCCGGCAGCCCGCCGCCGGTGACTCGGCGCATCGGCCGGCCGTCGTCGTTTCCGACCCACACGCCGACCACCAGGTCGCCGGCGAACCCGACGAACCAGGCGTCGCGGTAGTCCTGGGTTGTGCCGGTCTTGCCGTAGGTCGGAACAGCCAGCCGGGCGGCCTTGCCGGTCCCGCTCTCGACCGCGGCGCGCAGCAGGTCCAGCATCTCCACACGCGGCCAGCCGGCGGCGGGCGTCGGTTCGACGGGCAACGCAAGCTCGGCGCCGCCGTCGGCGGCCAGCGCCTCGACGATCCGCGGCACCACCCGGGTCCGGCCGGCACGTATCGCCGCGAAAGCCGCGGTAATCTCGGCCAGCGACACCTCGCTGGTGCCGAGCGCCAGGCTCGGGTTCGGCGCGAGCGGGCCGGCGATGCCCATGGCGCGGGCCATGCGGATCACCCGGTCCCGGCCGATCCGCTCCTGCAGCCGCACGGCGGCGGCGTTGTAGGAATGTGCGAACGCGTCGCGCAGCGCGACCTCGCCGTGGAACCGGCCGGAGTAGTTGCCGGGGCTCCAGCCGTCGACAGTCACCGGGGCGTCCTCGATCCGGTCGTCCGGGCGCAGGCCGTCCTGCAGGGCGGCGAGGTAGACGAACAGCTTGAACAGCGAGCCCGGTTGCCGTCGTGCCTGGAACGCCCGGTTGAACGCCGAGGCGGCGCGGTCGACACCGCCGATCGCGGCGACCACGCGGCCGTCCGGGCGCATCGCCACCAGCGCGGCCTGGCTTGCGTCGGCCTCTTGGCCCTCGGCCTCCATGGCTCGCCCGACCCGGTCGGCCGCCAGCGCCTGCAGGCGCGGGTCGATGGTGGTGCGGACGGTCATCGACCCCGACAGCCCGCCGAACTCGCCCCGGACCGCCGACGCGGCCCAGTCGGCGGCCCAGGCCGCGGCGGCCGACGGTATCGACGGCGCCGCGAGCGTCGCGGGTTCGGCCTTGGCGGCGTCGGCCTGCGCCGGCGTCACGGCACCGGTGTCGACCATCGCGTCGAGAACCAGGGCGGCCCGGTGCTGTGCGGTCGCCAGCGAAACCGTCGGGGCGGTCCGGGACGGCGCCTGCGCCAGCCCCGCCAGCATCGCCGCCTCGGCCAGCGTGATCTCGCCCGCCGGCTTCCCGAAGTAGCGCCGGGCGGCGGCGTCGACCCCGTAGGCACCGGCGCCGAGGTACACCGAGTTCAGGTAGCGCTCGAGGATCTCGTCCTTGCTCAGCCGGCGCTCCAGCCACAGGGCGATGACGGCCTCCTGGAGCTTGCGGGTGAGGGTCTTCTCGGGCGTCAGGTAGGCGTTCTTGACGAGCTGCTGGGTCAGGGTGCTGGCGCCCTCGCGCCACGACAGCGCGGTCAGGTTGACGATCGCCGCCCGGGCGATGCCGATCGGGTCGATGCCGATGTGGCTGCGGAACCGCCGGTCCTCGAACGCCACGAAGGCGTCGGGCAGATGGGCGGGAAGGACGGACAGCGGGACCGTCCCGCCGGGGTCGACCCCGCGGTAGCCCAGCGGTCGGCCGTCGCGGTCGAGCAGGGTGAGGGCCAGCCGGTCCGGTTCCCGGAAGTCGCCGGGCAGCGGCAGCGTCCACAGCAGGGCCAGCAGGCCGACCGTCCCGAGGGTCGTCGCGAAGGCCGCGATCCGGATGGCGGGATGCAGGCGGCGGGGCAGCCGCGAGCGGACGGCGTCGAGACGGGGGAGCTGCATGCGGGCTGACCTCTCGCCGGAATGGCGCGAGGGAAACGCCGCGGGCCTGGCGAGGTTGCGGGGCCCGGCCGGGTTGCCGGTCGCGGACGGGCTTCCGGCGTCAGGCGGCGAGGATCGTTGCGTCGGCGCGGTCGATGTCGGCGACGGTCACGACTGCGACCTCGTGGTGATGCCTGGCGGCCGGATCCTCGAGCAGGGTGCGGTAGTCGCGGGTGACATCACCGGCCTGGACCCGGCTGCCCAGGACCATGTCGACCCGGGTCCCGTCGTCCGAGAACGGCAGCAGCAGCCGCGTGAACCGCGTCCGCTGGTCGTCCTCCTCCCGGCGGAAGATCGTGGAATAGTAGCTGATCCGGCCGTTGAACGCGACGTCGACGAAGCGGTCGGTCGTGAACTGCAGCAGATCGCCCGCGAACGTCTCCTCGAAGGGCTTTCCGGTCATGGAGTAGCCCTGCTGGTCGTCGATCTCGGTGCCGCACAGCCGGTTGATGAAATGCGGCGGGACGGGGTTGACCTCGACCAGGAAAATGCGCGGCAGGAAGCGCGGGTGGTCGATCGGATCGAAGTCGGCGCGCGACGGCATGGGCCGGCAGCCGCGGGCGGCGAACCACCAGTCGAGAAGCTCTCGATGCTCGGAATCGGCGATCAAGTCGCGCAACGTACCCATAATGAGATGCTGGGGCGTCAGCCTTAACAATTGCTTAAGACCTGCGAGATCGCCGAACTGTTCCAAGACCGTGGCTTCGGCCGGCCGTGGGAAGCGGCCTACAGCCGCACCACCGTGACCTCCGCCCGGGCGGCGTCGGCGGCCGCGACCATCGCGACCTCGTAGCGGCGGCGGACCGCGGCGTCGTGGTCGAGCTGGTCGAAGTTGCGACGGAAGTTGCTGGCCTCGATCCGGCTGCCGAGGATGGTGTCGACGCGCTCGCCGTCGTCGGACAGCGGCAGCAGAAGTCGGGTGAAGCGCGATCGCTTGGCGATGTTGTCGTTGCTGAAGTGCGTCGAGTGGTAGCTGATGCGCCGGTTGAAGGCGACGTCGGCGAAACGGTCGTAGGTGAAGCGCAGCAACTCGCCCTCGAACAGTTCCTCGAGGGTATGCCCGGTCATCGAGTAGCCCTGCTGCAGGTCGATCTCGGTGCCGCACAGCCGGTAGCGAAACACTGGCGGCTCGGCATTGACCTCGAGGATGAACAGACGCGGGAGCCAGCCGGGATGGTCGAGCGGATCGAAATCCGCCCGTGATGGCATGTCGCGCTCGCCGCGGGCCGTGAGCCACCAGTCGAACAGCGCCCGGTGCTCCGGGTCGGCGATCGTGTGCATCAGATCGCCCATGGCGCCAGCATGTGCCGGGTGTGGTTAACCAGTGATGAAGAGAAGCCGAACGGATCAGACGGTCTGTAAGCCGGGTTCTGTCCCCGCCGCGGTCTCCCAGTCCCGGAAGGCCGGGACCGGCCGGCGGGCGACGGCCATTCATCTGGGACGGTCGTTGCCGACCGCCTCGCGCGACCTACCCGGACGACGACGCGGGAACGCGTCTGCCGCCGACCCTGTCTCCAGAGCCGCGGCCGGCCATCCCTATTCGGTCTTGCTCCCGGTGGGGTTTACCCTGCCGCCGCCGTTACCGGAGGCGCGGTGCGCTCTTACCGCACCCTTTCACCCTTACCCGCCGACGCCGGGTCGAAACCCGGAGCGGGCGAGCGGTTTGCTTTCTGTGGCACTTTCCCTGGGGTCGCCCCCGCCGGGTGTTACCCGGCACCGTATTCCCGTGGAGCCCGGACTTTCCTCCCGCCCCGGTCCCCGAGGGGCCGGGACCGGCGGCCGTCCGACCGTCTGATCCGTAGATTGGACTTAGCATGCCGGACGGCACCGTCAAGCCGGCGGCGACGATCGCCGCCGGGCGGTCCGCACCAGGAAGTCGATCAGCAGACGCAGCAGTTCGGCCCGCCGGTTCTGCTCCGGGTAGTAGAGGAAGAACGGCGGGTGCTCGATGACGTAGGGGTCGAGGACGGATTCCAGGACCCCGGCCGCCAACTCGTCGGCGACCACGGCGCGCAGCGACCAACCGATGCCGTGGCCGTCGCAGGCCGCCTGCACCACCGACTGGAAGCTGTCGAACACCAGGGGCGCCGGCGGGTCGACCGTGATCAGCTGGCCGCCGTCCCGGAATTGCCAGTCGGCGATGCGGTTGGTGCTGATGAACCGGTAGCGGATGCACCTGTGCTCCAGCAGTTCGCGCGGATGCCGTGGCCGTCCGTGGGCGTCCAGATAGGCCGGGCTGGCGGTGAAGGCGCCCTTCAGCGGCGGGGTCAGGCGCACCGCCACCATGCCCGGCGCGAGCTGGTCGCCGAGACGGATGCCGGCGTCGAAACCCTCGCGGACCACGTCGACAAAGGCTTCCTCGAACGACAGGTCCAGCCGGACCCCCGGATAGGCTCGCTGGAACGCGCCGATCGTCGGTGCGATGGCGATCTTGTAGGCGCTCCACGGCACCGTCAGCCGGATCGTCCCGCTCCGCGCCCGTCCGACCCCACGGGCCGCCTCGATCGCGGCGGCGATTTCCGCCATGCCCGGGCCGGCGCCGTCGAGCAGGGCCCGGCCGGCCGGGGTCAGCTCGATCGACCGGGTGGTGCGCGCGAACAGGGCGACGCCGATCTCCTCCTCCAGGCGCTTGAGCTGGTGGCTGACGCCCGACGCGCCGAGGCCGAGCGACCGCGCGGCGGCCCGCAGCGACCCTTCGCGAGCGATCTTCAGGAAGACATCCAGGCCATGGATCGGGAGACGCTGCATTGTACAATGTAAATCACTAGTTTCCTCATAATGTCATCCTAGAACGAACAGTGCGTCGTGTTCTAGCGTCGCCGGGTCCGCCGCCTTCCACCCGAACGGCCCAGGAGCCCGCGATGACAGACGCCCCGGCCCACGCCCGTCCAGACAGGGTCGCGCTCGGCGCCGCCCTGATCATCGGCGCGGTGTTCCTGATGTCGCTCCAGGACGCGGTGATCAAGCTCGCCAGCACCGGCATGCCGCTCTGGCAGATCTACGTTCTCCGGGGCGTGCTGGCGATCCCGGCCCTGGCGGTGGTCGCCGCGGTGCGCGGCGATCGCGCGGTGTCGTGGCGCCGGGCACTGCGGCCGTGGACGACGCTGCGGGCCGTCCTGCTGGTCCTGATGTACGTCTTCATGTACGCGGCCGTCCCGGTGCTGAACCTGTCGACGATCGCGGCCGCGTTCTACACCGGACCGCTGTTCATCACCCTGCTGTCGGCGGTTCTGATCGGCGAGCCGGTCGGACGCCGCCGCTGGCTGGCGGTCCTGGTCGGGTTCGCCGGCGTCCTCTGCATCCTGCGCCCCGGCCTCGAGGGCTTCCAGGCGGCGGCCCTGCTGCCGGTGGTGTCGGGCCTGTGCTACGCGCTGGCGGCGATTGCCACACGAAGCCGTTGCCAGGGCGAGGCGCCGATCAACCTGGCACTGGCGCTCAACCTGGCGCTGCTGGCGACCGGCGGACTGGGCAGTCTCGGCATCGCGCTGTGGCAGCCGTCCGCGATCGAGAGCGCGGGCTATCCGTTCTTGCTGGGCGGGTGGGCCGGCATGGGGGGCGGCGAATGGGGCCTCGCCGGTGTGCTGGCCGCGCTGATGGTCGGAATCGGCATCGGGCTGGCGGCCGCCTATCAGGTGGCGCCGCCGGTCGTCGTCGCGACCTTCGACTACAGCTATCTGGTGTTCGCAACCGTCTGGAGCCTCACGCTGTTCGACGAGGCTCCAGACGGCCCGACAATCGTCGGCATGTGCCTGATCGCCGGCGCCGGGCTGGCCACGGTTCGCCGTTGAACAGGTACGGGTCGCCGTGCACGGCAACACCCTCTAGCATCGCTTCCACCCGACACAGGAGGCACCGGTGACCGATCGGCCGCTCGATCTCTACGGCTTCGCGCCCAGCGTCTACGTCCGCTCGGTGCGGCTGGCGCTCGAGGAGAAGCGGCTGCCGTACGCGCTGCACGAGGTCGATCCGTTCCAGGACGGCGGCCCGCCGGACTGGTACCGGGCGATGCAGCCGTTCGGGAAGGTCCCGACGCTGCGCGACGGCGGCTTCGAGCTGTTCGAGAGCGACGCCATCCTGCGCTACCTGGAGGCGGCCTATCCGGAGCATCCGCTGACCCCGACCGAGCCGCAGCGGATCGGCCGGATGGCCCAGGCCATGCGGATCATGGACGGCTACGCCTACCCGGCGATGATCTGGACGGTGTTCATCGTGCTGGCGCGCGGCCAGGAGCGCGGACGGCTGTCGATGGAGGACGGGCTGGCGCAGTCGCGGCTGGTGCTGGCGACCCTCGACCGGCTGATGCCGGAGGGCGCCGGGTTCCTGGCCGGCGACGCGGTCACCCTGGCCGACACCCACGCCCTGCCGATGATGCTCTACTTCGCGCGGACCGCGCCGGGGGCCGGCATGATCGCGGAGTTCCCGCGAATCGCCGGATGGCTGGCGCGCATGCGGGCGCGGCCGTCGGCGCTGGCGACCCGGTCGGTCCTGGAGGACGGGTAGCGGGCGGCGGCACGCTCCGGCTCAGGTCCGGAGCGTGCCGTTCACGCCTCAGAGGCAGACGGTCGCCAGCGGCGGGAAGCCGTTGAAGCCGACCGACGAGTAGGTCGAGGTGTAGGCGCCGGTCGCCAGGATCAGCACCGTGTCGCCGGACTTCAGGTCGAGCGGCAGGCGGTAGCTGGCCTTCTCGTACAGGATGTCGGCGCTGTCGCAGGACGGGCCGGCCAGGATCACCGGGCCGTCGGCCTTGCCGTCGTGCTCGGTGGTGACCCGGTACTTGATGGCCTCGTCCATGGTCTCGGCCAGGCCGGAGAACTTGCCGATGTCCAGGTAGACCCAGCGGGTGTCCTCGCCGGCGTCCTTGCGGGACACCAGCACGACCTCGGAGCGGATCACGCCGGCGTCGCCGACCAGGCCGCGGCCCGGCTCGGCGATGGTCTCGATCGCCCGGTCGCCGAAGTGCCGGACCAGGGCCGAGCGGATCGCCGCCCCGTAGGCCTCGGCGCCGGCGACGTCCTCGCGGTAGCGGGCCGGGAAGCCGCCGCCCAGGTTGATCAGGTCGAGGTGGATGCCGTGGCGGTCCATCTCGTCGAACAGCTCGGCGGTCTCGGTGAGCGCGATGTCCCACTGGCCGAGGTCGACCTGCTGGGAGCCGACATGGAACGACACGCCGCGCGGCTTCAGGCCGAGCTCGGCGGCGCGCAGCAGCACCGTGCGGGCCATCGCCAGGGTGCAGCCGAACTTGCGCGACAGCGGCCACTCGGCGCCGGTGCCGGAAGTCAGGATGCGGCAGAACACCGCCGCACCGGGAGCGGCCCGGGCGACCTTCTCGACCTCACCCTCGCAGTCGACGGCGAACATCGGCACGCCGACCTCGTGCGCGAAGGCGATGTCGCGCTCCTTCTTGATGGTGTTGCCGAACGACAGCCGCTCGGCCGCAATGCCGCGCGACAGGCACAGCTCGATCTCGCCGCGGCTGGCGACGTCGAAATGGCTGCCCAGCCCGGCCAGCCGGTCGACCAGCTCGTCGGCCGGATTGGCCTTCACGGCGTAGTAGATCTGCGTGTCCGGCAGGGCCAGCGCCAGCGACCGGTAGTTCCACTCGACGATCGACAGGTCGACCGCGAGCACCGGATGCTCGTGCGGGGTCTCGTCGAAATAGCGCCGGATCGCCTCGGACGGCTCGCCGCGCGGCGGCACCACGGCCGGAACGAGACTGAGAGCCGGCCGGTGAGCCGGGTTGGACGGAGCGGTTTCGGTGAACAGACGACGACGGGCCTCCAGGCCCGTATCGGGTCGCAGCATCGTGGGTTCCCCCTTCGACAACCGGCCATTCAAGGCCGGGGTTGTGAAAAGAGACGCCTCGTCGTTGCGTAACCACTATGGGGCCAGCGGCACGTGCGCACGCGTCAGTGATCGATAAATATGTCCTATCCCCCCGGGGCGCAACGGGTTTTTCAGGTTTTTTTCACGGCGATCGCGACCGCCTTCAGCATGCCCGCCATGCGGCCGTCGAACGGCTTTTCCAGGGTGCCGGGGCACCAGTGCCGGCGGAATGCGGAGAGCGCCGCACGGTTGGCCGGATGGGTCGGATCGGGGCCTTCGGTGCCGTAGCCGATGGCGGCCAGCGCGGCCACGATCCCGGCCCCGCTCAGTGCTGCCGGCGCGGCGTCTTCCGGCCACAGCCCGATGCCGGCGCGGGCCAGCCGCGGCCAGTCGAACAGGTGGCCGGGATCGATCTTGCGGCCGGGCGACACGTCGGAGTGGCCGAGCACCCGGTGCGGCGGGATCGGGTGCCGGGTCAGGATTTCGCGGCACAGCGATTCGAGCGCCGCCATCTGCGCTTCCGGGAACGGCCGGTAGCCGTGCGAGTGGCCGGGGTTCGAGATCTCGATGCCGACCGACCGCGAGTTCAGGTCGGTCTCGCCGGCCCACCACGAGACACCGGCGTGCCAGGCCCGCTGCGATTCGGGCACCAGCCGCCAGACCGTGCCGTCCTCGCCGACCACGTAGTGGGCGCTGACCTGGGCCGCCGGGTCGCACAGCCGGTCCACGGCGTCCGCGACCCGGGGCATGTCGGTGTAGTGCAGCAGCAGGACGTCGACCGGGCCGCCGCGCCGCGGTCCGTGATTCGGCGAGGGGCGCTCGACGATTCTCACGCCGCCGGCTCCGCCGGTTTCGGGCGCGGCGCCAGGATCACGATGGCCACCCCGGCCAGGGTGACGGCGGCACCCAGCAGCTTCTCCGGGCTCGCCGATTCGCCCAGAAGGAAGATCCCGCACAGCACGCCGAAGGTCGGCGCCAGCAGCGACAGCGGCATCACCGTGGTGACCGGATAGCGCAGCAGCAGCCGGTACCACAGCCCGTAGCCGAACACCGTCACCGCGACCGCCATGTAGACGACGGCGGCCCAGCCCCAGAACCCGGCGTCCGGCACCGACGCCCAGCGGTCGCCCTCGAAGATCAACGAGCCGATCAGCAGCTGCGGGGTCGCCAGGGCGGCGATCCAGGCGTTCAGCACCAGGGTGTCGATCGAGCCGAGCTTCTTCACCTGGATCGACGAAATCGCCCAGACCAGCGAGGCGCCGATCACCATGGCCAGCGACAGCGGGTCGGACTGGCCGGTCGGCTGCCCGGCGATCAGGACGATGCCGCCGAGCGCCAGCGCGATGCCGGCGGCCCGCCGCCAGCCGATGGCGTCGCGGAAGAACAGGAACGCCAGGATCGCGGCGAACGGCACCTGGGCCTGCACGGCGATCGCCGCGATCGACGAGTCGACGCCCTGCAGTCCGGTGATCATCAGCGAGAAGTGCATGAACCCGAGCACGAACGATACCGCCAGGATCTGCAGGAACTGGCCGCGCGGCCAGCGCCGCAGCCAGGGGAACAGCAAGACGGCGGTCAGCCCGTAGCGCAGCCCGATCAGCAGCATCGGCGGCAGCTCGCCGACCCCCAGCTTGGCGATCGTGAAGTTGAGCCCCCAGGCGAGGTTGACCGCGACAGCCGCCAGCAGGTCGATGGGTCTCACGAGGCGTTCTCCAGGTCCTCGCGCAGGGCCTCCAGCTCGAGCCAGCGGTCCTCGGCGGCGGCCAGCCCGGCCTGGGCCTCGGTCAGTCGGGCGGTCTCGCGCTCGAACCGCTTGGGGTCCTTGCCGTACAGGTCGGGATCGGCGAGCGCGGTTTCCAGCCCGGCGATCTCTGTCTCCAGCTTGGCGATCCGTTCGGGCAGCTGTTCCAGCTCGCGGGCGTCCTTGTAGCTGAGCTTGCTGGCCCGGGCCTTCGGCCGCTCGGCGGCCGGCTTGGCCGGGCGGCCGGTGCGCCCGGCCGCGGCGCCGCCGGAATCGGCCCCGGTGCGCTCGCGCTCGGCGACGTAGTCGCTGTAGCCGCCGACGTACTCCCGGACCTTGCCGTCGCCCTCGACCGCCATGATCGAGGTCACCGTGCGGTCCAGGAAGTCGCGGTCGTGGCTGACCAGGATGATCGTGCCGTCGTAGTCGGCCAGCTCTTCCTGCAGCAGGTCGAGGGTCTCGACGTCGAGGTCGTTGGTCGGCTCGTCGAGCACCAGCAGGTTGTGCGGCTGGGCGAACAGCTTGGCCAGCAGCAGGCGGTTGCGCTCGCCGCCGGACAAGGTGGCGACCTTGGCGGTGGCCTGGCGGTCGGCGAACAGGAAGTCGCGCAGGTACGACACCACGTGGCGCGGCTTGCCCTGCACCGTCACCGTGTCGCCGCCGCCGGGGCACAGGGTCGACCACAGGGTGTCGTCGGGGTTCAGCTGGGCCCGCTTCTGGTCGAAGTAGACCGCCTCGACCCCGAAGCCGAGCTTCACCCGCCCGGAATCCGGCTCCTCGCGGCCGAGCAGCATGCGCAGCAGCGTGGTCTTGCCGGCGCCGTTGCGGCCGATGATGCCGATGCGGTCGCCGCGCCGGACCGTGAACGAGACGTCGTCGGCGACCCGCTTCTCGACGCCGCGGTCGTCGGTATAGGCCTTCGACAGCTTGATGGCTTCCATCACCAGGCTGCCGCTGCGGGTCGCGTCGCCGGCGTCGAGCTTCAGCCCCTCCGGCCGCTTGATCCGTTCCGCCTTGTCGCGGCGCAGGCCGAGCAGGGCCCGCACCCGACCCATGTTGCGCTTGCGCCGGGCGGTCAGGCCCTCACGCAGCCAGCGGGTCTCCTCGGCGATCCTGCGGTTCAGCTTGTGGGCCTGGGCCTCCTCCTCGGCCAGCACCCGGTCGGCCCAGTCGGGGAACTCGTCGATGCCGCCGTTCAGCCGGCGCAGCTCGCCGCGTTCCAGCCACAGGGTGCGGTTGGCCAGCCGGCGCAGGAACGCCCGGTCGTGGCTGATGATCAGCAGGCCGGCGTCGCTGCGCAGCAGCTCCTGCTCCAGCCACTCGATGGTCGGCAGGTCCAGGTGGTTGGTCGGCTCGTCCAGCAGCAGCACGTCCGGCTCCGAGACCAGCGCCCGGGCCAGCGCGGCCCGCCGGGCCTCGCCGCCCGACAGGGTGCCCATCGAGCGGCCGCCGTCCAGGGCGAGGCCGGCCAGGGCGGCCTCGACCAGATGGTCGCGCGGCACGCCCTCGGGGGCCGGCGGCAGGCCGGCGAAGACATAGTCGAACACCAGCTGGTCGGCCGGCGGACGCGGGTCCTGGGGCAGGTAGGCGATGCGGGCGCCGGGTTGCACGAAGCGCTCGCCGGCGTCGATGTCGACCTCGCCCGACAGCGCCTTCAGCAAGGTCGACTTGCCCGAGCCGTTGCGCCCGACCAGGCACATCCGGTCGCCCTTGGCGACCGGCAGGTCGATATCGGTGAACAGCGGCCGGCCGCCGAAGCCGAGCTGCGCGCCGCGGAGCGCGACGGCCGGCGGAAGCGCCCTGTCGGTCAGTGATGCCATGTCTTGGACCAAGAAGTTCAGGTCAGGTTGCGATGCTGCTTGATGCGGTCCCAGGCGCCGTTGATGCGCGCCAGCTTGTCGGTGGCCGCCGCCACCGCTTCCTCCGGAAGGCCCTGGGCGATCAGGCGGTCGGGGTGGTGCTCGCGCACCAGGCGGCGATAGGTGTCGCGGATGCTCTTGTCGTCGTCGTCCGGGGACACGCCCAGGATGGAGTAGGGGTCATTGCCCGGGTCGCCGCTGAAGGTGGCGCGCAGGCGCTCGAACGCAAGGTCGTCGAAGCCGAAGATGGCGGCGACGCGCCGGAGATACTCGATTTCCTTCTCGTGCACCACGCCGTCGGCGCGGGCGATGTGGAACAGCGACCCCAGGAGCTGCTCGAGCACCGGCGAGCCGGGGTTGAACAGCCGGGCGATCTGGGTCGCGTAGGCCTCGAACCCCTCGCTGGTCCGGCGCGCGGTGTCCCAGACCCGGCCGACGTTGCGGGTCTCTTCCGGCGGGATGTGGAAGACCTCGCGGAAGGCCGCGATCTCGTCGCGCGTCACCACCCCGTCGGCCTTCGCCATCTTGGCACCGAGCGCGATCACGCCGATGGTGAACGCGATCTTGCGGGTCGCGGCCTCCTCGTCGATCGGTTCCGGCGGAGTCGCATAGCGGTCGATGGCGTGACCGCCGACCACGCCAAGCAACGCCCCGATCGGGCCGCCGAGCGCGAAGCCGGCGGCACCGCCAATGATTTTTCCCCAGATGCTCACGCTTGACCCGGCCCGTTCCGCAATCCCGTGGTCGGGACCGGAGTCTGGCGCCCGAGCCGGCGAGGGTCAACGCTTCGCGTCGAGCCGCGCGAAGTAGTCCACGATGATCCGCTTCTTGGCCTTGTCGATCATGAAGAACTGGGCCGCCACCTTGTCGCCGGCGAGCCGGACCACGACCGCTTCGGCGTTGAACTCGATGAGTCCGCGGTCGCCCTGCACTTCGAGTCGCATCTTGAAGCGCTGGCCCTTGGCCAGCCGGCCGTCATGGCCGCTGAACAGCACGCCCGAGGCGCTCCAGTTCTCCAGCGGGTAGGTCCGGCTGTCGATGTGCACCGTTCCGATGGCGCTGACACGCGGCGCGATGCGGCGCTCTTCGCCGCCGCCCAATGCCGATTTGATCGCCGCCCACATGTCGATTCACCTTTGGCGAGAAGTTCCCCGCCTCCCCGGAACCGACAATAGGGCGACTGCGTGAATGAACCCTTAACGTCACGAAAGCCCGTGTCGAGCGCCGGCCGGCCGTGTAATGAGGGGCCGATCGAACCGCGGACCCCGATACCGCCATGACGACCGACAAGACCGCCGATCTGCCGACGGCCTTTGCCGCGGCCGCCAAACTGGCGTCGGAAGGCCCTCTCGATGCCGCGATCGCCGCGTTCGAGGCACTGGTCGCGCGTTGGCCGTCGGTGGCGGTCGCCCACGCCAACCTCGCCGTCCTGCTGCGGCGGGCCGGCCGGATCGACGACGCGATCGCCGCATTTCGCACCGCCGCCCGGTTGCAGCCCGCCGACCCCGACCGGCATGCCGCGCTGGCCGGCGCCTGCCACGGCGCGCGCCGGGTCGACGAGGCGGCGGTGGCGTTGCGCCGGCAGGTCGTCCTCCGCCCCACGGATCCCGAGGCGCTGTACAACGTCGGCGTGACGCTGCCGCTGCTCGGCACCCGGGCCGACGGGCGGCGCTGGCTGAAACGGGCGGTCGCGCTCGACCCGGCACGGCCCGGCGCGTGGGACCGGCTGGGCCGGGTGACGGCCCGGCTCGGCGAGCTCGATGCCGCCGCCGCGTTGGTGCGCCGCGCGCTGCTGCTGGCCCCCGGCCATGCCGAGGCTGCGGCCGATCTGGCCCGGCTGACGGAGTCCGAACCGGCCTGCCGGCGCTGGCTGTACAGCGATCCGGGCGACGAGCTGGCGGCGATAGCGCTGGCCGAGGTGCTGGTCGCGGCCGGCGACGGGACGGCCGCGGCGCCGGTGCTCGCCCGGTTCCAGGGGATGGCGGAGGCCCCGGAGCAGGCCCTGCGGGTCGGCCGCCGCGCAGGCCTCGGCTGGGCCCGCACCGCGACCAGCCGGTACGAGCGCTGGATCGCGGCGACCGAGGCGCGCGACGACCCGGCGGTGCTGGCGGCCGAGCGCGACGGCTGGACCGACCCGCCGGTCATCAGCGTGGTGGTGCCGGTCTGCGACCCGCCGCCGGCGATCCTCGAGCAGGCGATCGCCTCGGTCGAGGGCCAGGCCTATCCGCACTGGCGCCTGCGGATCGCCGACGACGCCTCGTCGGACCCGGCGGTGCGCGCGGTGCTGGAGGCAGCGGCGGCGCGCGACCCGCGGATCGAAGTGACCTGGCGGACCGAGCGCGGGCACATCTCGGCGGCGACCAACTCGGCGCTCGCCATGGCCGAGGGCGGCTGGGTCGCGTTCCTCGACCACGACGACATGCTGCACCCGCACGCCCTGCACCACGTCGCCGCCGCGATCGTCGCCGATCCGGACCTCGACCTGGTGTTCACGGACGAGGACAAGATCGACGAGCTCGGCTCGCGCTTCGGGGCGCATTTCAAGCCGGACTTCGACCCCGACCGGGTGCTCGGCCAGAACTACGTCTGCCATCTGGCGGTATACCGTCGGGCGCTGGTGGAGCGGGTCGGGGGCCTGCGCAAAGGCGTCGAGGGCAGCCAGGACCACGACCTGCTGCTGCGGGTCTCGGAGGTGACGACCCCGGATCGCATCCGGCACTTGCCTCGGGTCCTGTACCACTGGCGGGCGGTCGCCGGCTCGACCGCGCTGTCCATGGATGCCAAGCCGTACGCCGCCGCCGCCACAAGGCGCACCGTCGCCGAGCACCTGGAACGGAGCCACCCGGGCGCCCGGCTGGTGCCGGCCGGCGACGGTCACCGGGTCGAGTGGCCGCTGCCGGACCCGGCTCCTCTGGCCAGCATCATCGTCGCTACCCGCGACCGGCTGGAGCTGCTGCGGCGCTGCGTCGACGGCGCGCTGAACGCCACCGACTACCCCGAGCGCGAGGTGGTGATCCTCGACAACGGCAGCGAGCGGCCGGAGACCCTGGCCTGGTTCCGCGAGGTCGAGCGGGACCCGCGGGTCCGCGTGTTGGCGCGGCCGGGGCCGTTTAATTTCTCGGCGCTGATGAACGATGGGGCGGCGGCGGCCCGCGGCGGGGTGCTGATATTCCTCAACAACGACGTCGAGCCGCTGGAGCCCGGCTGGCTCGACGAGCTGGTGCGCCAGGCCTGCCGGCGCGACGTCGGGGCGGTCGGCGCCAAGCTGCTGTACCCGGACCGCACGGTGCAGCACGGCGGCGTCGTGCTGGCCGGCGACTGGGTGGCCCGGCATGTCGATGTCGGCCAACCCGATGCCGACAGCGGCTACATGGGGCGGGCCCGGCTGGTGCAGACCCTGAGCGCGGTGACCGGCGCCTGCCTGGCGATGCGACGCGAGGTGTTCGACGCGGTCGGCGGGTTCGACGCCGAGCATCTGACCGTCGACTACTCGGACATCGATCTGTGCCTGCAGGCCTCGGCCCGCGGCTTCCGGACGGTGTGGACGCCGCACGCGCGCCTGCTGCACCACGAATCCGCAACCCGCGGCCCGTACATGACGGTGGCGAAGCGCCAGCGCTGGGAGGTCGAGACCGCGATCATGCGGGAGCGCTGGGGCGGGCTGCTGTACGCCGATCCGTGGTACAACGCCAACCTCGGCATCGACCCGGAGACGCGGGCCTACGAGTTCGCGGTTCCGCCGCGTCCGATAACCGCGCCGATCGGGGAGTGAAGGCATGCGACCGGCACTGATCGTCATCGACATGCAGCAGGGCTCGTTCACCGCGGCCAGCCCGCGCCACGACGCGGCCGGGCTGGTGCAGCGGCTCAACCGGCTGGCGACGTCG
>Ga0209475_10000729_pt1 | contig 54329 bp, 43 predicted proteins | sample tdDd471_FD_187128 | JGI IMG/M metagenome (GOLD analysis project Ga0209475, IMG submission 187128) | Marine sediment microbial communities from the Atlantic coast under amendment with organic carbon and nitrate - tdDd47.1 (SPAdes)... | ecosystem: Environmental > Aquatic > Marine > Coastal >... | reverse complement strand
GGGGCTTTGTGTTTTAAGGCGGTCATTGTGAGAGCTGCCGAAGGCAGTCGACAAACTGCGAGCTTAGCGAGCAAGCAAGTTTGGGCCCCGCTGATTTTCGGGGCCAATCTGCCTGCACCGGATTGAATGACGGTTTCTGCTGTCGGAGGCCCCCGTCTTTTCGGGGGCTTTGTGTTTTAAGGCGGTCATTGTGAGAGCTGCCGAAGGCAGTCGACAAACTGCGAGCTTAGCGAGCAAGCAAGTTTGGGCCCCGCTGATTTTCGGGGCCAATCTGCCTGCACCGGATTGAAAGAAGGCGTTTGCTGTTGTGTCACAACATGGCACACCTGTGACACAGAAATTAAACCTCCTCGCTGAAAAGTGGGGAGGCTTTTTTGAATGGCTTCTAGATAGAATAGATGAAGTTGGTAGAAATTCCCCTGATTTTTGTTTCTGCATTATAGTCGCAGCCATCGGTCTCTGTACACCGGGATCTTTAAGTATTACAAAAAAGTTTTGTTGTATTGGTTGCTCAATTTTTGTATACTTTACTTATTCTTTTAGCAAATTGCCTGATACTTGCATTGTCCAACATGGAACGGTCACCCTTTGGGGGGAGCGATCCATAATCGGAGTGTGCTATGAAGCACCTGCCATTGCTAGGCCTTTGGATATTACTCGGACTCTCTGCCTCTCTTTGCGGTGATACCTACTCCCTTAGACCCCAATCTTATGTCATTACAATGCCCAAAGCAATAAGCGAGTCCTGGGTTTTACTTCTCACACCCGATTCCCTGATCAATACCCCCGCTATTGGCTCCTACCAGTTTAACGGCCTTGCATACGGCCTGGCCGTTGTCGATCGCCGCAGTCCCAGGACATGGGTATTTGAACAAGGGGCGTGGTCACACTCCAAAATGAATAAAGGTCATCACGGTTTTGACCTCCGTTTCTTCCTCATGCCCAACGGCGCAGTCTGGCGTGGTATCGGCAGTGATATTGCCTACAAGCATAATCTGGCGTTCTGGGACGGGCAGCGCTACACCAAGCTTTACACCCCCAACACCGCCGGCATTAGACCCGTCTGGTTTGACCAAGGAGAGGGCTGGTGCGGTTGCGACTGGGGCCAGATTCTTCGATATGATGGATCGGTCTGGGTGCATGTACCTTGTCCCACACTGCATCATGTGAACAACCTGCTCCCCCTGGGGGGCGGGCAGTGGCTGGCCATAACCGATGACTATCACGAATTTCTTCGTTACGATGGCAACGCCTGGGCCATGGACCCTATCGCCAAACAGCTGACTTTTCCTCAATTCGTCCTATCCTATCTTAATCTCAAAGGCAACTGCATAGACAACGTCTATGGCCGGCAGCTAGTCAATGCGGCTCAGTGCTATTTTAAACCAAGCTGCCCAGTGGATACGTTGCGTCTGCCTGAATATGTACAGCCGAAGGGCGTCATCTGGGTGCATCGGGACAGCCCTGTTATAGGGCTGCGAAGCGCCTTAAGGAAGGATTATCACCGGGCCTCAGATCAGGCTGTCGTCTTTATATATTGTGAACACGATACCCTGGATGCAGCGGGCTGGCAATACGTCACCTATGCACGGTTCACCCGTCAGGGGCTGCACAGTAGAATTGTCCTGGAGATTCCGCCCTACACGTATCAGCATCGCGAAGGGGCACTCTTTCGTGTGGGGAGCCGCTCCGCCAATTTTGAGCACGGCATCTGTTTCTCAGACCTCACCGGAGACGGGATTGAGGACAAGTATTCAGTGGTCACGGCCAGCGGCAACCGCCTGAATGTCTATCGTCTGGATAGCGGGACAGTTGCTGAGCATGCAAACATTGAGATTGCTGAAGAGGCCGGTCTCTCAGGCGGCAGCCGCACAGACAAGGCCCGTGTGCTCTACGATGAGGGCTGCACCAGCGCCGATATCGACAATGACGGCGATCAGGATATGTTGGTCACCGCACTCTATGGCGGCAATGTGCTCTACAAGCAGGTCACGCGCGGCCGTTTTCAGGAGATGGCCGATCTGCTGGGCCTGCCGCAGCACAGCATTGGCTTTTCCATGAACGGCGCCTGGGGCGACGTGAACAACGACGGCCATATTGACCTATTCATCTCCAATGAAGACTCCACCAACCGCATGTATCTCAACAACGGCGCAGGATTTTTCAGCGATGTCACCGTCGCCTGCGGTTTGCTGACCGGGCGTGGCGGCGGCGGTTCGGTGCTGGCTGATGTAGATAATGACGGCGACCTGGATCTCTTTGTACCCCGGCGTGGCGTGCGTGATTTCTTCTATGAGAATTGCGGCGCAGCCCCGGGTCACGCCTATCCCATATTCAAGGAGTGCGGCGTTGAGCGCGGCGTGGCCGGGGCCGACACCATTGCCCACTCGGTGTGCGGGGTGTTTGAAGATGTGGATAGTGACGGCGACCTGGACCTCTACGTCTGCAACATGACCGGTCGGAATGGCCTTTTTCTCAATGATGGATTCGGCCACTTTGAAGACGTCAGCGCCGCCTCGGGACTGGATGACGCGGGCATGAGCATGTCCGCGGTCTTTCTGGATGCGGACAATGACGGCGACCTGGACGCCTACGTGGGCAACCGTGGGCAGAGTCGTTTTTATGCACAGGAAGAAGTGGGGCGATTCGTCGACGCCACGGCCAGCGCCATGGCGGGCTATCACGGATTCCTCACCGGTCTGGCCGTGTGGGATAGAGAGGGCGATGGAGACATCGACATTTTTCTTTCAGACGGCAAAGGGGACAGCCATGGGATCATCAATCAGCGCAATGATAGACGCTTTATCGGCCTCAAACTTCTAGGCACTACCTCCAACCGCGATGCGGTGGGCGCCAGGGCCTATCTCTATCCAAAGGGACAATTGGGGAACCCTGATTCTCTGCTGGCCATGCGGCATGTGGCCGCCGGCGGAAATTACAATGGGATGAATTCACGGCGCATTCATTTTGGCATCGCCGACAACAATCCCAAGGATGTGTTGATTCGCTTCCCCTCGGGCCTTGAGCGGGCGCTGTCGCATGTGGCGCCGGGTCATTACTACACGGTGGAAGAAGAGCGGGGTTGGGCGCGTTGGCGGGCGCTGTATAAAAAATGGGTGGCAAGGAATTTTTATTCCCCTTTGAATCGACGTGAGGCGTTCTTTGCTGTTGCCTTTTTTGCGGTGCTGGCGTTCATGCATCTAGTCTGGATGCGACGGATTTGGTGGCGGCCCCGCATGGCCTATCTCTCCCTCGTTCTGCCTTTGGCGGTATTTTTTCTTTTTTTCCTGCCTGCCCGCAATCCATTTTCGCTCTCCAGCCATCTGACCCCAGTAGGCGCCAGCCTGCTGTTTACGGCAGCAGGGCTTTTTTATGGGCGCAGAATCTGGGGGATGCGCGGCAATAAAGCAGAGATCACGGAGAAACTGTTTTTCATACTCAAGGGATTCTTCCATGGAGAATGGGGGGCAAGAAAATTTAATCGTCTGATGCTGTACTGCTCAAATTTAGATCCCGCCACACCTGTCTCAAAGGCAATGCAAGAACGTCTGGAGGAGAGCATACGCGATTATTATAGACTACTGTTGCCTGAGATTGAACGGGTCATCGACTATGCGGCCGCACTGCCCGAAACCCATCGTCTATGCGGCCCCTTAGAACAGCATTTGCTGGCGCTTTCCGACGCATTGAATCGATTCAATGTGAGCCTGAAACTGAATAGACTTGAGCCGGAAATCATCGATTCAGTGGTGGAAAATATCAGCGGAATAAAACAAATGATGGATACATTGCGAAAAACCATCAATACGCATTTCTCTACAGATGTCTGCCTGGCCCTTGAGGCGATGTGTGAAGGAGTGGGGATTGACATAACCTGTGCCCATACGGAGCAAACTGCCCTTTGGGCGATGATACGGCCGGTGGAGTTCTCTCAGATTATGCAGAATCTCATCGACAATGCCCGTGTTGCGGTGGCCACTTGTGCCCATCCGCAAATGGGTATCACTGTCAATGCCAATTTTGAGAGGATAGACATTAATGTTGCCGATAACGGTTGTGGCATTCCTGCGGAATATATGCCGCGACTGTTCAGGGAGCAGCTCTCGTCACGGGCAGATGAAGGCGGTTTTGGCCTCTTTATGTCGGCTCAGATTGTAAGAAAATACGGAGGGCGGATTGAACTGCTGCAGAACGGCCCCCATCAGGAGACCGTGTTTCAAATCCAACTGAAGAGGACGCATCATGTCGGGTAGATTGCATTTACTGGTTGTGGATGATGATTGTGGCTTCATTGAAGATTTTCAGCTTCTAAGCAAGGACGTCTTTCGGGTCAGTACGGCAGAGACGGGGGAGGCGGCTATCGTTCAACTTGAAAAAGCCGAGCCAGATGCCTTGATTTTAGACCTCTGCCTGGGTGACGGCATAGACGGATTGGAGTTATTGAAAGAGATTGGTGAACGTCATTCAGATCTGCCGGTGATCATGGTCACTGAGCACGCATCAGTGGAAACCGCGGTGGCAGCCATGAAATTAGGCGCTGTGCATTATATGTCCAAGCACCCCAACATGAAGGCATTGCATGCTATTATAGAAAGAGAATTGAGCCGCAACCAATGGAAACGGCTTTACCGTGAGACTATTGAAAGTCAATTTGGCGAGATTGTGGGCGAGTCGGATGTAATGCAGGCGGTGTATCATCGCATTGATCGCGTGGCCGCTACAAAGGTGAATATCCTGATTGAAGGGGAGAACGGTACAGGTAAAGAGTTAGTGGCCCGGGAAATCCATAAGCGGAGCAGACAAAACGAAAAACCTTTTGTGGCTGTGAATTGTGCGGCCATACCGTCCACGCTTTTTGAGAGTGAACTCTTTGGCTTTGAGCGTGGAGCTTTCACCGGTGCGGAACGCAGAAAAAGAGGCCGTTTTGAGCAGGCCCACGGTGGCACTATTTTTCTCGATGAGATCATTGCATTGTCGTATGAAATGCAGGCCAAGCTGTTGCGTGTCATTGAGGAGCGGTCGTTTACACGTCTTGGGGGCACAGAGCCCATCGATGTGGATGTGCGTATTCTTTCGGCCACCAATCGTCCGTTGGGCCAGGAAGTCCGGCGCGGTACGTTCAGAGAGGATCTCTATCATCGCCTCAATGGCATTGATATTCAGGTGCCGCCTCTCCGGGACCGGGGGGATGATATTCTCATGATTGCTGATTATTTCAGTCGACAGTTCGGCGTGCACAGCAGCCTGGAACACCGATTTTCATCGGCTGCGCTGGAAATGATGCGGCATTATGCCTGGCCGGGCAATGTCAGGGAGCTGCGTAATGTGATGGAACGTGTGCATATTCTGGTGGTGAACCGGCTTGTTGAACGCCAGGATCTTCAACTGGAGCAGGAGGGTGATCCTGATACACCCAAGGTGTTTCGTGATGTACTGATGCATCCCTATGAGCAGGCCAAGACCGAGATAATGGCCCGGTTTAAAGGATATTATCTTTCGGCCCTGATTGAGCGGCATGCTGGTAATGTCAATACAGCGGCCCGGGAGGCAGGCCTGCCACGGCAGAGTCTCTATCGTATGATGAATGAATAAAGATGGTTCTTTCTCCGTTTCAGGCCCGGTTCTTTGTGAACCGGGCCTTTTTTGTCGCATTGAGGAGACAGAGTTTAATCGAAAGAAAATAATGAGATAGGCCATAAAGATGCTTTTTTGCCTGTCAGTAAAAGTAGACACTTGGCCTTTTGTCCTTCTTTAAATATTTTCTTTAGGTATCTTGTAATTTAATAATAATAAGGCATTTAGCTCATTTCCAAGAGAGTGTGATTATTATGGTATGCCTTTTGATAGGTAAACACGCTTAATCCAAGGAAAAATGATGCCCAGAGCTTTACTGCTGGATGATGATCCCCGGTTCATTATTTCAGCACAGAAATTATTCCCACAAGATACCGAGTGGCTGGCCACTATGGATCTGGTCAAGGCTGATGAGCTGGTCAATCTGCTGGATTTTGATGTGATTTTTGTGAGGAAGAAGAATGAGAAGATGCTTTGTGATTTGTTGGAGTTAGGGATGAAGCATATGAGCCCGAGTCAGGAAAGTCATTATAAAAGACTGGTTGTACTACCCAGGATGTTATGGAAAAAGGAAATGAAGTCAATTTACAGGAGCAATTTTCCCATTTTTAAAATACGTCAAAAAAGTAATTGCGCTTCGAAATGAAAAACATCACAACTGCTTACTGTTTACTTGTTTTTTTAAGTTGTATTGGAAATCCATAAGTTTTATGGGGTAAAACTGGGGCTGGCGTTCTTTATCTAATACTTGGGGGGGAGGAGGCGCAACAGCAGCAATTATGATAGATATTTTATCATTAGCTGTTCTTGGCGTTCTATTGTGGATCGTCATGTTCACATTACCTGGACAGGCAGAAGCAGCAAAAGGTGCAGCAGCAGATGTAATAGGACAGTTTCAGGCAAGGGTTGAAACGGCTCGGATTAAATAATTGGAATGAATGAGTATTGGTTTATATTTATTGATGGGGTTGCCCATGAAGTCGGCATTTCTGAAGTTCTGTGAAGAGCATTATTATTTTAAAATTTCTTTTTGGTTTTGGCATGTTATAGCCGGCCTGGCTGCACTGGCAATTATTGGCGGTACGTTGGTTCTCTTGTGGGGCATTTTACCGGCATTAAAACCCTATGTCGGCAAACCCAGGTACCCAAAACCAGTCAAGGTATCTATCAGTGAAGTTGTTCAGGGAGTGGCTCCTGTCAAAGCACATAAAGCTATCGCATCAGCATCGGGGAAAAAAAGCACGCAAACCGATTCTTCAATCAAGGATGCAGATGTGAATCGTGTTGATCCTGTACAACAATCATATGCCGAGGCAATTAGTAATTTAAAGCTATTAATGCCACCTAATAAGTATTTGTGGAAATCAAAAGGCCATTGGGAGAGAGGGTGGTCTCGAAATAAATGGGTGGTCGATCGTCTCGGTATTGATGATCGACTCAAGACTGTCTATAGAAAGGTTAACATAACCACCATCAAGTCAAAAACGAAGTTGGTAGAGTGCTATGTGGCATTGTTAGCTGAATTTCCTGAAAAGCAACGTTTAAAAGTGCTGAAATCAGCAATTGAGTATAGTAAGGAAACTCTATCAGAGACAGTAGTGAATATAAGTTTACTGAAAGAGGCTGTTCCAAATTTCCCTGAGGGTAATGCAGATATCATCAAGACGTTGGCATCCTTTGGCAGAAAAAACCCCAGGGATGGACGTGCGTTTATTGGATATGTAAATAAAATTATACCAAGATTTACCGTAGAACGCCGGAGATCTGTTCTTGATGTGTTGGTGAAATATTACTACGGTCATTTTAAGGTATTTGACAAGCAAAAAGAAGCAACGGATTTGTTTTTTGCGATGCTCGATGAATTTGAACCTGCCGATCACTCCAGGGCCCTTGCAGAATATTATAAATTGTTCTTATCCAATAATAAGGTCCGTGAACGCCGGATTTCTGAAATTGAAAATCGTTATAATAATGACTTGAGAAATGCTGAACGCACATATTCCGAGCGGCAATCAAATCAAGCTGGTTTAAGAGCTCTTGGATGGAAGTTGGTGGGCGGGGGAATTGTCTTTATTGCCGTCTTGGTGATGTTCCTGGTGCTGCTGTCGATTCAGCGGGAATTGAGAATGCTGCGGAAGAATGGGAATGTTTGATTGTGAGGAACCGTGTTTCGATTTCAAATTCAATGGCTAAAGCGATAAATTTTTCTGTATTAATCAGGTGGATTGAGAGGGGTCAATATGAATTTCAAGAAAATGTCTTTTTTTGTGATTATTCTTGGGCTGGTTGTTTTGGCTTACGGCATCATTGAATACCAGAATAATCAGCCTGTCAGTTTTAATACTGCAAATTCTCGGCAGTCAGTATTTGGTGGCAGAGATGATCTGGGTAATTATGTACAAACACGTATGGGAAATTTGTCTCGAGAGGCACGACAAAAAGAGATGATAAAGTATATTGCCAGTGGGGCCGGCATGATTTTTTTGGGGTTGGGGATACTTTTGTCCAGCAAGAAGAAAAAGTAAGTTGATCGCTGATGTTTTGAAACTTGTCCATACTTGAGAGGCGGTATTCTATGAACAGAGCTAAATTTTATTGTACTGTGGTGCTTTTTGTTACCATATTTATCCTTTTCAGTTGCTCAAATGACAATCCACTTCGTCCTGATACCGTGACTCAACCCAATGCGCCCTTGGGTCCGGCGAGTGGATTTGTGGGGCAAAGTGTCTCCTTTTCAACAGGTGGGGCAACAAGTAATAAAGGGCATGAGATACAATACCGCTTCGATTGGGGGAATGGCAGTTTTTCAGCATGGGGAGAATCCAGTAGAAATTATAGCTATATCAGTCAGGGCCGTTATGTGGTGAGGGCGCAGGCGCGATCCAATGTCAATACAAGCATAGAATCAGATTGGTCCGATGATAGAGTCATCAATATTGATGCAAATGCAGGTTTTGAAATAGGGACAATGATCGGTAATGATGGAAGAACTTATCAGACTATTAAAATTGGTAATCAATGGTGGATGGCTGAAAATTTACGGGAAACAAAGTATCGTGATGGCACATTGATTAATTGTGTGACAGGTAATTCCAACTGGGCCAGTCTGAATGCTGGAGCGTATTGTGCCTATAATAACGATGCGGGTCAGTCAGAATATTATGGGCATCTTTATAACTGGTACGCCGTCAATGATGGCCGACAAATAACTTCTTCAGAATGGCACGTTCCTACTGATGATGAGTGGAAAGAACTTGAAAAGTATTTAGGGGTGGAGCAAGGGGCTTCAAATGAAACTGGATGGAGGGGAGGGGATATTGGTATTGGGAGTGCGTTAAAAGGCACAGGTACTCAGTTCTGGAATAGTCCAAATGCTGGGACCAATCAATATGGGTTCAATGTGTTGCCTGCAGGCGAACGTGCTGTAGATGGTATGTATAAATTTTTAAGAAGTCATGCCATTTTTTGGAGCCATACTTCATATGATGCGGATGATGCATGGTATCGTAGCTTTGCGGGTGATCAATCAGGCGTCGGGCGATTTTACCATAATAAACAATATGGTTTTTCAGTTCGCCTTGTGAAGGGCCCCGGGCAGTCAGTTCATGTTGTCTCTACGCCCACAGTTCCTAGTGGTCCTAACAGTGGTTCAATTAATGAGAATCTTTCATTCTCTACAAATGGGGCGGTTTGTAACCAGGGCCATAGCGTAGAGTACCGATTTGACTGGGGGGACGGCAATTATTCATCCTGGGGCAGTGGAGCGGGTTCCAGCCACTCTTATACATCAGCGAATACGTATTCGGTGAGAGCGCAGGCGAGATGTCAGGCTGATAATAGTATGGTCTCAAATTGGTCTTCAGCACATTTCCTGACAGTATCGAGTTCCTCCACCACCCAAATATCCGGTGTCTGTTTTGTTTACCCCTCCTCTCAAATGCTGGGAGGGGTGACGCTCACATTCAGTAATGGCGGGGGGACAGCTTCAACAGACAATACCTATGGATATTATGAAAAAAATGTACCCTATGGCTGGAGTGGAAGGGTTACTCCAAGTAAGGCGGGATACGTATTTAATCCGCCTTATCGTGATTACACCAATGTGACTTCAGATATACAGACACAGGATTATTGGCATTTTTCTGCTGGAAGCCACGGCATTGTGAAGGGCATTGTCAAAGATGCCAATACGGATTTGCCCATTCAAAACGTCAAGGTGCAGGCAATAAATGCATCTGGTTCTGCCTCTGGCAGCAGCTATACGGATAGTAATGGCAGTTATGAGCTCAACCTTGCCGCTGGTTCCGGGTATACGCTTGAGTTTTCAAAGGCAGGTTATATCTCCGTTATTTACGGCAATGTTTTGGTCCGAGGGGATGAGACGCTGTTTTTAGAAACCGTCATCCAAATTGCCAATGCCTATACAGGCAATGGGACGGTGGGGGGGCAGATAACCAATGCGATTGATGGACAAGGCGTCAATGGCGTCACGCTCTATTTTAGACAAGGTCTTAATATGACGTCTGGATCGATTGTGGCACAAACAGCAACGGTTGTCAATGGGTCTTATAACTGTTCAATCCCTGCGGGCAATTATACGGTTGAGGTGGTATGTGAAAATTATAATACAACATATTTCACCGTTATATGTGTGGGTGGTCAAAATGTATTAAATCAAAATAGTTCAATATCACCCGTTCTCGCTTCAGGAGAAATTCGCGTTGTTCTTAGCTGGGGTGCCTCACCCTATGACCTGGACAGCCACATGACAGGTCCCATCTCAGGGAGCACTCAGCGTTTTCATGTATACTATTCTTCAGAGGGGAGTGCCTCTGAATCGCCCTTTGTATTTTTAGATTGGGACGATACAGAGCAATATGGTCCAGAGACCATAACAATCAAACAGCAGTTTTCTGGAAACTATCGCTACTCAGTGCATAACTATAGCGATCAATATGATAATTCGAGCTACAGGTTGTCAAATTCAGGGGCCAAGGTTCAAGTATATCAGGGGGCCAATTTAATCCGCACATTTAATGTGCCTCAAGGCCAATTGGGGACACTATGGACAGTATTTGAATTAAATGGCACTGTTATTTCACCTGTGAACACGGTGTCTAACCATGAAGATCCTGCTACCATATCCAAGGCCGGTGGGTCAGTTGACCCGATATTTCATGGGTTTGAATTTCCAAGTAAAAATGAATAGTTGACAGCGGCAATACCATGGCCAGCGGCATCGTTTTTTACGTGCTGTGCTGATCAGCTGATTCAGAAAAAAAACGTGTTTATGCAGCAAGAATTTTGCGGTAATATGCATACCGGTGTCAGAAGCGTCGCGCATCTTATGTCAACGGGGGCGCAGCGGTAGATCAGTACGGCGGTTTGGACCATGTGTTTTTCAGGGTCAATCGATCTTTGCCCGTCAAAGAAGCCCCCCCGTGTGAGGGGGGCTTCTTTTTTGAGATGCAAAGCATCTATTGACACATAAATGCAGCCTCCTCGCTGAAAAGTAGAGAGTTTTTTTGCGGAGTGCCAATAAAAATGGGGGGGCATTTTATTGCCGCTCATCACTGTTTAAGAATCCGTAATTATTTTTTAAATATCGCGGCACCTTATTTATAAATATGATTTAATATGTTATCCTGTTTTTATCCTTTGGCATCTTGCTGGAAAAATAGAACAGAGAGATTGATGTCTTTGCATCAATCAGCGGGAGGGGTACGTTTCATTGAAATGGGGGGCTCCTGATTTTGCTTGTCATCCGTCAGGTTTTTGAAAAATAGATGGGAAACGGAGAAGAAAAATAAATGATCACCGGTGTAATTAAATCCAAAGTCGATAAAATCTGGAATGACATGGCGGCGGGCGGCATTGTCAATCCCCTGACTGTTATTGAACAGCTGACCTGTCTCAAACGCCTGGATGAGCTTCATACGTTGAAAGCAAGCGGGTCAGCATGGCTTGGCAGTATTATTAGAGGTCTCATTTTTACATCTTTATCAGGATGAGAATCGTCCTGACAGCTCGGCACTGAGCCTGCCGTTTTTTTCCCCCAGCCGCTTACCGGAATAGACCGCCCACCCGCTGAAGCGGGGGGGGCAGCAATTCAGATAGGCTCTGGCCGCTGCCCTGTGAATGGAGAGACGCCGTTGTAGAAAAGAGATAAAGGCGCCCCAGAGAGAGAAAGTTCCTTTTTAAGTATAGAAATGTCTCTCCTAAAGCGGGGAAGCTCTTTCCAGGAAGCAGAAACGTCTCTCCCGAAGCGGCAAATATCCTTGCAGAGAGCGGAAAAATCTTTTCCAAAGTGAGAGAGAACGTTCCAGAAAACAGGCATGCCACTCCCAGAGAGTGAAAGAGCTGTCCCCAGGCGGGAATCGGCGTTCCCTTGGCCTTCCATAGCGCAGAAACAGGGCGGCCAAAGCCGCCTGTGCCCGTTGTTAAGCGAGAAAATAGGCTCTCCCTATGGGAAGGAATCGTCCTTTACGCGCCTCTCTGGTGTGCTGTCACATTGATTCTCGTAAAATTCTTTACTTTGCACTGTATAAGAAGGCTTGACATCGTCACATGTCGATATTATATTCTTTGAACTCAATATTTATCGTCCCCTATCACAAGGCAGGAGGTCCAATGAGAAAGCGAATGGCCATTCTGGCGCTGTTGCTCCTGGCAGGCTCCGCGTTTGCCCAGGGCGTACAGTGGTTTGATGGCAGTTTTGAGGCGGCCAAGGCCCAGGCAAAAGTGGAGAAGAAGCTGATATTAATCAACTTTTTCTCCGGCTCTGGCTGAGGCTCCAGCGCCTGCAAACTGCTGGGTCAGCAGTTCTTCGACAATCCGCAATACGTTTCATTTATCTCACAACACTTCATTCCCGTCTATGTCGTTGTCGGCACCAAAGACGGCTTAACGCTTCAGGAGCTCTATCGTCCTGCAGGCAATCCCACCGTGGTCTTTGTCGACGCCATGGGCAACGAAGTAGACCGCACTGTCGGTTACAATGAGGGCCCTGAGAAGTACAAGGCGGAGCTTAACCGTATTCTCCGTGGTGAGGAGACTTATGCTCTCTTAAAAAAAGGGGTTGAGGAAGATCCCGGCAATGTGCCGATGATTTTCAAGCTGGCGACAAAATTCAATAAAATGGGCCGGCGAGAAGAGGGCAGGGCGCTCTATCAGAAAGTGCTGGATGAGATGCCGGAAAAAGCCAAAACCCTCACTGTCAACCACTATGGGCGTGAGGTCAACGGCTATGAGCTGGCACTGTACATGCTGGGCAATGATCTCTTTGCCACGCAGGATGTGGCGCCGCTCAAAACCTATATCGCCCAGTTCCCGGACGGGGATTTAACGGAAAATGCCTACGCCATGCTCTCCAATTTCTACATTTACATGGGCGATCAGGATGAGGCCAGCGCCTTTTTCACAGCCGTGAAGGAGAAGTATCCCCACTCTCCTCTGTTGATGTCGATGTATGTCAACTGGTGTGAACGCAATAAGGTTGAACTCAATGAAGCCTTGGAAGTGGCCGACAACGTGGTCCGCACTGTCGAGTCTACATACAACGATCCCTGGATCAACCGCGCCAAGATCGTCGACGCATTGCAGGACTCTGTCAAGCTGGATGCGCTCTACGGCGCCAAGCATCTCGAGCGACGTATTTCAACCGTGGCCCGTGAATTCAGTCAGTACTCCCAGTTCTGGATGAAGAAGGGCCGGAATATCGAACCTGCGCTGGAGGCTGCCAAGATGGCCCTCTATCTGGCGCCGGAAAATGTCTATCAGCGCTTCACACTGGCCCAGTCCTTTGCCGATCTGGGGAAAATGGAGGACGCGCTGGAGGTCTTTGGTCCAGAGGCCATAGCCCAATATTTAGATGACGACAGCGCGGTGTCGCTTTACATCCGTTTCTGGTCGGCGCATAATGAGAACACAGACCACGCCCTGGCGCTGGCAGAGAGTAAGTTGAAAGAGAGTCCAGAGGACATGGGCATGGCCTCAAATCTGGCCGCCTTCTACCTGAATAAGAACAGGGTGGCGGACGCTCTAGCGGTGTTTGGGGCAGAGCAGATGAAACCCTATTGGGACAATGCCGTGCAGCTGAACAACTACGCATGGTTCTGGGCCGAGCGCGGCGAGAATCTCAAGTCTGCACTAAAAGCCTCTCTGCGTTCCATTGAGCTGGAAGAGAACCATTATTATTTAGATACAGCGGCCATGATCTATTGGAAGATGAGCAAGCTGGACAAGGCCATCCAATTCCAAGAGAAGGCACTCAAGAATGCCCCCGGCAATGCGGGCTACACCGCACGTCTGGCCGAGATAAAGGCGGAGCGGGAGAAGAAATAAAGAGTACGCTATCGATATGTTCAAGACGCCCGGTCAATATGGCCGGGCGTCTTGTTTTTCCTGGCTCCCTGTGGGACGTATTGACAAATAGGTGCCTGCCCAACAGAACGGGTATTTAACTACCTCAGCAGCATCACCTTAATCACTTTAACGGTCTCAGCTGCCGTCATCCGGATGATGTAAGTGCCACTGGCCGCCTGATTTCCCCATGTATCCTCACCGTGCCAGTAGACATGGTAATGACCGGCGGGTTGTGCAGTATCCAATAGCTGCTTCACCCGGCGTCCCAGGAGATCATAAACCACAATATGTACCGGGGCGTCGTCTGCCAGCGAATAGCTGATTTTTGTCTGCGGATTGAAGGGATTGGGTATGGCGGGTTGCAGCAGCGTGGCTTCCGGCATGGCTTCCAGTTGAAGTGTGATACTGTCATAGAGATGCGCCGTGCCGTCTCGATTGACATCGAATAGGCGATAAGTGCAGAAATCAGCTGAGGGCGGGGCTTCATCTGTAAAAACATACTCAATTCGATGGGATGACGTGCCGGCGCCCTTGAGGATTTCCGTGTTGCGATAAGAGGCGATTTCTTGCCAACCCGAGGCATCGTGTTCCCTTTCAATGATGAATCCCAGGTTGTCCTGTTCGCTTTCCGTCTGCCACTGCAACGTCACGTGCCGGCCCTGCTGGCAGGCCGTAAACCGGCTGAGGACAACAGGCAGTGAACGGTCTGTCTCGCGCATGAATTCGATGACTGCCGTTTCAGAGGTTTCGCCCACCCAGTTGGTCACTGTGAGCTGGGCCGTATAGGTATCCGGTTGGAGCTGATTGATGGCAAAGGTTGCGCTTGGCCCTGTACATGGCGAGATCATCGCATTTAAGGCGCCGCTTCCCAGCCAGGTATATGTGCCACTCCGGCCGCCCAGGTTATTTGCAGTGGCGGCGATTGTTGCAGAGGACACTGTGAATTCATATTGTGGGTTGCACGATAATGAAACTTGAGGGATTGTCGGTGTGTCCGGTGCCTGAAGTACACATTTTCCAGCCACGCCAATCCCGCCTGTGACACTGGTCACTGCGCTGCTTTCAACAAGGAACGTATCACCGGGTTCAATGGTGGCCCCAAAACCAAAAGTGAGTGTCGCCTGTGTCGCGATGGGGTTTCCCGCCTGGGCCAGCTCAAAATTTCCCGCAGGTCCAAATTTTTCAACGGAGACCGTGCCGGCATTCAGGGACTGATCAAAGGTCAATATGACCTGTGTCAGATCATCGGCCACTTTGGCGGATTGAATGGCCGGCGGCACCGGTGTCCAGTCCAGTGTGACATCGATATAGTCAATATCCTCCAGCGCATCACCTTCGCCGGTATTGCCTAAATCTCTCGTACGAATCATGATCTGGTCGGTTGTCATCGCGTTATCTGTGCAGCTGTAGGCCAGGCCATCCAGGGCCTGATTGATGCATGCTGCGGTGCCTCTCAGGTAGTAGTAGGCTCTCGGTCCATTGTCAATATCCGGGGTGTAATCAAGGGCGACCACAGTGGCGGGAAGCACGCGCCCCCCGGAGGTGGCCCTGACATAGGTCTGAATGATATCTGTGCCCTCGGCGGCAAGATCCACATCACTGACTGAGATTTCAGTGGCCGTGCCCGCTTGAAAAGTAAGCGTGCCCTCGGTGGCTGTCACCGGTGCAGGTATGCTGTTCACAGGGGCATCGTTCACCGCAATGACAGTGACCGCCCAGTTGTCTGTATCCAGCAGGGTATGTGGGGCGTCGGGTTCCATGACTTCAACGTTGACCACAGCGGCCCCGTTGAAGTTGGTCGGTGGGGCATAGGTCATACCGTCCAATGCCGTTGCGAGGGCGCCGCTTGTGCCAGACAAAGTCATCGGCGATTCACTGGAAAAACCGGGGCGATGGATAACGCCGGCAGAGGCTGTGAGCACCACCTGGATCTCCTGCTCTGGGTTGGCAAAGCTGATGCCCGCCAAAGAGAGTGTCCCGTCCTCATCCATCGTTGCGCTGGCGGGCACTGTGGTCCATGGCGGTGCCGATCCGCCGCCCCAGTTGCCGGTGAGTATCGGTGAGATTGCCGTACAGTTGGAGCTGGTCTCAGCGGCGTTTTTCAGCCCGCCCACTGCTTTCACCGTGGCAGTGAACAATCCCACCTGTGGATTGCCGCCTGTGGCATTTGAGATGGTGATCGCCAGCGTGCTGTCGTCTGACCAAGTGCCTGAATAATCTGTGCCCAGGGACGCGGAGAAGGTGAGTAGCGCGTCAACCTCGGTCTTTGAGGTCACTGCGGGGGTATTGGTGTCCATGTCAAATACAAGGGTTATTCTGTCGCCATCCCCAAAGCGCATGTCGCCGTCATCCGGGTCACTGGCCACGAGGCTGGTGATAGAGGGGGACACGGCAAAGGTGGTGGCCTCTGCTGCCGCACTGGACGCGCTGAATCCCATGGCATTGTACGCCTGAACCGTAACACTGTACGTGGTGTGGGTTTGGAGGCCGCTTAATGTGACGGCTCGTGTGGCTTCCATAACCGTGCTTGGTGAGCCTGATCCACTCACTTCATAGCGGACCACATAGAAGGCAATTGCACTGCCGCCATCGCTTGACGGCGCCTCCCAGGATACATTTATTTGAGCGCTTCCCATCACATTGAGTGTGGGCTGAGGTGGGGCCAGAGGGACGGTGGCCGGTGTGGTAAAACTGAGTGCGGCACTGGCTGTACTCCAGCCTCCGGTATTTTCAGCCAAAACCCTGACATCATAGGCTGTGGCTGTGTCGAGCCCCGTGATTTGCAGTGGGATTGTGTGGGTGGTGTCTGAAAAAGAGAACGCCTCTCCGCTCTCTCCCCATTCGACGGCATAGCGCAAGATGCTGCCCGCCGGTGCTGTCCAAGTGAGAGTTGCGGTGGTTGCGGTTTTATCGGTGATGCTCAATCCGGTGGGGGCGTTGGGAACCGGCGTCAGCGTGGTGGCGCTGCATTCATTGCTGAAAGCGCCGTAGCCGCTGGACGCATTCTTGGCGGCCACTTTGAAGTAGTAGGTTATTCCTCCATTCAGAGTATTGACTGATGTGGATGTTTCAGCGCCTGTATAGGCTGTTCCCCATGTTGCCTGGTCTGTGCTGTACTCAAGCAGGTATTCGGTGATGGCACTGCCGCCGTCATCGGCAGGGGCTGTCCATGAGACGGTCATTGAGTGGGTATTGATGTCTGAGCAAAGCGGGGTACCTGGTGCCTCGGGTTCAGCGGCAAATAAGTGGGGTCTTGTGTTTCCTGAGATAGAGAAGAGAATATTGAACAAGAACAAGGTGATCAGTAGGCGTTTCATTGTGACTCCGGTTCCGGATTCCGTAGGAAGATTGTTCAGCCTACTGAATATGCAACAAGCAAGCCAGGATTTACGATATGTCAAAGAGTCACGAAATAGGTAGGAAGTGATATGGAATTGAAGCATGGCATGACTCAATTCTTTCAAAGTGAATTTTATTTTGTATGAAATCAGTCATGTATTGATTGCAAATTGTTTGCATATCCCATGATGGGTGATCAGCTTCCAATTTGAAAGTATAGCGAATTTAATCGAAACACTGTTTAGGGAAAGGCGGTGTGCTGTCCGGAATAACCCGCTTTATGTGAAAGCGTGGTGTGCTTATTGCTCAAATAAATATTCTTTTCCTTGTTACGAATAAAGATAAAGTCAATAAAAACAAGCATTAGAGGCGGGTGTTTGGTCTCGCAGATAGTGTGTTGTCATATCATGAACTGTCTATTTCTACTGACATCTGTCATCAAAAAGAGACAGTCAGTCAGGGGGTATTCAATTATTCAGACTATGGAGGATGATTTATTGTTGTTCAGCTCTATCGTTTGAGGGTTTTTACTTGATAAAACAGTATCGCATCTCTTTCACTCAAAACGGGATTTTCTGACTATGAATACTGTCATGCCAAGTGCTGCCACTGCGGTTAAGAAATACTGTAGTATTTGTAAGTTTTATATGGCGGATAAGCGGTTTTGTAAAATTCGTAACTTTTATCCCCATGAGAGTCCGGGACAATTTTTAGAGCTGTGCAATAAAAAATATTTTTCAGTGGAGCGGGATAGGGTGCGTTGTGTGCACCATCCGGAACAGGTGGGGCGTGCTTTTTGTGCGGAGTGTGGCGGTTATATTTGTGACCTGTGTATTGTTGTGGTGGAAGGGACCAACAAGTGCAGGCATTGTTATCAAAAGGCCAAAGACAGGGTGGTATCGCAAAAAAATAAATATACGGAAAAACAGATGCCTTCCCCGCCTCAATCCAATCCGATTCAATCAAATACGGCTTCTCCTTTTGTCTGCCCGCATTGCCATACGCCTCTCCAATTGGCATTGGCTGTCTCCAACGCGAATCACGTCGGAGTGCAGATTGAGAAAAGTCCGGCGCCAATCGGTCTGGCAAATACCTACAGCACTCCCGGGGATGAATCAGACAATGGATTCAGCAAAGGCGGGGGGGCTTCCCAGGAAGCTCTGTCCGCTGCATCGTCACAGGAGAGGGTTATAGCCACTGGTGAGAAGAAAATTGAAGTACCCGTGGAAATAACTGAAGCGCCCATGGTTGTCAGCCCAAAGAATACAGAGGGTGAAGAGGGGAATCATAGGGGGCTGGGGAAGGAAATTGCAGCAGGGATAGAAGCGGGTAAGTCTTATGTCGGCAAGGCGTGGTGGACATTGCTGTGGTATTATCTGGGGCTGTTTATTGTTGGTTTTATTATGAATTTATCGTATTTATCCCAGGCCAAGCGGACACAGGAAGTGGTGGGGCAGGCGCCTCCAGGCAAAGGCTGTCTCAATTTTTTGTTCTTCGTGCATGTGATTATTCCTATACTTTACCTCATCCTTTGGGGGATTGTGGGCATTAATATTTTTTCCTGATGATATTTTGGCATAGAGTATAAAGGGGGGTACTGTGGTTAAGAATAAGAAGTGGGTTGTTCCTGCTGCGGCCGCAGCCATTGTTCTTCTTGCTTTCGCCGTGTCCTTTTTGTTGGAGTGGGTCGCCTGGCAGGGTCACAGCAAGCGTATTTCTCAGCTTCAAGAGAATGATCGGCAAGCGTCCTCTAAATTGTTTTTTGAGGATAGGCAGGTCAAGGATTTTATTGAATATGATGATGTTAAACACTATATCGAAATAGTGACTGGACAGGAAGTTGAATACAGGCAGCATATCAAGGCCTTAAAATCAGGGCTCTATCTTCCTTCGCCTTTCAAGGCAAAAAGAGTGGCGTTGGAGCAGGGTGTGCGTAATCATCAATTGGATGTCAGCCCCCTGCTTCAAGCCGCGCAAGCGGCGCTGTCAGTGGTGAACGATGCAGCTGAACGGGCAGATCAGGCAGATCTGCGTGCTCAAACAGTATTGAAATCAGTACGTTCAGAGATCAATCCGCAGGCCGATCTTTCTGACATTGCGACATCTCTAGAGACACTGAACCGTGGGATATCGGAGATGACTGGTGTGTTGCAGGAGATTGAGCATGGCCGTGTTGATATGGATGATACTGGCCCGTCTTATGAAATTGCAATGGGCGTTCTTGCCCAATGTTATTCAAAAGTATATTATCAGTATGCGTACGCACAGCTTCTCAGGCAGGCTGTGAAGCAGAATGCCCTCTGTCTCCGCAATTATAAGGATCGCATGTCATGCGTTACACAGGCTGAGGTGGGTGGCCTGGTGGGTATGAATCGCTTTGTCAATTTATATGCCCCGACAATAAGGAATGCCGGTACGCAGGTTTCGACACTGCAGGATGCAATTACACGTTTGGAGAAACCGCTTCCGATAATTAGAAAGTCGTCTTTGGACTTGCTGTGTGATTTGGACGCGACACAGCAGACCCGAGCGGCGGTGCAGGCAATCAAGCTGCTCTGTCAGGGTGTCGTCAAGCTTGACAGAGAGGTCAGTCAGTTCAAATCGAAGACAGATCCGGTGCTGAATGCAGTAAAGTTATATAATGCTTCTAAGACGCGGAACGCCATGCTTGCCGTGTATAAAGTGGCCCCTGAGACGCGCTCCTATTTTAATGATAATTTAGGTGTTTTTGAGGCTCCTCTGCAACAATTACGTGCCTGTGATAAGACGCTGGCAAAGATGCAGCGCACGGTGAATCGTATCAGAAATCCTTTGGCCAGACCTGTTTGTAACGGCTTTATTCATAGTGCCGCGACATTGGTGAATGGGTTGAAGTCTCCGCTTAGGAGTGGTGCTTCGAGTTTTGAGGCCATTATTGCAAGTATGGAGAATGTAGAGCAGCTTGAAGAGAAATACAAAACAGATATCAAATACCTTGTTGATGCTTCACAGGTTGAGTTTGCGCAGTTTGTCAATTTGCATGAAGGGCACTTTGAACCAGAGAATTTTCCTTTAGAATTGGGGGAGGCTGTTCAACCTGTCGGGTCTATTCAACTGGCTTCACATGAAGAACAAGTACAAACATCAGTTCAGGAATCGTCTGGACGCATTAAAAGTGATTTCGTCAATAATGGTTTGTCTGCGGCTTTTTATATTAGTATCGGTAATTTCATTGATACTGTATCAACTGAAAGGATGGAGCGGCGTTACGAAAAATTGAGAAAACGATTCGAGTTCTTTCGCCTCAAGGGGACAATTGGGGGGTGTGAGTGTATTGTCCTGGCACTTGGACAATTTCAAACTTCTGATGAGGCAGTACGGCAGTTGCAGGATTTAAAAGGAGAGATTCCGCACGGGGCGTATATTGTACGCCGAACACGCTCTATGAAGCAGTAAATTTGAGTGTTGTATTTTAATCTTGTTTCTTGATGGTTCTACGTGCCGGAAGTAATGTTCTTGAGCTGATATATTAAAACACGCTGTTTAGACTGGCCTTGTTTTTCTGATATTCTATGGTTAATATATATCTTCTAATAACGCGAAAGGTCCTGTCGGTCCATTCTTGAATTGGGAGTTTCTCATGATTCTCTACCTCTTCCTCCTGGCCCTCATTCCACCACTCTTGGTCATGGCCATGCTCTTCTTCTCCGACCGATTTGAGAAAGAACCGCTGCCCTTGATCTTTGCCTGCATGGCCGGCGGCGTGCTGGTGACCGTACCCATCATGGGATTGGCCAAGCTGCTTCCCGGTTTTTTCAGTCTGCGTTTTGCCTCCCCGGTGATGACGGCGTTTTTCAGCAGCTTTGTGCATGCGGCATTTATTGAAGAGACGCTGAAGTTCCTGGTGGTTTTTTTCATCGTCCTGAAAGCCCGGTCGTTTAATGAGCCCTTTGACGCGGTAGTGTATTACGTGGGCGTGGGCGTGGGGTTCGCAGTCATTGAGAATCTTCAGTACATTGCCATGGGCAGCCATGAGGCGCTGGCCTATGGCGACCAGTCCGGCGTTTATACGCCTTTTTTTCAGGTTTCGCTAATCATGGGCGTGATGCGCTCCTTGCCGGGGCATATGGTCTTTGCGGCCATCAGTGGTTATTTTGTCGCCCGCTATCGATTTGGCCGGTCCGCAGGGCAGGCCCGATGGCTCTGGCTGGCCTGGGCCGCGGCACTGGTTGTTCACGGTACATTCAATTTTCTACTCCACGTCTTCCCGGGAAACGCCGCCGTGGCCGCGGCGTCCTGGCTCTTTCTGGCCGCCGGCGTGGCTGTCTTTCTCAATGTGCCGCTGCTGCTTGAATCGCCGTTCAACAAGCCCCGGCGGGCGTTGTCTATCAAGGCCCGCAAGGCCATTCGACAGAGCCGGGCTTACAGCCGGGGCAACTGGGGGCTGTTCTGGGTGCTGACAGTATTCTTCATGGGCGTGGTGATTGGCACGCATTATTTGAATCGCCTGATTATGCTTGGGTGAATCGTCAGAACCGCACGACAGTGTGATTGTCTTGTGTGGAGATGCGAGAAAGTGGGCATCTTTGTTTTTTTGCCAAGGCGAGTGCAGCAATCAGACATTTTTGAAATAAATGGCATGGTTGTCGTATTTGTTCTTTTTCGGTACGGCATTTGCAAGGCCAGGGTTGGATAGACTCTGGCCATTGTTGTATTTCAAAATGGAAATTTCAATTCCACAGGATCGAAAATGCATACAAAGATGAAAAGGGAAGATGGGTTCTTGTCGGCCATGTACTTGGTTTTTCTTGTCACCCTGGGGTTAATGGGCATGGGCGCCTTCATGTTGATTCGCAGCGAGGGCCGTACTGTGGCCAGCAATGCAGAGATGTACCGGGCGCAGTATGCTGCCAATGGAGCGGCTTATTATGGCATCAGGCGGCTTGAACTGGGCATTCTTGATGAAGAAAGTGGCTTGGATATTGGCGGGGCCATTGTTGCGTTGGATACCACCCGTTCTGGCCAGGAAACGTCTCTCTTTATTAACTCGGTGTACGGCGACCTTTCCTCTCGGTTGCGTATTCGACTCAAGAGCAATGACATGTCTGGCAATGCAGTTTACAGCACCGGCACTGTCTTCAATGTGGACGCCCGCGACTCGGTCAACACCCGTGACCCTTCGCTGATCACCCAGGCGGCAGACTCCATTCCCACAATTGATGTGGGGACATTATCCGCGCTGGCCACGGCCCAGGGCAATGTAGAGGGCGGCACATTTCAACCGAATAACGGCTACCCAAGCGGCAGTTTTTTCCAGGCTGACGGGGTGACGCCCACGGTCACCTGGGTCAACGGCAATCTCCGCGTCAGGGGCAATCGTACTGTGTACGGGATTTTTGTCGTGACCGGCTGGGTGCGGCTGGATGGCAACGCCCGCGTTCAAGGCATTATCTACATGCCCAATAATCAGCTTCTCACGATTCATGGCGGCGGTAATCCGTCGGGTTCTTCGGTGACGGGAGGCGTGGTCAGTGAAGGTAATTTAGTGGGTTTTGGCAATCATGTCAATGTGCGGCACGAGCCTACGTTCATGCGTACTTTTTCAAAGTATATCACTGGTCAGCTGCCGGGTTTCAAGATTTTGGCCTGGGAGTATCTCTAGGTCTATTTGATGCATTACATGAAAGTAGCGAATACCCATCGATATGTCGGGGTATTAAGTGAGTATGCCCCAGATGACACATTGGGGCATTATTTGTTTTGAGAGATATGACTATTTTGACAAAAAGTTCGTTTAAGACGCTTTTGGTGTAGACCTTGCGTTGTATTTCAGCAGGGTGTAGACGATGTCAGGGGAAGGTGTGGACAAGATGGGAGAAATGGGCGTGCGTGGTGAGCGTGGAATGATTTCCGCAGTTTTTCTTGTTTTTTTGGTGACGTTGGGATTGATGGGGCTGGGTATTTTTAAGTTGATCCAGGGCGAAGCGCGAAGTGTGACTGAACATGTAACGGCCGGACATGTCAAGTATGCGGCCAATGGGGCGGCCTATTACGGCATGCGCTGCCTGGACCTCGGGGCGCTGGATGAAACTACAGCACTGGGGATTGGTGCCGTGAATGTTGTGCTGGATTCATCCATTGTCGGCGATGAACTGCATCTCCATGTAGAGGCAACACAGGGCGACTTAAAGAGTAAAATTCGAATTCGGATGAAGCCAAGAACGCTGGCCGATTATGCGGTTTATCTGGCCGGTGCAGCAGTGAACGTCAATACCCGGGACTCCACAGGCCTGGATGAGACTTCGGTGCTTGTGGATAACGCAAGCAGTATGCCGGGTGTTGATACAGCCACACTCTATGCCATGTCCACAGCGCAGGGTCATGATCAGACAGACGCCACATTTGTTCCGCCTGATGGGTATGGGGGCAGTTACTATCAGGCCGATGGTGTGACGCCCAATGTACATCATATTATGGGCAGCCTGGATGTAATTGGCGGTCGCTCGATTTATGGCTTGTTCGTCGTGGACGGCAGCATTGAAATTGCCGGTTCAGCCCGTGTCGTCGGCGTTATTTACGTGGTCAACCCGTTGGCCACGTTGATCCTGGGTGGCGGCAGCCCTTCAGGCGCATCAATCACCGGGGGCATTGTGAGTCATGGTGATCTTTTTGGCACAGGCAGTCATATCAGCATCACCCATCAGCCCGAGTATATGCGTACTTTCACGCAGTGGGCAGATCCCATTGCCGGCTTTAATGTGCTCGCATGGGAATATCTCTGATATTGTGACGGAGCCGCTAAAAAAGCCGCCTTTTGAGGCGGGTTTTTTTCGTCTGTGTTGAGAATAAACAGTTGGTTTTTACCGCCTGAAATGGTATCTTTGGTGCACTTAACAGGTTGCTTGAACGAACGAGGTGATAATGATTCCATTCGATAAGGCACTGGGCCATCAGATTATGCTCACAGATGGCGCCATGGGCACAGCTATTTATGCCCGGGGCACCTTTATCGATAAATGCTATGATGCGTTGAATCTCACAGCGCCGGATGTGATTCGCGGCATCCATGCCGACTATGTGCAGGCAGGGTCTACATTAATTGAGACCAATACCTTCGGGGCCAATCCGATGAAGCTCAAAGGCCATAATCTGGAAGATCAGATGGTGGAGATAAATCGTAATGGCGTGGTTCTGGCCCGGGAAGCTGCAGGCGACAAGGCCTGGGTGGCCGGTGCCATGGGGCCGCTGGGCGTGCGCCTGGAGCCCTGGGGCGAGTTGGGCCTGGATGAGGCGCGTCAGGCTTTCTCGGATCAGGCCGCCGTGCTACATGAAGCGGGCGTGGACTGCTTTTTCATTGAAACCTTTCAGGAGATCACCGAGCTGGAGCAGGCGGTGTTGGCCGTGCGGGCAGTGAGTGATCGTCCCATCATTGCCCATATGGCCGTGCGGCGCGACGGCCGTACGGTTTACGGCGTCGGTCTGCCGGAGATCGTGGAACGGCTCACCGCAGCCGGGGCCAGCGGCCTTGGCGTCAACTGCGCGGTGGGCCCCAAGTCGGCGCTGGACTATGTAGAACAGCTGGTGGGACTGACCGATCTGCCTATCTCGGTCATGCCCAATGCCGGCATTCCACAGATGATTGACGGCCGGACGTTCTATATGAGTACACCGGAGTATTTTGGCGTCTACGCCAAACGTTTTATAGATGCAGGCGCTCAGCTTATTGGGGGCTGCTGCGGCACCACGCCGGAGCATATTGCCAAGATGGCCGGGGCCATGGCCATGAAGCGCACACGTACAGAGAAAAATGGGGTGGTCAGGGCCTCTCGGGAGACCGTGAAAAACCTGCCGGCACCGGTCCCGCTGGCTGAAAAATCGGGTTTGGCGCGGCGTCTTGCCCATGGAGAGTCCGCCGTACTGGTTGAGATGGTTTCACCCAGAGGCATTGTGGCCCAGAAGCAGATTGCCGGTGGCTGTATGCTGCGCGAACATGGGATTGACGCCATCAATATCCCCGATGGCCCCAGGGCTTCGTCGCGTATGAACGCCCTCTCTCTGGCTGTCTTGCTGGAGCAGCAAGGGGTGGAAACTGTCCTGCACTACACCTGTCGCGACCGCAATCTGTTGGGCATTCAGTCTGATCTTCTGGGCGCGGCCGCGCTGGGGATCAAGAATGTGCTGGCCATTACCGGCGATCCGCCCATGATGGGCGATTACCCCCAGGCCACGGCGGTCTTTGATATCGATGCCATTGGGCTGACCCATGTGTTGAACAACTTGAACCACGGTCTGGATATCGGGCAGAAGCCCATAGGTGACCGTGCAGGGTTTCTCATTGGTGTCGGCATGGATCCCAATGCCCTGAATCTGGATAAAGAACGCGACCGCTTCAAGTGGAAGGTGGATGCCGGTGCGGAGTACGCCATCACGCAGCCGGTGTTTGATGTGGCGGCGCTGGAATCCTTTGTCGATTCTTTGGGCGGTACCTCGTTGCCGATTATTGCGGGTGTCTGGCCGCTGGTCAGTTTGCGGAACGCTGAATTCATGCGTAATGAAGTGCCCGGTGTTACTGTGCCGGACTGGATTTTTGAACGGATGTCCAGATTTGATACCAAGGAGGACCAACTTAAAGCAGGCATTGAAATTGCCAGAGGCATGGTTGAGCAGGTCCGTCAATGGACAGCCGGCATACAGGTCAGTGCGCCTTTTGGCCGTTATAGTCTGGCCCTTGAAGTGGCTGGAGATGTTCTGGCATCACGAAAATAGCCTGGCACCGCCGCTGTCTCAGAGAGGGTGTTGTTGTGTTGAGACGTATTGACTAGGTGAGACCCAGTAAAATAGTATGAAATATAAGTTTAACAGTGACACCCGTAGATCTCGATTACCGATGACATGTCATTGAGAGGGTCGGGAGAGGTTCAGTCTGTACACAGGGTTGAACAGGTTAGTGTGAGACAAGGCTCATCAGCAATCCGATGGAGAACGGATGATGGGTGCAGGCCCCGGCGGGATTTCCCGTCGGGGTTTGTGTTTGTGTGAGGCGTGAGTTCGGTTTATTTTACTGCGTGATGAATGGCCGCCACCCCAAAGAGAAGGGGTTGGTGGTTCACTTTTGTAAAGCCGGCCTCAAGAAGCAGCGTATTCAGCTCCTCGGCGTGATACCAGCGGGGAATAGTGTGGGAAAGGTAGGCATAGGCTGCTTTTGATCCGGAAACCGCCGCGCCCAGCGGTTTGACGGCCACGGCAATGTAGCGATGGAATCCCCAGCGAATCAGCCTGTTGCGGGGTTGGCTGGTCTCCACATTGACAAAGCGACCGCCGGGCTTGAGCACGCGGTGAAATTCTCTGAAAGCCTGTATCAGGGCGGGCCGGCTGGTGTTGATGTTCCGTGTGCCAAAGGAGAGTGTGATCAGGTCGATACTATTGTCGGCCATGGGCAGGGCTCTGACATTGGCGCCCACACGAAGAAGGCGTCCGGCCTCTGGTTTTTTGTCAATTTCACCCAGCATGGGCAAAGAGAAATCGAGGGCCAACACCGTGGTGCCCTGCGGCGCCAGACGGGCCAGTGCCGCCGCTGTTTCGCCTGTGCCGGAACAGACATCCACCCAGCGTGCGCCGCCGCCCCCAATAGCCCACTGAACGGCTTTTTTCCGCCACAGTCTGTCAAAATTCCAGGTCAGGAGATGATTGATGCGCTCATAGGTGGATGGCACATCGGCGAATAATTTCTGAACGGTACTGGGCATGACCCTATCCTTTATTCTTCTGAAAGGTCTCAAGGTACACTTTCCATCTGATCAAGTCAAGTGGCCTCCCTTTTACCTTGTTTCGCCTGGTGCTCTTTTTTATTATTAAGCATCGGATTGGATTTTGTCAAGATAGTCGGGCATTGAGGTACGGGCGCTGGGCGTCTGCTGCGTCTCGCTTTCTGCACGGATTTGACTTTTTAAAGCGTATAGGGACTTCATGTTTGAAACGGCTCTTCCCGGTAAAATAATCATTGGCATTCATGGACTGAATAACAAGCCGCCACAACGGCTTTTGCGTCGCTGGTGGCGGTTGGCGCTTCAACACGGACTGCGTCAGCAGGGATTTGCTCATCCCTTCATGCGCGTGGCGCTGGCCTACTGGGCGAAGGTGCGTTACGCCCAACCGCTGAACCCCCGTGAGACAGATCCAGCGCACCCGCTGTTTCTCAATGAGCCTTTTCTGCCGCTGTATACACAAAGAGAGTCGGAGGCGCCACGTCTTCGTCAGGCCTTTCTCGGCCTGCTCGAGAAATCCATGGACCACATTTTCCTCAATGAGGACATGACGCTGAACCTCTCCGGCATTACCAATGCCCTGGTGCAACAGTTTTTTCATGATCTATCTGCCTATTTGTCAACAACGGAGCGTGTTGATGGAAGGTTGGAGGCCGACCAAATTCGTGAACCTTTGATCCGGCTGCTGCGGCGGCATCGCAGAAAGCATATTTTGCTGATCGCCCACTCCATGGGCAGCGTGGTGGCTTACGATGTCTTACGTCAGGCGTTGCCCGGTGTGAAAGTACATACACTGCTGACCATGGGTTGCCCCTTGGGGCTGCCGTTCTTTTTGCACCGTAATGCGGCGGGCCAGGGAGAGGCCGTGTCGGGAAATCCCCGTGTGCCTGAAACTGTGCTGTCCGCCTGGCATAACCTCTCCGATCTGCACGATCCCATTGCCATGAACTACAATCTGGCCGATGACTATCTCCCCAGTCAAAGAGGGGTGGGCATTACGGATCGGATTGTGAAGAATGGTTATGTGATTCATGGAGAACGGAATCCGCATAAATCATTCGGATATCTTCAGTCTCCAGAGCTGGCGCAGATCTGTCACGATTTTCTGAGTAAATAGAAAAGGCCCCGCTGATTGGCGGGGCCCAGAGGTTGTTGAAAAAGTACCCTGACCACAATGTCACCTCCTAATGCTCCAGTAGGGGGGCTTCATTCCAAGGTCAACGAAACGAAGATCTCCGATAGAAGCACTCAGATGACAAATCTTATAGGTTTGTCTACAACCTGAAAAGCCCGGCCATACCGGGCCTTTCAGTGTGAGAATTTATTGCTGTGGCGCTGTGGTGACCGTGGTGTAGCCTTCGTGCTCAGGCAGGGCAAAATAACCGGAGCGAAGCGTTGGATTGACCTTCAGCTGACTGAGTGTGGTGACCTGGCCGCCGCGTGAGCCATCCCGCTGATTTCTCAGTGTGCTGCGTTTTCTCAGGGTGTAGTCCTTGGTGGAGATCCAGTACGTGGCCACCTGCTGTGCTGCGCTTGTAAAGCTGACCTTGATCTCGTAGCAGGGCTCGCCCATCACATTGCTCACGCCGATGAGCTCCTTGTTTTCCGCATTGACCTCGTCTGTAAATGGGTCTTTCTCCATAAAAAATTCTCGGATGAGCCCCGCATAGACCATGCCTGCGCTGCGGCCCATCACCCCGAATTCATAGTCGGCGTGCAGGGTCTTCTCGGTGTCATTCACCAGATAGAACTTGTCGCCGTTACTGCCGGCCACTATCGGCATCGGTTCGGTGCTGCCGGGCAGGACAACCTCAGCATTGAACGTAAATTTGTCTGCTGTAAACTCACCCCAGCCCGAGGCGGTGACCTGGACCGTGCCCTTGGGGCTGCGCTCTGCCAACGAGCCGGTTCCCTCGAACTGCAAAGTATAGGTGATGGTGTGCGTGGCTTCGGTGACTGCGTTGGTGATCTTGAAGATCTCTGTGGGATCACTGAGCTGTGATGCCGGCAGTTCTGGCATCGCTGTCGTCTCTTCTGGCGCCGCTGTCCCGGCTTTCACCTCTGATGCAGTATCGGCCTCGTTGCCGTTTTCTTTAATGCCGTAGAGGGCATTGGCCGTTCTGATGAAGAGCATGTCGCCGGCAATGGCAGGCGAGGTCAGCATGGCCTCGCCCAGGGCGTTGGCCCCTATGTATTCATAGGTGGCGCCGCTCTTTACCACATGCACGGTGCCGTCATCATTGGGAAAGTAGAGGTACTTTTGATTGGAGACTGGAGAGGCGGTGTAAGCGGCGCGTACGCTGCCCAGTCGCTGTCTGTAGATCTCCTTGCCGGTTTTGGCTTCATAGGTGGTGAGAATGCCGCTGTCATTGCCCACGTAGAGTATGTCGTCCACAATGATGGGCGTGGGCATGTAGGCGCCGCGGCGGGGATTGGACCAGGTTACAAAGTCATTGCTCAGCTCGCCGCGTTTTAAGGTGATGTCGCCCTGGGCCTCCAGCTTGATGGCGTAGAGCGGACGCACACGCCCGTGTGAGCTGGAGAAAAAAGACATGCCGTGGGCGATGATGGGTGTGGGCGTGGGAATGTCGCCGCCGTTGTCCATGAACCAGATCTCGGCGCCGGTTTCAAAGTCGTAGGCCGCCCGTCTGTGCCATCCATTTAAGATAATCTGGTCTCTGCCGTTCACTGTCGCAACTGTTGGCGTGCACCATGTGGGCTGTTCTTCACGGAGCGTGCGCCAGATTTCATCGCCTGTGTCCGCGTCAAAGACCGCCACAAAGGACTGGTCCAGCACATCGCACTGTACCACCACGCGGTTTTTGTGCAGCACGGGAGAGGAGGCAAAGCCCCACTGGGCTGTGGGCACGGCAAAGAAGGCTGAATTCAGAAAACCCAGGTCTTTCTTCCAGATCTGTTTGCCGGCCATGTCGTAACAGTACAGCCCTTCAGAACCAAAAAAGGCGATGACGTGGCGACCGTCTGTGGCCACGGTGGTGCTGGCGTGGCTGGACTTGGTGTGGCGTTTGACCTGGGGCACGCCTTTGTGTGCGGTCTCGCGCCAGAGCATTTTTCCACTGCTCCTGTCGAGACAGAGCACTTGAAAGAGGTGGGGATAGTCTTCATTGACCGGATCAATATCTCCGTAGCGGCCGACGCGCAGCCCCGGAATGTCGTCTTGATGCCCCTCGCCCACAGCCGTGGTAATGAATACCTTGTCGCCCCAGATCACCGGCGAAGACAGGCCCAGGCCGGGAATGGGCGTACGCCACGCAATATTGTGGCCGGTGGCGCCGTTCCAGTGCACGGGCAGGTTGGGGGCGTGGGCCACGCCTGAGGCCTGCACACCACGGAACTGCGGCCAGTTGTCCCGTGCAATCTGCTGCTGTGCAAAGAGCTGGCCTGCCAGCAGAGAGAGGAGGAGCAGCAGAGGGAGAATGATGTTGCGTGTATTTCGGTTCATGGTCGGTCCTTTCGTTCCGGAGTGAGGATCGGGCCTTCTCAGTCGTCTCTGTCTCAAAACCCCGCCTCTCTAAGTCTGCAATTTCAGAACAAGCGGGGGCTGAGTACAAACTGATGTATACGGAAAATCGCCGTGGTTTGTTGCTCTTGAAGCCTGCTTTTTACTGCTGTGTTAAAGAGAACGCTCAGGCACCGGGCCAGGGGGATTTATTCCTTGTGCTCATGGGGGGCAATTGCGTATTATTTCACATTGCCGCTGAGCCAGGGCCGGGGTTTATCTTGACAATTCAGGAGTGAATATGTTTAAAGGTTTTTTTTCAGGGACACTGATTCTGTTATTATTCTGTACATCCTTAAGCCAGGCCTGCACTACGGCCATTATTTCCGGTAAATACACCCCGGATGGCCGGCCGTTGCTCTACAAGCATCGGGATACCTCGAAATTACAGAATAAGATGATGTATTTCAAGGATGGGCACTACGAATACATGGGCCTGGTCAATGCCGATGACACGGCGGGCGACCAGCTCTGGGCCGGTTGCAACAGCGCCGGATTTGCCATCATGAATTCGGCCACTTACAATCAGAACCTCTCCGATTCGACAGAGATCAAAGATCGCGAAGGCTTTGTGATGAAGCGGGCGCTTCAGATCTGCGCCACCCTGTCCGATTTTGAGACCTTTCTCGATACACTGGCCCGTCCCATGGGGCTGGACGCCAACTTCGGCGTCATCGACGCAAAGGGCGGGGCCGCCTATTATGAGACCAACAACCACCGCTGGGTGAAGTTCGATGTCAATGATGCAGCCACGGCGCCTTTTGGCTATCTCATCCGAACCAATTACGCCAACACCGGAGAACGGGAAGAGGAGTACGGACTGATTCGCTACGAGACCGTGGCGCCGCGTTTTTATCGCGCCTCACTTTCCGGGGCCTTTACCCCGCAGTTTCTCTTCTCCGACATCTCCCGCTGCCTTGCCCACTCACTCACGGGCACAGATCTGGGCGAGCACCTGCCCGCCGATGGCAATGCGCCGCAGTTTGTCTTTCTGAGAGACTATGTGACGCGCCACAGCTCCGCATCGGCCGTGGTGGTGCAGGGTGTGAAATCGGGCGAGTCGCCCCAGTGGACCACTATGTGGACAGTGCTGGGATTTCCCTTCTCTGCCGTGGCCGTGCCCGTCTGGATGGGCGGCGGTGACCGCCTTCCCGCAGTGCTGACCGCAGACAGCCGGGGCACAGCCCCGCTCTGCCGCTGGGCCATGCAGCTGAAAGAACAACGGCTCTTTCCCATGCACAGAGGGTCGGGCAGTACTTATCTCAATCGATCCGCCTTGCTGAACCGTGCCGGCACAGGCATTTTACAGCAGCTGAAACCACTGGAAACGTCGATATTCAAAGAGAGTGCAAAACATGTGCAGCAATGGCAGGAAGAGGGCCTCTCGTGCAAGGCGGTGAAATTGTGGTATGATGAGTTGGACAGCAGGATCGCCCGCTATTATCATGATCACTTTACATCGGTAGTCCAATAGCATAGAAGATGGTCTCTGCTTTTGAGTTGGATCATTGTCTCATTTCTCCATGGAGGGTTGGAATGTTCAAAAAACCGTTGTCGCCTTATGAGGAGAAAATGCTCGTTTTAATACTCCGCACAGTGGGGACGATGTCTTTCCTCGCGTTGTTCTTTGTCTTTGTGCCTTACGGCTGGATGAACAGGCTGCATGCACTGGCCGGGCTGGGCATTCTGCCTGCCGAACCGGTGGTGGGCTATCTGGCCCGGTCTACATCGGCTTTTTATGCTTTTCTCGGCGTGGTCAAATGGCTGGCCTCTATGGATATCCGGCGGTACAGGGCATTGACGTTGACCATTGCCGGCTTCATGTTCACCTTTGGCGCGGTGTTCCTGTTTGTAGACTACCGTGAAGGGCTGGGGTTGATCTGGGCCGTGGGGGAGGGCGGCATCAATCTGTTCTTCGGGGTTCTTTTGTTCTGGCTGGGCTGGCGTGTGCCCAAAGTGAAGGCGTGAGTTGTATTCTCAGTCACCCGTATCCGACAGGTATTGGAGGAACGGTCGATGAGATGCCCGCTTTGCAGTCAGGCGCATACTGTATTCTATCATCGTGATCGTTTGCGGACCTATATGCAGTGTCTGTCCTGTGATCTGGTCTTTGTCCCGCAAGCGTTCCATCTGTGCAGGTCGGCGGAGAAAGCGGAGTATGACAAGCATCAGAACACACCAGAGGATGTGGGGTACAGACGCTTCCTTTCGCAATTGGCTGTGCCGTTACTCCATCGATTAGAACCGGGCAGCAGCGGTCTGGATTTTGGTTCCGGCCCCGGGCCGACGCTGTCCCTTCTTTTTGAGGAAGCGGGGCACCACTGCGCCCTCTATGATCCTTTTTATGCAGATGACCCCTCGGTTTTTTCAGCGACCTACGACTTTATTGTCCTCAGTGAAGTGGCTGAACACCTCTGTTGTCCGGGGCGGGAATTGACCCGGCTTTGGCAGTGCCTGAAACCGGGCGGCTGGATGGGGGTCATGACCCAGATGGTCAGCAGTCAGGACGCCTTTAAACACTGGCGCTACACCCAGGATGCCACGCATATCTCTTTTTTCTCTAAGGCGACATTTGAATTTTTGGCAAAGCACTGTCCGTTCCGTCTGGAGTGGCCAGGTGGACCGGTCGTTCTGGGTCAAAAAACGGCATGTTGAAACCGTGTTTTTCCTTGAGGATGTTTCTAGGCTGTCACAGTAGGTACAGGAAAGCGTGAATGCGTTTCAGTGACTGTCATGAATGGGGAGAGAGAGGGCCCGGTGGTGGCAATTTTCTGGTAGGTTTTCAATGGGAAACGCGTGTTTCGGCGTCTGTCGATCTGTCAAATGTTACTAATGAGCTGTGCGGCACGTACCCTTTGGTTGGGCAATAGGTCAATCGGGATTTTGTCAGGAGCGATGTGTTGAAAAGTCATGAAGCGTGCACAATCTGCATAATGATTCATGCAGTATTGTTGCTTTGTGCTTTTTGTTGCGGCCGCGGGGCCATTGAAGAAAACACATCGATTATGATGGATGCAAGTGTCCATGTGGGGCTCCTTCTTTGATGCGATGAATTGCGCATATCCTTGATGCGCCTGTTATTTTTTCTTTTAGCGTCCCTTCAGTTAAAATTAATTTTAATGTGTTTGTTGCGGCAGGGGGCTGTCGACAATGGATGATTTGTTCTCTCAGTCAGGCTCAGGGCAGCGGGCAATTGATAAAATCCATACACTTCCTATTTAGCCATTCCCTTTAAAAAAAGCAACATTTTTTTCTGCAAAAAATGGATTGCTTTTTGAAACAACACTGTTTATATTGCGTATGTACAGTAGGTGCAATGATGACACCGTACTTTTTCCCTCGCATCAATGCGAACAGTCAGCACCGGTTCTTTTGACCGTAATCTGGACAAGTGAAAGTCGTATATATGATACTTAACCTCACAGATCTCTCTGACGAACCGCTGCAGGCACAGATTTCAAGGCAGATCAGGGCACAGATTCTTTCCGGTGATTTGGTTGCCAATGAAAATTTACCCTCTATCCGCGCATTGGCCCGTGATCACAAAGTCAGCGTAATCACTGTGCAGCGGGCCTACGAACTCCTCATAAAAGAAGGCGTTATCCATGCGCGCAGAGGGAAAGGTTATTTTGTCTCTCCTTTGCAGGCCGAGGAGAAGCAGGCACTGGCAGAGCAGCGGCTGGCAACGCAGCTGGAGCGTCCTGTTCAGGCTGCTCTCGATGGCGGTTTGTCAGCGGTATCCATCCACAAGGTGGTCACATTCTTAATTGAAAAAAAGAATAATGATATTGTATAGAGGAGCCTTTCATGGTTAATGCATTCGAATTTAACGACGTTGTCAAAAGCTATCCCGATTTTCAGCTGGGCCCGTTGTCACTCTCCCTGGCGCCGGGCACGGTGCTGGGCTATGTGGGGCCCAATGGCTCGGGCAAAACCACCACCATGCACTGCCTCACCGGACTGGTCAAGGCGGATGGGGGGGAGATGCGCGTGTTCGGGCAGGAGAATCACCCCAACCGGCCGTCGTGGAAACTGGATATCGGTTATGTGGGCGATGTGCATGTCTTTTATGAGCGGTGGAGTGCGGCACGGAATCTGAAATTTCTCTCACAGTTCTACCCCAATTGGTCGGATCAACGCGTTCTTGATCTGGCCAGGAGATTCGACCTTCCTCTGGAGAGAAAGGCCAAGAATCTCTCGACAGGGAATCGGGTGAAGCTCTCTCTCATTGCCGCGCTGGCCCATTCTCCCCGGCTGCTGCTGCTCGATGAACCCACGTCAGGCCTGGACCCAGTGGTCCGCGCCGAGGTGCTTGAGACGCTGTTCGAACTTCTTGAGACTGGGGAGAGCGCCATCTTCTATTCAACGCATATTCTCTCCGATATCAGTCGACTGGCCGATGAACTGGCCTTTTTGGTCGATGGACGCATCACACTGCGTGCAGGCAAAGAGGCGCTGACTGAAAAATACAGACGTCTCTCGTTTCGCCTTGAAGGCACAAGAACCGACTTTGATGGATGTCTCGAGATGCGCCGGGAGGGGGCCAGAGTGCAGGGGGTCAGCCATGATGTTGAGGCCACATTACGCCAGCTGACGTCGCTCAATGCCCAGCAGGTTGAGGAGACACGCATGACCATCGATGAAATTGCCGTGTTTATTTTGAAGAACGGTCAGGGCTGATTTTTTTTGGGTGTTGACCGCCACAAACTTATTTGCCGGAAATTAATGACGCCAAAGGACAGTATGAGCAGAAATGATATTCATTTGCCTCTGATAATGAGCACAGAGCTGAGTACCCGCAGATTCATGCTCGGTTGTATTGGTGTGCCCTATCTGATGATTGCGATTGCCTTTGTTGGCTGGGGACGTCCAGAGCTCTCTGAGAGCCTTCCGGCATTCAGGGCCGCACTTATGGCCGCCCTGGGGGTGTTGGCCGTATGGGAGATGACGCAACAGCAGAAAGAACAGCGGCTGCGCCTCTGGCTCCGTTTGCCGTTCACGCATATTCAAGTGGGCATTTTTCGGCTGATGCCGCTTCAGGTGATGGCTCTGTTTTTTCTGGCCGTGTACGGCGTGGCGCGTCAGTTGACGGGCACCGTGCCGGGTCTGTCTGCCGAAATATGTTCACTGCTTGGCATCACGCTGTTGGTCAACGGCCTGCTCCAGATCTATCAGGATGTGATGCATGGATTTCACCGACAGTTATTACGGTTGACAGGGCTGGTGATTTTCCTGGCGGCGCTTTTGGGCGCCAATGCAGGCTTTGTTCTGATGACGATTGACGCGAAACAAACCCTGCCGCTGGTGGCCCGTCTGGAGCGTGGCCTCGCCGCCCTTCTCGTCCCGACAGGTTATTTCAGTCTCCTTTTAGTGGGCCTGGGGGTGGCGGTATTCAGTGTCTATTTCTTTCAAAAGAGAAAATCTTATCTGGGGTAGGACATGTGGAGAATCATACGCTCTGAGTTTAAATATAATTTCATGTTTTTATCAGCGGCCGTTGTCCTGGCGGCGGCGTGGGCAGAGATTCGGGCTTTGCTGCCGAACTCCGATTTTCCCTGGGCGATTTTTCTCTATGTCATTCCTTTCCTCCTAATACAAAACTGGATGGCACTCAGGAGCAGGGAGAAACGTGAACGGCATTGGGCCGCTTTGCCTGTGGCAGCGTGGTCACGCGGCGTGGCGAGAACGGCCATCTGGCTGGGTGTGGGAGGGCTTGTTTTTGGACTGGCTGTGTTGTGTACGTTTTTTCTTGCACCGGGCAGAATGCTTACAGCGACGGTATCGGCGCCAGTGTTGATTCTCTGGGGGCTCCTGGGTGTCTATATGTGCCTGCGTGATGTGTTGCTCCATTTCTGGAGACATAACCGTTTTTACCCCATGACACCGGAACGCTCAAAGAGTGCTTTGATGGGGCTGGTGCTGGTGTTGAACCTGCTGGGCCTCCTCCTTTTTATGATGCCGGCGGCCCGGGGGACACAGCTTCAGCATGTCATTCAATCCGTTGTACACCACTGGCTTTTCAATACGTTACGCGGCCTCTTGTGGCTTGGAGGGGGGAGTTTGACGCTCGCTGCGCTCAGCAGTTATACCTACAGCCGCAAACATGGCTTTTTAGAGTAAGGGAATGGGGCATGAGACATTTTTTGATATTGGTGGGTAATGAGCTGTTGTATTTAAAGTGGGGGCTGCTTTTGTGGCTTTCCGGCCTCTCTATGCTGTTTATTTATAATCAGATCGGCCAAAAGGAGATGACAGGCGTCATGCCTTTTATGCCGTTAATGTTCAGCTCGCTTTATGCCATGCGTGCCAAGGAAAAGCGCGATCGTCTGCTGACACTGTTGCCGGTGAGCCATATCCAGGCGGGTGGAACCCGTTTGGCCCTGCTTCTTTCACCGTTTATTCTTTTTTTTGTGCTTGTCGTTTTCTATGTCCTGTGCCTCCCTGCCATCAGGCCAGTGAATCTGTTTTTTGTGCTGGGCTTCATGGATGCGCTGCTCCTGGTACTGAGCCTCTTCTTCATGTTGCATGATTGGATGACGCGCCGGTCACACAAGCCTTTGACGGCCACACGCGTGATTGCCGCTGTCACCGTTGGGAGCGTGTTTGTATTAGGACTCGTGGCCTATCAGATTCATGGCAGCAACAGCGCACTGGCCCAATTGATGGATCGAGCCGTGACCGTCATCATGGGAGTTCCTGTTTTTCATGGGCCCCTTGCCATTATCCGTCTCACTGTTTTTTCCTTGGCCGTTGCCAGTATGACCGTTTGGACATACAACCGTCGAATGACATTTATGGAGTCTGCAACGTGAATCTTTGGTTTCTGTTCAGAGCCGAGATGGGCTATCAGAAGAGCCGTCTGCTCATGACATGGCTGATTGGCTGCAATGCCGCGCTTGTTGTGGTCAGTCAGCTCCCGTTTGCCAGTGCACAGCGCGGCATGCTGCTGGTGCTTTTCTGGACGGCATTTATGGCGCTCATGGGCGGTGAGCGGCTCAGGCTCCGTGAGAAAACAGACAGGCGCGATCAGTTGCTGCCACTCTCCAACCCACAGTTGGCCGTGAGTCGATATGTTGTCCCCGCAGTCTGTTGGATGGTGACACTGCTGTCTGTGTTGGGCGTACTGCTGTTGTGGCAGTGGCAGGGGAATGGCGCGATGCACTACATTTCATTCCAGCAAGTGCTTTCCATACAGGGAATACTGGCCGTGCTGGTGGGCCTGGGCCGCATCTTTTCCGATATCCGGTCGTGGGTGGACTCAAAGGTGAAGCGTCAGTGGCTCTGGACCGCCTGGAAAATGACGGCACTGTTGAGTATTATTCCGTTTCTTACAGTGCTCAATGCAGGCGAGCTGTCATCGGGAGCCAGTGCCGCAGGCTTTTTGATGACTTTCACCCACTCCTGGGCCGGCGTGTGTGTTCTCAGCGGTGCCGGTTTGCTGATGCTCAGTGCCGGTTTCTATCTGAATCTGCACAAAGTGAATCGCAGCAACCCCTAGAAAAGTATGAATATTTTAGATACAATCGGGTTTGTTTTGTATCCAAACGAAGACAGACAATTGAAATAAAGACAAACAATGAGGTAGGTATGAACGTACTGCAAGTGGAAAAGATCCGAAAGCAGTTCGGTGATCACGTGGCTGTGGATGAGGTGTCGTTCTCCATCGGCGAAGGTGTGATCTTTGGACTCATCGGTCCCAACGGGGCCGGCAAGACCACAACTATCCGGATGATTATGAACATCATCGCCCCTGATGCAGGTCAGGTGACGCTGCTGGGCAAGTCTGATCCGCGGGAGATAGCAGATCTGATTGGCTATCTGCCCGAGGAGCGGGGTCTCTATCGAAAAATGAAGGTGAAAGATCTGTTGCGTTTCATGACAGATTTGAAGCAGATGCCCAAGGCGGAGTCGGCCAAAGCCGTGGACTACTGGCTGGAACGCATCGAACTGAGCGAGTGGAAGAATAAGAAAATCGAGGAGCTCTCCAAGGGCATGCAACAGAAAATCCAACTCATCGGCACTATTCTTCATGCTCCAAAACTGTTGATTCTGGATGAACCCTTTGGTGGGCTGGATCCGGTGAATCAGATTGTGGTCAAAGATATTTTGATGGATCTCAAGAAGCAGGGCACCACCATTATCTTCTCCACGCATGTCATGGAGAGCGCCGAGAAACTCTGTGAGGAGATTCTGCTGATCAACAAATCCAAACAGGTGCTCTACGGCAAGCTGGCCGAGATTAAGAAGGGCTTTGGCCGGCAGCATCTGCATATCGAGTATGACGGCAAAGATAGCTTCCTGGAGTCCAAGGAGATTGCCAAGTTTGACAATTACAGCAATCATGTGGAGGTGCAGCTCACCCCTTCCGGCGATGCACAAAAAGTGCTGAAAGAGGCCGTTTCAATGGCGGATATACATAAATTTGAAATTAAAGAGCCGTCTTTACAGGAAATTTTTATTGAAACCGTGGGCGAACACGCCGGAGGTGAATTATGAGCAAGAAAGTACTGGCCGTCATCCGGCGGGAATTTGTAACCCGCGCCAAGACCAAGGGATTCATCATTGGCACATTGATCTTTCCATTGCTGCTGGTCTTCATCTTTGGCGGCATGTTTCTCCTGGGATCGTTGTTCAAACCCTCCACCAAGGATTATGTGATTGTCGATCAGTCGGGCATTGTTTATGAGGCCTTTGTGTCCGCTCAGGCCGATACCATGAAAAACGGCATGCCCAAATATCGCTTTGAGAAACAGGCGCTGCTGCCCGGTGGGTTTGACGAGACCATTGAAATGCTGGGTCAGCGGGTGAGAGATCAGGAGGTTGAGGGCTATCTTGTTATTCCTGAGGATATTGTCGACTCCCGAGAGGTGCGCTATTCCGCCCGTAATGTCAGTGATTTTGACGAGCAGCGCAGTTTTTCACGGTCGCTCTCATGGATCGTCACCAATCATCGCCTGGAAAATATCGGCATGTCATCGGAGAAGATCCGCCATGAGATGGCGCAGGGTCATGTGCGTCTGAGCAGCCGGCAGGTCACTGATGAGGGCGAGGTGGAGAAGAGTGGCGGGGCCTCATTTATCCTGACCTATCTATTGACCTATGTGCTGCTCTTGATGATGATGATCTATGGGCAGATGACTATGCGCAGTGTGATCGAGGAGAAGAGCCAGCGGATTACAGAGACCATTGTCAGCTCCATCAAACCCATTGAGCTCATGGTAGGCAAGATGGTGGGTATCTGCGCCCTGGGCCTAACGCAGCTCTTGATTTTTGGCGGTTTTGTCTATCTCTCAGTGGCCTATGCCGTGCCCGTGTTCACTAAATTCGGTGTCAATGTGCCCGAACTTTTTGAAGTGCTGCAGCAGCTGAGTTTCTCAGCCTCCATGTTTGGATTCATGATTCTCTTTTTCCTTCTGGGCTTTATCTTTTTCTCGGGACTCTTTGCCGCCATTGGCGCCATGGTCAACTCAGAGGATGAGGGTCAGCAGTTTCAGCTGCCCATTACGCTGTTGATCATGACCGGTTATTTCATGGTGATGAGTGTGGCCAAGAACCCCGATACCACACGGGCCTTCTGGGTCTCTCTGGTGCCCTTCTGGACGCCCATTGTCATGTTCTGCCGCATTGCGGTCAGTGATCCTATTCTGCCCTCAGGCGCCTGGCTCTCAGTGTTTACCATGATTGCCTTTACCTTTGGGCTCATCGTGCTGGTGGCCAAGATCTACCGTGTGGGCATCTTGATGTACGGTAAGAAGCCTTCATTGAAAGAAGCCATTAAGTGGATCCGTTACAAGTAATGATGGAATTGAGGGTGCGGTTTTCCGCGCCCTCAACCGACACTGTGAAAAAAAAGGATTTGACATTGAGCCTGGAATAGTGTTAATTCTTGTAGGTGAGTTTGTGGTGCAAACCGGTTTTAGGTGCAAATCAACTTGCGGGAAGGAGTAAGGATGACCGTTGCTGATCTGAAAATGCTCGAAAGAAAGGCTTATCGTTCTACGTTTCAGGACGGTCTCTGGGATCTATTCTGGGGGATTATGCTCTGGGGAATCGGGCTGGCGCCACTATTCAAGTCTGTTGGGCTGCCCAAACCTTTGTACTATTTTATCGTGCCGTTGCTGGCGCTGGCCGTGCTCTCCTGTGGAAAGCGCTGGATCACGTTGCCGCGCCTTGGCCATGTGCAATTTGGTCCGCTGCGTCAACGTCAACAGCGAATATTGCGTCACTTGCGAATGGCCATTGCGGTTTTCAGCCTTTTGCTTGTCGGCTTGTCGCTTACGGGGCATTTGGTCCGGCTCGTTCAGGTTCCGGCAGTGCCTGTTTATGTCAGCCTGTTTGTGATGGGCGTTCTCTGGATGAAGGCGTTCTGGATGGACTATCCCCTGCTCTATCTCATTGGATTTTTCTGGGCGCTGGCCATGCTGAGTGCCGAGGCGTTGTATCCCCACGTGGGCAGCCCGGCGGATGGACTTTATGCCTCCGCATTTTTCGGGTCAATCATTGTCGGGATCGGTATGGTTCGACTGATCTCCTTCATCACCGCCCATCCCAAGGAGGCGGTGTCCAATGTGGACTTCGGTAAAGAGGAGCGGGCCGATGACTCCTGAGGTCTTCGATTTCAGTATGCTTAATTCTCTGTCCGAGCTCGACAAGATGATCCACGAGCCGGCCCGACTTCAGATCATGGCCTATCTCTATGTGGTCGAAAATGCTGATTTTCTCTTCCTGATGAATCAAACCGGTTTAACGCGAGGCAACCTGTCCAGCCATTTGAGCAAGTTGGAAAAAGCGGAATATCTTGAAATCAAGAAAGAATTTGTCCGAAAAATGCCGCGGACTCTGCTTCACTTGACTGAATCGGGACGAATTGCTTTTGAACGGTATCGCGTGAAAATGCAGGGGGCGCTCAGGGGGCTTGAGCGCTGTGAGTAGCAACGTGAACGGGGAGCGGTTGTGGTGTATTTAAAACAGTGGAAATCAGTGATCGTATTGGTCGCTTTCAGCGCCATAGCGCTGACTGTATTGTACCTGGTCAACAGACAGGGCGGGAGGTGGTCTGAATCCTGGGAGACGTCGTTTGAAAAAACACAGCCTTCGGTGGCCATTATGGATACGTTGGGCATCTGTTGGGGTATGAAGGTGGCGGAGATCGGCGCGGGAAATGGGCGCATTGCGGTGAAAATGGCCCGGCGCGTCGGTCCCGACGGGAAGGTCTATGCCAATGATGTAGATTCAACGGCTGTTGCCTACATGCGCCAGCGCATTAAATATGAATCCATCGGTAATATGAATGTTATTTTGGGAGAGAAACACACACCAAATTTGCCTGAATGTTGCGCTGATCTGATCTATCTGGTCAATACCTATGAATATCTGTCCCGTCCTGTTGCGCTGCTGAAAGCGGCCAAGACCGCACTGCGCCCGGGAGGACGTCTGGCCATCATTGCCGAGGATCCGCAGCGCGGTCAGGGAAGGCATCCCCGGGCGGCGTCCAGGGCCCAGGTGATTTTTGAGGCAGAAGAGGCCGGCTATCGCCTTGAACGTGAGAGTGATTTTCTTGATCACGACAACATATATATTTTTACCACTGCTGAGTCATCTGAAAAAAGAGTTGAATAATTTAAACGCTTTTTAGGTTTAACCAGCACCTATCGAGATTCTATTGAACTTTAAATAAACCCTTTGCCAATGTGAGGAGGATTGTCTATGCTCCAAGCCAATGATTTAACCAAACGGTATGAAGACGGCCATCTGGCCGTGGATCATATCAACTTTGAAGTCAAAGGAGGTGAGATTTTTTGTATGCTGGGCGCCAATGGCGCAGGCAAGACCAGCACCATCAATCTCTTTCTCAACTTTATTGATCCAACGGAGGGCGAGGCGCTGGTGGACGGCGTGGACTCATCCAAGGACCCGCTGGAAGCCAAGGGAAATATCGCCTTTGTCTCTGAAAATGTAATGCTCTACAGCAATTTTACGGCCCGGCAGAACCTGGATTACTTTGCAAAACTGGGCGGCAAACCCAATCTTTCCAGGAATGACTATTATGAAGTCATGCGGCGCGTGGGCCTTCAGGAAGACGCCTTTGAACGGAAGTTGAAAAATTTCTCCAAGGGGATGCGGCAGAAAATAGGCATTGGCATTGCCATCATCAAAGATGCTAACAACATTATTCTTGATGAACCCACTTCAGGGCTCGACCCCAAGGCGGCGGCTGAATTTTCTCAGATTCTGCAGGAGCTGAAAGCCCAGGGCAAGGCCATTTTCATGTCCACGCATGATATTTTCAGGGCCAAATCCATTGCAGATCGCGTGGGGATTATGAAAGAAGGACGCATGGTGATGCAGCGCACGCGCGAGGAATTTCTTTCAGAAGACCTTGAGACCATTTATCTCGACTATATGCTGGGTAAAACAGAAGCGGCCCCGGTTCTGTAAGCATCAGCCAACGCTGTAAGGAGGAAATTATGCTTAAACATATTGTTTTAAAGGAAGTTTGGGAGAATATATCCAGCCCCAAATTTGTCTTTACGTTCCTGCTCTGTACGGTGCTGATTATTCTCTCAGTCTTTACAGGCATTGAGACCTATCGCGCCGACTTGAAAGAGTACAATTCGGCTGTGGCGCTGAACCGAAAAAACCTGGACGCCTCGCCCAGTTGGCAGGCGCTGGCCGGTCTGGGAACAAAGATCACCAAGCCCCCGCAGGTGCTGGGCACTTTGGCCGTTGGGGTTCAGGATGCGGTGGGCCGAAACGCCTCTGTGAATATCGCCTATGACCCCCAGCTGGTGGACTCCAAGTATGACAGCAATCCGGTTTTCGCCATTTTCGGCCAGCTGGATCTGACGCTCATCGTCAAGATAGTGCTCAGCCTCTTTGCCATTCTCTTTACCTACGATGCCATTGTGGGAGAGAAAGAACGGGGCACACTCAAGCTGGCTCTGGCCAACAAAGTGCCCAGAGATCAGATTATTCTGGGTAAAGCCATCGGCTCGTTTATCAGTCTGCTGGTGCCGCTGGTCATTCCGTTTCTTGTCGGTCTGATCATGCTGAACCTCTTCCCGGAGATATCATTAAAGGCGGATGACTGGGGACGCATTGGGCTGATGTTCCTCTTTTATCTGCTCTATCTTTCTGTCTTTTTTACCATGGGTCTCTTTGTCTCCAGCCGCACCAACCGCTCCTCCAGCAGCCTCTTTATTCTACTCTTCATCTGGGTAGTGATTATCTTTGTCATCCCCAAGGGGGCTGTGATTATATCCAATCATCTGAGTCCGGTGCCGTCTGTACATGAGGTAAATTCAGAGAAGAATGCGTTCTTGCAGGAGATTCAAGGCAGCGCCCCGCAGAAAATGGCGGAGTGGCGCGAAGAGAATCCCTTCAATGAAGGCGATGATCAATCCGCCTATCAGGAGAAGTTCCGCGTCTATCTCACCGAGCTGCAGCAGGACCTTACCGCACAGATCGATGCAAAGAATGCCGAGGTGGAGGAGAGTTATCAGGCCAAGCGGCATCGGCAGCAGATGCTGGCGCTGAATCTTTCGCGTATTTCTCCAGCCTCTGCATTGACTTTCGGGACACTGAGCCTGGCCAAGACCGGCATTCATGAGCATGAGCGTTTTCTCAACTCTATCAAGACCTACAAGCCAATCTTTACCCAGTGGGTCAACGCCAAGATGATGGAGAACCTAGATTTCAATGCGCGGCAGCAGCCCAAACCGGTGCTGGACGATATGCCGCAGCATGAATTTATGCCTATGTCACTGGCCGACGCCTTCAGCCTTTCTCTGCCTGATCTGGTGGTGATGGTGATGATGATCATTGTGCTTTTTGCCGGTGCATTCGTCTCATTTTTGCGCTACGATATTCGTTAATCCAATCTCATTCTGATTGACAAAACGTCCCCGATTGGTTATTTACCCCGGTCGGGGGCGTTTCTTTCCGCCAGTTTCGAACATTTTATGGGTTCAAATCGTATGACCCTGTGAAGACAATACCTTTCTATTCGGCAAAGAGGACAGCGCGAGTCCATGACCCATTCATCCATTCCAGTCCCACAAAATGCGGCCATTCCAAGACAGATCAATGGATGGACCGCCACAGCCCTGGTGGTGGCCAATATGATTGGCGCCGGTATTTTTACCACCACGGGGCTGCTGGCCGGGTATCTGCCCTCGTCGGGCTGGATTCTGGCCGCGTGGGTGCTGGGCGGTCTCATTGCCCTCTCCGGCGCCCTGAGCTATGCAGAATTGGCTACGCGCATGCCTGAAGAGGGCGGAGAGTATGTCTATCTGCGCCGGCTCTACCATCCCGCTCTGGGCTTCCTCACAGGGTGGACCAGCTTCATCGTCGGGTTTACCGTGCCCATTGCCGGTTCTGCACTGGGTTTTGCCGAGTATATGCTGAATGGCCTTCCCCAGACAGACGGATTGCTTTGGATGAAAAAGGGGCTGGCCGTGGCCGTGATCGTCCTCTTTACAGGCGTGCACTACCGGGGCGTGCGTATTGGCGGCCGCATACAGAATGGATTGACAGCGGTCAAAATTCTCCTCATTCTTGGGCTGGCCGCCGCCGGTCTGGCCGTGAGCCGGGGCGGGAGCCTGCCTATTCAATTTCTCCCCATTCAGTCCGGTTCCGGCTTTGCGCTGGGCACAGCCATGATGCTGGTGATGTTCTCCTACTCGGGGTGGAACGCCAGCGCCTATATTGCCGGTGAGGTCAAGCACCCGCGGCGCGTGCTGCCGCTCTCGCTTGTGGGCGGGACCTTGGTGGTCATGCTGCTGTACGTGGCCATTAACCTGTTCGTATTAAAAACAGTGCCCTATGCCATGCTGCAGGACTCCATCACCGTGGTGGAGACGGCTGCTGTACAGACCTTTGGCCCGTGGATGGGCCGTGCTCTGGGGTTCATGATCGCCGTGGCCCTGCTCTCCAGCCTCAGCGCCTTTGTGCTCATTGGTCCCCGCGTCTACTATGCCATGGCCCGTGACCGGCAGTTCTTCCCCTTTGCCGGCCGTATTCATCCCCGTTATGGCGTGCCGGGTTTTGCCATCCTGGTACAGGGCGGCCTGGCGGCTGTGGCCGTGACCATCGGCTCCTTTGAACAGCTGCTGGTCTACATTGGCTTTGCCCTCAATCTCTTCCCATGGCTGGCTGTGCTGGGGGTGTTTATTGCCCGCAGGCGGCATATTGGCGACGATACGGCGGCGAAGACCTGGGGCTATCCGGTGCTGCCGCTGTTCTACCTGCTCTCCAGTTTCATTCTGATGGGCGTGGCCTTTTTTAACCGTCCTTTAGAATCTTCATTGGCCCTGTTTACCGTGGCCATTGGCGCTGCCGGATATTTCTACGGCCGCCGGAAACAGTGGCTGGGCTAATCTCTCTTCCCTGCTTCATGTAACCCATTTCCACATTAAACCGTTTATGGTATCGAATTCTGTGTGCAATGCGCTGCAACATTGTGGCGGTGTTATTCGTACATTTTTCAAGGAAAAGTATTTATATCGATCCATTTCATTGGGGGTACTTTGAAATCTCATTTGTTGTTTGTTTTCCTGCTGGCAGGGGTTACTGGGAGCACTGCTGCGCCGAATAATCAAACGGCGCGCACCTATACCACTCATTCAGTGAATCCACGTCCGCCGGTGATTGACGGCCGCCTGGACGACACGGCATGGGCCCAGGTAGACTGGACCGGTGATTTTATCCAGCATGAACCCTATGAGGGCAAGTCGCCTACAGAGCAGACCGCTTTTAAAATTCTCTATGACGCAAAGAATCTCTATGTGGCCATCAAGGCCCATGATTCCCAGCCGAATCTCATTGAACAGCGCCTGTCTCGGCGCGATGACCTGCAGGGTGATTTTGTCGCTGTGCAGCTGGACAGCTATTACGATCAGCAGACGGCATTCACCTTTGCGGTCAGCGCCGCAGGGGTCAAGGCCGACGGCATCTTCAGCAATGACGGGGACAATGAAGACTGGACCGTGGATCCTGTCTGGTTTGTAAAAACCGCCCGTGATGACCAGGGCTGGACCGCGGAGATGCGCATCCCTTTAAGTCAACTCCGTTACGGTGATAAGGAACACCATATCTGGGGCCTGCAGGTGGGACGTCAGCTCTTCAGAAAAGAAGAGATGTCGCTTTGGCAGCACATCTCCCGCAATGCCAGTGGCTGGGTGCATCATTTTGGGACGCTACAGGGCATTGCGCGTCTGCCCAAGGCCAAGCGTATTGAGCTTTTGCCCTACACGGTGGGTAAGGTGGAATCGATGGAGGCCGAGTCCGGCAATCCCTTCGAAACCGGCCGCAAGTCCAATCTCAGGATCGGTTTGGACGGCAAGGTGGGCATCACCAGTGATTTGACTTTGGACTTCACCGTCAATCCCGATTTTGGCCAGGTAGAGGCCGATCCCTCTGAGGTCAATCTCACGGCCTATGAATCTTACTTTCAGGAGAAGCGCCCCTTCTTTATTGAGGGACGCAATATCCTCAGTTATCAGGTCATGATGGGCGACGGCGATGTGGCCAATGACAACCTCTTCTACTCGCGGCGCATTGGGCGCAGGCCCAGTTATTCACCGGACCTTGAGGATGACGAGTACGCCAAAATGCCAGGGAACACCACTATTCTGGGGGCCATGAAGCTGACCGGAAAGACACGGCGCGGCCTCTCCGTGGGTGTGATGGATGCGGTGACCACGCATGAGTTTGCCACCCTTGATCACCTGGGCGAGCGCAATGAACTGTGTGTCGAACCGCTGACCAACTATTTTCTGGGAAGGGTGCAGCAGGATTTTCGTGACGGGGCCACCAAGGTGGGCGGCATGCTGACGCAGACGCATCGCAAACTGGAAGATTCACACCTGGATTATCTCAATTCGAACGCCCTTACCGGGGGTGTGGATTTCACCCATCAATGGAAAGACCGCACCTGGTTTGTGGATTTTAAAGCGATATTCAGCCATATCTCCGGCTCTCGTGAGGCCATGCTGGAGCAGCAAGAGTCGTCGCGTCGGTATTTTCAGCGTCCAGACAACGATTATGCACAAGTCGACTCCAGCCTGACTTCGATGCAGGGGCACGGCGGCGGGCTGTTCATTGGCCGCAGCGGCAACAGCCATGTCAACTTTGCCGTGGGCGGCACCTGGCGTTCACCCGGGCTTGAGATCAATGATATCGGTTATATGCGTGAAGCGGATATGGCCCTGCAGTTCACCTGGGTGGGCCTGCGCTGGTGGGAACCCTTTGCCATTTTCCGCAATCTGAACGTCAACCTGAACCAGTGGTACGCCACCAACTGGGGCGGTGACCGTGTGGTTGTGGGCGGCAACATCAATATGCACATGCAGTTCAAGAACTACTGGGGGGCGGGTTTTGGCGGCAATCTCGACTCTGAGGCCCTCTCCACCAGCGCCCTGCGCGGCGGCCCCGCGCTGATCCTGCCCGCTTCACGGCGCGTGTGGGGGCGGCTGAGCAGTGATGGCCGTAAGCCTTTGACCGGCAGTGTGTTTGCCTCCGTCAGCCGTCAAAATGACGGCATTGGCCGGAGCATCAATCTGAATACCGGCGTGAACTGGCGCCCCAACAACAGTGTCTCATTCAGCCTCACTCCCTTCTATAACCAGCGTCGGGACAACCTGCAATATGTGGGCACGGAATCCTATCAAAACGAGGATCGATATCTCTTTGGCCGCATCAATCAGAAGACGTTGGGCATGGTGATTCGTCTCAATTATTCCATCACGCCGGATTTCACCGTTCAGTTTTACGGTCAGCCCTTTGTCTCTGCGGGCGACTACTCCCGCTTCAAGCGCATCACAGATTCGCGTGCGGCAGTCTATGAGGAACGGTATCGGGACTTCAGCAATACGGAGATACGCTATGCAGATGAAGAGTGGCTCGTCGACGAAGACAGAGACGGCAGTACAGATTACAGCCTGGGCCAGCCGGACTTCAATTTTCGTGAATTCCGTTCCAATCTGGTGTTGCGCTGGCAGTACAGACCCGGCTCCACGGTCTATCTGGTCTGGTCGCAGGGGCGCATGGACTTTGAAGAGCAGGGGCGTTTTGCCCTGCGCAACGATATGGAAGATCTCTTCCGCAGGCATCCGCATAATGTCTTTCTGTTGAAGCTGAACCACTGGTTTTCGCTGTAGAAATGGCCTGTTGACTATCGCCTGCCCTGAGGAGTAGCTGGTTGGTTTTTTGATGAACACTGGGCGCGGCTCGCTATTCGCCCGGGGGCAGAACCCCCGGGCGATCAAGGAACCCCGGGCGCGGCGCGCCATTTGTACACGGGGCGTGTGAAGCCGGCCTGCTGGAAATATAGATTGGTTACAGAAATGATGGTCCTCTCCTGCATGGAAAATGTTGACTTTAGTGAAGAGGGTGAAGCATGAAAAAAACACTGTTTCTGTTATGGGTAATGGCAATAAGCGCCCCCGCCATGGCGCAGAAGGAGAACATTGTCATTGGTCATACCGTGACCCTCCACTCCAAGGTGATGAACGAGGAGAGAAGGGTCATGATCTATCTCCCCGAAAATTATGAGGAGAGTAGTGAAAAGTGCCCGGTGGTCTATGTGCTCGACGGCACCAGTCATTATCTCCACGCGGCGTCCTCCACGCAATTCCTGTCAAATATAAGCAAGGCCCCGGGGCTGATCGTCGTGGCCATCACAAACACCCGCCGGAGTCGCGACATGACCACGCCTGATCCCGACAGCAGGAAGTTCAGGGAGAACGGCGGGGCGGCGCTTTTTGCCTCTTTCATCGGGAGCGAACTCATCCCCTATATCAATGCGCACTATCGCACCCAACCGTACAACATTCTTGCGGGCCACTCTTTGGCCGGTTTCTTCACCTTCTACATGATGCTCAACCATACAGCGCTCTTTGACGCCTACATTGCCATCAGCCCCAGCCTCTATTGGAATGACGAAGCGTTGGTCAACCAGCTGGAGCAGTTGATTGAAGGGGGCGCGCCGCTGAATAAGTTTCTCTACATGACCTACGGCAGAGAGGGCGCTACGGGCATCATCAACTCGGGCAACCGGGTGGTGAGGCTGCTGGAAACCCAGGCCCCGGCCGGGCTTCGCTGGGCGTTTGAGTACATGGCCGATGAGATGCATCCCTCCATTCCCAACCGGGCGTTTTATGAGGGGATAGAACGGCTTTTTGAGGGGTGGATGTTCACACTGCCGGTGAAAAGCGCCAGCGCAGAAAAGATGCGGACTCATTATGCCACGCTCTCTGAAAGATTTGGATTCAGCTGCCTTCCGCCGGAGCAGTGGCTGGTCATCTATGGATATGAGACGCTCAGAGGCGGAAACATTCCAAAGGCCATCGATTACTTCAAACTGGCCGTGGAGACGTATCCCGGCTCGGCAAACGCCTACGACTGTCTGGGCGAGGCGTACATGAAGGCGGGAGAGAAGGCGCCTGCCATTGCCAATTACACAAAGTCTCTGGAACTGAACCCCGACAATCAAAACGCCGTGAAGATGCTGGAAAAACTGGGAGCACCTGTCAAATAAGCCGGCTCGTTTTGTTCTGATGCCCGCTCTCCCGGCCTGATTGGGCTGGGCAGCAAAGAGAGATAGATCTACGTTACGGTTTTTCACCCCGGTTGCGGCACGCCGCCACCGGGGTTTTTCTATGCATGCAGCGTCTCGCTGACTGGATTGTCGGCGGGTTTTATATCGGAGACAGGCTGATGTGTTTTTCGGTGTGGGCGGTGATCAAACCATTGGCGCCGGGCAAATGTTCAATTGGTCCCGGGCAAACAGTCAATCTGCCCCGGGCAAATGGAGAATAAGCCACGGGCAAACGGGCAGTTCGCCCTAGGCAAACGGGAAGATTGTAGGTTAAAAGGGAACACAACCTGCACGCGGCAGGCGTTGTTTTCGTACTCTCTTAGAAGCGGGAAGGGGCCTGCAGCGCATGGCCTGGCGGGTGCTGGGTGTTCTGTCCGTTTCTAGGGATGATCGTGGGAATGAGTGTGTAAAAAAACACGCGGCCTTTGACATTCCTGCTTAGATCTTTTATGTTTCATTATTTCTATTGAACACACTTTATATATTTTTGGGGCTCTATGTCGAATTGAGTGGGCTTAAGCACCATGCGTTTGATGTTTTAAAAATGCCTTGATACTTTTTTGCTAAAAAAGTATCCCAAAAAGGCTTCGCAGTTGAACTGCAGTAGGCATTTGCGCCGGGTCTTGTCGTGAATCCATGGCCCCACCCTGCCCCCGTGGCGGTCGCTATCTCTGCCCGCCCCGCTTAAGAAGCGCGGGGCAAGGTGTCTTGTTTCCACGCCGGCCCCTGTTCCGGTGCGACATGTTTAGCGAGCAAACTGAGATCAACTGTCTCCTTCTTGCAGTAAACTGCACTGCAAGAAAAGGTTAAAGGCAGCCTGCTCTCCGCCTTGCTTTGCCTCTTTTGTGATTTGGAATTTGGGGATCCGTTATTTTGTTCCGTGTTTGTCTGTCACGTTTGTGGATGCGACGGGTGACCTGATCACCCAGGGGCTGTGCCCCTGAGTGGTGTCACGACGACGTGTGACCTGTCCAGAAGCAATTTGAAGAACATCGTGTGGCCTATGGCGTCAGCCCATGCTGAAAAGATAGTCATGGCGGGTGCGTTGGGGTGGTGGGTGCGTCTTGAAGGCGCGACGCACTGGACTCTCTGTCTTGGAAGCGGGAAGGGGCCTGCGGCGCATGGCCTGGCGGGTGCCGGGTGTTCTGCCCGTTAAGATGATGTCAAAAAGGGTGGCTTTGTGTAAAAGAAATAGCGGCTGTTTTACATTTTATGGTGTCTACTATTTGACACAACACTACATATTGTGTGCTTTTGATCTTTTTATCTTGACATAAGGTCATATTATTTAGTATATAATTAGCATGAGACGCAACATAGCGTCCTGTTGATCGTTTAGGGGCTGTGCACCCCGGGCACATACCAACTGGCCTTTTTCCCACGGGCTGACGCCGCAGACGCCATGGATTAATGGCGAATTGTGGTTTTAAAGCAACCAGGTGGCATTGGTTTTAATTGAATTAGAAACGTTTCTATATATAGAAATTCTTTTGTTTCTACATGTAGAAACCCTTCTCAAAAGTATCTAGATATAGATATTTGTTTCTATATGTAGAAATATAAAAAGCCCGGAATGGGGACGGTCATTATATTGTCATGCAGTATAGTATGAATAAATTTTATGAGGGGAGTTATGCTAAAGAATGAACTTGAGCAAGCAAAACGATCTGTCTCAACGGATAGTCTAAGGCTCTCTATTGGTGAAATTGCATCAATGTATTCAAGTAATGAACTTGATATTATCCCTGAATTCCAAAGGCTATTTAGGTGGCCTATTGAAAAGAAAACTGCACTAGTTGAGTCTATTTTGATTGGAATTCCAGTTCCTCCAGTATTTGCATATGAGAATGAAAATGGAACATGGGAATTAGTAGATGGATTACAACGAATTTCAACTATTCTCGAATTTATGGGACTCCTAAGAGATCCTAGTGATACCTCGTTGACCTTACCTGGAAGTCAATTATGCCAATCGTCATACTTGCCATCTCTAAAGGGTGTGGTATGGAAAAAACAATCAGAGACAACAACTGAGTTGGATAAACCATTACAGTTATTCTTCCGACGTTCACGGCTTGAGTTCCAAATATTAAAACACCCAAGCGACCCGAAAACAAAATTTGATCTATTTCGACGTTTAAATCGGGGGGGCGAGTATGCAAATGAGCAAGAAGTTCGAACATGCTCTATGGTGCTTGGAAATCCTACTGTGACTCGGAGAATTCGCAAATTAGCTAGTTCAGAAATGTGTATACAGCTATTTCAAGTATCGGATGATCAAAAAAAGAAACAAAAAGATATTGAGTATCTGGTGCGTACAATAGTTCTCTCAGCAGAAAATTTACAACACGGGATGGATGTACAAGAATTTTTAGATACTGGAATTGTGAACGTTATCACGGATGATCGCTCCAGTCAGTTGATCGATGACGTTGAATGGGCTATTAGTACTCTCTTTCGTTTATATGGAGAAAATGCACTTTTACCCCATGAACACGCCATATCTAGTATAAATAGGAAACAAGTATCATTAAGAGCAGTAGAGTCAATTCTTGTTGGTATTGTTAGAAATATCAGGCAAATTCGGGGGCTATCTGATTCTGACAAATACATACAAGAGAAAATTGATAAGTTCTGGCGCCAGGAGGAGGTGGCAGCTTTGAGTGCTCCTGGCCAACGTGGCACAACACGAATATTGAAAACTATTCCTTTTGGCGAAAATTGGTTCAAAGTATAATGTCACAATTATTACAATACATGGATAACATTGATTCTCTTCGGCTCAGAAGAGCAAAAGAACTTTCAGATATCAAAGTTCGGTTTGCTTCTTCATCTGGAAGACCTAACTTCAATATTGAATCTAAAGCTACTATAGTATTAGCTTATGCTCATTGGGAAGGTTTTTATAATGAGTGTGTGGAATGTTTTATTGGTTACCAAAAGGAAACTAGGCGGAAAGTCCGTGATGTTGCTTGGCCTTTGCTGATAGGTCTACTGACTGGAGAGTTTCAACAATTGAACGATCGTAATCACTCTTTAGACTCTGAAACTGAATTTATTGAAAGGTTAGAACCACTAATTGAGCAAGATTTTAATGGTTTTAATGTAAAAGTAATATGTTCGAGATCTAATCTAAATTTCAAAAAATTGCAACAAAATTTTCGAATCCTCGGATTCGATTTGTCCCCACTGCAACCCTTGAGACTTCGCATTGATAATGAATTAGTAGCATGGCGGCATGGTGTAGCTCATGGAGATGAACCTGATTTACTCACAGTCGATTTAATCAGCCATGTCGAATTTACTCAAGAATTACTACTAACAATGGCTGATATATTTCAAAATCATATTGTCGACGAGTGACCTGCCCATAAGAATTTGAATAATATCGTGTGGCATGTGGCGTCAGCCCATGCTGAGAGGCCTTCAATGAATGCAGTGTGACCTGGATGTGATCTTGAGAAGGAAACTTAAACATTATAATATTCCACATCATGCGCATGAATTGACATTTTCATGTGAACACCACTCTGCCTATCTGAGAGAAGAAACACCTTGCCGGATATTTCTTGAAGAGCTGGCGTTGGCAAAGCGTGAATTTGAATTTTATATATGGGCCTACGTTTTGATGCCCACACATGTCCATCTGCTTATTTATCCAAAGAATGAAGTGTACAATATCTCCAGAATTCTCTATAAGATAAAGGGAAAAACATCCACACGATATCGTCATTGGATTAGAGAAAATAGACCTGAAGATTTTGAGGCCTTTTGCGTCATGAGCAGGCAAAAAAAGACATTCCGGTTTTGGCAGGCCGGTGGTGGCTTTGATAGAAATTTGTGGAATGCAAAGGCAATTCATTATTCTATACGATATATTGAAGGTAATCCTGTCCGTGCTGGTATTGTTACACAACCTGAGGATTGGTTGTGGTCATCAGCGAGGGCACGCGCATTGAGGACTGGGCTTATACCCGATACGGTTCAAATACCCCTGTTCATGCTGTAGCGTTCTATGTTGAGTTATTGGGACTCTCTCTTGTCGGGGTGTTTTATATAGAGATGCATGGGCTATCGCCACATGCCACACGAGTAGCGTTGAAAAATATTTGGACAGGTCACCCGTCGCTATTCGCCCAGGGGTAGAACCCCGGGGCGATCAAGTAAAGGTCATATTGTTTAGTATATAATT
>Ga0209475_10000725_pt1 | contig 54787 bp, 37 predicted proteins | sample tdDd471_FD_187128 | JGI IMG/M metagenome (GOLD analysis project Ga0209475, IMG submission 187128) | Marine sediment microbial communities from the Atlantic coast under amendment with organic carbon and nitrate - tdDd47.1 (SPAdes)... | ecosystem: Environmental > Aquatic > Marine > Coastal >... | reverse complement strand
CTTGGTAGTTCTTGCAAGCCCAGGATCGCGGGAATGCCGCCCTCTTCAAGTTCTAAGCCCAGCAGGCCGTGCCCTGCCGCCCGTTGTGCAGCTGCGAACGGATCTGACTTGAGAGTCATCCGTTTAGGAGTCGTTGAGCCCCGGTTTTCTAGCTGGAACTTGCCCTGCGTTTCGGTATGAGGAGTCCAACGGTCGGCGGCGGGTGCCGTCCGTTGTTCCCCGGAGACCTCTATGTCGTTCGCACGCTCTCTCTCGGCCGTGGCGCTCGTCGCGCTCGCGTCGTCCCCAGCGGCGGCCGTCGACGTGTTCGGTGCCATCAGCTCCGACACCGACTGGACCGCTGCCAACTCGCCTTACGTGATCACGTCCGACGTCACGATCCAGAACGGGGCCACCCTGACGATCGAGGCGGGCGTAGAGATCCGGGCGGCCTCGAACACGACGCTGACCGTCAACGGCGGGATCGTCGCCGCCGGGACCGCCGCTGATCCAGTCGTCTTCAAGGCCGACACCAGCACGAGCCCCGGCGCGTGGAAGGGCATCGTCCTCACCGACGGCTCCGGTGTGGCGTTCGACCACGTCGAGATCCACCACGCGAACGTCGCCCTGACCGTCGCTGACGCGGGCGAGGGTGACCACGCGCTGTCGAACCTGAAGCTCCGCGAGTACAAGCTCCGAGGAGTCTACGTCTCCCAGGGGAGCGTGCTCATCAGCGGAGTCGACGCCGAGACCACGACGACGACCGCGCGCGGGGTCTACGCGTCCGGGGCGAACCTGACCATCTCCGGCGGTCGGGTCCTCGGCGGCCAGGTCGGAATCGACGTGTCGAACACCAGCCTCGACCTCGACCGCGTCGTGATCGCTGGGGCGTCCGCCGACGGGGTGTCGATGTACACGAGCTCGAGCCCGTCGAGGACGCTCGACGTGACGCATTGCACCTTCTGGGGCAACGGCGACGCGATCCAGGTGAACCGCGCGAGCTCGTACCAACTCACCTACTCCATTCGTAGCTCGGTCTTCGAGGAGAACGGCTACATCGTTCGGGACCTGGCGTCCTACAGCCGCTCGACGTTCGCGAGCTGGGCGAACAACGTTTGGAGCGGTGCCATGCGATACGGTGGCAACGCGCCCAGCTCCGACACGGACAACCTGAACTACGTCGCGCTGCTCGCTGATCCCGCCAACGGCGACTTCGCTCCGACGGAGCGCTCGCCCGCGCGGTACTTTGCTCCGACGGTACCCAACTCCGCCATCGGCGCGGTCGCCTACGCCGGTGACCCCAGCCCCGCAGGCGTCCACGGGTTCTGGTACGTGAACAAGACCTTCGCGGCCGATTCTGTCACGGAGGTCAGCGGTGACATCGTCATCGCACCGGGCACGACGGTGACGTTCCTGCCGGGCGCAGAGCTTCGGATGGCGAAGGGCGTGGACGTCATGAAGGGCGGCAAGAACGTCAACCTCATCGAGCTCCGGGTCGAGGGGACACTCGAGGCCGACGGCACCAACTCCCACCCCGTGAAGTTCACCTCCAGCGAGGACAACCCCGGCCCGGGCGACTGGTACGGCATCGTCATCGCCTCGTTCACCGAGGCGTTCAATGTCTCGCAGGTCGACCTCGGGTACGCCTACCGGGGCGTCACCTTGGAGGACAACGACCACATCGTCGCGGGCAGTGTCATCCACGATTGCAGCGACGCCGGCATCTACATCACGGGCGGGACGCCGAACATCGAGCAGGTCGAGCTCGTCGCCAACAAGCGCGGCATCTATGCCGAGTACACCTCGGACCTTCAGATCCTGGACGTGGATGTTCACGACAGCACCAACGTCGGCGCCTACTTCAGCAACGCCAACGTCGCCTGGTCGATCGGCCGCGTCTACGACAACGACTCCATCGGTGTTCAGGTGTACGTGAGTACGTCGCCGAGCCGGACGATTACGCTGGAGAACCTGACCATCGCCAACAACGGCAGCGACGCCATCCAGACGAATCGTGCGTCGTCGTACCAGATCAGCCTCTACGTCCGTGACTGTTCCATCACGCACAACGATGGCGCGGGTATCCGGGATATCGCGTCGTACTCGTCGACCTCGAAGTACTGCTACAACTCCAACATCTGGGGCAACTCGACGAGCTTCTCGGGAGGCAGCACCACCAATTCCACGGCGTGCTTCGGTGAGAACCCGCTCTACGTCGACCTCGACAACCGCGACTACGCTCCGACGACTCACTCCCCCAACCGGATGAACGGGCAGGGTGGGGGCCTCATCGGCGCCGTCGAGTACGACGGAATCGACGGCCCCCACCTCGAGGGGTGGTTCTGGAGCGACTTCACGTTCACCAAGGCGGGGTCACCCTGGCCGATCCTCGGCGACCTCACGGTCCCCGACGGTGTTACGGTCACGTTCGAGCCGGGCGCACGACTCGAGTTCGTCCCGAAGGCGGACGGTATGGGAGGTGGCCGCAGCACGAGCCGAGCTGAGCTGCGCGTCCTCGATGGCGGCGAGGTCATCTTCGACGGTGGTGGTGAGCCCATCGTACTGACGTCAGCGACCGACTCGCCGACCGCCGGTGATTGGTACGGACTGTGGCTCAGCAACGCCAGCACTTCGGTCATCGACAACGCTCACGTGGCGTACGCGTCGTACGGTCTGGACGTGGAGGGACCGGCGGCGCCATCGGTAGTGGACACCCTGCTCCTTCACAGCCAGTCCTACGGCGTCCGCGCGAACGATGTCACTACGAGCCCCGGGATGGACATCCTGGCCACCCGCGTCATCGGCTCCGGCAGCGGCACGGGCGTCGCGTTCTTGAACTCCAATGGTCGCATTCGTTCTTCGTACGTGACCCACCATTCGACCGGGATCCATACGCAGACGAGTACGTCCCCCTCGCACTACGTCTACATCATCAACAACACGGTCGTTCACCACTCGACCGGGATCAGCTACTCGCGCGCTTCGAGCTACAGCCTCTATGTCTACGTAGAGAACAACATCATCGCCAACAACACCTCGCGCGCGATCTACGACATCGCCGCCTACAGCAGCGCGACGGACTACATTCGTTACAACAACTACTGGGACACGACCTCGACCTCGGGCTCGTTCAACACCAACGAAGGCAACATCACCAGCGACCCGCTCATCGAGGACGACGACTGGGACAGCTTCCCGCGGTGGTGGGACGGTAAGCTCTGGGCGGAGTCCCTGGCCATCAACGCCGGGCTCGACACCGCGACCCAGCTGCCCGACCGGGACCTGGCGGGCAACCCGCGCAAGATCGGCAGCCACGTCGATATCGGCGCCTTCGAGCACGACCCGAACGCCAACCAGGAGCCGCGCGCCGACGCGGTGACCGACGCCATCATCGTGCCCATCAACGAGGTCTTCGAGCTCGACGGCTCGGCCGCCTTCGACCCCGACGGGACCATCGCGTCGGCCTACTGGACCATGAGCGACGGCACCGTCACCGCCGGCCAGTCCGTCACCCACACGTTCCTGACCGCCGGCCACACCCAGTGGGCCTACATCACCGTCGTCGACGACGACGGCGCCGAGGACCACGCCCTCGTGAAGGTCAACGTCGACATCCGCCCGGTCGCCAACGCCGGCCTCGACGTCTACCAGGACGAGGGCCCCGACGAGGAGGTCTTCTTCGACGGCACGCTCTCGACCGACCCCGACGGCACCGTCGTCGCCTGGGAGTGGGACTTCGGCGACGGCACCCCCGTCTCCCACGAGGAGAGCCCGCGCCACAGCTACCTCAGCGCCGGCCTCTACACCGTGACGCTCACCGTCACCGACAACGAGGGCCTGACCGACACCGACACCACCCTCGCCACCGTCTTCGGCACCCAGGACACCGTCGGCCCCCTCGTCCAGCACGTCGAGATCCCCGACGGCCAGCCGGTCAGCGTGGACGTCGAGGTCCAGGCGGACGTCCGCGATCCCTCCGGCGTCGCCAGCGTCATCCTGAACTACCGCGCCATCGGGACGACGACCCCGGACTTCGCGCTCATGACCCGGGTCGGGACCTCCAACATCTACGAGGCGGTCATCCCGTCCAGCAAGGTCACCGCCGCCGGCGTCGAGTACTGGTTCGTCGCCGTCGACGGCGCCGACAACCCCAACACGTCGACGACGCCGAGCGGCGCCCCCGACGCGGACGTCTTCGACTTCCTCGTCGTCGGTGACCCCGACCCGCCGGCCATCAGCCACACCGAGATCGCCGACGACCAGCCCGTCGGGACCTCCGTGGCCGTCACCGCGACCATCACCGACGCCACCGGCGTCGCCGAGGCCAACCTCTACTTCCGCCTCATCGGCGGGACGTCCTTCGGCGCCGCGCCCATGGCCAACATCACCGGCGACGTCTGGACCGCGCAGATCCCGGCCTTCATCGTCGCCCGACCCGGCGTCGAGTACTACATCGAGGCCAGCGACAGCTCGCCCATCCCCAACTCCGGGACCGCCCCGGCCGCCGCCCCGGAGACCCTCTTCGACTTCAGCGTCGGGACCGGCGACACCACCGCCCCGATCCTCGACCACATGCCCGTCGCCAACGGACAGTACGCCGGCAGCGCCGTGGCGCTGTCCGCCAGCGCCGCCGACAACGAGGGCGTCGCCAGCGTCACCCTCTACTACCGCGAGACCGGCGCCACCGGCTTCAGCACCCTGCCGCTCACCCCGGGCGGCGGCCTCTCCTGGAGCGGCGCCATCCCGTCGACGGCCGTGACCACGGCCGGCGTCGACTACTACCTCGTCGCCGCGGACGACGCCGGCAACACCACGGCCTCCCCCGCCGACGCCCCGACCAGCGTCCACCACTTCAGCGTCGTCGAGGTCGACACCCAGGCGCCCTCCATCGCCCACACGCCGGTCGCGAACGGCCAGGACGAGGCCGTCGCGGTCCCGATCAGCGCCACCATCACCGACCCCTCCGGCGTCGCGAGCGTCCGGCTCTTCTACCGGCCGAACGGCTACCCGGTCTTCCTCGAGACGACGCTGAGCGCCTCCGGCGACACGTACACCGGCACCATCCCGAGCTTCATCGTCGCCGCCCCCTCGGTCGACTACTACATCCGCGCCACCGACACCGCCGGCAACGTCGGCAACGCCCCCGCCGCGGGCGCGAGCAGCCCCTACACCTTCACCGTCATCGGCGCCGGCGGCGGCGACACCACCGCGCCGACCATCGTCCATGACCCGGTCACCGGGCCCATCACCGCCGGTGACGCCGTCGGCGTGACGGCGGTGGTCTTCGACGACGACAGCGGCGTCTCCACCGTCGAGGTGACCTACCGCGTCGTCGGCGAGATCGGCTGGACGACCCTCTCCCTCGACAGCGACGGCGCCCAGACCTGGTCGGGGACCATCCCCGGGGCCGCGGTCGACGCCCCCGCCATCGAGTACTACCTGACCGCCACCGACGCCGCCGACCCGGCCAACAGCGCCAAGGCGCCCGCCGCCGGCGCGGTCGACCCGTACGTCTTCGACGTCATCATCCCCGACACGACCGCCCCCGTCGTGACCCACACCCCGGTCACCAGCGTCGACGCCGGCGATCCCCTCGTCATCACGGCCAACGTGACCGACGACGTGGGCGTCGCCTCCGTCACCCTCTACTGGGCGTTCGATGACGGCGGCTTCACCAGCCTCCCGATGTCCGCCGGCGCCGGCTCCGCGTGGACCGCGACCGTCCTCGGAACCGACTACCCGAGCGAGGCTGCGAGCCTCCGCTACTACCTCGCGGCGAGCGACGTCGCCGGCAACGCGACGTCGGCCGGGACCGCCGGCGCGCCCTACGCCGTCACCGTCGTCCACCCGGACACGACCGCGCCGGTCGTCACCCTGAGCGCCGTCCCCGACGGACAGCCGGCCGCCATCGCCGTGACCATCACCGCGACCATCACCGACGACGTCGGCGTCGCCGGGGCCAGCCTCTACTACAAGAAGACCGGCTCGGCCGGCGGCTTCACGACCCTGACGATGACGGGCGCGGCCGGCAGCTACAGCGCGACCATCCCCGACGGCGACGTCGTCGAGCCCGGGGTCACCTACTACGTCGGCGCCTCCGACGCCGCGGGCAACACCGGATACGGACCGGCCACCGCGCCGACGACCCCGGCCAGCTTCACCGTCGCCGCCGTCGACGGCGCCGGCCCGACCCTGAGCCACACCAGCCCCGGCGGGCCCCTCGATCAGGGCGTGAGCTTGACCCTCAGCGTCAACGCCACCGACCCCAGCGGCGTCGACGCCGTCTCGCTCCATTGGCGGACCGCCGGTCAGTCCGACTTCGCCGAGGTCACCGCCAGCCAGAGCGGCGACACCTGGTCGGCGACCATCCCGGCCGTCGCGGCCCCCGGCGTCGAGTACTGGTTCGAGGCCAGCGACACCGCGGCCAACGACTCGACCCTGCCGGCGAACGCGCCGACCGGGCTCTTCGGCGTCGCCGTCATCATCCCCGATCTGTCCGGCCCGACCATCGCCCACGACCCGGTCGCCGACGGCGCCTCCCCCGGCGTCCCGGTGGCCATCGAGGCGGTCGTGACCGATCCCAGCGGGGTCGCCTCGGCGTCGCTCTTCTACCGCAAGAGCGGGACCGCCGGCGTCTACACCGAGCTCGCCCTGAACCCGAGCGCCGGCGGCGCCTGGACCGGCGTCATCCCCGGCGCGGCCGTCCAGACCCCGGGCGTGGACTACTACCTCGCCGCGACCGACCAGGCCCCGGCCGCCAACTCGGCGACGGATCCGGCCACCGCGCCGACGGACGTCCACAGCTTCACGGTCGGGACGGTCCCGACCGACACGACCCCGCCGACCATCGCCCACAGCGCCGTGACCGCGGCCCAGCAGGCCGGCGCCGCGGTCGCCCTGACCGCCACCGTCAGCGACCCCTCGGGCGTCGCCACGGTGCGGGTCCACTTCCGCGCCCAGGGCGACTCCACCTGGCTCGAGGCCTCGCTGGTCGCCGGCGCCAACGACACCTGGACCGGCACCATCCCGGCCCTGGCCGTCGTCGTCCCGGGCGTCGACTACTACCTCGAGGCGGTCGACGGCTCGAACAACGCCAACGTCGCGACGAGCCCGGCCGGCGCGCCGACGAGCTACCACAGCTTCGACGTCACCACGGCGCCGACCGACACGACGCCCCCGACCCTGACCCACGACGCCATCACGGCGAGTCAGACGGCGGGGCAGGCCGTGACCATCACGGCGACGGCGACCGACGCCTCGGGTGTCGCGAGCGTGTCGCTCTACTTCCGCACCGAGGGCGAGTCGAGCTGGCTCTCCGCGTCGCTGACCCACGGCTCGGGTGACACCTGGACGGCGGCCATCCCTGCGCTGGCCGTCGCCGCGCCCGGCGTCGAGTACTACCTCGACGCCGTCGACACGGCAGGCAACCACGCCACGAGCCCGGCCGGCGCGCCGACGAGCTACCACAGCTTCGACGTCAGCTCGGCGCCGACCGACACGACGCCCCCGACCCTGACCCACAGCGCCGTCACGGCGAGCCAGACGGCGGGGCAGGCCGTGACCATCACGGCGACCGCGACGGACGCCTCGGGCGTGGCGAGCGTGTCGCTCTACTTCCGCACCGAGGGCGAGTCGAGCTGGCTCTCCGCGTCGCTGACCCACGGCTCGGGTGACACCTGGACGGCGGCCATCCCGGCGCTCGCCGTCGCCGCGCCGGGGGTCGAGTACTACCTCGACGCGGCCGACACGGCAGGCAACCACGCGACGAGCCCGGCCGGCGCGCCGACGAGCTACCACAGCTTCGACGTCAGCTCGGCCCCGACGGATACGACGCCGCCGAACCTGACCCACACCGCGGTGACGGCGACTCAGACCGCCGGCCAGGCGGTGACCATCACGGCGACCGCGACGGACGCGTCGGGCGTGGCGAGCGTGGCGCTCTACTTCCGCACCCAGGGCGAGTCGAGCTGGCTCTCGGCGGCGCTGGCCGAGGGTACCGGGAGCACCTGGAGCGGCGCCATCCCGGCGCTCGCCGTCGCGGCCCCCGGCGTCGAGTACTACCTCGACGCCGCCGACACCGCGGGCAACCACGCGACGAGCCCCGCCGGAGCCCCGGGCAGCTACCACGGCTTCGGCGTCGTCGTGCCCGACGTGACCGGCCCGGCGCTGACCCTCGACGACGTCACCTCGCCGGTCACCGAGGGGACCCCGATCCCGGTCGGCGTCACCGCGACCGACCCGGCCGGCGTCTCCTTCGTCGACCTCTACTACCGCTCCAACGGCGGGCAGTGGTCGACCATCGCGCTCTCCGCCGGCGCGAACGACCGCTGGGCCGGCTCGGTCCCGGGCGCCGACGTCGCCGAGGGCACGCTGTCCCTCTACGTCGTCGCGGAGGACGGGCTCGGTAACGGCGCCCTCGCTCCGACGGCCGGGCCCACCGGCCCCGTCGTCGTCACCGTCGACGAGGCCCCGGTCGAGGACACCGTCCCGCCGACCATGCTCCACAGCCCGTCCACCGTCGTGGTCTGGGGCGGCACCGTCGCCCTCGAGGCCATCGTCACCGACGCGAGCGGCGTCGCCTCGGTCACCGTTCACTTCCGCGAGGGCGGGACGAGCGGCTTCGCCAGCGTCGCCCTGACCGAGGAGGGGGACGACCGCTTCAGCGGCGAGATCCCGTCGTTCGCGACCAAGGGGAGCACGGTGGAGTACTACCTCGAGGCGATCGACGACGCGGCGGCCGGCAACCGCGCGACCCACCCCGAGGACGCTCCCGACGAGCTCCACGTCATCGACGTGATCGGCGACGTCGTCGAGCCCGACGCCGACGTGGCCGAGGGCGAGGCCGACACCATCGTCTCCGAGGACACGGTCAGCGAGGACACGATGAGCCCCGAGGACACGATCGGCGGCGACGTCGAGGCGGACACCGGCGGTGGCGGCACGGGCGGTGGCTCCGACGGCGGGTGCGCCGGCGGTGGCGCCACGCCTGGTGGCCTCCTCGCCGCGCTCGCCCTGCTGCTCGCGCTCGCGCTGCGGCGCCGCAGGGGACACATCGGCTGAGGAGCTGGTTCCACGCCGGGGCGTCCCAGCGGCGCCCGGCGCGGACCGGCCGTGCCCGTGAAGAGGGTGTCCCCGACGACGTCCTCGCCCCGATCGACCGACGCGCCCCCCGAGTTTCTCTCGGGCGGGCGCGTTTTCCTTTTCAGTTCTCGCGATTGCGCGCCGTTGAGCAATCAGGAGCTCACCGACGGAGCGTGGTATTGGAGTCTGGACGTTCATGCCGTGTCCTGGTGGTCCCTCCTTCGGGAGCGACGCCGGAGGCGTGCGCGACGGTGTTCAGCTCCGCCTCGGGCTTCGAGATCGCGACCGCCGACAGCGTCGAGCGGGCGCTCATCCAGCTTGTCTCCGCCCCGCCGGACGTGCTCCTCGTCCACGGCGACCTGCCTCAGTCCCAGCGCCTCGCGGTGCTCGAGCGCCTGGGCGCGTCCCGCCGCCCGGTGGTGATGTGCGTCACACGCGCGCCCGCGGAGCGCGAGCATCGCGCGCTCCTCGACGCCGGGCTCCACAGCCTCGTCGAGGTCCCCGAGGGGTTCGGCGAGACGCTCGACGCCAGCGGAATCTACGCCCTCCGCCGCGCCGTGCGGTCGGCCGCGAGCGCCCGCGCGCGGGGTCGCGACCCGCGAACCATCCGCGCGTCGGCGCCGGGGACCGTCCCGCCGGTAGAGCCCGCACGCGAGGGAGACCTCGTCGTCCCTGACGCCGTCCGGGCAATCGCTCGGCAGCCGGGCTATCGCGCGACGCGCTCGTCGCGGCCTCCTACGACAGGAGGGCCGCGGCGCGCACCGTCGACCGGCGCGCCACGCCCCGTGACCGGCGGCCCACGTCGACCTCCGACGACCGGCGGCCCGCGCCGCCCACCGACGGTCGACCCCAGACCCGCGCCCCTACGACCGCCGGGACCCGCGACCTGGGGTCCACCGAGCCACGCGAGGACGGCCCCGCCGAGCGCGCCGAGGACGGCCCCGCCGAGCGGTCCGAGGACGGCCCCGCCGAGCGGTCCGAGGACGGCCCCGCCGAGCGGTCCGAGGACGGCCCCGCCGCGCCCGCGGACGCTCGGGCCGCCTGGCCCTCGGCCTCCTGAGCCAGCCTCGGCGTCAGCGAGCGGCTCACCCTCGACGCGCTCACCCTTCGCCCGGCAAGACGCCGAGCGGTCCCCGCCGCCGCGGCGACCTCCGCCCGAGACCAGGGGGCCTCCGAGCCCGGCGCAGCGCTCGAGGTCGGCCCAGGGCGGCGTCAGTCCGTACGCCGGCCCGCCTCGGACGCGAAACCCGGCCAGCGTCGCGCCTCCTGGTTGGAGCCCCGGCGCCCACACACAACGAGGTCCCAGCGTCCTCGCGAACCTGCGGCCCGGGAGCGCCGACCACGCCGTCGAGCTCGTCGTCATCGGCAGCTCCACCGGCGGCCCCAGCGTCCTGACCCAGCTCTTCGGGCGGCTGCCCGCGGACATGCCGCCCATCGTCATCGCCCAACACCTGCTCGACGGCTTCAGCGCCTCGCTCGCGCTCCAGCTCGACAACGTCGGCCGCCTGGTCGTCCGCGAAGGCTTCCACGGCGCGCCCCTGACCCGCGGCGTCGCCTACATCGCCCCGTCGGGCGTCCACACCCGGGTCATCCGCGCCCGCGGGTCCCTCGCGCTCGCCCTCGAGCCCGGGCGCCCCGGAGATCGCCACTGCCCCGCGATCGACGTCCTCTTCCGCTCGGCGGCCGAGGTCGCCGGCGCGCGCTCCATCGGCCTCATCATGACGGGGATGGGCAGCGACGGCGCCGACGGGCTCCTGACGCTACGCCGCGCTGGCGCCGTCACGCTCGCCCAGGACGAGGCCTCGTCGGCGGTCTTCGGCATGGCCGCGCGGGCCATCGAGCGAGGCGCCGCCTCACTCGTGGCGTCTCCCACCGAGCTCGCCGCGGTCCTCGCCGAGGCGGCCCAGAGCCGCCATCGCGCCCGGACGGGTTGAGGACGCAGGCGGCGAAGACCGCGGCTACGCGCGCGCGGCCTCGTCCGGCGTGATCGTGTCGAGCGCGAGGGCGTGGATCGGCCCGTGCATCTCGCGCTGAAGCGCCTTGTAGACCATCCGGTGGCGCGCGACCGAGCTGTGCCCGGCGAAGGCTTCGGACACGATGCGCGCCCGCCAGTGGTCGTGGGTGCCGGTCAAGTCCTCGAGCGCGATGTCGGCGCCGGGGAACGCGTGGAGGAGCAGCTCGCGGAGCTTGTTTTCGCTCAAGGCGTCCATGGTCAGAACCCCCAGGAGATGCCAAAGGTGAGAGTGGTGTCGAGGCCGTCGACGCCGATCGGCGGCTCGGAGTCGTAGCCGACCTCGAAGCCGAACGTGAGCGCGAGCTCCTTCACCAGGGAGACGGCGAGGCTCGTGGTGCTGTAGATGCGCACGTCCGAGGTGAGCGCGTCGAGGCGCGGCTGCAGGTAGGTCGTGTGGACCAGGGTCAGGCGGTCGTCGAGGGCGACGCGGCCCGTCACGTAGACGCTGACGCGGTGGTTGTCGTCCGTGCGGCCGCTGTCGGTGAAGCTCGAGTCGTTGAGCGACTCGTGCTCGAACATGTAGGCCGTGCCGATGGACATGGTCCCGTCGTCCTCGCGGACGACGTCCCAGCGCGGGCCCGTGCCGGCCAGGGTCCGGAGCGTCAGTCGCTTGAACTTCGCCGTCGAGACTTGGGCGAAGACCTCCCACGTGACGAGGTCCGAGACCTTGTACTGGTAGCGGAGGTGACTGAACACGCGAGCGATGAACTCGTCGCCGCTCTTCGTCCCGTAGTCGCCGCTCGAGCTCCAGATGAGCGTGTGGTCGCCCGAGTGATAGAGCATCAGTAGCGACCCGATGAGCCGTAGCAGCTCCACGTTGCCGGTCCGCCAGTCCACCGAGGCGCCGAGCTCGCCGACGAAGCCCTCGCCGCCGATCCTGCTCAGCAGCGGCTGGGTGTTGACGATCTGCGCCCGGGCGTCGGGCGCGGGGCTCGCAAGCGCGAGGCTCGTCAGGGCGAACGTGGCGGCGAGGCAGGCGCGGGACAGCGTCCGGCGACTCATGAGCTCAGCTCCATTCGGCCGTGGAGGGGGAGGGTCTCGATGCGGAGCTGGCGGTCGAAGCCGACGACGTCGTCGACGAAGCGCCCGAAGCGCGTCATCGGTAGGAGCCGCAGGGGCCGCGTCGGGTCGCGGAAGAAGTTGTCGTAGTGCATCGGCATCACGCGCCGCGGGCGCACGGCGTCGAGGCTCCGGCGGACGACGCCGGGCACCGAGAAGCGAGCCGCGATGCACAGGAGCAGCAGGTCGACCTCGCCGTCACCGCGCCCGGCGCCGGGGATGGCCTCCTCGATGAGGTTGGCGGAGCCCAGGTGATAGAGGGTCTGGCCGCCGACCTCGACGCGGTAGCTGAAGACGTCTCCGCAGCGGTAGCGCCCGCCTCGGACCGGCAGCTCGCAGGTGCACGGGATGTCGCCAGGGTAGGGGACCCGGCCGAGGGCGAAGGGGCTGTGGAGGCTGGGGATGGCGGTAATCCGGAACGGTCCCACCTCGAAGGTGGTGGCGCGGCCGTGCTCGAGCGCGGTCACCTGGCCCTCGGGGATGCCCGCGGCGGCCATCAGGTTCGCCGTGCTCCGTGAGCCGTACACGTGGGCTGCGGTCTTCGCGGCGATGTACGGGACGTCGAGCACGTGGTCGAAGTGGCTGTGGCCGACCAGGACGGCGTCGGCGTCGGCGATCACCGCGTCGACGGCGGCGGCGTCGGGGACGAGGGGGCCGCGCGCGTAGCGGAGCAGCGAGACCCGCGTCAGGTACGGGTCGATGAGCACCGTCGTGCCCTGATAGCGGAGCTCGTATCCCGCGGTCCCGAGCCACCGTACGCCGACCTTGGTGGGGTCCGTCGGGGGACCCGGGCTCGTCGCTACGGCGAAGTCGTTCGGATGCATCGGCCACATGCTGCCCGACGGCTCGGGATCCGTCGACCCCGAAAGCGGCTGCCAGCCGCCGGACGACGGCGCTCATGACGCGCCGCGCCGTGATCGCCGGACCGTCGCACCCTCGCCGTGGTAGCGTGACGCGATGACCCACCGCCCCTTCGACCCCGCGGCGGCGACCCTGGCCGCCCTGACCATCGCCGGCAGCGACTCCGGTGGCGGCGCGGGACTCCAGGCTGACCTGCGGACCTTCTTCGCGCACGGCCTGCTCGGCTGCACGGCGGTCACGGCGGTCACCGTCCAGAACACCGTCGGGGTCCGTCACACCGTGCCGATGGAGGCGGGCCTCGTCGTCGCCCAGATCGAGGCCGTCCTCGACGACCTCCCGGTGCGCGCGGCCAAGACCGGGATGCTCGCGACCGCGGCCAACGTCCGCGCCGTCGCCGACGCCTGGGGTGCGCACGACGAGATCCCGCTGGTCATCGACCCCGTACTGGTCTCGACGAGCGGCGCCGCGCTCGTGGATCCGCCCGCGCTCGCCGCCTTCAAGAGCGAGCTGCTCCCCCACGCCGCCGTGGTCACGCCCAACCTGCCGGAGGCGTTGGCGCTCCTGGGCGGGCGGACCCTGGGCCCCGTGGAGGAGACCCTCGAGCGCCTCGCCGCCCTCGCGCCCCGCGCGGCCGTGGTCCTCAAGGGAGGGCACGCGGCCGACCCCGACGCGGCGGTGGACCACGTGCGCCTCCGGGGAGGGCGGGTGCTGTCTCTGAAGACAGCCCGCGTCGACACGCGCGCGACGCACGGGACCGGCTGCACGTTTGCGGCGGCCATCACCGCCCGGCTAGCGCTGGGGAGGACGGTCGAGGAGGCCATCTCCGGCGCCAAGCGCTTCGTCGACGGCGCGCTGCGTCACGCGCGGCCGGTCGGCGCCGGGCACGGCCCGGTCGACCACCTCTGGAAGCTCCGCGGCGAGCGCTGACGCCGGTGGTCCCTCTCAAACGACGTCACGCCCTGTCCGGCGGGCCGGAAGGGCGTGGTCGCGACCGAGATCGGCGAAGGCTACCCGCTCGCTGGAGGGGGGCCGTTGCGGGGCGTGGGCCCCGCGGCGCGCTCAATCGTCGCTGTCGTCGCTGTCGTCGTCGTCGTCGACGTCGTTGCCGCGGTCGCGGTCACGGTTGCGATCACGATCACGATCGCGATCGCGGTCTCGACCACCACCGCCACGGGCGGCGCGCGTCTCGTAGGTGTAGCTCTCGAGCTCTCCGTACTGGTAGGCCATGCGCTCGCGCTGGCTCTCGTCGAGGACGAACACCGGCTGGCGGGACTCGGCGCTCATCTCCTTGGCGGCAGCGATCGCCTCGGCGCGCGTGGTGTACTCGGTGATGTCGTTGCCGATCGAAACTGTGTACATCAGCTTTCCTGACCGTAGAGCGGTGCTCGTCGCGTTGGGCCACCGTAGGAGCGTCGCTGGCGGGAGCGACCCGTAGTCGATACGCGGGGCATCGTCGCGGGAGCTGACGCCGCCAACGGCGTCGCGGGAGAGTCCGACAGGCTCAACTCGGGTGAGCGCCGCGGTAATGGGCAAGCCCCGAAGGGCAGCGGACCATAGAGAGACGGTCCGGCGAAGTCAAGGACATGCCGCGTGGGCGCCTCGCCGGAGCGAGGGGCGCGTCATCCGGCCGCGCCGGGGGCGGCGTCGACCTCGAGCCAGCCCCGCTCGGTGAGCGCCGCCATGACCGCGTCCGCGCCCTCGTCGGGGCTCAGCTCGGGCGCGAGGTGCACGTCGGCGTCCCCCCGCGCGTCGTCGCCGATGTGGACGTGGAGCGTGTCCTGGGGGCCGACCACCGTGCGCATCGCGGCGTGGTCGGCGAGCCCGAAGGTGTTGCTGGTCGAGACGACGATCTGCCCCGCGTCGACGAAGAGGTGGGCGACCTCGGCGTAGCGGCGGAGCATCTCCGACTTGTCGAGGGCGCCGACCATGTCGGCGTCGAGGCCGAGGAAGACGTTCTTGCCGTCGAGGAGGTAGGTGCAGCAGCGCCGCTCGAAGAGGCGCTGCTCGAGGACGCGGGCCATCGCGGCCTTGCCGATCCCGGCCGGGCCGGTCACGAGCACCAGGCCGGCCTCGTGGCGGTTTCGCGCCACGCGGTCGGAGCGGCTGATGTGCCCGGGCGCCCACTCGAAGTCCCGCCGGCGCGCCACCTCGCGGAGGCCGGCCACGTCGTCGGCGACCGCCTCGCGGATGATGCCGCCGCCGGCGAGGTCGTAGCCGTCGACGATGACGAAGCGGCCAGTCGCCTCGAAGCGGTCGATGGGGTCGAAGGCGATGGGGCGGCGGGTCTCGAGGACGAGCTCGGCGACGTCGTGGCGACCGATCTCACGGTGGTCGGCGGAGTGGGTCAGGGCGCTGGCGTCGAGGACGCTGATGATCTCGTGGATCCGGCACGGGATCTCGGTCGTCGCCAGGCGCAGCTTGTAGTCGCGGTCCATGACCATGGGCTGACGCGCGAGCCACATGATGTTGGCCCGAAAGCGGGTCGACACCAGCGGCCGGTCGCCGAGGTGGCTCATCAGCTCGCCGCGCTGGATGAAGAGCTGCTCGGTCAGCGTCACGCCCGTGACGTTGGGCGCCTCGGCGCCGTCCGCGGGCGGCGCGCTGAACGCCTCCACCGACGCGACGGTGCTGATCTTGTTCGACGGGCTGAAGACCACCGCGTCGCCGACCGCGAAGTGCCCCGACTCGATGCGCCCGGCGATGATGCGGCGGTCGTCGCCCCGCAGGTTGAACTTGTAGACGTCCTGGACGGGCATCCGGAGCGGCTGGTCGCGCTTCGGCGCCGCCTTGGTGAAGAGGTCGACCGCCTCGAGCACCGTCGGCCCGTGGTACCAGGGCATCCGGTTCGACGGCGTCGCGACGTTGTCGCCGTCCCGCGCGCTGATGGGGATGAAGCGCTGGGGGACCATCCCGCACTCGGCGAGGAACGCGCTGTACTCGGCCTCGATGGCGTCGAAGACGTCCTTGTCGCAGCCGACGAGGTCCATCTTGTTCACGACCACGGTCACCTGGCGGATCCCGAGCAGCCCCAGCACGTAGCCGTGGCGGCGGGAGTTCTCGCGCACCCCCTCCTTCGCGTCGATGAGGAGCAGCGCGGCCTCGGCCCGGGCGGCGCCGGAGATCATGTTCTTGAGGAACTCGATGTGGCCGGGGGCGTCGATGATGATGTAGTCGCGCGCGCCGGTCTTGAAGAAGCACCGGGCGCTGTCGATCGTGATCCCCTGGTCCTGCTCGGCCTCGAGGGCGTCGAGCAGGAAGGCGTACTCGAAGACCTTGCCCTGGCGCTCACAGATGGCGCGGGCGTGCTCGAGCTTGCCCTCGGGGAGGCTGCCGGTGTCCGCGAGCAGGCGGCCGACCAGGGTCGACTTGCCGTGGTCCACGTGGCCGACGATGACGATGTTCATCTGCTGCCGCGCGGCCTGCGCGGCGTCTCTCTTCGGGGCGTCCATCGGGCTCCTCTCGGAGGCGGGGGGCGTCGCGCGGGGTGCGTTGGTGACGGGGCGCTCGGCCGCGTCCACCTACATGTACCCGTCGCGGCGCAGCTTCTCCATCGCGTGCGGGTCCTCTTGATCCTGGGCCCGTCCGGCGCGCTCGGCCACGGTGGTCTCCCGTAGCTCGGCGATGATCTCTGCCGGCGTGGTCGCCGTGCTCTGGATGTGGCCGGTGCACGGCGCGCACCCGAGGGAGCGGTAGCGCGTGCCCTCGCCGCGGTCGAAGTAGAGATCGATGATCGGGATGTTCTCGCGCTCGATGTACTCCCAGATGTTGATCTCGGTCCAGTCGAGCAGCGGGTGGATCCGGACGTGGGTCCCGGGCGCGAAGTCGGTCTTGAACTGGTTCCAGAACTCCGGCGGCTGGTCCGCCACGTCCCAGTCGTTGTTCTTGTCCCGCGGCGAGAAGTAGCGCTCCTTGGAGCGGGAGCCCTCTTCGTCGGCGCGCGCGCCGACGATGACGCCGGTGTAGGGCTCGCGGTTCTGCTCCTCCTCGTAGACGCCCTCGGCGTTCATCACGAGGCGCGGCCACGAGCCGTCGAGGGTCCGGCGGAGCGCCTCGGTCTTGAGCGCGCCGCAACACACGAGGCGCCCGCGGGTGTGGTTCATCCCGTCGGCGAGCGCCGCCCGGTTCTGCCCCACCACCATCTTGAGGCCCCAGTCCCGCGCGAGGCGGTCGCGGTAGGCGATCATCGAGGGGATCTTGTAGGACGTGTCGATGTGCACCAGCGGCATCGGCACGTGCCCGAAGAAGGCCTTGCGAGCGAGCCAGAGCATGACCGTGGAGTCCTTCCCGATGGACCACAGCATGCAGAGGTTCTTGAAGTGCTTGTAGGCCTCGCGGAGGATGTAGACGCTCTGGTTCTCGAGCTCTCGGAGGTGGTCGGCCAAGCCGGTCGTCCTCTCTGGCTGGGGCTGTCGGGGCTGAGCTGCCGGCCGCGCCCGCGTTGCGGCTGGACGGGCACCACTACCCGATCCCGCAGGACGAGACAAGCCCTCGGTCGCCCGCGCTCGGCCACGGTTTCCCCAGCCGCCGAGAACGTCTATCATCGGTCCGGCGGGGCGGCGCGAGGGAGCGCTCCCCGACCTTCCCGACGCGCCCACGCCCGAGGAATTCCGGCCCGGATGTTCGACGACCTGACGCCCCCCGTGATGCGTGGCGACCTGTTCGCCCTGCTCGATCCCGAGGTGAGCAAGTCGCCCCTCACGCCCGAGCGCATCGGCGAGGCGGCGCGCGCCCTCGTCGACCAGGTCACCCTCGGCGAGCGCGCCCCCGGCGCGCCCGTGCTCATGGCCTGCCTCGGCGAGCTCGCGGCGGTCGAGTCCCTCGGGGCCGGGGTCGGCGCGGCCTTCAACGTGCTCGAGGGGGTCCGCTCCCGGCTGACCAGGCTCGGCGGGGTGCGCTCGACCTCGCTCCCCTTCACGCGCGTCCGCGAGCGGGCCGTCGTCCTGCCTCAGCGCCGCTCGGCGTCCCTCGTCCGAGCCCTGCCCAGCGGGGACGGCTATTTCGTCCTGACCCGTGAGGCCACCGCCGCCGCCGGCGGCGAGGCGCCCGAGCTCCCCGACGGCCGCCCGGAGAGCGACGACGACATGGCCATGGGGCCGGCGCGGGTGCCGCCGGTCGACGTGACGTTCCGCCTCTTCCGCTTCGGCGCCGAGCCGAGCGACATCCGCATGGTCATCCGCATCGTGCAGGAGGCCGGGACCTATCGGCGGGTCCTCTGCGCAGGCGACGGCGAGCGGCTCGCGGTGCTCTCGCGCGACGTCGTGGCGGTCTTCGACCCCGCGGGCCAGTCGGTCCTGAGCGGGCGGGTGCCCCTCGACCCCGACGTCGACAGCGGCGCCGAGGTCACGGCCATGGCCCTCGAGGGGGACATCCTCGCCCTCAACATCCGAAACGCCGCCGAGCGCCCGGTGGAGCTCGCGCTGCTCAACATCGCCGAGCGCAAGGGCCTGCCGGTCGGGGTCGTCGGCGACGAGGCCGCGACCGTCGTCCTCGGCCAGAAGCGGGCCTACGTCATCGACGGGCTGAACCTCCTCAGCGTACCGCTCTTCGAGCCCGGCGGGTCCATCGACGTCTTCCGACTCCGGCCGTGGTTCGCCGAGTACCCGTGGCGCCCCTATGAGATGTTGGCGTGGGACGCCGGCCGGGTGTGGGTCACCAACGGCGAGAAGATCGTCGTCGCCAAGGACGACCTGTCGGCCGTGGTCGGCGAGATCGTGCTCCCCGAGCCGGTCGTCGACTTCCACGTCCACGACGGCGAGCTGTCGCTGGTGACCTTCGATCCCGCGCTGTCCGTGGCCCGCATCACCACCTGGGACGTGTCATGAGCGAGATGAGCCTGGCCGAGCGCGCACAGAACGCGGTCGAGGACCTCCAGGACCGGATCTGCGCGGCCCTCGAGGGGGTCGAGGAGCGCTCGGGCGGCGGCGCCCGCTTCGTCGAGGACGCCTGGGAGCGCCCGGGCGGCGGCGGCGGTCGGACGCGGGTCCTGGCCGACGGCGCCGTGCTCGAGAAGGCCGGGGTCAACACCTCCGCGGTCCACGGCGAGCTCCCCGAGGTGATGCGTGAGCGCCTGCCGGGCGAGGGCGACGCCTTCTTCGCGACCGGCGTGTCGCTGGTCCTCCATCCGAAGAACCCCAACGCGCCGACGACCCACGCGAACTTCCGCTACATCCAGCGCGGCGAGACCGGCTGGTTCGGCGGCGGGGCCGATCTCACGCCCTTCGTCTTGTACGAGGACGACGCGCGGCACTTCCACGCCGAGCTGGCGGCCGCGTGCGACGCCTACGATCCGGAGTTCTACCCGCGCTTCAAGGCGTGGTGCGACCGCTACTTCTACCTGCCTCACCGCGAGGAGGCGCGCGGGATCGGCGGCGTCTTCTTCGACTGGGTCCGCCCCGACGACGCCCACGACCTCGACGCGCTCTTCGACTGGTGGCGCGCCATCGGCGAGGCGTTCCTGCCGGCGTACCTCCCGATCCTCGAGCGCCGTAAGGCCGTCCCCTTCGACGACGCGCTCCGTACGTGGCAGCTCGTCCGGCGCGGCCGCTACGTGGAGTTCAACCTGCTCCACGATCGCGGCACCAAGTTCGGCCTCCAGACCGCCGGGCGCATCGAGTCGATCCTGATGTCGCTCCCGCCGCTCGTCCGCTGGGACTACGGCGTCCCGGTCGCCGAGGGGAGCCCGGAGGCCCGCCTCCTCGAGGTCCTGCGCGATCCTGTCGACTGGCTCGGCCGCGGCGAGGGCTGAACACCTACGCAGACCGCTGGGACGAGGGCCCAAACGACGACGGCCACCGCAGGTGCGGTGGCCGTCTCTCGGTTCGCAGCGCTCGCCGCTACGGGATCTGCAGCGTGAAGCTCGCGCTCGGCGGGGCCTGCTCGCCGCCGCCCGAGGTCACGGCGATGGCGGTCGCGGTGCCCGCCCCGACCACGCCCACGATGGTCCAGAACCACCACGTCTCGTAGAAGGCCTCGTCACCGCCGACGTTCGGGAGCTTCCGCAGCGCGAGGTCGTGGATGTACTCCTGACCGGCCTGGATCATCAGGTCGAGGGTCTCGTCGTAGTAGCCCGGGCGGGTCACGACGATGGTCTTCTTGCCGACCGGGACGTCCTTGTCGAAGGGGGTCACGCCCTCGACCTTCCCGTCGACCTTGACCGTCGCCCCGGGCTCGCGGGTGTTGATCTTGACGATGCCCGCGAAGGGGATCAGGTCGATCTCCAGCTCGACCTCGGCGCCGGACTCGACCTCGAACGTGTCGATGTACTCGGTCCAGCCCCGCAGGAAGACGCGGATCTTGTGCACGCCGGGCTGCACCATCACCGAGTCCTCGAAGGGCAGCTTGCCCATCGACTTGCCGTCGATCTCGACCTCGGCCCCGCGGGTGGTGCTGTAGATCATCAGCGTCCCCGGCGCCTCGAAGGTCGGCGCCGCGGCGCGGGCGAAGGGGGACGACAGGAGCGGCGCCGCGCTCATCGTCGCCGCCGCGAAGAGCGCGGCGAGGAACGTTGTCGCTGACGTGGACTTGCGCATGACTTGGGCTCCGCCGATTTCGTGGTCCAGCGAAGTTATCGCAGAATCGGTCGGGCTGGCGCAAGCAGCCCCGGCACCCATCGTTCCACGTGGCTCCTCCGGCGCGCCGGTGACCGTCCCCGGAATCCCGAAGTTGACGGCGTGTTGGGATTGAGCGAGTCGAGAGCCCCGGGGCCGAACCCGCCGGCACCCTCCCGGCTCGCCCCCGAACATCGAACCCGACGACAGGACCCGCCATGCGTCACCTCCTCATCGCCGCACTCGCGCTCGCCGCGTCTCCAGCGTACGCCGCCGAGGGCCCCGACGACCCGCCGGACTCCCCCGGGGCGGTGGTCGGCGGCGGCGAGGACGGCCTCCAGGTGATCGTCGGCCCGGGCGGCACCAGCCTCGAGGCGCTCGCCGTGCCCGACGCGCGCTGCGTGGACGGCGCCGGCGCCGACGTCTGCAAGTCCGTGACCAGCGTGCTCCGCCGCGACATGACGCTGTCCTTCTTCTTCGAGGTGCTCCCGTCGCGGAGCTACCTCGTCGATCCCGAGACCGAGCCCCTCGAGACCCCGAGCTTCCAGGACTGGACCAACATCGGGGCGGGCTACCTCATCAAGGCCGAGGTGCGGGGCGGCGGGCCCTACGACGCCGAGTTCCGGCTCTACGACGTGGCCGGGGGCAAGGCCGTCAAGGTCGACGAGCAGTCGTTCCGCGGGGTCGGCAAGGGGCAGCTCCGGAGCGCGACCCACCGCTTCTGCAACGGCGTCATGAAGGCCCGGACCGGCAAGGCCGGGGTCTTCGACACCCGCATCGCCTACGCGAAGAAGCTCGGCATCGGCGTGAAGGGCATCGGCATCGTGGACATGGACGGCTTCAACCGCAACGTCTTGATCTCCAACGGCTCCATCAACATCCTGCCGAGCTGGGGCTTCGGCGGCGTGCTCTACACCTCGTTTCTCGACGGCCACCCCGAGCTCTTCTTCGGAAAGCGCAAGCTCTCCCGCGATCGCGGCCACTACCGGCGGGTCGCCGTCAGCCCGGACGGCGCGCGGATGGTCGCGTCCATCAGCTACGGCGAGCAGTCCGACCTCTACCTGTTGAGCAAGGACGGCGAGGTCGTGAAGAACCTGACCAACAGCGGCTACGACGAGGTCTCGCCGACGTTCTCGCCCGACGGCTCCAAGATCGCCTTCGTCTCGTCGGCGGCCGGCTCGCCCCAGATCTACGTGATGTCCTCCGGCGGCGGCGATCCGGCCCGGCTGACCTTCGCCGGCGACTACAACTACGCGCCGGATTGGGGCTCCAACGGGCTCATCGCCTTCGCCTCGATGGAGAACAGCAGCTCCGACATCTTCACCGTGTCCGAGGGCGGCCAGATCACGCGGCTGACCCAGAACCAGGGCAACAACAAGGACCCGTCGTGGAGCCCGGACGGCCGTTACGTGGCGTTCGTCTCGCAGCGCGCCGACGGCACGGGGATCTATCTGATGAGCGCCGACGGGCGCTATCAGACGATGATCGCCTCGGGCGGCGGGGTCTCGAACGTCGCTTGGGAGAAGTGAGGTCGATCGTGGCGCGGATGGGTCTCCTGGCGGTCGCCTTCGCGGTCGCAGCGGCGGGCTGCCCCGGCGACCGCGGCGAGGGTGACGCCGAGCGCACCCCGGAGCGGCGCCTGGCCGAGGCCGAGCGCGCGCTGCTGGTCGGCCGCGGCGGGCTGGCGCTGGGCGCGCTCGGTGAGGCGGAGGGCCCGGGCTTCGACCTGATGCGCGTCCGGGCGTACCTCCAGATGAAGCGCTGGGGCGACGCCGCGGAGCTCGCCGCGAAGGCCCGGGGCGCCGAGGCGAAGGCGATGGCCTGCGAGCTGGCGAGCGCCCGCGAGGACGTCGACGCCGAGCGCCGCTGCCGCGCGGCGATCGCGGAGCTGCCGGAGGACGTGCGGCTGAAGCTGGCCCTGGCGGCGACCCTGGATCGCATGCATCGGCCCGCCGAGGCCGAGGAGATCCTGCGCGCCGTGGTCACCGAGAGCGGCGACGCCGCGGCCCGGGACGCGCTGATCCGGCACCTCGAGCGCTTCGGTTGGGTGCGCGAGGCGGTCGCCGAGGCCGAGGCGTGGCTCCGCGCCGAGCCCGACCGCGACGGCCTCACCGGTCGCCTCGTCCACCTCCTCGAGCGCAAGGTCCGAGGCGATCTCCTCGAGAAGCGCGGTGAGGACGCCCTCGCGGCCGCCCGTCGCGTCCTCGAGCTCGCCCCCGACCGCACCCAGATGCGCTACTTCCTCGCCGACGCCCTCGAGCTGACCGGCGACAGCGCCGGCGCCGCCGAGCAGCGCGCCAAGGCCAAGGCCGCGGGCGCCACGCCGCCCCCGGACCCCGGCGCCGTCCCGACGGTGCCTCACTAGATCCCGCTGCGCACTTGATGAACCGATCTCGGCTGGCGAGCACGCCGATCTCGGCACCACGAGACCTTGAATTGCGCCCGGCAGTCCTCCGGTCTTGTGGCACCGACCTCGACGCACTCGCCGGCCGGCGACATCGGCTCATCAAGTACGCCTCGCACATCTAGGCCGGGAGGTTGTCGGCTGTGACTGCATAAGTATGATCATCAGTATGAGAACTACGGTGATCATCGACGATCAGGTCCTCCGCGAGGCGAAGGCGCGAGCGGCGGAGCAGAGCACCTCGTTGAGCAAGCTGATCGAAGGCGCGCTTCGCAGGGAGCTGGCGTCGGCCACGCCAGAGCCGGCGGAGCGCTTCGTCATGCCGGTCTTCGCCGGGCCCGAGGGCGGTGATACCAGGGGCGAGCTCACACCCGAGGAGGTCTGGCGCCTCGTCGAGGGGGACGATCTGGCGACGCTGGAGCCCTGACCGTGCTCATGCCCGACGTGAACGTCCTCGTCTACGCACACCGGAGCGAGCTCGACCACCACGGGTGGTATCGCGGGTGGCTGGAGGACGCGATGAACGGCCCGACGCCGCTCGCCTTCTCCACCTCGTCGCTGATGGGCTTCGTGCGTGTCGTCACGAACAGGCGTGCGTTCGCGGTGCCCACGCCGCTCCCAATCGCGACGGGTGTCGTCGACGCCCTCGTCGGACATCCGCGGTCGCGGGTCGTCGGTCCGGGGCCACGCCACTGGGCGCTGGCGCGCGATCTGTGTCTCGCGACAAACGCGACGGGAAAGCTCGTCGCTGACGCGGCTCACGCCGCGATCGCCATCGAGGCGGGTTGTACGTGGGTCTCACGTGACCGCGACTTCGCGCGCTTCGAGCAGCGTGGTCTGCGCTGGCAGCACCTGAGTCCCTGAGACGCGTCAGAGCACCGTGACGGTCACCCGGCGGCGGTGGGGGGCGCGGCGGTGCTCCCACAGGAAGATGCCCTGCCAGGTGCCGAGGGCGAGGCGGCCGCTCGTGATCGGGATCGTCAGCGTGGTCGCGGTCAGCGCGCTCTTCACGTGGGCCGGCATGTCGTCGGGGCCCTCGGCGGTGTGGACGTAGAGCGGGTCACCCTCGGGGGCGAGCCGGTCGAGGAACGCGTCGAGGTCCCGCTGCACGTCGGGGTCGGCGTTCTCGCTGATGACGAGCGAGGCGCTGGTGTGGTGGACGAAGACGTTGCAGAGCCCGACGTGGACGTTGGCCTGCGCGACGATCCCGGCGACCGCCTGGGTGAGGTCGTAGGTCCCGCGCCCGTCGGTGCGCCGCTCGATGGTGTACTGATGAGGGCCCATGTCGGGTCACGCCTCCCGGATCATCGCGTCGAGGCGCCGGAGCCCCTCGACGACGGCGTCCTTCTCGGGTCCGAAGCTCAGCCGGACGTAGCTCTTGAGCCGCGACGGGATGTGCCGGCGGCGCTTGCCCGGGTCGACGTCGAAGAACTCGCCCGGGACGACGATGACCTGCCGCTCGAGGGCCGCCTTGAAGAACTCCATCCCGTCGCGGAGCGGCTCCGGCAGCTCGTCGAGGCAGACGAAGCCGTAGAAGGCGCCCTGCGGGACGTTGTCGAAGCGGAGCCCCATCGCCTGCGCCCGCTCCACGAGCACTGAGCGCTTGTCGCCGAAGGTCGCCTGGATGGCGCGCGCCTCCTTGTCGGCGACCTCCTGGTTGACGAGCGGGATGGCCGCCGCCTGGGTCGGGTGCGGCGCCCCGCCGTCGAGGTAACTCCCGGCCGACGTCACCCGGTCGATCAGCGCCTTGGGTCCTACGGTCCACGACAGGCGCCACCCGGGGTAGCGCCAGTTCTTCGTGAGCCCGTCGACGACGACGACCGGGTCCCGCTCGATGTCCTCGACGTAGCGACAGGCGCTGTTGGCGGGCCCGTCCGTCGCGGCGAGGTCGTCGTAGAGGTAGTGGGCGTAGAACTCGTCGAAGATGAGCTGGCAGCTCAGCTCGCGGCAGATGTCGACGAAGGCGCGGAGCTCGCCCCCGCGGACGACTCGGCCGGTGGGGTTGCACGGGTTCGACAGGAGGAGCGCCCCGAGGCCGGCCCCGACGATGTGCGAGCGGAGCCGCTGGGGCGACAGGTGGAAGCCGCTCTCGCCCTTGACCACGAGCGGGATCGGGATGAAGCGCTCGAAGGTCTCGAGGAGCTCGGCGTAGGCCGTGTAGTCGGGCAGGAGGTGGCCGAGGTGGACGCTGTCGAGGGCCGCGGCGAGGCGCGTCAGCCCGAGCCGGCCGCCCGAGGCGATGGCGACGTTCTCGGCCGAGTACTGACTCGGCATGCCCTTTCGATAGCGCGCGTTGTAGAGGTCGGCGACCGCCTCGCGCAGCTCCCAGAGGCCGCCCACCGGGGCGTACTCGTGGGCCGAGGGGTCGACCTCGACGCGCTCGATGCGCGGGGCCGAGCCGGGCAGGGGCCCGGTCTCCGGCGCGCCCTGGCCGAGGTTGCACCAGTCGGGGTTGCCGTAGCGGAAGCCGCGGCGCGCGGCCTCCCCCATCACGTAGATGACGCCGGTGCGGGGGACGGCGCGGTAGGCGCCGGAGAAGTCGTCGCTGGGAGTGTCGCTCACCGCCGCTTGACTAGCGGTCGCGTGAGGCGGTGTCAACGCGCCGCCGCCGGGGCGGCTCAGCCGACGAGCCGCGCCGAAGCTGGCGCGTCGCCCGCCTCACCCTGCTCGACCACGCCCTGGCCGGCGACGACCGTGCGGTTACGGCCGGCCTGCTTGGCCTCGTAGAGCGCTCCGTCCGCCGCCGACAGCAGGCTCCTCAGCGTCGCCCCCGTGGCGCCCTCCACGACGCCGAAGCTCGCCGTGAACGGGGGCAGCTCGCCGCTCGCGATGCGCGCCCGTAGGGACTCCCGGATGCGCCGCACGACCCGGAGGATCGCCTCGGTCGGCGCGCCCGGCAGGGCCAGGACGAACTCCTCACCGCCGTGGCGCGCCACCAGGTCCTCGCTCCTCACGGCGCTGGTCAGGCACTGGGCGAAGGCGCAGAGCGCGCGGTCGCCGGCGGCGTGGCCAAACGTATCGTTGAGCCGCTTGAAGTGGTCGAGGTCCGCCATGAGGATCGCGACGGGCCCGGTGGGGAGCCGCGCGAAGCGGTCGTCGAGGCTCCGTCGGTTGAGGAGGCCCGTCAGCGGATCGGTCGTCGCGGCGAGCTCGCTCGAGGACAGGGCGCGCAGGACCCCGAGGCGGGTCCCGGTCTCCTGGGCCACGCGCTCGAGCCGCGAGATCACGGCCTCGGCGGGCAGCGCGTCGGCGCCGAAGCGCGTGTGCAGGACCCCCACAGTGCGCCCCGCCACGGCGACCGGGAAGCAGGCCGCGGAGCAGGCGCTCGCGTCGTCGTCGGTCTGCAGGTAGTGGCAGGCGTCGAGGTCGCGGCTGTCGGCGAAGGTCGCCCGGTGACCGCCCGCCGAGGCGGGGCAGGCGCTCGGGGTGTCGACGCCGCACAGCGTCCCCGCCGCGCGCGCCGCCGGGGACGCGCAGGCGCGACGGAGGTGGGCGTGGCTCGAGTCGGCCAGGAGCAGCTCCGCGACGAGGTCCGGGGCGGTCGCGGCCAGGCCCCGACGGACGACGTCGAGGGTGCGCGGCTCGTCCTGGGCCATCTTGAAGGCGGTCGCGAGCTTGCCCTCGAAGGTCCGCTGGGCGCTCTGCTCGCGGAGCGCCCGCTCCCGCTCGCACACGGCGCGGCCGAGGGCGGTGAGGCTGCCCTCGAGGGCGCCGAGGGCGTCGTCGCTGCGCACGCTGGGCGGGTCGTGGGGAGCGCCGCGGGTGATGGAGTCGGCGTAGTCGGCCGCGCGATCGAGCCGGGCGACGAGCACCCGGTGCGCGCGTCGGCTCACCCAGAGGCCGGCCCCGGTCGCGAGGAGGAAGAGCCCGAGGGCGCCGAGCCACACGGCCGTGACGCCGTCGCCGGCGGCGTGCAGGTCGGCCGGCGTCAGCGCGCCCCGGGCGTGGGCGTCGGCGAGCGCGTCGGCCCGGCTCCCGATCCACCACACGACGATCGCGCTCGAGACGGTGATCACCGCGGCGAAGATCGCCGTCGGCATCAGGTTGAGCAGCAGCACCGTCCGGATCGAGCGGAGCGGCGGTCGTCGCGAGTTCTCGGTCACCTTTGGCCTCTCTCGTTCCTTTGCGGAATCGGCAACGCCGCCCGAGACCTTGAGCCGCTTCGTGCACCGGCGAGCCCGTGCGGCGCGACGGCGCGACGCGTCGTGCCCCATCGCCGCGGCCGGCACAGGTGCGCCCGAGCCTCGCGACGGCAGGCTTGTGTCCGGCCGGGGATGGGGCGACAGTCCCCCGCGATGATTCAGCTCTCCTTCGCCGTTCGCGGCCCGGTCCCGCCGGTCCCGCCGCCTCCGATGCGCCTGTCCGCCCACCCCGCCGGGACCCGGATCACCGGGGTCTGGGAGGCGCCGCTCCCGGACGCCCGCCGCGAGCTCGCGGACTGGCTCCGCCTGCTCCCGCCGGACACCCGGGTCATCGATCTCCTGCTCGGCCGCGAGGAGACCGCCGCGGCCGCCAGCGACCGCCTGAGCGCGCCGCCGACGGTGACGACGGCGCTCACCGCGCGGCACGCGCTCGTCGGTGGGCGCCCCTGGCTGCGGGTCTTCGGCCTCTATCAGATAGGCCACCCCGACCTCGTCGTGGCCCTCGACCCCGACGTCGACATCGGCGCCGCCTACGTCTTCGCCTCGCGCCTCGGGGCGGCGCTGCTCGCCGGGGGCGTGGACCTGCCGCGGGATCGCGCCGTCCCCTTCGGGCTCTGGCTGGTCGGCTTCGGCAGCGCCGAGCTCGCCGACGAGGAGACCTGGGATCTCCTGCGCGAGCACCTCGCCTCCGGGCACCTCGCCGACGCCTTCGACGACCGGATGGCGACGCCGGCGCCGCTGCTCGTGATCGAGGCCGCCGACGTCCTGCACGGCGAGCCCGAGCGCTTCGTCATCGGCGCCAGCCAGACGGTCCGGACCTGGGCGGCGCAGGTCGCGACCGCCGCGCGTTGGGGCGTGTCCGCGCCCCCCGCGCCGCCCAACGCCACCGACGCGGCGATCTGCTGCGACCGCCTCGAGGACCCGGCGCACAGCACCTTCTTCGCCCAGCGCGAGCCCGCCCAGGGCGAGCTCGACAGCGGCTGGCGCTTCGGCTGCCTCGACGCCGACCACGTCCACGACGAGGGGTCCACGCGGATCGTCCCCCTGTCCCGCCTCGTCGCGCGCTTCCCGCGCCTCGCCCACTACCTGGCCCTGCCGGCCGGCTGGGTCGTCTCCCGCGAGGACGACGCCTACTGGCTGACCGCGCCCGGGGACGAGCGCGCGGTGCTCGACCCCGACCTCCCGCCCGGTCCTCCCTGGGAGCCGGCCACCCCCGGAGGCAGCGATGGCTGACCACGACGCGACCAAGGGCCCGCGGCGAAACCCCATCAGCGCGCGCTGGGGCCGCATCAAGCGCGGCGCCGCCAACGCCATGGAGATCCTGCGCGAGGGGCGCCTCGGCGCGCCCTACCGCGCCCCCTACGACGTCGTCGTGGCCGAGCGGAACTACGCCCTGAGGCGCTACACCCCGGCGGCCGCCCCCGCGGGCGAGCGCCCCGCGCCGGTGCTCTTCGTGCCGCCGCTGATGGTGACCTCCGAGATCTACGACATCTCGCCGGAGCTGAGCGCGACGAGCTACCTCACCGCCCTCGGTGTGGACGTCTGGCTCGTCGACTTCGGCTCGCCGGAGGAGGCCGAGGGCGGCCTCGACCGGACCCTGGACGACCACATCCTGGCCATCGACGCCTGCGTGAGCCACATCGTCGCGGCGACGGGGCAGGCGGTCCACCTCGTCGGCTACTCCCAGGGCGGGATGTTCTGCTACCAGGCGGCGGCGTATCGCCGCTCCGAGGGGATCCGCTCGGTCGTGACCTTCGGCGCCCCGGTCGACCTCCGCCGGAACCTCCCGGTCAAGGTCCACGACACCCTGGCCGAGCGCCTCATCGGCGTCGCGCGCAAGGCCATCGACGGGCCGCTCAAGGACCTCCAGGGGCTCCCCGGGACGATCTCGAGCCGGGGCTTCAAGCTCCTCGCGCCGCGCCAGGAGATCAAGCACCTCATCGGGACCCTCGGGCTCCTCCACGACCGCGACGCGCTGATGGCGATGGAGCCGAAGCGGCGGTTTCTGGGCGGCGAGGGCTTCATCGCCTGGCCCGGGCCGGCGTTTCGCAAGTTCGTCGACGAGTTCGTCGTCAACAACCGCATGAAGGACGGCGGCTTCGTCATCGCCGGCCGCACCGTCAGCCTCGCCGACATCACCGTCCCGATCCTCTACTTCCTCGGCACCAAGGACGACCTCGCCCGGCCCGGGGCGGTCCGGGCCATCGAGAAGGCGGCGGTGCGCGCGCGCTGCTACCGGGTGGAGATCCCGGCCGGGCACTTCGGGATGGTCGTCGGCTCGGCGGCGCTCACCGAGAGCTGGCCCACGGTCCGCGAGTGGCTCGGCTGGGTGGACGGGCAGGGGCCGCTCCCCGGCGCCCTCGGCCCGCGCCCGGAGCCCCCCATCCCGGAGGTCGAGGTCGCGCCCGCGGCCGACCACCGGGGCAACGTCCAGCGCCTCTACGACCTCGCCACCGAGGTCCTCGACGACCTGTGGCACAAGCTCGGCGACGTCGGGGTCGAGGCCAACGCCGTCGTCGGCGCGATCCGCTGGCAGCTCCCGCGCCTGGCCCGGATGGCGAGCCTCGAGCCCCACAGCCGGGTCAGCTACAGCCGCGTCCTCGCTGAGCAGGCCCACGCCATCGGCGATCAGCCCTTCTTCGTGTGGCGGGGCCGGGCCTACACCTATCGCGACGCGCACCTGAGGGTGAACGCCGTGGCCGCCGCGCTCCACGAGGTCGGCGTCCGTCGTGGGCACCGGGTCGGCGTGCTCCACGCGAACCACCCCGACTACCTGACCCTCGTCGGCGCCATCAACCGCCTCGGGGCCGTGAGCGTCCTCCTCAAGCAGGGGAGCCGCGGAGAGAGCCTCCGCCACGACCTCGCCGAGAGCGAGGCGGACTACCTCGCCTGCGACCCCGAGCACCTCGAGACCGGCCACGCCGCCTTCGGTCGCGGGACGCTGCTCCTCGGCGAGGCGGAGGGCCCGCTGCCGGAGCACGTCGTCGACCTGACCCCGCGCGTCGACGCCGGGGCGACGTTGCCCGAGGACGTCGAGATCGACGCCGGGCGCGCCTCGGACCTGGCGACGCTCATCTTCACCTCGGGGACGACGGGGCTCCCGAAGGCCGCGCGCATCACCAACGGTCGCTGGATCGCCGCCGGCCTGGGGAGCGCGACCGGCTGCGAGCTGACGCCCCAGGACACGGTCTACTGCTGCCTGCCGCTCTACCACTCCACCGGGATGCTGGTCGCGGTGGGCGGGGCGCTCATCGGCGGGACGCGGCTCGTCCTCGCGCCGCGCTTCTCGGCGACCAACTTCTGGAAGGACGTCCGCAACACCGGCTCGACCGTGGTCTTCTACGTCGGCGAGCTCCTCCGCTATCTCGTGGCGCAGCCGCCCCACGAGCTCGACCGGAAGCACCCGGTGCGCCTCTTCGCCGGCAACGGGCTGCACGCCGACGTCTGGCGCGACGTGCTCGAGCGCTTCGGCCGACGCGTCCGGATCCTCGAGTTCTACAGCGCCACCGAGGGCAACGTCGTGCTGCTCAACCGGACCGGCGACAAGATCGGCTCGGTCGGCCGCGAGTTCACCGGCCAGGTGCCCATCGCTTGCGTCCGCTACGACATCGCCCGCGACGCCTTCGCCCGCGACGCCGACGGCCGCCTGGTGAAGGTCGCGCCCGGCGAGCCCGGGGTGCTCGTGGCGCGTATCTCGGACGCGCACCCGCTGGCGCAGCTCGCGGGCTACACCGACGCCGACGCGACCGAGCGGCGCATCCTGCGCGACGCCTTCGAGGACGGCGACGCCTGGTTCGACACCGGGGACCTGCTCTACCACGACGCGGAGGGGGACTACTTCTTCGTCGACCGCCTCGGCGACACGTTCCGCTGGAAGGGCGAGAACGTGTCGACGGAGCTCGTCGCCCGGGTCCTCCGCGGGACCGGGCAGGTGGCGCACGCCGCGGTCTACGGCGTGCTCCTGCCGGACCGCGAGGGGAGGGCGGGGATGGCGGCGATCGAGCTGGCGCCGGGCGCCGAGCTGGATCCCGAGGCCCTCTTCGCGGCGGTCGGCGAGCACCTGACCCCGCCGGCGCGCCCGCAGTTCCTCCGGGTGGTCGAGACCCTCGAGCTCACCGAGACGATGAAGCTCGTGAAGCATCGTCTCCAGCAGGAGGGCGCCGATCCGGGGCGGGTCGGCGACCCGATCTACGTCTATGACGAGGACGCCGGTGCCTACACGCCGCTCGACCTCGAACGGTACGTCGCGATGTTCGTGTCGTGAGCGTCGCCGGGCTCGAGGAGCTGTCGGCCGCCGCCGCCGGGAGCGCCGACGGCGTCGCGTGGTTCGGGACCGAGCGCGAGCTGTGCGCGGTCGTCGAGGCGTGGCGGCCCGGAGCGACGATCCGGACGGCCCACGCCACGGGAGACTGGGAGGCGCTGCTCGCCGAGGTCGATCCGGCCGCGGACGTGCTGGTCTGGCGCGGGATCCAGGACCGCGGCCGCGATCTGCGGGCGCGGCTGGCCGCCGCCGAGGTGGGCTACGCGGGGCTCGTGGTCTTTCTTCGGCCGCTGCTGCTGCCTCCGGGGTTCTGGGCCATCGACCCGCACGACGTCTCGGCGCCGGTCGAGGGCGCGGGGGCTGAGCCGGCGAGCGTCGAAGACGTCGCGCTCGGGCGGGCGTCGGCGCGGGAGATGCGCCTCCGCGACCAGGAGCCTGCGGTCGTCGCGCGGCGGGAGGACATCGCCGGGCAGATCACGGCCGGGCTGTTCCATCCGGAGAAGCGGCGGCGGGTCATCGTCGGCCCGGAGCCGCGCCGCCTCACCGATGAGGACGCGGTCCTGTGGTCGCAGGCGCCGCGGTTCGAGATCGCGGCGCTCTCGAACCTGCACTGGCCGGTGGTCCTGCGGCACCCGCACCTGGTCGTAGGTCTCGTGCGTGCGGCGCGCCGGGACGCCACCGGCGAGCTGTGGCGCACCCTGGCTCGCCGGGTGGCGGAGTTCAGCTTCCGCGCGCCCGCGCTCGACTGGGCGCGCCGGGCCTACCTCCATCATCACACGCCGCCGATGGAGACGCTCCTCTGCCAGCGCTACCAGGAGGCGCTCAAGCTCGGGCTCGAGCGGATGGACCAGCGCGCGGTGGGGGCGCTCATCGACCGCTGGGAGCGGGACCAGCCGGACGGCTTCGCGGCGCTGAAGCGGGTGCTGGTCGCGGACGCCTGGAACGACGATGACGCGGTGCTCGCCGCCGACCCGGTGGCGGTGTCCGGCGGCCGCGCCGCCGTGCGGGCGGAGGTGCTCCGGCTCCACGCTCGGGCCCACCTGCGGCGCGGCGACGAGGCGGCCGCGGAGCGCGTCCTGCGCGACGCCCTCGCGGTCGAGCGGGCTGCCGGCGAGGCGCGCGATCTCGGGGCCTGGGCGTCCCTCGTCCATCGCCACGGCACGGCAAAGCCCGCGCCCGACGGGGGCGTCGTGACCCGGGCGGCCCTGGCGGACGTGATGCGCCGCCGGGGAGAGGCGGCCGAGGCCGCGCGCCTCCTCGACGAGCTCGCCCCCTTCGAGCGCCCCGAGGTTTGGCTCGTCCGCGGGCGCCTCGCCGAGGAGCAGGGGCGCCACGAGGCGGCGGCGGCGGACTACGCCCAGGCCGTCGCGGCCAGCGAGACCGCCCTCGACGAGGCGAACACACGCCTGGCCCTGGCCGCCCACCACGCCCGCCGCGGCGACCTCGAGGCGGCGCGGATCGAGGCGGTCCACGCCTGGGGCGTCGCGATGAGCGGGGTCCCGGCGGTGCGCCGGCTGGCCATCGCCTTCGCGGCCTGGGACCTGGTCGGTCCGGTCGCCAAGCGGGCCATCGAGGAGGAGGTCGCGCTCGCCATCGACGACGCCCCGCCGACCCTCCGCGCGGCGAGGTCCTGGGCGGCGCGCCTGTGAGCCCGGGGTGATTCGAACACCGGCAGGCCGGCAGACTTGGGGCGAGTGGGCGCGGAGCGCGGAGCGGGTGCGGGGCGCCCGCTCGCCCCTCCGCCCCCGTGCCGCCAATAACGCGTTGCTTGAGGCGTGGTGGGTGTGATGACCTCCCGGGCGATGCTCAACTACCTCGTGACCCGCCGGCACACCTACACCGTCCGGGGTTGGTTTCGGCGCTTCGCCGGCCAGCTGGGCGGTCCGGCGCGGATCCTCACCTACGAGCGGGTGGGCTCCGCGCGGGCGCCGGCGGCCTCCGACGTGTACGTGTTCTCGGACCTCGACCGCCTGCACGGAGCGCTCCGCGACCGCGCGGCGCGGTTTCATGAGCGCGCGGTCGACGCCGGCAGCGTGGTGCTGAACGATCCGGCGCGCTTCGTCCGCCGGCGGGACCTGCACCGGGCGCTCGGGCTCCGCTACCGATCGTTTCGGGCGAGCGAGGCGCTCCCCGAGGATCTCGGCCCGTGCTTTCTGCGCGGCGAGGACGACCACGACGGCCCCCTCACGGCGGTCCTGCCTGGGCGCGCGGCCGCCCGGCGGGCGAGGCTCCGACACCCGGGAGCGCTGGTGGTGGAGCTCCTCGACACGGCGGACGAGGACGGCGTCTACCGCAAGTACTCGGCCTTCCGGGTCGGCGACGCCATCGTGCCCCGGCACCTCCTGTTCAGCCGCGACTGGATGGTCAAGCACCCCGATCTGCTCGATCCGGCCTACCTCGAAGAGGAGCTGCGCTACCTCTACGGAAACCCCCACGAGGACGCCGTGCGCCGGGTCTTCGACGTCGCCGGGCTGCGCTGGGGCCGAATCGACTACGCGGTCCATGACGGCGCCGTCCAGACCTGGGAGATCAACACCAACCCCCTGCTGGTGACCCCCGGTGGAACGGCCTTCGCGGCGCGGCGGACGGCCCACGTCATCTCCGCGCGGCTCCTGAACGGCGCGCTCGCCCGGCTGAGCGACCGACCGCGCACCGGAGGAGAGTGACAGGATGAGCCCCCGCTCCCAGCGACCGCTGCCGACGGTGTCGGATCCGATGATCCTCCAGCGCTTCCCCGACGCCCGCGCGCTCGAGCGCGACACGCTGCTCGGCCTGGTGCGCCTCGTCCCCGGGATGCGCCTGCTCGACATCCAGGCGGCCGGCGGCTACCTGAGCGAGGCGGCGTGGCTACGCCTCGACGGGCACGTCACCTGCGTCTGCGTCGAGCCGTCCGGCGAGCACCGCTCCCGGCTCGACCCGCGCTTCGTCGCGGTCGCCGAGCCGATCGAGCGCTTCCCGGCGGTCACCGACGGGACCATCGACGCCGCGCTCGGCCTGGCCGGGCTCCACCACAGCACCTCGCACCGGGCGACCCTCGCCGAGTCGCTCCGCGTCCTCCGGCCTGGGGGCGAGCTCGCGCTGTGCGACGTGCTGGTCGGGTCGGCCCAGGCCCGGTGGCTCAACGAGTTCGTCGACGCGCACAGCCCCTCCGGCCACGACGGCCGCTTCCCCATCGCCGGCGCCACCGCGCGGGTGATGCGCGAGCTCGGCTTCGTCGACGTGGTCGAGGACGTCCGCGAGGTCCCCTGGCGCTTCGCGTCTCGGGCCGACGCCCTGGCGTTCATGGTCGGCATCTTCGGGCTGTCCTGCGGCGTCGAGCTGGTGGACGCCGTCGTCGACGACTACCTCGAGCTCCGCGTCGGCGCCGGCGGCGTCGAGGTCACCTGGCCGCTGATGTACTGCCGCGGGGTCAAGCCCGTCTCCAACTGAGCGCGCCTCATCGGCGGGGGATCGCCTCGTCGACGCCGGCGCTCAGGGCCTCGCGCAGGGGGCGTCGAGCTCTCCTTTGTCACCAAGCGTATCCGCCGTTGACGGGGGCGTGGGGCGACCGTACTTCAACGCGGTGAACTCGAACTCCAGACGCGCGGTCGAGCCCCACGACGTCGCGCCCGCTGGTCAGCTCGTCGGGCCCTCGCGCCGCGGCGCCGTCGTGCGCTGGGCGCTCCTGCTCCTGGCCGCGGCCGCCGTCGCCGCCTGGTTCCTGCTCGTCGACGACGAGGGGGCGGCTCCCGGTGGGCGCCGCGGCGGCGGTGGGCCCAAGGCCGCGCCGGTCACCGTGGCGTCGGTCACCGTAGGCGCCTTCGAGGCGCACGCCAGCTGGCCCGGCGAGCTCGTGGGCGAGGCCGCGGACGTCGGCTCCCTGGTCCCAGGGCGCCTGACCGCGGTCCACGTGCGCATCGGCGATCGGGTCGAGGCCGGGCAGCTCCTCGCCGAGATCGACGTCGTCTCGCTCGAGCGCCAGCGCGCCGAGGCCGCCGCCCGCGCCCAGGCCGCGGCGGCGTCGCAGCGCCGGGCCACGGTCGAGCTGCGGGCCTCCGAGCGCGAGAAGCGCCGCGTCGACGCGATGGTCGCCCGCGGGGTGGCGAGCGCTCAGGACGCCGACCTCCGGGACGCCGACGTCGACGCCAAGCGCGCCGCCGTCGCGCTCGCCCGGGCCAACGCCGCCCAGGCCGACGCCCAGGTCGCGACCCTCGACCAGCAGCTCGCCGAGGCGCGGGTCGTGGCGCCCTTCGCTGGCGTGGTCGCCGCGCGCGAGCAGGATCCCGGCAACTTCGTCGCGGTCGGCGCGACCATCGTCCGCGTCGTGGCCCGCGATCCGCTACGCGTCCGCTTCGAGGTGCCCGAGGCCGCTGTGCCGGATCTCCTGGGCGACCGGCCGGTGAGGGTGACCGCTCCCCCGACCGGCGAGGCCGCCCACGTCGGGCACGTCACCGGCACCGCCGGCGAGGTGAGCCGCGAGCGCCGCGTCGTCGGCGTCGAGGCGGTCGTCGACGACCCGCCCGCGAGCTGGCTCCCCGGCATGTACGCCGAGGTCGAGATCGTCCGCCGCGCCCTCGACCGCGCGACCATCGTGCCGGCGCCGGCGCTGCTCTCTCGCCTCGACGGGGCCTCGGTCCAGACCGGCGTCTTCGTCGTCGACGGCGACAGCGCCCGCTGGATCCCGGTCGAGGTCCTCGCCCGCGAGGGAAAGCACGCGGCGATCGACGGCGACGTGGCGCCGGACGCGCGGGTCCTCGTCAGCGGCCACACCGACCTCGCGGACGGCAGCGAGCTGCTCGTGAAGGCGTCGGGCGGCGCCACCGAGCCGCGCGGCGGTCGGGCGTCCGGAGCGGGCCCGGCGGCGGGCCGGTGAGCCTGACGCGGCTCTCCGTCCACCGCCCCATCGGGACCGCGGTGGTCTTCAGCGCGGTGCTCGTGATCGGGATCGTCGCGGTCGGGCAGCTCGCCGTGGATCTGTTGCCCGAGGTCGACTTCCCGCGCATCTCCATCGTGACGCGCTACGAGGGCGTCGGCCCGGAGGAGATCGAGACCCTCATCACCCGGCGGGTCGAGCAGACGGTGTCGACGGTCGATCACGTCGTCGACATCGAGGCCGTCTCCGCCGAGGGGCTCTCGCGGGTGATGCTGCAGTTCGACTGGGGGACCGACCTGGAGACGGCCGTCAACGACGTCCGCTCGTATCTGGACCGGCTCGCCAATCAGCTGCCCGACGAGGCCGACCGGCCGGTGGTCTACAAGTTCGACCTGTCCAGCGTCCCCATCGCGAGCCTCGGGGTCAGCGGCACCGCCGATCCGCGTCGCCTCCGCTACCTCGCCGACGAGACGTTGACCCGGCGCCTCGAGCGCGTCTCCGGCGTCGCGTCGGTCCAGGTCCGCGGCGGGCGCGTGCGCGAGATCCGCGTCGAGCTCGACGCCGCGCGGCTGGTGGCCCTCGACGTGGCGGCGGACGAGGTCATCTCGGCGCTGGCGGCGGACAACCGGAACGTCTCCGCGGGGGACATGCTCGAGACCGGAAAGCAGGTCCTCGTCCGGGCGGTGGGCGAGTGGGCGCGCCCGGAGGACATCGGGGACGTGCGGGTCGCCGAGCGTGACGGGCGCGCGGTCTTCGTCCGCGACATCGGCCAGGTCGTGGACGGGTTCCAGGAGATCAAGAGCGAGCAGTGGATCGACGGGGAGCCCGGGATCACCATGCGCGTGGCGAAGCGACCGGGCGCCAACACGATCGCGGTGGTCGAGGGGGTACGGGCCGAGCTCGAGCGCATCAACGCCGAGTACGGCGGCCGGGTGAAGGTCGTGCTGCTCAACAACGCCGCCGACTACATCCAGCGCTCGGTGACCAACGTCCAGACCGGCGCGCTGGTGGGGGCGCTGCTCGCGGTGCTGGTGCTGCTGTTCTTCCTGCGCGACCTGCGCGCGACGTTCCTCATCGCGGTCGCGATCCCGCTGTCGATCGTGGCGACCTTCGCCCTGATGTTCTTCGCGGGCTACACGCTGAACGTCATCTCGTTCGGAGGGCTGGCCCTCGGTATCGGGATGCTGGTCGACAACGCCATCGTCATCCTCGAGAACATCTATCGGAAGCGGGAGGAGGGGCTCCCGGCGGTGCGCGCGGCGCTCGAGGGGACCCGCGAGGTGGGCTCCGCCGTCGTCGCGGGGACCCTGACGACCATCGCGGTCTTCGCGCCGGTGATGTTCCTGGGCGGCTTCGCGGGCGTCTTCTTCGGAGAGATGGCGGCCGTCGTGGCGTTCTCCCTGGGCTGCTCCCTCATCGTCGCGCTGACCCTGGTCCCGACCCTGGCGGCGCGGCTCCTGGCGGGCGAGCACCGGCCGATCTCGGGGCTCACCGCGCGGGCCTCGGCGCGCGTCGAGGCGGGCATCCGGCGCACCGAGCGCGGCTACGCCCGGCTCCTGCGGGGCGCGCTGCGGTCGCCGTGGTTCGTGGTCGCGAGCGCCGTGGTCATCCTGCTGGCCACCGTGCGCTTGTCGTCGACGGTGGGGCTGGAGCTCATGCCTGAGACCGACGAGGGGCGCATCAACGTCGACGTGGAGCTCCCGATCGGGACGCCGGTCGAGCGGACCTCGGAGGTCGTCGCCGAGCTCGAGCGCCGGGTCCGGGCCACGGTGCGCCCCGAGGAGCTGGCGAGCACCGAGAGCTCCGCGGGCCCGCGCAACTGGTGGCGCCCGGGCGGCGGCCACGAGGGGGACCTCGAGGTCAACCTCGTCCCGGTCGGTGAGCGCGCGCGCGGTATCCACGCCATCATGGACGACATCCGCAAGACCACCGCCGGCATCCCCGACGCGAACATCCGTATCCGCGCGGGCTCGGCCAACATCCTCATGCGGATCATGCGCGGGAGCTCGGGGGAGCGCCTCGAGGTGGCGGTGCGCGGGCACGACCTGGAGACGGCGGCCAAGCTCGGCGAGGAGGTCGCCGCGGTCATGCGCGACACCCCGGGGGTGGCCGACGTGCGGGTGGCGCGCGAGGAGGGCATGGAGGAGCGCACGGTCTCGGTCGACACCGCCCGGGCCGCGGACCTCGGGGTGACCGGCGCGCAGGTCGCTCGCACCGTGGAGACCTATGTCCTCGGCACCATCGCGACGCGTTATCGCGAGCGCGGGGACGAGCTCGACGTGCGGGTCGTCCTGCGGGAGTCGGACCGCCGCGCGACCGAGCAGCTCGCGGCGCTGCCGCTCGTGACCGCGCGTGGATCGGTGCCCCTGGGCGCGGTGGCGAGGGTCGGGGCGCGGCGCGGCCCGACGAGCATCGCCCGCGAGGGGCAGGAGCGGATCCTCTACGTCGTCGGAGGGCTCGGGGACCGCGCGCTGAGCGAGGTCGTGACGGACCTCCGCGAGCGCCTCACGCGTATCGAGCGTCCGCCGGGCTTCACCGTCGGCGTCGCCGGCGAGCTCGAGCAGCAGGACGAGACCTTCGGCGGGCTGGCCGTCGGGGTCCTGCTGGCGATCCTGCTGGTCTACGCGGTCATGGCGGTGCAGTTCGAGTCGCTCAAGGACCCGATGGTCGTGATGGTGGCCATCCCCTTCGGCTTCATCGGGGTGGTGCTGACCCTGGTCCTGACCGGGACGACCCTGAACATGAACTCGTTCCTCGGGACCATCGTGCTCGTCGGGATCGCGGTGAACAACGCCATCGTGCTGGTGGACTACACCAACCTCCTGCGGCGGGAGCGCGGGCTGGAGCTGGTCACGGCGCTGATCGAGGCCGGGCGGCGGCGGCTCCGTCCCATCCTGATGACGACCTTCACCACGACCCTGGCGATGCTGCCCATCGCGCTGGCGTTGGGGGAGGGGAGCGAGATCCAGGCGCCCCTCGCGCGGGTCGTCCTGGGCGGGCTCCTGGCGTCGACCGTGGTGACGTTGCTCGTGGTGCCGTGCCTCTATTACCTGGTCGAGCGGCGCCGCGCGGCGCGCGAGCCCGCGCCGGCGGTGGACCTCCCGGTGGCCGAGCGGGTCTGAGGTCGCGGTGGGATCGCGGGGCCGGATGACGGGCGCCGAGTGACGGCGAGCGGGCGACCTGCTCGGGGGTGGTGTCGGGGCGCGCCTGAGTGCGCTATATTGCGGCGCAATATGTCCGCGCCGCGGGCTATTTGCTTGACGTGGGGGTTGCGTCTCGGTTGCATGAACCGCGCCGGCCCCCCTTCCGGGCCCGTGATTGCCCAACCGTTCGGAGGATTCATGTCCGTGATGGCACGCATCATCACCGCGCTCGCCACCCTCGGCGTCGTCGCGTTCGCAGGCGCGGAAGCGTCGGCCTATGTCTGGTACACGACGAGCGTTCCCTGCGACACGGACAACCCGTGCGGCGAGGGGCTCGGGACGTGCAACCTCGGGACGCACCTGTGCTCGGGTGAGGGCCCGCCGATGCGCTGGTTCCGGACGGAGACGACGGTCCGCGTGTCGACGGTCGAGCCGGAGGAGATGTCCTGGTCCACCATGAACAGCATCGTCGAGACGGCGTTCGCGCAGTGGGTCGACATCCCGGGCTGCAAGATCCCGCAGGTGGACGTGGTCGGGACGACGGACGCCGAGACCATCACGACGCCGACCAAGCTCAACGAGGAGCCCGACAACATCGTCGTCTTCATCAAGACGACCAACCAGTGGCGCGCGCTCCCCGGGACCACGAGCACGCAGATCGCGCTCACGTTCATCGCGAACAACCCGGTGACGGGCGAGATCGTGGACGCGGACATCGCGGTCAACGACGCCGGCTTCAAGTTCACGACCGAGGACGACGCGACCACCGGCGTGGATCTGTTGAGCTCCATCACGCACGAGTGCGGCCACTTCTTCGGCATGGCCCACAGCCAGGACAACACGGCGACGATGTACGCCACCTATGGCAACGACCTCGCGTCGCGCACGGCCGCCCGGACCCTCGAGACCGACGACGAGGACGGGATCTGCGCGCTGTACGAGAACGTGCCCACCAAGCCCGACCCGGTCGATCCGAGCCCCGGTGGCGACGACTGCGCCGCGGGTGGCGGCGGCTCGATGCCCGCCTTCGTCGCCTTCGCGCTGTTCGGCCTGCTGGCCCTGCGCCGCCGGCGGACGTCGGTCGGCTGAGCGCAGCCGCAGCGATGACGAGAACGGCGCTTCGGCGCCGGTAGTGGGGGGCCTCCGGAGACGGGGGCCTCTCGCGTTTCTGGTCGCCGCCTGGTCGTCTTCGCCTGCGCCTTCGCCTTCTCGTCCGCCTTCGCCTTTGCCTTCGCCTTCGCCTTCGCCTTCGCCTTCGCCTTCTCGTCCGCCTTCTCGTCCGCCTTCTCGTCCGCCTTCTCGTCCGCCTTCTCGTCCGCCTTCTCGTCCGCCTTCTCGTCCGCCTTCTCGTCCGCCTTCTCCTTCGCCTTCGCCGCCTCCGCCTCTCCCATCCTTCCGCTCCCGCCCGCCGGTCCCACCAGCGCGAGCGCAGGCCTGGGCGCAACGCTGAACACGTCTCGCAAGGCGCCGGTCTCATGAGGCTTTTCACCACAGAGGGCACAGAGGGCACGGAGATTTCACGGAGATGGCTGCGTGCTCGCCTCTCCGTGCCGCTCTGTGTCTCCGTGTCTCGGTGGTGAGAACGCCATTCGTATCAATGTTGACCCTGAGTCGCTGGCGTTGGGCCTGGGTGTCGTCGCACGCGCGACGTGGGCGGAGGGAGGGGGGAAGCCCGACGTGCCTCCTCCTCCCCTCACCGGCCCCAGAAAAAGCGAAAGGGGCGAGCGCTCTCGCGCTCGCCCCTCTCATTCTGCTCCTGGCTGGACGGGCCAGGGGCCGCGTCCTCTCGCTATGCGTCGGACGGGATCACAGCTCGCAGTTCGACGCCGTGGCGGCCACGCAGATGTCGCCGTCGCCCGCCTCGCCGTCGGCCGTGTCACTGTCGGCCGGCGGGGTGCCCGTGTCGGCGCCACCATCGATGTAGTCGTCGTCGTCGCCGCCGCTGAGGGTGTCGTCGCCCGCGTCGCCGAAGATGTTGTCGGCGCCCGCGCCGCCGGCGATGGTGTCGTCGCCGTCCTTGCCCTCGAGGGTGTCGTCGCTCTCGGCGCCGGTGATGTCGTCGTCGTTCGACCCGCCGATGACGTGCTCGCAGTTGATGATCTGGTCGGTCTCGCTGGCCTCGCCGTCGTTCTTCGTGGCGCAGTCGCCGTCCGAGGAGTCGCCGGTCGCGGCGGTCGCCGTGCAGAGCGTGATGGTCAGGGCGTTGGTGCGGCCCGAGTAGTCCATCGTGTCGTAGCCGTTGCCGCCGTTGAAGATGTCCGCGCCGCTCGACGCCGTGCCCTCGAGGAACGTGTCGTCGCCGCTGCCGCCGTTGAGCGTGTCGGCGCCCGCGCCGCCGTCGAGGATGTCGTCGCCGGTGCTGCCGGTGATGGTGTCGTCGCCCGCGCCGCCGATGACCTTCTCGATGTCGGTCTTGACGTTGTCGGCCTCGCTCGCCTCGCCGTCGTCGGCCTTGTTGTCCACGGTGATGGTCAGGTCGTTGCTGCGCGAGGTGTAGGTCACCACGTCGACGCCCGCGCCGCCGGCCATCACGTCGCCACAGTCGGCCGCGCTGCCCTGATCGAAGGTGTCGTCGCCGTCGCCGCCGTTGAGGGTGTCCTCGTCGAGGCTGCAGTCGCCGTTGCCGGTGCCGCCGCTGAGGGTGTCGTCGCCGCCGCCACCGGAGATGACGTTCGAGACGTTGCTGCCGGTGATGGTGTCGTCGCCCGCGCCGCCGTTGACGTTCTCGACGTCGACCTTGATGTCGTCGGTCTCACCCGAGAGGCCGTCGTTGTTCGTGCCGTCGAGGGTCACGGTCAGGTCGCCGGTACGCGCCGAGTAGTCCATCGTGTCCTCGCCGGCGCCACCGTTGTAGGTGTCGGCGCCGTCGGCGATGGCCGCGCTGCCGAAGGTGTCGTCGCCGTCGCCGCCCGACAGGGTGTCGTCGCCGTCGCCGCCGGTGATGTTGTCGTTGCCGGCGCCGCCGTTGACCGTGAGGTCGGCGGAGAAGGCGCTGAGGCTCGTGACGCCGTCGGTCAGGTGGCTGCAGTTGATGGTCCCACCCTCACCGCTGAAGGTGTCGTTGCCGTCGCCGAGCGCGAAGACGTAGCTCTCGGCGTTCTCGACCTTCACGTCGGCGGTCTTGTCGCCGGACAGCTCGAAGTAGGCGATGGAGCTGTCGACGCCGGCCGTGAACTTGTCGCTGCCCGAGTTCGAGCCGCGCACCTTGAAGGCGTCGGCGGTGCCGGCGCCCAGGTCGACCTTCACGCCGCCCTGGGACGAGAAGATCGTGCCGAAGCTGCCCTGAGCGATGTCGAGGATCACCTCGTCGTCGCCGGTGGTGCCGGTGATGACGAGCTTCTTGACGTTCGTGGTCGTGAGCGGGTCGCCGTTGGAGTCGACGCACGGGTTGTGGTTGACCGCGATCTCCTTCTGGACGACCGCGACGACCACCGACGAGACGCCGGTGGTCAGGGTGAGCGTGAGCTCCTTGGCGTCGGCGTCGTAGCCGCTCGAGCCGGAGGTCGAGCACGACGGCAGGACCGAGCCCAACTCCGCGGTGTTGACGCCGAGGTCGTCAGGGGTGTTCTGGACGCCGTCGTCCGGTGTCGGCGCGTTCGCGCAGCCGCCTACGGTGAGGAGCAGGCCAGCGGCCAGCGCAGTTGCAGTAGAGAGGAAGTTGATTCTCATGTGACGCCTCCGAAATGCGTTCCTGTGGCCCGCTGGCCCAACGCGGGGCTCGCAGCGCGTTGCCCGTCCGGAGTTAGAGAACGGTGCTTTCCGAGATAACTTTAGGCCTGCGTTTGAGAATGACCGGGGATTGGTGAATCCTCGGGCCGTTCGGCCGTCCGGAGACGGCCCCCCGACGATTCCCTGGAGGTCCCCCCATGCGCTCCTTCGCGCACTCGTTCCGCTGGGCGTTGCTGGCCATCCTGCTCGGCGCGCCGCTCGCCGCGAGCGCCCAGCCCGGCCAGCAGCTCACCGTCCACGACCCGTTCTTCGAGCCGGGCCGCTTCATGACGCGCAACCTCACGCTCAACGGCGGCGGCAACAGCCTCGTCATGCAGCGCGGCGGTCAGGTCGTCGGCACCCTCGACATCAAGCAGCGCTGCGACCGCTGTGGCCCGACGCCCAACCAGATCATCATCGGGCTCGCCGGGGACGCCGAGGCCCAGGCCTGCATCTGGAACGGCGGCGCCCGCTCCCGCGGCTGGGAGTCGGTCCGCTTCGCCCTCAACGTGCCCGACGAGCCGGGTATCTACGAGGTGCGCGTCCGCCAGGCCGAGGCGCGGAGCTGCCGCGGCGCGGAGAAGTGGTGGTCGCGCGGTCGCCAGGGCCCTCCCGGCGGCGACAACACCATCGGCGTCATCGTCGTCGCCGGCGAGGCCGCCCCCCCGCCGTCCAACCGGAACTGGCGCGAGATCATGCGCGACATCGACCGCACCACCGGCGACCTCGATGACGCGTCCGAGAAGCTCCGCCGCGCCACCCGTGGCCGCGCGATGAACCGCCGTGACCAGGACGACGCCAAGGCCTACGCCCGCCAGATCGCGGACCTGACCCGCACCCTCGACGCGCTCCACGGCGAGCTCGACGAGGTCGTCTCCCGGGCGCTCCACGAGAGCCGGCGCGACCGCCCGGGCCGCCGCCGCGGCCACCGCTTCGCCCCGCCGAAGATCGTCATCGTCGCCGCGCCCGAGCCCGACTTCGGCCCCCAGGCGATGGCCCCGGACGCCTACTCCCGGCTCGTGCAGCGCATCGACGACGCGAGCTTCCCCGACGCGCAGCTGAAGGCGCTCCGGGACGCCCTCAACGCCGACAACTACCTCCTGACCAGCCAGGCGGTCGGTATCCTCGGCCACTTCTCCTTCGACAATCACAAGGTCGACGCCGCCGCGATGATGTGCCCGTACATCGTCGAGCACGGGGCGCTCCCCGAGCTCCTCGCGGCCTTCACCTTCGAGTCGTACCGCGACGAGCTGCGAGAGAAGACCCACAACCGCTGCGGCTACGCCCCGTGACAGGGGCGCCGGCCGGCGCCCGTAGACAGAGATGACGAGAGCCGCGGGGTCCCCCCCCGCGGCTCTCGTCATCTGTGGCCCTGAACTACTCGACGTGCGGGTCGAGGCGCTCGAGCTCGCGGCAGGCCTCGCCCAGCGCCTCCTTGGCGGTGCGCCCGAAGGCGACGCAGGGCTCGGGCAGATCCGGAGTCGTCCCCTCGAAGCGCCAGCGCCCGTCGGAGGCCTTGGAGAGCGCCATGTTCGGGAACGCCGCGTCGAGGAGGTCGAGGGCCGCGACCACGCTCGGTGGCCGCGCGGCCCGCCGCTCCTGCTTGATGCGCTTGGCCTCGGCGACGACCGCCTCGTCACCCTCGCCGACGAGGGCCGACTGCCGCTCCGGCTCGAGGGCGGCGACCGTCTCGGCCACGCTCATCGCGACGTCGCCGCGCTCGACCGCGTCCACGAGCTCGGGCACGGCCTTGTCGAGGAGCTGCCGCCCGCGGGCGATGGCGCGCTCGGACACGTTGACCAGCGCCGCCGCCGACTGCCGCGCCTTCTTGAAGTCCGCCGCCCGGAGCGGCGGGAGCGGCGCGTCGCTCGCCTCGTCGTCGGTGGCGTCGGCCTCGACCGTCGCGTCCTCGGGCGCCTCTTCCTCCACCGGTGGGCGCTCCGCGGCTCGGGCTCGGGCCTCGCGCTCGGCGATGAGCCGCTCGGCGCGCGCCCCGACCACCGCCTTCTGGCTCTCGCTGAGGTGCCGCCGGTGGAAGTTCAGCGACAGCACCCAGCGGACCGGGTCGTCGCCCTCCCACTCGCGGACGTCGGGGCTGATCCCCGCCAGCGCGCACGCCCGCAGCCGGTTGCGCCCGTCGAGGATCTGCCCTTCGTGGAGCCACACCGGCTGCTGCTGCCCGTGCTTCTTGATGTCCGCCGCGAGCTCGGCGATGGCCGCCTCGGGCATCATCGGCAGCATGGCGCACGCCGGGTGGACCGGGTAACCGCTGATCATCTCCATCGGGCCACCTCCGCGCGCCGACCGTTCGTCTCCCCGGGGCTCGCGCCCGCTACGGGGTGTGCAGGCACCAGGTCCCGGGGGCGACGAAGAAGGTGTCGCACTCCTGCATGTTCGCCGGGCAGTCGCCTACGTCGGTGCAGGTGTCGGTGCACAGGTAGGGCCCGTCGTTGCGCGAGACACAGAGCCCCGAGGCGCAGTCCTCGGCGTCCACGCAGGTCTCGCCGGCCGCCGCGGACCCGCGGGGCGCGGTGACGCAGCACGGGATCTCGAAGGCCGAGGTCGAGATGTCCTGGCAGCGCTCGTCGCCCTCGCAGTCGTGGTTCGAGAAGCACTCCTCGAGGCTCGCCTCGGCGCAGTTGTCGTCGACCGAGGGCAGGGTGTCGGCCTCGACCGTGTCGGCGGCCGCCGTGTCGGCCTCGGTGGTGTCGGCCTCGGCGGTGTCGGCGACGCTGGTGTCGGCCTCGGCGGTGTCGGCGACGCTGGTGTCGGCCTCGGCGGTGTCGGCGACGCTGGTGTCGGTCTCGGTGGCCGTGTCGCTCTCGACCGTGTCGGTCGTCGCGGTGTCGGTGCCGGACGCGTCGTCGTCGCCGCAGGCGCCGAGCAGGCTGAGGGCGGCCAGAGCGGCCAGAATGTTCCGGGCGGCGTGGGGTCGGGTCGCGCGCATGACGTCACTCCTGGAGGTCGAGGGCCGCCGACGTTGACTCAAGGCGCCCCCGATCGCAAGCGCGATGCGCGCCCTCGGCGGTGGCGACCGGCGGCCTACTAGGCGAGGGCCACTACTCGCTGATCTTCGGCGGCTCGTATCGGCGGCCGGGGACCAGGGTCTCGGCGTAGCGGCTCTCCCAGGTCGTCCGGAAGACCCCCGCGAGCTGCTTCGCGAAGGGCGCGCTCTTCACGATGACGCCGACGTTGCGGCTCTCGTGGAAGTAGCCGCCGCCCCAGTTGCTCGTGCCGACCCAGCCGAGGTCGCCGTCGACCACCATCAGCTTCGAGTGGCAGACCCGAGCGAAGGGGATAAACCCCGTCGTCGCCTGGGGGATGGCCACGAAGCGGACCTCGATCCCCGGGGTCCGCGCCAGCCCCTCGAGGGCCGGCAGCCGGTCGCCGCGGAGGTTCCAGTTGGACACCAGGAGCTCCACCTTCACGCCGCGGAGCGCCGCCCGCCGGAGCGCCTCGTCGAGGGTCTCGAAGGGCGGCTCGCCGCGGTGGCGCGTGGCGTAGCTCAGCAGCTGCACGCGCACGCGCTCCCGGGCGCCGTCGATCATCGCGACGAGCCTCGGGAGGTCCCACAGACCCTCGTCGGGGAGCCACTTCGTCGGGCTGGCGACCGCCGTGATCTCGGCGTCCTCGCCGCCCAGGCGAGTCTTGGCCGGGAAGGCCGACGCCGCGACGTGAGCCGGCTTGGGCGCGTCGCCGCCGCCGTTCGCCAGGGCCCAGTCCGCAGCGAAGATCTCGGCCATCACGCCCACGACCTCGGGCACCGTGGTGCGGACGCCGAGCTCCTGGATGTGCTCGAGGGAGCGCCAGTCGAAGTTCTGGCTGCCGAGATAGGCCTCGCGCCCATCGACGACGAAGTACTTGGCGTGAAGCACCCCGCCCAGGGTCGGCCCGACGTCCCAGATCGCGACGTCGATGTTGTCCGCCGCGTCGAGGCGGTCGAGATCGGCGTGGTACTCCTCGGCGAACTTCGCGTCGGCCAGGATGCGCACCCGCACGCCTCGCGCGCCCGCCGCGACGATCGCGTCGAGGACCGGCGCCAGGCGCTTCCCCGGCTCGCTGACGACGTAGAACTGCGCGACGTCGAGGGATCTCTCGGCCCGGCCGATCATCTCCGGCCAGACCTCCCACGCGTCACGGATCTCCGGGTGATCCAGGGTCGTCTCGACCGGCACGCTCTCGATCAGCTCGATGGGCAGCTCGACGGGCGGCCGAGCCTCCGGCGTGTCCCCGCCGACCGCGTGGGCCGTCCCGCAGGCGGCCAGCGCGAGGGCGGTGCAGAGGGCGAGGGGATAGGCGCGACGCAGTAGAGTCCTCATGGCGGCGGAGTCTACCGCGGCGGGCCCTCGAGTCGAGCCATCAACGGCGTCGATGAGGTCCGGAGCGCCGAGAGAGGCCTCAGAAAAAGGCAACGGGGTCGCTCGCGGGGGGAGTGCGAGCGACCCCGGTGACGTCGGACGGGGGGACGTCCGGCGCCATCCACCGGTCGTCACCTCAGCGCGGGTCCGGAGCCGTCGTGACGCGACGCGATCGACAGGTCGCCAGGGGGAGTGGCGCTCGTGGGGGTCGTCGATGCGAATCGGCACAGGGTCGCAGAGCGACGCTGCACGAGAGTGCGGCACATGGGCGTTGGGATTCCGAGCTGTGGTGTGCTGAAGGACCCGCCGACCGACGGGTCAGGTGGCCCCAGAGCGGGACCGGATGGATGCTCGTATCATACACAGGTCGGCATTTGCAGGGGATTCGTCGTGATGATCGGGCGTCAGCGTTTGTAACCCGATGGGTGTGTGCGGTGCAGGGCCGGCAGGCGTATTCGCTTTGGCTATTGGCTTGGGGGCTGTCTTGCGATGCGGCAATGTGTGGGGCGTTCCGACGCCCCCGGTCAGAGCCTCCCGATGATCCCCGCCGCCAACCAGCCGGTCAGCGGCGAGGTCAGCTCGCTGTCCACGGCGGCTCCGGCCTCGACGACGGCCCGCCGGTAGACCTGGGTGATCGGGCCGCCCTCGACGTGGAGCGCGATGGCGGGCGTCAGGTCGATCTCCACCGAGAACAGGGCGCCGACACCGGCCAGGAACGCCGTCCGGTCGGGAGCGCTCCCCGTGGTCTCGAAGGACTGCGCGAGCCACCCGGCCTCGAAGAGGAGGCCGAGCCCGACGCTGACCCCCTCGACGTCGACGTAGCGGACCGCCGTCAGGCCGACGCCGACCTCGGTCTGCGAGATCGCCGTATCGGCGTCGACGTCGTATCGCTGCGGGACACCGAGGCGCACGCGGAGGCCGAGGGTCATCCACGAGAGGTCGGCGCCGTAGCCCACGATCGCCTGACCGCCGACGCCCTGACCGTCGACGATGGCGCCGCGGACGCCGCCGAGCGCGTACAGCCCGTGGACGAGGCTCCGGTCGCCGGCGCCCTTCCGGAGGAGCCGCGCGTAGGCCACGGTCCGGTCGGGCTCGCGCGGGAGCGAGGACGCCTGGCCGCGGCCGACCGTGATCTCGTACTCGTGGTAGGCGCTCGCCTCGCGTCGCTGGACGAGGTAGCGCCGCGCCGGGAGCACCAGGGTCGCGCCGCCCGTCGGGACGACGAGCTCGGCGACCACCGGGCCCGCCTCGCCCCCCTCCATGACCAGGTAGGTCCCGGGCGTGCCGAGGGTCAGCCTCCCGCCGCCGCGGCGCGATGACAGCCAGGTCAGGACGAGCTCGCTCCGCCCCTTCATGTCCCAGGCGTAGGTCGGGTGCTGGAGCTGGGTCGTCTGGCCGCTCGAGCGCAGGGTCTGCTGGTAGGCGTAGTCGTACGCCTCGCTCAGCGAGACGCGGTCGTCGCGGTCGGCGTCGGCGGCGCCGCGGAGACCGGTGAAGAGGTGATGGGAGAAGAAGCTCGACCGGAGCCGGTCGGACTCGTGGCTGTCCTCGCCGGCGGCGCTCGAGGTGATGATCGCCAAGCCCTCGGGCGGAGCGGCGCCCTCGGGGCGGGTCAGCTCGAAGAGCGGCGCCGGGGTGATGCCCTTGACCCGGGTCGCCCCGCCGGAGCGGCAGGAGTCGATGACCAGGAGCCGCATCGCCGCCGGCGACGCCTCGACCAGGCCGCGGAGCTCGTCGTAGGGCAGGGTCGCCCCCGGGCCGAGGTGGAGGCCCCGCGCGTCGGCGTGGCCCGAGTAGTAGACGACGAGGACGCTCCCTGCGCTGGCGTCGCGCAGACGCGTGTTGGCCTTGAGGAGCGCGGCGCGGACCGCCGCGGCGTCGCGGCCGAGGAGCGTCGTCGCGCGCTCGCCGGACACGTCACCGAGCTGCTGCATGACCGTCGCGAAGCCGACGGCGTCGTCCTCGGCGTAGCGGAGCTGCACCTCGCCCGAGAGCCCCGTGTTGTTGCCGATGGCGACGAGGTGGACCTCGGCGGCGGCGCTCGGCGCCAGCGCGACCAGCAGCGCCAGGAGCGTCAGCCGGGCGGGGCGCGCCACCCTCACGGCGCCTTGCGGAAGAGGAACGGCGCGGACGTGCAGCCGGCAGGGAGCGTGAGCTCGCCGGGCGCGTGACCGGGCGCGACGTCCCGGGCCGAAAACGGCGCCTCGCACAGGACGGCGTGCAGGTACTCGTCGCCCGGCGCGTCGTCGAGGGCGATGGCCGAGCCGAGGGCCTGGTCGCGGCCCGAGGCGATGGCGACCGAGGCTTGGCTGCCGTCCTGGGGGTGGGCGACGGCGACGACCCCGCGCGCGTCGACGTCGACGACCATCAGCTGCCCGGCCACGGGGACGTCCACGGTGAAGCGGAGGGTCGTCCCGGCGGGGAGCGTCGCGCCGGAGAGCACGACCTCGGAGCCGTCGGCGACCTGGCGGTGAACGGTCAGCCCGACGCCCCCCTTGAGGCGCAGGGACGGGCCGTCCGGAGCCGAAGCGGTCGGCCAGGGCACCACCACCGCCAGCGTCACCGCGGCGACGGCGCCCAGGGCGGCGGCGAGGCGGGGCCCTGCCAGGAGACGCCGCCACCAGGGCGGCCGCGGGACACCCGCGAGGGCCCGGGCCTCGGGAGCCAGGGTCTCCTCGTCGAGACCGGCCTCGACGCGAGCCCAGAGGCGCGCCTCGAGACCGGGGTCGGGGAACCCGCCGCGGAGCGTCTCGAGGCGTCCCGCGACCTCCGGCGAGCGGGCTACCGCGGCGTCGACCGCGGCCCGCTCCTCGGCGTCGAGCTCGCCGGCGAGATAGCGGTCGAGCGTCAGGTCCGAGGGCGCGTCCGGCGCACGCGCGGGCGGGAACGGGAGCTTGTCGGTCGGGCTCATGGCGCCCTCCTCGGGAGGCCTCGGGCGCCGCGCTCCGGCGCCGTCATCCCCTTCGACCCGTGGCCGAGGGATCTCGGCAAGGTGGCGACGCGATCGGCGGTCACGAGCCCTCCCCATCCGCGAGCGTCGCGCGCGCCAGGGTCGCGAAGCGCTCGAGGAGGTTCCCGACGGTGCGGCGCGAGACGCCGAGGAGCTTCGCCGCCTCGGCGTGGCTCATCCCGTCGAGGTGGACGTAGACGGCGGCCGCCGCCTGGTCGGGCGGCGCCTCGGCCAGGACCCTGCGGAGCGCGATGGCCTCGGGAGAGGTCGACGGCCCCGACGCGGTCGGGAGCGCCGGGTCGACCCGCTCGCTGCGGAGCTCGCGGCGCCGGCGAGCGTCGCGGAGCCGGTTGAGGCAGTGGTTCGTCGTGATCTGGTAGAGCCAGGTCGACGGCTCGCTCCGGTGGGCGAAGCCCTCGAGCCCCTTCAGCGCCCGGATGAAGACCTCCTGGGTCGCGTCCTCGGCGGCGCTCGGATCCCGCAGGATCGCCAGCGCCCGGCGGTGGACCATCGGGCCGTAGGTGCGGAAGAGCCGCCTCAGGGCGAGGCGCGTCGGGTCGTCTAGCGACAGATCGGCACCTCGAACCACGGGTTCTCGGTGACGCGGACGTCGATCGGCCGGGGCGGGAGGCAGCCACCGAGCCACGGGTCGCAGGCCCAGCCGTCGCGGCAGGTGTCGTCGCCGTCGCAGCGCGCGAGGAGATACAGCTGGCCGTACGCTGCGTCGTACACGCCGTCGGCGAGGGCGCAGCCCGCGTCGGGACCGGCCCGGCAGAAGCCGCCGGGGAGCGCGACCGCCGCGCCGTCGTCCTCGACCGCGGTGACGCAGGTCCCGCCGGTGCCGCAGTCGTCGTCGCTCACGCAGGCGTCGCCGATCGGGACGGCGCAGGCGCCGGACGGCGGCGGGACGCAGGTCTCGGCGCCGTGGTTGCACCAGTAGCCCGCGTCGGTCCGACAGTCCGCGTCGCTCCCGCAGCTGCCGCTCCGGTAGTAGAGGCCGTCGTCGCGCCAGGTGGACCAGCCCGCGGTCTCCCAGACGCAGCCGCCCGCGCCGTGGGCGACCAGGCACATCCCGCCGGGGAGCGGGCCGAAGGCGGACGTCTCGTCGGCGCAGACGGCGCTCTGGCCGCAGTCGGCGTCGCCGGTGCACGCAGCGCCGGCGGTCTCGCAGGATCCGGCGGTCTGGGGGACGCAGACCGAGCGGTACGGCCGGCGGTCGCAGAGGTAGCCCTCGGCGACGCGGCACTCGGCGTCGGTCAGGCACTCCCGGAGCCACGGCTCCTCGCCGGCCCGGAGCGGGGACGGACGGCCGTTCAGGGGGCGGCACGCGGCGGCCTCGGGGACGACGCAGTAACCGCCGGGCAGGGCTCCGTAGATCGGCGAGCTCGTCTCGCAGCGCCCGTCGGCGCCGCAGTCGCCGTCGCCCGCGCACGGCGCGCCGACGGGCGCGTCGCAGACCCGCTCGAGGGGCGGCAGGCAGCCGAAGTAGCCGAAGTCGAGCTCGACGCAGGCGTGGCCGTCCCCGGTCCGGCAGTCGCCGTCCCGCTCGCAGCCGGCGACCACGACGTTCTCGCCGCTGACGACGCCGCCCCAGGCGACGCGCCGGCTCGCACACGTGGTCGAGACCGCGCACACGCCGCCCGGGACGTCGCGCCCGGCGATGCGGGTGTGACAGCTCCCGTCGGGGCCGCAGTCGGCGTCGCTCGCGCAGGCCGCGCCGAGGCGCTCGCCGCACGAGCCCGGCGGCTCGGTCAGGCGCACCGGGCAGGCGAGGTCGCTGGTCCTGACGGCGTGGAAGCCGGCGCTGATGTCCCGCCGGAACGGCCCGTCCGCCTTGGGCAGGTCGGTCAGGGCGTACAGGACGTAGTCGCGCCGCGCGCCGCCGACGAGCCGCTCGCCCGGGCCGCGGTGGCCGTCGCCGTCCGTGTCGACGAAGGCGACGACCGCGCCCAGGAGCCAGCGGCGGCCGGCCAGGAGCTCGGCGGGAGGGGCGTCGAAGAGGCGGAGCGTCAGCGGGGCGTCGAGGGCGACGGCGACCCCGGGGCGGTCGTCCTCGGTCCAGCGCGCGAGGTCCGTCGCGGCGGCGCCTGCGGGGAGCCAGAAGATGCCGAGCGCCACCGGCCCGTCCTCGGGGGCGCGCGCCTCGGAGAGCACCGCCTCGAAGGTCGCGACGGGGTCGCCGCGGAGGTCGAGGGGGGCGACCGAGTCGCAGCCGGCCGCGGCGAGCGCCACCGCGGCCAGGGCGTGGAGGCGGCCCAGCGGCCGGGCCAGAGGGGCCACGGACCCGACCAGAGCACGGCGGAGCGAGCTCTGAACGCCGCGCCCTGTACGCGGGACGAGGCGCGTCACGGGCAGCGGGGCAGGGCGAGGGTGAAGGGGGCGCCGAGGTCGACGCCCACCCGACGCTCGGGGACGCAGGCGCCGCGCCAGAAGTCGCAGCGGTAGCCGGCGCGGCAGGCCGTGTCGCCGTCGCAGCGGGCCAGCAGCCCCCGGTCGGAGAACAGCGGGTAGTACACGCCGTCGCTCAGGCGGCAGCCGCTGCCGTTCGAGGCCGTGCAGTAGCCGCCCGGGAAGCTCGGGATGGGCTGAAGGGGCGTGTCGGTGAGACACCGCCCGGCGCCGCAGTCGGCGTCGCGCTCGCACGGCGCGCCGAGGTCGACCTCGCAGGCCTCGCTGGCGGGCGGGACGCAGGCGCCGAGGCCGCGGTTGCACCAGTAGCCGGCGTCGGTCCGGCAGTCGGCGTCGGCGCCGCAGCTCGGCAGCATCCAGTTGAAGTGGTCGGGGGCCGTCGTGACCGCGGTCGCGTTGTGGTAGCCGCAGCCCTGCGCGCCGTAGGCGACGAGGCACATACCGCCGGGGAGCTCGCCCAGGTCGGCGTCGAAGTCGGCGCAGCGCCCGCCGTCGCCGCACTCGGCGTCGCTGGTGCAGGCCGCGCCCAGCGTCTCACAGGTGCCCGCGTCGGGGACGCAGGCGTCGACGCGGGGCTCGCAGCGGTAGCCCGCGCGGCAGTCGGCGTCGCGGCGGCACTCGGCCAGGGCCACCCGGGTGTCGTCGACGTCGACGGCGACGAAGCGCGCGGCGGTCGGGCGGCAGTCGGCGTCGGCCTCGTCGACGGTGCACGCGCCGCCGGGGAAGGTCCCGAAGGTGGGCGCGGTCGTCAGGCAGCGGCCGTCCGCGCCGCAGTCGTCGTCGTCGCTGCACGGGGCGCCGACCGTCACGTCGCAGATCGGGGCGGCGGGCGGGAGGCAGGCGCGGACGTAGCCGCGGAGGAGCTCGCAGACGTAGCCCTCACCGACGCGGCAGTCGGCGTCGTGGGTGCAGGGCGCGGCGAAGAGCGCGTCGAGCTCGTCGAAGCCCGGGCCGCCGACGAGGCGCGCGCTCGTGCAGTCGGCCCGCTTGGCGCAGTAGCCGCCTGGCAGCGCTCTGTCCCCGAGGGTCTGCCGGCAGACCCCGAGGGCGCCGCAGTCCGAGTCGTCCGTGCAGGCCGCGCCGACGCCGTCGGCGCAGGAGCCGCCGGGCTCGGCGGTCGCGAAGGGGCAGGCGAGGTCGTGCTCGGCGACGGTGTAGTAGCCAGCCGGGAGATCGCGTCGGAACGGGCTCCGCTCGCCCGGAATATCGGCGCCGGCGTGGACCACGTAGTCGCCCGGGGCGCCGCCCACGACGGCTTCGCCGGGGGTGAAGGCGCCGTCGCCGTCGGCGTCCGCGTAGGCCAGGACGAGGCCCAGGGCCCAGTCGCGGTCGCCGTAGGCGCTCGCGGGCGGCGGGGCGAGGACGTTGACGACCAGCGGCGCGTCCAGGCTCAGGGCGACGGCGGCCTCGGTGTCCTCGCTCAGCGCCGCCGGGTCGGCGTCGGGCGCGCCGGGCGGCAGCCAGAAGACCGCGACGGCGATCGGGCCGTCGCTCGACGGCGCCGCGCTGGCGAGCAGGTCGGCCGGGAAGCTCAGGACCGGCTCGTTCGGCACGGCGTCGGTGCTGCCGACGGCGGAGTCACAAGCGGCGAGGGCGAGCAGGGGAGCGACGAGCAGGCGCGGCGAGAACGTCGGCATCTCACCTCGGAGCGGAGCGGGTGCAGGACCGGGCCGGACGCGGCGCAGCGGGGCGCCGCAAGGGACTCAGAGCGTCCCTGGACGGTAGCAGACCGCTCGCCTCCGCGGCAACGCGCCCACCCCGATCGTATCACCCAGCCGGGACCGGTCGGGGGGGCCCCAGGCGCCGAAAGCTCCGTAGGCGCGAGCGCGGCGCGACGCTCCGCTCGCGACTCTACGACCTGTCGGACGCCGCCCGCGCCGCGCGGGGGATTCAAGGGTCTCCTGACTCATGTGTGGGTCGAAGGACATCCAGGGAGGTCGGGGCAGAGTCCTCCGAGGCGGAGGCGGAAGAGGAGGCGGAGGCGGAAGAGGGGCCCCGACTTCTCCAAACCGACAACGT
>Ga0209475_10000719_pt1 | contig 54961 bp, 50 predicted proteins | sample tdDd471_FD_187128 | JGI IMG/M metagenome (GOLD analysis project Ga0209475, IMG submission 187128) | Marine sediment microbial communities from the Atlantic coast under amendment with organic carbon and nitrate - tdDd47.1 (SPAdes)... | ecosystem: Environmental > Aquatic > Marine > Coastal >... | reverse complement strand
ACCCTGACCGAGGACAGCCTGCTCGACGCCCGGCGCCACAACTACCTGGCGGCGCTGGCCGAGGCCGGCGGCGGCTTCGGGCTCGCCTGGGTCGACATGTCGACCGGCGACTTCCAGGCCCAGCCGGTCGACGGTCGCGGGCTGGAGGCGGCGCTGGCCCGGTTGGCGCCGGCCGAGCTGCTGGTGTCCGAGCGCCTCGACCAGGACCCGGCGGTGCTGGGCGAGTGGCGGTCGGTCGCCTCGGTGCTGCCCGGCAGCCGGTTCGACAGCGAGAACGGCCGCCGCCGCCTGGAGGCGCTGTACGGGGTCGCTGCGCTCGACGGCTTCGGGGCGTTCGGCCGGGCCGAGCTCGGGGCCGCCGGGGCGCTGGTCGACTATCTGGAGCTGACCCAGAAGGGCAAGCTGCCGCGGCTCGCCGAGCTCCGGCGCTGGAGCCCGGGCGGGCTGATGGAGATCGACGCCGCCACCCGCCGCAACCTGGAACTGACCCGGACCCTGACGGGCGAGCGCCGCGGCAGCCTGCTGGCGGTGCTCGACCGCACCGTCACCGGGGCCGGAGCCCGGCTGCTGGCGGCCCGCTTGGCGGCCCCGCTCACCGACCCGGCGGCGATCGACCGGCGACTCGACGCCGTGCAGTTCTTCGTAGCGTCGTCACGGGCCCGCAACGATCTCCGGGAGACCCTGCGGCGAATCCCCGACATCGACCGGGCGCTGTCGCGGCTGGCGCTGGAGCGCGGCGGGCCGCGCGACTTGGCGGCGATCCGCGATGCACTGCTGGAGGTGCCGGCGGTGCGGGCGGCGGTCGGCGGCACCGGGCCGCTGGAACCGCCGCCGCCGGCCGTGCTCGAGGCGCTGGACGAGCTCGGCGGCCACGATGCGCTGGTCGAGACCCTCGGGAGGGCGCTGGCCGAGGAGCTGCCGCTGCTGGCCCGCGACGGCGGCTTCGTCGCCGCCGGCTACGAGCCCGAGCTGGACCGGCTGAAGGCACTGCGCGACGAGAGCCGGCGGATGATCGCCGCCCTGCAGGCCCGCTACGCCGGCGAGACCGGGATCGCCTCGCTGAAGGTCAAGCACAACAACGTGCTCGGCTATTTCGTCGAGGTGACCGCGACCCACGCCGACAAGCTGATGGGGCGCGACGGTTTCATCCACCGCCAGACCATGGCCAACGCGGTGCGGTTCACCACCGTCGAGCTCGGCGAGCTGGAGCGCGAGGTGTCGACCGCCGCCGACAAGGCGCTGGCGCTCGAGCAGGAGGTGTTCCGGGCGCTGGCCGCCCAGGTGCTGGAGCGGGCCGGCCCGATCGGCCTGGCGGCGGCGGCGCTGGCCCGCCTCGACGTGGCGGCGTCGCTGGCCGACCTTGCGGTCGCCCGCGACTGGTGCCGGCCGGCGGTCGACGACGGGCCGGAGTTCGCGGTCGAGGCCGGCCGCCACCCGGTGGTCGAGGCGACCCTGCCGGAAGGGCCGGGCGCGTTCGTCGCCAACGACTGCCGGCTCGGCCCCGACGACCGGGTCTGGCTCGTCACCGGCCCGAACATGGCCGGCAAGTCGACCTTCCTGCGGCAGAACGCGCTGATCGCGGTGCTGGCCCAGACCGGCAGCTACGTGCCGGCGGCGAGCGCGCGGATCGGCGTGGTCGACCGGCTGTTCAGCCGGGTCGGCGCCGCCGACGACCTGGCCCGCGGTCGCTCGACCTTCATGGTCGAGATGGTCGAGACCGCGGCGATCCTGAACCAGGCCGGCCCGCGGGCCCTGGTCATCCTGGATGAGATCGGCCGCGGCACCGCCACCTTCGATGGCCTGTCGATCGCCTGGGCGACGGTCGAGAGCCTGCACGAGAGCAACCGCTGCCGGGCGCTGTTCGCCACCCACTACCACGAGCTGACGGCGCTGGCCGAGCGGCTGGCGGCGCTGAGCTGCCACACCATGGCGGTCAAGGAGTGGAAGGGCGACGTGGTGTTCCTGCACGAGGTGGTGGCGGGGGCGGCCGACCGCTCCTACGGCATCCACGTTGCCAAGCTGGCCGGGCTGCCGGCGGCCGTGGTGGCGCGCGCCGAGGAGGTGCTGCACCGCCTGGAGTCGGGCGAGCAGGGGGCGGCGCCGCGCGACCTGATGGAGGATCTGCCGCTGTTCTCGGCGGCGCGCCCGACCTCGATGACCGCGTCGGCCGCCGGGGGGCCTTCCGGACCGAGCCCGGTCGAGGAGGCGCTCTCCGGCCTCAATCCCGACGAGCTCACGCCGCGCCAGGCGCTGGAGGCGCTGTACGCGCTGAAGGCCACGCTGGCCGACGGGTGAAACCGGCCTCGGCCTTTCATAGGCGCCGGTGACCCGCACCCGTGTTAGGATCCGGCCATGGCCCGCGAGCCCGACAGCCTCGTTCTGCAGTACCTTCGCCGCCTCGACGCCGGCATGCAGTTGCTGCGCGAGGACATCGGCGACCTCAAGCGGCGGATGACCGGCGTCGAGGACGAGCTGGTCGCCGTGAATCACCGGATCAACGGCCTCGACGAGCGGCTGGTCGGCGTGAACCGGCGGCTGGACCGGCTGGACGGCCGGGTCGAGCGCATCGAGCGGCGGCTGGATCTCGCCGAGGCGTGAACCGCATGCACCCAATGGGCCGCATCCCGGCTGCCGCACGGGTCCCGGGTCGGCGTTGCGCGTCGCCCGGGATGAGGGAGAGAGGGGGTGTGGCGGGCCGTCCGGCCCGTCAGACCACGTTCTTTTCCTTCAGCGGCCGGCCCTCGATGATCCGTTCGATACCGAAACGGGTGAGGTCGATGCTCCGGTAGCCGCCATGGACGACCAGCTCCGTGACGGCGCGGCCGGCGGCCGGCGCCTGCTGCAGGCCATGGCCCGAGAACCCGGTCGCGAACAGCAGGTTGCCGATCTCCGGGTGCCGGCCGATCACCGCGTTCTGGTCGAGCGCGTTGTAGTCGTACGGCCCGGCCCAGGCGCCGGTCAGCTTGATCGCCTCGAACGCCGGCACGCGCTGCGCCAGGGCCGGCCACACCGTCTCCTCGAACCAGCGCCAGTCGACCTCGATTTCCCAGGTCTCCGGGTCGTCCTCCTCGGGCGGCGAAATGCCGCAGATGTAGCCGGCGCCCTCGGGCCGGACCCAGGATCCGGACGGGTCGATGGTCAGCGGCAGGCGCGGCAGCGGCTCGCGGCAGTCGAACTGGTAGACCGTGCGGATGCGCGGGCCGACCGGCAGCTCGACCCCGGCCAGCCTGGCCACCGCGCCGGAGTTGGCGCCGGCCGCGATCAGGACCGTTCCGCATTCGATCCGGTCGCCGGAGGCCAGCCGGACCGCCTCGACGCCGGCGGCGCCGCGCTCGATCGCCACCACCTCGTCGGTGCGGTACGCGGCGCCGAGCGACCTGGCCTTGCGCTTGAACGCCTGCAGCAGGGTGCTCGGGTCGAGCCAGCCCTCGCCGCGCTCGCCGAAGCTGCCGGCGGCCAGGCCGTCGACGTTCAGCCAGGGGAACCGCGCCGCCAGCGCGTCCGGCTCCAGCCAGGCGATGGCGGCGCCGGCACCGGTCTGCACGGCGTGGTTCTCGGCCAGGACCGCGCGGCCCTCGGCCGTCGACAGGAACAGGTAGCCGCCCTCGACGAAGCCGAGGTCGGGCGCCTCGCCGTCGACCGCCAGCAGCTCGCCGGCCCGGGCCACGAAGTCGCGGGCGAACAGGCCGATCTCGACGTTCTCGAGGATCGAGAACTGCTGGCGGATGCCGCCGGCCGACAGCGGGGTCGAGGCGCGGGCGTAGGTCGGGTCGCGCTCGACCACCGTCACGCTGCCGCCGAAACCGGCCTCGGCGGCCAGGAAATAGGCGGCGGCCGAGCCCACGGCCCCGCCGCCGATGATCACCACGTCCGCCCGCTGCGTCGCCACCCGGATGCCCTCCGATCCTCACTCGCCGGCGAGCCTCGGGGATTCTCCGGGCCGCCGCAAGCGGTTCGGCGGGGCCGGCGGCATGCGGCGGCCAAGTGACAGGGGCCGGGTGACGGCGGCGGGCGCTGGCCTTATGCTCGCGCGGATCGATTTGCCGGAGGATTCATGGTCGCCACCGAGTCGGTGTCGGAGATCGAAACTCTGAGAGATGCCGACGCCGGAGCCGCGGATGCCGGTCCTGGCGGCGAGCCGGGCGACGTCGCCGATCTGGTCGTGGTGCGCAAGCGCGTGCCGAATGCCCGGGCGATCTGCGACGCGGCGGCGCTGACCGCCGACATGGCGGCGATCGCCGCCGGCGAGGACGACGCCACGCGCCGCCGCGCCGCCGTGCTGGCCCGGCTCAAGACCGCGCTCGGCGACGGCACCGCCGAGATCCGCCGGCGGTTCGAGGCCAGCAACGACGGTGCGGCCTGCGTGCGCCAGAACGCCTGGCTGATGGACCGGCTGATCGAGGCGGCGGCCTGGCTGGCGACCGAGCGGGAGTACCCGGCGACCAACCCGACCACGGCCGAGCGCATCGCCATCGCGGCGGTCGGCGGCTACGGGCGCGGCGAGATGGCGCCGCAGTCCGACGTCGACCTACTGTTCCTGCGACCCTACAAGCAGACCCCGCGCGGCGAGCAGATCGTCGAGTACCTGCTGTACCTGCTGTGGGATCTCGGCCTGAAGGTCGGGCATTCGACCCGGTCCTGCGAGGAGTGCATCCGCCAGGCCAAGGCCGACGTGACGATCCGCACGGCGCTGCTGGAGTCGCGGTTCCTGTGGGGCGACGAGGCGCTGTACGCGGAGCTGCGCCAGGCGTTCGACAAGGAGTTCGCGGCCGGCTCGCCGCTCGATTTCGTCGAGGCCAAGCTGCAGGAGTCCGACGAGCGCCACCTGCGGCTCGGCGACTCCCGTTACGTTGTCGAACCGAACATCAAGGACGGCAAGGGCGGCCTGCGCGACCTGCACACGCTGTTCTGGATCGGCAAGTACGTCTACCGGGTCGACGACGTCACCCGGCTGGTCGACCGCGGCGTGCTGACCCTCGGCGAGGCCCGGCGGTTCGCCAAGGCCCAGAAGCTGCTGTGGACCATCCGCTGCTGGCTGCACTACCTGTCGGGCCGGGCCGAGGAGCGGCTGACCTTCGAGATGCAGCCGGTGATCGCCGAGCGGCTCGGCTACACCGACCATGCCGGCGCCGTGGCGGTCGAGCGCTTCATGAAGCACTACTACCTGACCGCCAAGGACGTCGGCGACCTGACCCGGATCTTCTGCGCCGCCATCGAGGCCCAGCACAAGCGCCGTCGTCCGTGGATCCGGCTGGCGCGGGTGCTGACCGAGGAGCGGTTCGGCGACTTCCGGATCGCCGCCGACCGCATCACGGTGCAGGACGACGAGGCGTTCGCCCGCGATCCGGTCAACATCATCCGGATGTTCCACGAGGCGCAGGCCCGCAACGCCATGGTGCATCCGCACGCGCTGCGGCTGATCACCCAGAACCTGAACCGCATCGACTCCGAGCTGCGCCGGGACCCGGAGGCCAACCGGCTGTTCCTGGAGATCCTGTGCGGGACCAAGGACCCTGCCCCGATCCTGCGGCGGATGAGCGAGGCCCGGGTGCTCGGCAAGTTCGTGCCGGATTTCGGCCGCGTGGTCGCGCAGATGCAGTTCGACATGTACCACCTGTACACGGTCGACGAGCACACCCTGCAGTGCCTGTCGGTGCTGCACGACGTCGAAGCCGGCGCGCTGAAGGAGGTGGCGCCGATCGCCACCGAGGTGGTGCACAAGGTGCTGTCGCGCCGGGCGCTGTACGTGGCGGTGTTCCTGCACGACATCGCCAAGGGCCGCGGCGGCGACCACTCGGTCCTGGGCGAGCGGGTGGCCCGTCGGCTGTGCCCGCGGTTCGGGATGAGCGAGGAGGAGACCGACACCGTCGCCTGGCTGGTGCGCTGGCACCTGCTGATGTCGAACACCGCCTTCAAGCGCGACGTCAACGACCCGAAGACCGTCGAGGACTTCGTCAAGGTCGTGCAGTCGCCGGAACGGCTGCGCCTGCTGCTGGTGCTGACGGTCGCCGACATCCGCGGGGTCGGACCGCATGTCTGGAACGGCTGGAAGGCCCAGCTGCTGCGCGACCTGTACTACCGGACCCAGGAGGCGCTGTCCGGGGATTCCGCCCGGCGCGGCACCGCCGCCCGCATCGAGGCCGCCAAGGGCCGGCTGGCCGACGCCCTGCCGGACTGGAGCGCCGAGGAGATCGAGGCGCACACCGCGCTCGGCTACCCGGCCTACTGGCTGGCGTTCGACCCGGACACCCATGCCCGCCAGGCCCGGCTGGTGCGTCAGGCGACCCTGGACGGCGCCCACCTCGCGGTCGACACCCGGGTCGACACCGACCGGGCGGTGACCGAGGTGACGGTCTACGCCACCGACCACCCGGGGCTGTTCTCGCGGATCGCCGGCGCCATGGCCGCCACCGGCGCCGACGTGGTCGACGCCCGGATCTTCACCCTGTCGAACGGCATGGCGCTCGACACCTTCATGATCCAGGACGAGAACGGCAAGGCGTTCGACCGGCCGGACCGGATCGCCAAGCTGGCCTCGGCGATCGAGCGGGCGCTCGGCGGCACCCTGCGGGTCGACCGGGCCCTGGCCGCCCGCAAGCCGACCCTGGGGCGCCGCACCCGGGCGCTGCGGGTGCCGCCGCGGGTGCTGATCGACAACAAGGCCAGCGTGACCCACACGGTGGTCGAGGTGAACGGCCGCGACGAGCCCGGGGTGCTGTGGCGGATGACCCGGGCGCTCGCCGGGGTCGGCGTGCAGATCCACTCGGCCTCGATCTCGACCTACGGCGAGCGGTTCGTCGACGTGTTCTATCTGAAGGACGTGTTCGGCCTGAAGATCGACAGCAAGAGCAAGCTCGAGGACGTCCGCAAGGCGCTGATGAAGGCGCTCGGGGTCGAGGAGGAGCGCAAGGCGGCGTGAGCCTGCCGCGGTTCCGCCGCGATCATGCGCTATCCGTGGACCCCCGAATCGCGTAGATCCTCCAGCCCATGTCCCTGACCCGCGCCATCGCCACCGTCGGCGGCTTCACCCTTGTCAGCCGGGTCACCGGCTTCGTGCGCGACATCCTGATCGCCGCCCTGCTCGGCGCCGGGCCGGTGGCCGACGCGTTCTTCGTGGCGTTCCAGCTGCCGAACTTCTTCCGTCGGCTGACCGGCGAGGGGGCGCTGACCGTGGCCTTCGTGCCGCTGTTCGCCGGCCGGCTGGAGACCGACGGCAAGGAGCGGGCGGTGGCGTTCGCGGCCGAGGTGCAGGCGGTGCTGGTCGCGGTGCTGGTCGCCTTCCTGCTGGCGGTCGAGGTCCTGATGCCGTGGGTCATCCTGGTGCTGGCCCCCGGCTTCGCCGACGAGCCGGAGCGCTACGGCCTGGCGGTCGACCTGACCCGCATCACCTTCCCCTACCTGCCGCTGATCTCGCTGGTGGCGCTGTGGGGCGGCGTGCTGAACAGTCTGGACCGGTTCTGGGCGATGGCGGCGGCGCCGATCCTGCTGAACCTGGTCCTGATCGCGGCGCTGGCCACCATGGCCAACGTCCTGGAGACGCCCGGCCACGCGCTGGCCTGGGGCGTGGCGGCGGCCGGCGTGGCGCAGGCGCTGTTCCTGGCCGAGGCCTGCCGGCGCGAGGGCGCCCTGCCGAAGTTCCGGCTGCCGCGGCTGACCCCGGAGGTCCGCCAGCTGCTGGTGCTGATGCTGCCGGCGGCGCTCGGTGCCGGGGTCGTGCAGGTCAACGCCTTCATCGGCGTACTGCTGGCCTCGCTGCTGCCGGCCGGCTCGGTGTCGTTCCTGTACTACGCCGACCGGGTCGTGCAGCTGCCGCTCGGCGTGGTCGGGGTGGCGATCGGCACCGCGCTGCTGCCGATGCTGTCGCGCCAGGTGCGCGGCGGTCACGACGCGGACGCCCGGGACACCCAGAACCGGGCTCTCGAGATGGCGCTGCTGCTGACCCTGCCGGCGGCGGCGGCGCTGGCGGTGATCGCGCTGCCGGTGACCTCGGTGCTGTTCGAGCGCGGCAGGTTCGGGGCCGCGGACAGCCTGGCGACCGCCGCGGCGATGGCGGCCTATGCCGGCGGGCTGCCGGCCTTCGTGCTGATCAAGGTGTTCCAGCCCGGGTTCTTCGCGCGCCGCGACACCGCCACCCCGGTCAAGGTGGCGGCCTGCGCGGTGGCCGCCAACCTGGCGTTCAACGCCCTGCTGATGCCGACCCTGCAGCATGTCGGGATCGCGCTGTCGACGACGCTGTCGGCCTGGCTGAACGCCGGCCTGCTGGCCTGGCTGCTGATGCGCCGCGGGCATTTCCGGCCCGACGCCCGGTTGCGCCGGCGGGCGCTCCGGATCGCCGGTGCGGTGGCGGCGATGGCGGCGGCGGTGTGGGCGGCGGCCGCCGGCCTCGACCCCTGGTTGACCGCGCGCAGCGTCCAGGGCGCCGCGGCGCTGGCGGCGGTGATCGTCGTCGGCCTGGTGGTCTATGGCGCCGTGGCGACGCTGCTCGGCGCCGCCCGCCCGGCCGAGCTGAAATCGGCGCTGCGGCGGCGGGGCTAGGGCCTGATCCGATCGCATCGCCCGATGCGAACGGTGAATCAGTCCCTCACCGCATAGGCTTACAGCACTTCCAGCAGCAACGCGGCCGCGTCGTCGGAGGTCTTGAAGCGGCCGAACCGGGCGTTCTCGGCGGCGTCGGCCTCGAACCCGCGCAGCCGGCCGACCAGGCCCGCCAGCCCGCCGTCCAGCGCGGCGCGGATCAGCCCGTCGTCGTCGAACAGACCGTACATGTCGACCAGCCGGTAGAAGCCGTCGGTGCACAGCAGCACCCGGGTGCCGGCGGCAGCGGGTTCGGAGCGCATGTCGAGCCGCGCCGCGGCCTCCGGGTGCACGCTCAGCACCGGATAGCCGTCCGGCCGGTTCATCATGGCGCGCTGGGCCCGCAGCACCGACGGGATGTCGGCACCGGCGGCGATCAGGGCGCGGGCCTGGGCCTGCTCGTCGAGCCGCGGCGGCGCCTTCTCGACCGGCCGGGCCGGGCCGGCGGCCGGCAGCACGATCGCGGTGCAGTCAGGGAACGACGCGAAGATCATCCGTTTCGAGGCCGGATCGACGTGGAGGCGGGTGAGCGCGGCGCTCGGCATGTCGCCCGGCGGGATGCGGTCGACCGGCCGTCCGGTGTGCGCCTCGACCCGGTCGCGCAGGCCGTCGATCAGGGCCGCGACCACCGCCTCGGGCGCTCCCGTCGGCAGCGCCTCCAGCAGGTCGTGCGCGGCGTCGGCGAACCAGAACGCGTCGCTCGGGGCCTCCGGGAACAGCCGCTCGGCGCACATGTCGGTGGCGCCGTCGACGATCCAGGCGACGCCCTCGCCGGCGCGGTGGCCGACCCGGTCCTCGGAGTCGCGGCCCTTGCCGGGGTCGTTGGCCTGGTCGAGGACGCGCAGCATGATTCCGGTCTCCCTTGATTCCGGCGGCCCGGCCGGGGATAAACCCGAGCCCGCCCCGGCGATTCGGTCCCGGTGGGATACCATGGCAACCACGCGCATCGCGAGCAAACGACGATGAGACGCATCTTCTCCGGCATCCAGCCCTCCGGAAACCTGACCCTCGGCAACTACCTGGGCGCGATCCGGAACTGGGCGCTCCTGCAGCGCGAGAAGAGCTACGAGTGCATCTTCTGCGTGGTCGACCAGCACGCCATCACGGTGCCGCAGGACCCGGCGGAGCTGCGCCAGGCGACCCGCGAGGTGGCGGCCGGCATGATCGCCGGCGGGGTCGACCCGGACGACTGCATCCTGTTCAACCAGTCCTACGTGCCCGAGCACGCGATGCTGGCGTGGGTGTTCAACTGCGTGGCCCGGGTCGGCTGGCTCGGCCGCATGACCCAGTTCAAGGAGAAGGCCGGCAAGGACCGCGACAACGCCACGGTCGGGCTGTTCGTGTACCCGAACCTGATGGCGGCCGACATCCTGGCCTACAAGGGCACCCACGTGCCGGTCGGCGACGACCAGAAGCAGCACCTGGAGCTGACCCGCGACATCGCCCAGGCCTTCAACTCGATGTTCGGCGTCGACTTCTTCCCGCTGCCGGAGCCGCAGATCTTCGGCACCGCGACCCGGGTGATGAGCCTGCGCGACGGCACCAAGAAGATGAGCAAGTCGGACCCGTCCGACATGTCGCGCATCAACATGACCGACGACGCCGACGCGATCGCCCAGAAGATCCGCAAGGCCAAGACCGACCCCGAGCCGCTGCCGAGCGAGCTCGCCGGGCTGGAGGAGCGGCCGGAGGCCCGCAACCTGGTCGGCATCTACGCGGCGCTGGCCGACCAGACGCCGGAGCAGGTGCTGGCCGAGTTCGGCGGCCGCGGCTTCGGCGACTTCAAGAAAGCGATGGCCGAGGTCTCGGTCTCGGTGCTGGCCCCGATCGGCGAGGAGATGCGGCGGCTGTCGAACGACCCGGCGACCATCGACGCGATCCTGCACAAGGGCGGCGAGCGGGCCCGCGAGCTGGCCAGCCCGATCGTGAAGGAAGTCTACGACATCGTCGGCTTCCTGCGGCCGTAAGGCAGCCGGGTCCGGGGGGGCGGATGCTGACCGGCCCATGTTGACGGGAAGGCGCGTTCTCTGGATCGTCGCCGAGGACTGGTTCTTCCGGCTGCACTACCTGGCGCTGGCCTCGGCCCTGGTCGAGGCCGGGGCCGAGGTGCACCTGGCGGCCCGCTGTGGCCGGCGCGGGCCGGAGGCCGAGGCTGCGGTGACGGCCGCCGGGATCACCGTCCATCGGCTGCAGCGACTCGACCGCACCGGGCTGAACCCGCTCGCCGACCTGGCCGCGGTCGGCGAGCTGACGGCGTTGTGCCGCGCGCTGCGGCCCGACATCGTGCAGAGCGTGGCGATGAAGCCGGTGCTGTACGGCACCCTGGCGGCCGAGCGTGCCGGCGTGCCGGCGCGGTTCGCCTGGCTGCCCGGGCTCGGCCACGTGTTCACCGGCCACAGCCTGAAGGCCCGGCTGCTGCGGCCGGCGGTCTCGCTGCTGCTGCGCCGGGTGCTGGGGCGTTCCGCAGTGACGCCGATGGTGCTGAACGCCGACGACCGGGCGGCGGTGGCCCGGCTGGCCGACCGGCCGCTCGACTCGGTGGCGGTGCTGCCCGGCACCGGCGTCGACCTGGATCGTTTCGCTCTCGAACCGGAGCCCGAGGGGCCGCCGGTCGCCGCCTTCGTCGGCCGCATGCTCGGCGAGAAGGGGCTGGACGAGCTGGCCGCCGCGGCCCGGCTGCTGCGCCAGCGCGGGGCTGCCCTGCCGATCCGGCTGGTCGGGGCGCCCGACCGCGAGAGCCCGACCGCGATCCCCGAGGAGCGGCTGCGCGCCTGGAGCGCCGAGGGCGTGCTGGAATGGACCGGCCCGACCGCCGACGTGCCCGGCGTGTGGCGGGCCGCGCACATCGCGGTGCTGCCGTCGCACCGCGAGGGCCTGGGCATGAGCGTGCTGGAGGCCGCGGCCTGCGGCCGGCCGGCGGTCGCGACCGACGTCCCCGGCTGTCGCGAGGCGGTCGAGCACGGCGTCACCGGGCTGCTGGTGCCGGCCCATGACCCGGTGGCGCTGGCCGACGCGCTGGCGGACCTGGCGGCCGACCCGGCGCGGCGGCGGGCGATGGGGGCGGCGGCCCGGGCGCGGGTCGAGGAGCGGTTCGGGCTGCCGGCGGTGCGGGCGGCACTCGCCGGGCTGTACGCCGAGCGGCTGCGGGAACCCGGGCGGTAGGCTAGCCGGCCGGCCGGCCGGTCGGTGCGCGCATCACCGCGACGTACAGGATCAGCGCGGTCGCCAGGAACGCCGGGGCGGTCGCCAGGGCGATCCCGACGACCCCCCAGATCGCCATGAAGCCGGCGTTGAGCGCCACGGTCAGCACCAGGTTGGCGGCCGCCGCCCCGGCCAGCGCCCGGCCGAGCCCGAGCACCGCGGCGGCGCGCACCAGCACCACCGCGGCGGCGTACGGCGGCAGTTGCGTCGCGTAGGCCACCAGCACGTCGGACACCAGGGCGGTGTCGTCGGCCCCGAACGCGCCGCGCTGGTACAGCAGCCGCACCACCGGCTCGGCCAGGACCGCGGCGGCCGCGACCGCCGGCACCGACAGCGCGGCGACCGCGGCGACGTGCCGGCGCAGCCGGCGGCGCAGGGCGGCGAGGTCGCCGGCCGCCGCCTGGTCGGAATACGCCGGCAGGATCGCCACGCCGATCGCCAGGGTGGCGACGTGCAGGCCGGCCAGCACCAGCTTGGCGCCGTAGCCGATCGCCGAGGCCGAGCCGGGACCGAGCATGGCGGCCATCATCTGGTCGAGCACGCCGGCCCCGTACAGCAGCAGGTTGGCGAGCAGGATCGGCCCCCAGCGCCGCAGCAGCGGGGCCAGGTCGGGGGCGCCGGCGGCCGGCGCCAGGCGCCCGCCCAGCCGCCGCAGCGCGCCGCCGACCAGGGCCGCCTCGATCGCGGTGCCGAGCACGGCACCCCAGGCCAGCGAGGCGACGCCGAGCCGGTCGCGCGCCAGCACCAGCAGCACCGCCATCACCAGCGGCGTGAAGGCCGGGGCGATCGCCGGCAGTGCGAACCGGCGCCGCGCGTTCAGCACGCCGCCCCAGGCGACCGCGGCGCCGCCGACCACCACGAACAGGGTCATGATCCACAGCAGGTCGGCGGTCAGCGCCAGGGTGTCCGGCGCCAGGGCCGGGGCCAGCCACGGCAGGTAGGCCGGCGCGGCGGCGGCCATGACCAGCGCGCCGGCAGCGACCACCAGCAGCATGCGCCCGAAGGCGGCGGCGAACAGCGAGTCGGCGGCGGCATCGCCGGCGGCGCGGCGGCGCGCCAGGTAGGCAGGCACCAGGGCGATCTGGAACGAGCCCGCGATCAGCGCCAGCAGGAACACCGGCACCGCCAGGGCCAGGAAGAAGGCGTCGACCTCGGGGCCGCGGCCGTACACCGCGGCGATCGCCGCCTCGCGTACGAACGCGGTCAGCTTGGCGACCACCGACAGCACGCCGATGGTCATGCCGGCTCGCGCCACCGCCCGGTCGCCGTTGTGGCCGGCGTCGCCGGGCCGGTCGTCGTGGGATCGGTCGTTCCGGGACTGGTCCCCGGCCGGGGTCTCGGCGCTCACGCCCGGCTCACAGCAGGTCGGACGGGGCGAACACCTCGACCGGGTGCGACAGGCCCTTGACCGGGTGCCGGCCCATCGGCGTCAGGGTCTCGCCCGAGGCGGCGGCGAAGTCGGCCGACGCCAGCACCCGGACGCCGAGGCTGCGGGTCAGCCCCTCGATCCGGTTGGCCAGGTTCACGGTCGGGCCGATGACCGTGAAATCCAGGCGCTCGAGCCCGCCGATGTTGCCGTAGCCGACCTCGCCGAGGTGCAGGGCGATGCCGAAATCGACCGTCGGCTTGTCCTGGCGCAGCCGGCGCCGGTTGAGCGCGCGCACCAGCTTGACGGTGTCGCGGGCCGCCGCCATGGCGGCATGGCAGGCCTCGCGGTCGGCGCTGGCCTGGTCCTGGATGTCGTCGGCCTCGGCCGGGAAGATCGCCAGCATGCCGTCGCCGAGGAACTTCAGGATCTCGCCGCCGCGCTCCTCGACCGCCTCGACCGAGGCCTCGAAATAGTCGTTCAGCAGCTCGATCAGGTCCTCGCGCGGCAGCCGGTCGGACAGCACCGTGAAGTCCTTGATGTCGGAGTACCAGACGGCGGCGCGGATCGACGCGGTCTCGCCGCGGGCGATCGCCCCGGCCAGCACCCGGCGCCCGGTCTGGCGGCCGAGATACACCTCCAGAAGCTGTGAGGTGAGCTCGCGCCGCTCGATCACCTCGATGCGCAGCGCCAGCGCCGGCAGCAGCTCCCACAGCACCGTCAGTTCCTCGGTGCTGAAGCCGCCCGGCCGGTCGGTCGCCCAGGTGATGAAGTTGATCATCCCGTCGGAGAACGCCAGCGGCATGGCGACGTAGTCGGTGGCCCCGAGCTCGCGCAGGTCGGCCAGCACCGGGAAGTCCAGGGTCTGCTCCGGCACGTCGAGCCGGCGGCGGATGGCGGCGGCACCCTGGAAGATCAGCGGCAGCGGGCTGGCCTGGAACGCGGGGGTGTCCTCCATGCCGCGCAGCACCCGCACCGCCCGCGGGTCCGGCCGCTCGCGCATCCACACCACCGAGGTGCCGCTGGCCTGCGGGTGCAGGGTGCGTACGAAGCAGGTGATGCGCAGCAGCGGCATGCCGCGATCGCATAGCAGTGCTGCCAGATCGCGGATCAATGTGCGGGTCGAGGTGTGCTTGCTGGCCCCGGTCAGCAGCCAGCTGATCGGCGGGATCGAGGGATCCGGCCGCTCGCCGTCGTCGGCGCCGCCGTCGTGCATGATCCGCAGGTGGCTGGCGATGCTCGGATCGGTGCGCGGCAGCAGCAGCGCGGCGGTCCGGTCGGCGCGGGGATCGCTTGACGTCACGGCCGGCGCTCCCAAGTATGCGGACGAGTCCGGTGGGCGGCGTTGATGGGAGTGCGCCGCGATGCCGGAACCGCGTGGAGGACGAGCATGTTCATTCAGACCGAAGAGACGCCGAACCCGGCGACGCTCAAGTTCCTGCCGGGCCGGCAGGTTATGGCGACGGGCACGGCCGAGTTCAAGACGGACGAGGAGACCGCACGGTCGCCTCTGGCCCAGGCGCTCTTCCAGGTCGACGGGGTCACGGGCGTCTTCCTCGGCTACGATTTCATCAGCGTCAGCAAGCGCGACGACAAGGAATGGTACCTGATGAAGCCGGGCGTGCTCGGCGTCATCATGGAGCATTTCGTGGCCGGGCGCCCGACCATCGTAGACGACGCGGCCGCCGCCGACGAGGTCGAGGTGTCCGGCGAGGACGCCGAGATCGTCGCGCAGATCCGCGAGCTGCTCGACACCCGGGTCCGCCCGGCGGTCGCCATGGACGGCGGCGACATCGTCTTCCAGGGCTACGAGGATGGGATCGTGACCCTGCACATGCAGGGTGCCTGCGCCGGCTGCCCGAGCTCGACGGCGACCCTGAAGATGGGCATCGAGAACATGCTGCGGCACTACATCCCGGAAGTCCGGGAAGTGCGCGCCGCCGGCATGTACTGATCGCCCCGGTAACGAGCGTCCCCGAGAAACCGGCCGGCGGCGCGGCCGACTGAGGCAATTCGAAGGCGAGAGGAACCACCGTGTCACCACGGTGGTTGCCTACCGTTATGCCGATGAGCCGCTCAGATCCGAACCTCCTTCCCGACCCGATCGAGGCATCTCCGCGCGCCCCGGCGCGGCGGCGCCATGCCGTCGTGATGGCGGCCGGGCTCCTGTTCCTCCCGCTGCTCGGCATGGCGATGCTGCCGCCGGGGTCGGACTTCGGCGGCATCGTCGAGGCCGGCCGGGCGGACCGCGCGCGCTCCGCCGTGCCGCACCACCCGGTGCACGTCGAGTCGGCGGACCGGCTCGACGCCCTGTTCGAGCGGCTCGACTACGACCTGGATTCGGTCGCCGAGGGCGCCGCGCCGGTGCCGCCGGTCGTGCTGGCCTCGCTGCCGCCCGACCTCGCCGGCACGGCGCCGGTCGATCGCCGCAAGGCGCTGTTCATCCGGGCGGCGCTGCCGATCGTGATGGCGGCCAACGCGGCGGTGATGGACGAGCGGGCGGACCTCGAGGCGCTGCTGTCCCGGGTCGAGGCCCGCCGGCGGGTGCCGCGCGAGCTGCGCTACCGGTTCCGGCGCACCGCCGAACGCTACGGCCTGCCCGAGATCGCCCTGGATCCGGCCGGCATCCGCCGGCTGCTTCGCCGGGTCGACGGCGTGCCGGTGTCGCTGGCCCTGGCGCAGGCGATCAGCGAGAGCGGCTGGGGCACCTCGCGGTTCGCGCTGTCCGGAAACGCGCTGTTCGGCCAGTGGACCTGGGACCAGGCCGCCGGGATCGTCCCGGCCGGGCGCGAGTCGGGGGAGACCCACCGGGTCCGCGCCTTCCCGACGCTCGCCGATTCCGCCCGGGCGTACCTGTACAACCTGAACACCCACCCGGCCTACGCCGCGTTCCGCAAGGCCCGGGCAACCGCCCGCGCCGAGGACGGCGACCTGCCGGCCGGCCAGGACCTGGCCCGTTATCTGACCCGCTACAGCGAACGCGGCGACGCCTATGTCGACGATATCGTCGCGCTGATCCGCCAGAACCGGCTGGCGCGGCTCGACGGCGCCACCATGGGGCGCACGCCGCGCTTCGCCGACGCCTCGGCCGGCTCGACGATCGAGGGCTGAATCGGCGGATCTAGCGCGGGATGTAGAACTGTACGCCGTACCAGCGCCAGCGGCCGTCCGGCCCCGGCATGGTGCAGTTGATGCGGGCGCGGCCGGCCGGGAACGGTTCGGCGAGCCGGACCTCGACGCGGGTGCCCAAGGCCTCGACCTTGGTGCGGCCCTGGCCGGAGGCGTAGCAGTCGATACGGTCGACGTCGGGGATCGTGGGATCCACCGTGAAGCCGAAGGCCGGCGGGTTCTGCTGCAGGATCAGGTCGGCCGGCACCCGGTCCTGGACCGGCAGCGGCAGGGCATTGGCGGTCAGGCGGAAGCGGTCGACGCCGCCATAGGTCTCGTTGAGCGCGAAGCGCGGCAGGCCGTAGCGGTCGCTGCCGGCATGGGCGACTCCGGACTGCTGCCCGAACGCCGCAACGTAGCCGCGCCCGGCGACGATCCGCTGGATCGCCGAGCCGTACTCGCCGTACGGGTAGGCGAACAGGGTCGGACGCTCGCCGGTCTCGTCGGCGATCCGCTGGGCGGCCCGGTCGAGCTCGATCTTCACCTGCTCGAGCTCGATGTCGGGCAGGTGCGGGTGCGACGCGGTCTGGCTGCCGATGGTGACGCCGCCCTCCTTGAGCTCGCGGACCTGGTCCCAGGTCATGTAGCCGGGGACGCCCCGGTCGACCGCGTCGGTCGACACGAACAGGGTGAACGGCAGGCCGGCCTTCTTCAGGCGCGGCCAGGCCTCGGCGTAGACCGAGGCGTACGCGTCGTCGACGGTGATGGCGACCGTGCGGTCGGGCAGCTCGGTGCCGCCGCGCATCCGTTCCAGCACCTCCGGCAGCGGCAGGACGGTGAAGCCGCCGGCCCGGATCTCCTCGAGATGGGCCTCGAACTGGTCGACCCGGATGTTCGTCGAGGGCCACTCCGATTCGCCGAATCGGTGGTACATGAACACCACCGCCCAGTCGGCCGCGTCGGCCGCCGGGGCGGCGAGGACGCTGGCGCCCAGCATGGTTGCGGCGGCGGCGAGGCGCAGGCGGAAGGACGAGCGGTTCATGGCTGTGGAGAGTACCCGATGGCCGGAGTGAAGCGAAGGCGCCGCGGTATCCGGAGACCCGGCCGGTGACCCGTCTGCTGGCCCTCGACTGCAGCGCCGGCGCCTGCTCGGTCGCGGTCCGCGACGACGCCGGCGTGCTGGCATCGGCCGGATCCGCCATGAACCGCGGCCACGCCGAGGCCCTGATGCCGATGGTGCAGCAGGTCATGAGCGAGGCCGGACTCGGCTGGGACCGGCTCGACGCGGTGGCGGCGACCGTCGGCCCCGGCAGCTTCACCGGCGTGCGAATCGGGCTGGCTGCGGCCCGCGGCATCGCCCTGGCGGCGTCCCTGCCGACGGTCCCGGTGACCACGCTCGAGGCGGTCGCCGAGGCGGCCGGAACCGGTCCGGGACCCCTGCTGGTGGTGCTCGACAGCAAGCGCAGCGACTTCTACGGCCAGTGGTTCGGACCCGGCGGCGACGCGCTCGACGCGCCGCGGGCGGCGACGCTCGAGGCGCTGCTGGCGGCCGGCCCGGCGGACTCCGGCGGCTGGCGGGTCGCCGGCGACGCCGCGCCGGGCTTCCTGGAGGCTGCCGGCGCCGCCGATCCCGACCTGCGGGTGGTGGCCGATTCCGGCCCCGACGCGGTCGCGGTCGCCGCCGTGGCGCTGCGGCGGCTGGCGTCGGGTGGAGCGGCGGCGCTGACCCCGCTGTACCTGCGGGCGCCGGACGTCACGCCGCCGTCGGCCGCGCGATGACCGGGTCTCCCGCACCGGGCGGCGTCGGTATCCGGACCGCCACCGCGGACGACTATCCGGCGATCGCCGAGCTGCAGGCGGCCGCGTTCGCCGACCGCTGGTCGGTCGACGCGGTCCGGCGCATCGCCACCCTGCATGGCGCGATCGCGCTACTGGCCGAGCGCGAGGCCGACGGCACGCCGCTCGGCTATCTGCTCGGACAGGTCGTGACCGACGAGGCCGAGGTGCATTCGCTGGCGGTCGCCGCGGCGGCACGCCGGCAGGGCATCGGACGCCGGCTGCTCGCAGGCTTCGAGACCATGGCCGCCGCACTCGGGGCGGTCTCGGTGGTGCTGGAGGTGGCGGCCGACGACCCGGTCGCGACCGGGCTGTACGAATCCGCCGGCTATGCGGTGATCGCCCGCCGCCCGGGATACTACCGGATCGGTCGCGCCGAGCCGGTCGACGCCGAGGTCCGGCGGCGGTCGCTTCGATGACCGTCGATATGGCGGCGGAGGCCCGCTTGCGGGTTGTCCGGGGCGGCTCCCGGTTGTAGGGTCCGGGCTCCGTCGGGGCGAGAGTCCGGCCGGCCCCGATAGCGTCGACTTACCGCGACCGATGAGCGACGAGAGCGCCAGGATCCTGACCCGAGAGATCGGCTCCCCTTCCGACGGCGATCTGGGACTCGCCGTATCCGGTTCCATGGAGGTTCGGCTGGCGGCCAGCGAGGCCGAGGTCGATGCCGCCCAGGCGTTGCGCTATCGCGTGTTCTACGAGGAGCGTGCGGCCAAGCCGATCGGCGACATGGCCCTGCGGCGCCGCGACTTCGACGAGTACGACGCGATCGCCGATCACCTGCTGGTGCTCGACCACAACCTGGGCGAGGGCCCGCAGGCGGTGGTCGGCACCTACCGGCTGATCCGGCGCAGCCGGGCCGACGCCCATGGCGGCTTCTACACCGCCGGCGAGTACGACATCTCCAAGCTGGTCGCGTTCCCGGGCGAGATCCTGGAGCTCGGGCGGTCGTGCGTCGACCTGCGCTACCGCAACCGCCCGACCATGCAGCTGCTGTGGAAGGGCATCGCGGCGTTCGTGTTCCACTACGACATCACCCTGATGTTCGGTTGCGCCTCGCTGCCGGGTAACGACGTCGACGCGCTCGCCGACCAGCTGTCCTACCTCTACCACCATCATCTGGCGCCGGAGCGGCTGCGGGTGCGGGCGCTGCCGCACCTGCATGTCGAGATGAACCGCAAGCCGGCCGACCAGGTCGACGCCAAGGCCGCGCTCGCCGCGCTGCCGCCGTTGGTCAAGGGCTATCTCCGGCTCGGCGGCTTCGTCGGCGACGGCGCGGTGATCGATCCGCAGTTCAATACCACCGACGTCTGCGTGATCGTCCAGACCGATGCGGTGACCGACAAGTACTACCGCCACTACGAGCGCGAGGCCCGCGACGGCCGCGGGCGGAGCGCCGAGGCGGGGGAATCGTGAGTGTCCGGGCGGTGGCGGGCCGGCTCGGCGCGCGCGACGGGATCCGCCGGCCGCCCAAGCCGGTGATGGTCGACGAGGCCGAGGAGCGCGGCCTGCTCGATATGGACGACGGGCTGATCCGCTCGCGGCCGCGCGGGGTGCTGCGACTGGCTGCCTACCTGCTGCTGACCCTGACGCTGCTGCCGGTGCAGATGGTGGCGGTCGCGCTCGGGCTGCGGCTGCGCGAGCGGCTGCCGCTGTTCTATCACCGCCTGTGCACCCGCCTGCTCGGGTTCCGCGTCGTCGTGCGCGGCCGCCGGCTCGAGGAGCGGCCGGTGCTGTACGTGTGCAACCACGTCTCCTACCTCGACATCATGGTGCTCGGCTCGATCGTGCCCGGGTGCTTCGTCGCCAAGTCCGAGGTCGCCGGCTGGCCGGGCTTCGGGCTCCTGGCGAAGCTGCAGCGCACGGTGTTCGTGGCGCGCCGCCGCACCGCGGTGCGGGCGCATGGCGACGAGATCGCCGAGCGGCTGAGGAGCGGCGACAACCTGATCCTGTTCGCCGAGGGCACCAGCAGCGACGGTACCCGGGTGCTGCCGTTCAAGAGCGGCCTGCTGGCGGCGGCCGACCACGAGGTCGACGGCCGGCCGCTGAAGGTCCAGCCGGTGTCGATCGCCTACACCCGGCTGAACGGCATGCCGCTCGGGCGCGGCCTGCGGCCGTTCCTGGCGTGGTACGGCGACATGGAGCTGGCGCCGCACCTGTGGGAGGTGGTGGCGCTCGGCCGGGTGACCGTCGTCGTCGAGTTCCACGGCGCGACCTCGCTGGCGGAGGCCGGCTCGCGCAAGGACCTGGCGCGGACCTGTCGCGACGAGGTCGCCGACGGCGTCGCGCGGGCCAATGCCGGCCGCTGATTGCCGCCGTAACGCGAGTGTCGCTTGACAGCGGGCGTCCGACACGTAGGTTCGACCCTACGGACAGGTGCGTGTTGTGCACCGCAATGGATCGACGGCGATCGTGCCACGAGGGATCGAGACCGACTTGAAGTCGCTCGCATACGGTAGATCGGCCGCCGTAACTGCTGAAGGGCGTTAGGCGGCGACCTTGGCCAAGAAGCTCTTCGTCAAGACCTACGGCTGCCAGATGAACGTCTACGACTCCGCGCGCATGGCGGACGTCCTGGCGCCGCACGGTTATGAGCCGGGCGAGACCCCCGACGGGGCCGACCTGATCATTCTCAACACCTGCCACATCCGCGAGAAGGCGACCGAGAAGGTGTATTCCGAGCTCGGCCGGCTGCGCGCCCTGAAGGACGAAGCGGCCCGCCAGGGCCGGCGCGTGCTGATCGGGGTGGCCGGTTGCGTCGCCCAGGCCGAGGGCGAGGAGATCGCGCGGCGCGCGCCGGTCGTCGACCTGGTGTTCGGGCCGCAGACCTATCACCGGCTGCCGGAGCTGCTGGTGCGTGCCCTGGACCGGGACGCGCCGGGCGGGGCGCGGGTGGTCGACACCGACTTCCCGGCCGAGGCCAAGTTCGACCACCTGCCGGAGGAGAGCCGCGGCCAGGGTGCCGCCGCCTTCCTGTCGGTGCAGGAGGGCTGCGACAAGTTCTGCACGTTCTGCGTGGTGCCCTACACCCGCGGCGCCGAGTTCTCGCGGCCGGCCGCCGACGTGCTGGCCGAGGCGCGCCGGCTGGTGGCGGCGGGCGCCGTCGAGATCACCCTGCTCGGCCAGAACGTCAACGCCTACCACGGCGATTCTCCGGAAGGCGGTACCTGGGGGCTCGGCCGGCTGATCCGGGGACTGGCGGAGATCGAGGGGCTGGAGCGGCTGCGCTACACCACGTCGCACCCGCGCGACGTCGACGACGAGCTGATCGCGGCCCACCGCGACGTGCCGGCGCTGATGCCGTATCTGCACCTGCCGGTGCAGTCGGGCTCCGACCGGGTGCTGGCTGCGATGAACCGCAAGCACACGGCTGAGACCTATCGTCGCATCGTCGATCGGCTGCGCGAGGCCCGTCCCGACTTGGCGCTGAGCTCCGACTTCATCGTCGGGTTCCCGGGCGAGACCGACCTGGAGTTCGCCGACACCCTGCGCCTGGTCCGGGAGGTCGGCTACGCCCAGGCCTATACGTTCAAATACAGCGCCCGGCCCGGCACACCCGCCGCCGACATGGAGGATGCCGTGCCGGAGGCGGTCAAGGCCGAGCGGCTGGCCGCCCTGCAGCAGCTCATCGGCGCCCAGCAGACGGCGTTCAACCGCAGTGCGGTCGGCAGCGTCCAGCCGGTGCTGTTCGAGCGCCGCGGCGCGCATCCCGGCCAGCTGGTCGGCCGCGGCCCGTGGATGCAGTCGGTGCATGCCGAGGCGCCGGACCGTCTGCTCGGCCGGATCGTCCCGGTCCGGATCCTGGACGGCCATGCCAACAGCCTGTCCGGTGCCGTGGTGACCACGGACGAGCCGGAAGACCACGCGGACCGCGCGATCCCGCCGGCCGCAACGGAAAGGGCCATCGCTTGAGCGCGGAACCCGCCTCGATCCAGCTCGAATTCCACGACCATTCCCTGCTGCCGCTGCTGTTCGGCGAGCACGACCGCAACCTGGCGCGGATCGAGCAGAAGCTGAACGTCTCGCTGGCCCCGTTCGGCAACACGCTCAGGATCTCCGGCGACGAGGCCACGGCGCCGGTCGCCCAGAAGACCCTGGAGGCGCTTTACCGCCGGCTCGAGAAGACCCGCAACAAGGGCAAGGAGCCGTGGGCGCTGGAGCTCGGCGACATCGACGCCGCGATGGCGTGGGTGGCGGCCGGCGACGGCGGCGGCGACGTCGGGGGCTTCGCCGCCGGCGAGGCGGTTCTGGAGACCTGGAAGCGGCCGATCAACCCGCGCTCGCAGAACCAGCAGCTCTACGTGAAGGCGCTGCTCGACCACGAGCTGGTGTTCGGGCTCGGCCCGGCCGGCACCGGCAAGACCTATCTGGCGGTGGCGGTCGCGGCCGCCATGCTGAAGGCCAAGCGGGTCGATCGCATCATCCTGTCGCGGCCGGCGGTCGAGGCCGGCGAGCGCCTCGGCTTCCTGCCGGGCGACATGAAGGAGAAGGTCGACCCGTATCTCCGGCCGCTGTACGACGCGCTGTACGACATGATGCCGGGCGAGCAGGTCGAGCGCCGGCTGGCCGCCGGCGAGATCGAGGTGGCGCCACTCGCCTTCATGCGCGGCCGGACCCTGGCGAACGCGTTCGTGATCCTGGACGAGGCGCAGAACACCACCCCGACCCAGATGAAGATGTTCCTGACCCGCCTCGGCGAGAACTCGCGGATGGCGGTGACCGGCGACCTGTCCCAGGTCGACCTGCCGCTCGGCAACAAGTCCGGGCTGCGCGATGCAGTCGAGGCCCTTGATTCCGTCGAGGGCGTTGCCTTTATCGAGTTCACTGCGGCGGACGTCGTGCGGCACCCGTTGGTGACGCGCATCGTGCACGCCTACAACCGGCGGGAGGGGACTCTCCTGCCCACCAAAGAACCCCGATGAACGACGACGATTCGAACGACGACGACCGACCTCGATCTAGCCCCTCGGCCACGGCGGTCGATCTGACGGTTCGGGTGGACGACCCGGGCTGGCTGGCCGTGGCGAACGGTTCAGACGGGGCGGACGATCCCGAGGCGGCGGTCGAAGCCGCGGTGGCGGCGACGCTGGCGGCCTTCGAGCCGGAGGCCGTGGAGCTCTCGGTGGTGCTGTCCGACGACGCCACCGTGCGCGACCTGAACCGCGACCACCGCGGCAAGGACTACGCGACCAACGTGCTGTCGTTCCCGCCGGCCTTCGTGCCGCCGGAGCTCGTCGAGCAGGGCGGGGCGCGGCCGCTCGGCGACATCATCCTGGCGCTCGGCACCGTTCTGCGCGAGGCCGAGGAGCAGGACAAGCCGGCGATCGACCATCTCCGGCACCTGGTGGTGCACGGCGTGCTGCACCTGTCCGGCTACGACCACGAGACCGAGGCCGAGGCCGAGGAGATGGAGGATCTCGAGCGCGCGGTGCTGGCCCGCCTCGGGGTTCCGGATCCGTATGCCGACCCCGACGATGCGAGGGCGGCATGAGCGAGAACGGCCATACCAACGGGAACGGGAACGGCAACGGCGGCCACGACCGCAGCGCGCTCTCGGACGCCTGGCGCACCCTGATGCGCGCGGTCGGGCTCGGCCGCAGCGGCACTTCGGCGGTGCGCGCCTCGCTCGAGGAGCTGATCGAGGAGAACGAGGACGACTCGCCGATCGATCCGCACGAGGGCGCGATCATCCGCAACGTGCTCGGGCTGCGCGACATCACGGCCTACGACGTGATGGTGCCCCGCGCCGACATCGTCGCGGTCGAGCAGTCGCTGATGCTGTCGGAGGCGGCCAAGGTGATGGGCGACGCCGCGCATTCGCGGATGCCGATCTACCGCGGCACGCTCGACGACGTGATCGGCATGATCCACCTGAAGGACGTGGTGCGGCATCTCAACCGCGGCAAGGACGTGCCGGTCTCCGAGCTGGCGCGCGAGGTGACCTTCGTGGCGCCGTCGTCGCGGGCGCTCGACCTGCTGCAGGAAATGCGCATGACCCGCCGGCACCTGGCGCTGGTGGTCGACGAGTACGGCGGGATCGACGGGCTGATCACCATCGAGGACCTGGTCGAGGAGATCGTCGGCGAGATCGTCGACGAGCACGACGTCGAGGAGGGGCCGAAGCTCGAGGAGAAGTCCGACGGCACGATCCTGGCCGACGCCCGCGCCACGGTGGAGGAGTTCGAGGCGCTGGTCGGGCCGGTGCTGACCGAGGACGAGCGCGAGGAGATCGACACCCTGGGCGGGCTGGTGTTCAGCCTGGCCGGCCGGGTCGCGACCCGCGGCGAGGTCATCCGGCATCCGGCCGGGCTCGACTTCGAGGTGGTGGCCGCGGATCCGCGGCGGCTGCGGACCCTGCGGGTGCGGCGGCGGCCGAACGCGGTGGACCGTGCCGCCGAGTGAGCTGGCCTCGGGCCGGCGGCGCGCCGGGCTCGGCGCGGTCCTGGCCCGGTCCTGGCTGCGGGCGCTCGCGGTCGCCGGTTCGGGTGCCGTCGCGGCGGCGGCGCTGCCGCCGGTCGGGGCGATCCCGGCGTTCTTCGGCGTGGCGGTGCTGGCATGGGCGGTCCGGGTCGCCGAGACCGGCCGCGGTGCTGCGCTCGCCGGCTGGCTGTGGGGCTTCGGGTTCCACGTCGCCGGGCTGTACTGGATCGCCAATGCGCTGCTGGTCGACGGCGCCCGCTACGGCTGGCTGATCCCGTTCGCGATCGCCGGGCTGCCGGCGGTGCTCGGCCTGTTCACCGCGGCCGCCGCCTGGGCGGCCCGCCGGCTGGCGCGCGACGGCGTCGCCGGGTGGCTGGCGCTGGCCGGCACCCTGGGGCTGGCGGAATGGCTGCGCGGCCATCTGTTCACCGGCTTCCCGTGGAACCTGCCGGCCTATGTCTGGGACCCGGTGCCGGCGATGCTGCAGCCGGCGGCGCTGGTCGGCGCCTACGGCCTGTCGCTGGTCACCCTGCTGGTCGTCGCGGTGCCGGCGCTGTGGCTGGATCCGGCGGCCGGCCGGCGGGCCCGGTGGTCGGCCACGGCGGCCTGCGCGGCCTTGCTGGCCGGGCTCGGCGGCTGGGGCTGGGCGCGGGTTCCGGCCGGGCCGGCCCCGGTGGTCGACGGCGCCGTCGTGCGCGTCGTGCAGGGCAACGTCCCGCAGCGCGACAAGTGGAATCCGACGCTGAAGCCGCGCCACGTGCTGCGCTACCTGTCGCTGAGCGCCGCCGGCGTGCCGCCGACGGTCCGCGCCGACGGGGTGGCGCCGGGGGCGACCCCCACCCTGGTGGTGTGGCCGGAGACCGCGGTCGCCTACCTGATCGGCCCGAACACCCCGCTGACCGGGCTGGTCGGCGCGGTCCCGCCCGGCGGTACCCTGCTGTTCGGCGCGCCCCGCCAGGACGCCGACGGCCGGGTCTACAACAGCGTGCTGGCGATGGCGGCCGACGGCTCGACGCGCTGGACCTACGACAAGGCGCATCTGGTGCCGTTCGGCGAGTACGTGCCCCTGCGCTCGGTTCTGCCGCTCGAGCCGATCGTCCAGGGCTCGCGCGATTTCACCCCCGGGCCGGGGCCGCAGACGCTGGCGCTGCCCGAAGCGCCGCCGGTGTCGCCGCTGGTCTGCTACGAGGCGATCTTCCCCGGCGCGGTCGCCGCCGGCAGCCGTCCCGGCTGGCTGCTGAACCTGACCAACGACGCGTGGTACGGGCGCTCGAGCGGCCCGTACCAGCATCTGGCCATCACCCGCCTGCGGGCGGTCGAGGAGGGCCTGCCGATCGTGCGGGCCGCGAACACCGGCATCTCCTTCGTCGCCGACCCCTACGGCCGCAGCCTCGCGACGCTCGGCCTCGGCGAGACCGGCAGCCTGGACGCGCCGCTGCCGCAGGCGCTGCCGCCGACCCCGTATTCGCGGCTCGGCGACCTCGTGTTCTTCCTGGCGGCCGGGGCGCTGATCCTGTTCGCCCGGATCAGGCGTATACGAGGCCATGAATAACAGCGCGGAATTGATTGATTTGTATGAAAATTAATCGCTCACTGCCGTTGACTGCATACAAGAGTATGGAATAATGCCCGCTCATTTTGGTTAACAAATCATGAGGGCGGCATGGCGAGCGAACGGCCGGGTCGCAGGCGGGTCGGTCGTCCGCCCACCGCTGGCAATCCGAACCCCGTCGATGTGCATGTCGGCGCCCGTGTCCGGCTCAGGCGCACCTTGCTCGGCATGAGCCAGGAGCGTCTGGGCGAAGCGCTGGGGCTGACGTTCCAGCAGGTTCAGAAGTACGAGCGCGGCGCCAACCGGATCGGGGCGAGCCGTCTGTTCGACCTGGCGCGGGCGCTGCAGGTGCCGGTCGGCTTCTTCTTCGACGACCTGCCGGACGGGGTTTCGGAAGGCGAGCCGCCGGCCGTGTCGGCCCAGGGCGAAGACCCGATGCAGCGGCGCGAGACCATCGAGCTGGTGCGGGCGTTCTACCGGATTCAGGATCCCGGCGCGCGCCGCCGGCTGTACGAACTGACCCGCTCGATCGCCGACGCCATCGACGGTGGCGAACGATGAGCCGGCGGGTCGGGAGCGCCGTCTCCCGGCTTCGTACTTGACCCCGAACGGCATTCGCGCAAAAACGCCGCGTTCCACGCCTGGGCCGGCCCATCGCCGGCCCTCGTCGATTCCCGGGGGCGCTGGGGGCTGCCGGGGACACCAGGTCTGCCGCGCGGAGGATCCTTTGAGCCAGACGAGTTACCTGTTTACCAGCGAATCGGTGTCGGAAGGCCATCCCGACAAGGTCTGCGACCGAATTTCCGACACGATCGTCGATCTGTTCCTCGCTGCCGATCCGGGCAGCCGCGTGGCGTGCGAGACCCTGGCCACCACCAACAAGATCATCCTCGCCGGCGAGGTCCGCGGTCCGTCCAGCGTGACCCACGAGCTGATGGAGGAGAAGGTCCGCCAGGCGGTCAAGGACATCGGCTACGAGCAGGACGGCTTCCACTGGAAGACCGCCGACGTCGACATCCTGCTGCACGAGCAGTCGACCGACATCGCCATGGGTGTCGACGCCTCGGGCAACAAGGACGAGGGTGCCGGCGACCAGGGCATCATGTTCGGCTATGCCTGCACCGAGACCGACGCGCTGATGCCGGCGCCGATCCACTACAGCCACGAGATCCTGCGCCGCATGGCCGAGGCCCGGCATTCCGGCACGGTCAAGGGCCTCGGCCCGGACTCCAAGAGCCAGGTGACCCTGCGCTACGAGAACGGCAAGCCGGTCAAGGCGACCTCGGTGGTGGTCTCGACCCAGCACGACGCCGACCTGTCCCAGGATCAGGTGCACGCGCTGGTCCTGCCGTTCATCCGCGAGACCCTGCCGCAGGGCTGGGTCGACGACGAGACCGTCTACTACATCAACCCGACCGGCCGGTTCGTGATCGGCGGTCCGGACGGCGACTGCGGCCTGACCGGGCGCAAGATCATCGTCGACACCTACGGCGGCGCGGCGCCGCACGGCGGCGGGGCGTTCTCCGGCAAGGACCCGACCAAGGTCGACCGCTCGGCCGCCTACGCGGCCCGCTGGGTGGCCAAGAACGTCGTGGCCGCCGGCTTCGCCGACAAGTGCACCATCCAGGTGTCCTACGCGATCGGCGTGTCGCACCCGCTGTCGATCTTCGTCGAGACCTACGGCACCGGCCGGGTCGACGAGGCCAAGCTCTCCGAGGTGATCTCGAAGAACATCGACCTGTCGCCGCGCGGCATCCGCACGCGGCTGGCGCTCAGCAACCCGATCTACGCCCGCACCGCCGCCTACGGCCACTTCGGCCGGCAGCCGGACGACCAGGGCGGGTTCAGCTGGGAGAAGCTGGACCTGGTCGACGACCTGAAGTCGGCGCTCGGCTGATCCCGTAGAGCGCCTGATCCCGTAGAGCCAAGGTCGCCCGGTAGGTCCATGCCGCAGCCGCGCATTCCCGGCCGGATCCCGGGCGACCAACTGTTCTTCGGGCGTCGCAAGGGCCGGCCGCTGCGGGCCGGCATGCAGGCGCTGATCGACGAGCGGCTGCCGCAGCTCGCGGTGCCGGGGGACTTCGCCGGCGACCCGCGCGGCTGGTTCGGCCCGCCCACCAGGACAACCCCTGTCAGGGCGGTGTGGTTGGAGATCGGCTTCGGCGGCGGCGAGCATCTGGCCTGGCAGGCGAAGAACCATCCCGACGTCGGGATCATCGGTTGCGAGCCGTTCGTGAACGGCGTCGCCTCGCTGCTGCGCCACGTCGACAACGACGGTCTCGACAACGTCCGGATCCATGCCGACGACGCCCGGCCGCTGGTGGCGGCGCTGCCGGCCGGGTCGCTCGAGCGGATCTTCGTCCTGCACCCGGATCCCTGGCCGAAGCGCCGGCACCACTTCCGCCGGCTGATCCAGCACGCCTCGGTCGCCCGCTTCCACGAGCTGCTGGCCCCCGGCGGCGAGCTGCGGATCGCCACCGACGATCCCGGCTACCTGACCTGGATCCTGGGCCGGGTGACGGCGCATCCGGGGCTGCGCTGGACCGGCACCCGCCTCGCCGACTGGCGCACCCGCCCGGCCGACTGGCCGGAGACCCGCTACGAGAGCAAGGGCCGGGCCGAGGGCCGCCCGCCGGCCTACATGCGGTTCGTCAAGGTGTGAGCGGCGGCTGTCGCACCGTCAGGACAGGCCCTTGTCGATCCAGCGCAAGGCCCACCTGATCGGGCCGCGCACGCCCTTGTCCGGCTGTTCCGGTCGGTCGTCCACGATCCGCGGATTGTCCCTCAGCGCCTGCAGGACCGACCGGGCATACTCCAGGTCGGCCCGCGGCAGCTGCGGAGCCGGGGCGTGCTTGAGGTCCTGGATCAGCATCTCGTGCACCGCCTTGACGAGCGTCCACACGAAGTTCAGGCGGACGCCCTTCAGGTCGGGGTCGCCGGCCAGGCGCTCCAGGCAGGCGACCGCGGGCCGGAAGTATTCCGGGCGCGGCTTGGCACGGATGGCGATCGCCGCGCCGTAGACCTCCTCCGGCCGGTCGGCGCCCGTCAGCATACGCGGGACCAGGTCCGGGTCCTGCAGGGTCCGGGCCCGGGCCTTCAGGGCCTCGCGGGTCTGCACCAGCTCGCCGACCGGCGCATCGACGTCGACCTCGCCGATCGCCGCCAGGTACATCTCGCGCTCGGCCGCCACCTCGTCCTTCAGCTCCTCGACGTCGCGCCGGCTGTCGGCGAGCTCGCGGCGGAGCTCCTTCATCTCGACCTTGACGCCGGCCACGTCGACGCTCGCGATCCGTTCCAGGATGCGCGGGTTGCGGACCAGCAGCACGACGACCGCCAGCGCCAGGACCGGCCAGCTGACCAGGGTCTCGAGAGCCAGCCGCACATACGGGAAATAGGGATCGATCGGCGCTTGCATCGGTCACTCCGCGGCGTCGACGGGAAGGACCGCTCGACCGTCGGCAGCGGTGAATGGTGCCAGATGCGACCATTCGGCGCCAGCCGGGGCCCCTGCCGAGTGCGGCTTCGACGACTCCCGGCCCTTGCGAGTCGGGCCGTGCTGAGCTATATCCCAGTCTCCTTAATCGAATGTCGTGATCGGGGGTGGGCCAGCGGCCCACTTTTTTGTTGGCGGTGACCGCCCCCGAAGGGGAGCGAGGGCGGCGTGTCGGAAGCGCACATCAGCGATATGGCGACCAGGCGGATCGCGGGCATCGTCGCGCCCACGGTCGAGGCCATGGGCTACGAGCTGGTGCGCGTGATGATGACCGGCGGCCGACGCCCGACCCTTCAGATCATGGCCGAACGGGCCGACGGCTCGGGAATGGGCGTCGACGACTGCGCCGAGATCAGCCGAACGATCTCCGCCGTGCTCGACGTCGAGGACCCGATCGCCGGCGAATACACGCTGGAAGTCAGCTCGCCGGGCATCGACCGGCCGCTGACCCGGCTCAAGGATTTCCGGCAGTACGCCGGATTCGAGGCCCGCGTCGACATGACGGCGCCGATCGACGGCCGCAAGCGGTTCAGCGGCCGGCTGCGCGGCGTCGACGACGCGGACCGGGTGTTGGTGGAGACCGAGCCGGGCGTGCAGGAGGCCCTTCCCTTCGAGGGCATCGCGCGCGCTAAGCTGGTCCTGACCGACGAGCTGGTGGCTGCGAGCGCACCGGCCGGCGGTACGGACGGCCAATGACGGCGGCTCCTTAGGAGGACGACGAAGACGATGGATATCGCGACGCAACCGAAGCTGGAGCTGATCCAGGTCGCCGATGTGGTCGCCCGCGACAAGGGCATCGACCGCGAGGAGGTCCTGATCGCCATGGAGCAGGCGATCCAGAAGGCCGGGCGCTCGAAATACGGCCCCGACCACGACATCCGGGCCACCATCGACCGGCGCACCGGCGAGATCTCGCTGAAGCGCTGCACCACCGTCGTCGAGGAGGTCGAGGACGAGATCTCGCAGATCACCCTCGACCAGGCCAAGAAGATCGACCCGGCCCTGGAGATCGGCAGCGTCATCGAGGAGCCGTTGCCGCCGATCGACTTCGGCCGCATCGCCGCCCAGACCGCCAAGCAGGTGATCGTCCAGAAGGTCCGCGAGTTCGAGCGCCAGCGCCAGTTCGAGGAATACAAGGACCGCTCCGGCGAGATCATCAACGGCGTCGTCAAGCGGGTCGAGTACGGCAACGTCACCGTCGAGATCCAGCGCGCCGAGGCGATTCTGCGGCGCGACCGGCTGCTGCCGCGCGAGACCTTCCGCCAGGGCGACCGGATCCGCGCCTACATCGAGGACGTGCGCTCCGAGCCGCGCGGCCCGCAGATCTTCCTGTCGCGGACCCATCCGGAGTTCATGCGCCAGCTGTTCCGCCAGGAGGTGCCGGAGGTCTACGACGGCATCATCGAGATCAAGGCGGTCGCCCGCGACCCGGGCTCGCGCGCCAAGATCGCGGTGATCTCCTACGACAGCTCGATCGACCCGGTCGGCGCCTGCGTCGGCATGCGCGGCTCGCGCGTGCAGGCCGTGGTCGGCGAGCTGCAGGGCGAGAAGATCGACATCATTCCGTGGTCTGAGGACCCGGCGACCTTCGTGGTCAACGCGCTGGCCCCGGCCGAGGTGTCCAAGGTCGTGCTCGACGAGGACGCCGGCCGCATCGAGGTGGTGGTGCCGGACGAGCAGCTGTCGCTGGCGATTGGCCGGCGCGGCCAGAACGTCCGCCTGGCCTCCATGCTGACCGGCTGGGACATCGACATCCTGACCGAGCAGGAGGAGTCGGATCGTCGCAAGGAAGAGTTCCGGGTGCGCTCGGATACCTTCATCACCGCGCTCGACATCGACGACGTCATCGCCGGCCTGCTGGTCGCCGAGGGCTTCTCCTCGGTCGAGGAGATCGCCTACGTCGACCTCGAGGACCTCGCCGACATCGAGGGCTTCGACGCCGACATCGCGGCCGAGCTGCAGAACCGCGCGCTGAACCACGTCGAGGCCGAGCGGGTTCGCCTGGAAGGGCTCCGCAAGGAGCTGGGCGTGACCGACGAGGTCGCCGAGATCGAGGGCCTGACGCCGGCGATGCTGGTGGCGCTCGGCGAGAAGGGCGTGAAGACGCTCGACGATTTCGCCGACCTGGCGAGCGACGAGCTGCTGGAGATCGTGCCGGCCGACTCCCTCGACGAGGAGCAGGCCAACGCGATGATCATGGCGGCCCGCGCCCACTGGTTCGACGACGAGGAAGTGCCGGCCGCGGCCGGCGAGGAGGCGGAGACTGAGCCGACGGCGTGAGGCAGCGGCGGCGGAAGCCGAGGAGTCCGAGCGGCGTTGTCTCGTCACCCGCGAGAGCGCGCCGCGATCGGGTCTCGTGCGGTTCGTCGTCGGTCCCGACGGCAGCGTCGTCCCGGACGTCGACGAGCGGCTGCCGGGACGCGGCTTCTGGGTGACCGCCGACCGGGCGGTGCTCCAGACGGCGGTCGCCAAGCGGCTGTTCGGTCGCGGGGCGAAGCGGTCGGTGACCGTCGACGACGGGCTGGTCGACCGGGTCGAGGCGCTGCTGGCGCGGCGCTGTTTGGAGTTGCTGGCGCTGGCGCGCCGGTCGGGAGCGGCGGTCGCCGGCCTGGCCAAGGTGCGTCAGGCGCTGGAGGCAGGGCGCCCCGGCGTGCTGCTGGAGGCCTCGGACGGGGCCGAGGACGGCCGGGCCCGACTGCGGGCGCTGGCGGGTTCCCGTCCGGTGGTCGCGACGTTGACTGCGGCCGAGCTGGCCGGCGCCTTCGGGCGCGAGCATACCGTCCACGGCTTCGTGGACAGCGGTGGCCCGGGAGGCGGTCTGGCTGACCGTTTGCGGCGGGATGCCGACCGACTCGCCGGATTCCGGGGTCCGACCCCGGGGCAGCGCTTGGAAAACCCGGCCGGTGCGTGTATTGAAAGCGCCGGCCCGTTGATGGATGGATGATTTGGGCGAAGACCAGATGTCGAGCACCAGTGACCAGGACCGCAAGAAGCTGAGCCTCTCCGGGGGCCGCAACAAGCTGTCCCTCGGCAAGTCCGTCGAGACGAGCCAGGTCAAGCAGAGCTTCTCGCACGGGCGCTCGAAGACCGTGCAGGTCGAGGTGCGCCGCCGGCGTACCCCGGCCCCGGGTCCTGCCGGCGGCAAGGGCGGGTCCGGTGCCGGTCGCGAGCTGACCGCCGAGGAGCGCGCGGCCCGTACGCGCGCCCTGCAGGAAGGCCTGAAGCACAGCGAGGCGACGTCTGCCGAGGCGCCCGTCGAGGACTCCGCGACCCCGGCCCTGGCCGAGTCGGTCGCCGAGACCGCGGCGCCGGCGGCGGCCGCGGTCGAGCAGGCCGTCGAGGAGACGCCGCCGGAGCCGGTGGATCGCCGCCAGGCCGAGCTCAACGAGCTCCGCAAGATCGCCGATGCCGAGGAAGAGCGGAAGGCGGCCGAAGCGGCACGCCTGGCCGAGGAAGAGGCTGCGCGCCAGGCCAAGGCGGCTGCCGAGCGGGCTTCGGCCCGGCTCGATCGCCAGCCGGCGACCCCTGCGGCCCCGTCCGCCGCCCCGGCTGCGCCGCGCGCACCGGTTACGGAATCCGAAGAGGACGATCGTCGGCGGCGTGGCCGCGGCGATGCGCCCAAGCGGCCGGCCCGTGGCCGGGCGGGCGCCGGCGACCAGCGCCGGCGGGGCGGCAAGCTGACGATTTCGGCTGCGCTCGACGATCGGGAGCGGACGCGGTCCCTGGCTTCGGTCCGGCGGGCTCGCGAGCGCGAACGTCAGCGCCAGCACGACGACGAGGATGCCGTCAAGTTCTCCCGCGACGTGGTGGTGCCGGAGACGATCACCGTGCAGGAACTGGCCAACCGTATGGCCGAGCGCGCGGGCGACGTGGTCAAGTCGCTCATGAAGATGGGCATGATGGCCACCATCAATCAGACCATCGACGCCGACACTGCGGAGTTGGTGGTTCAGGAGTTCGGGCACCGGGTCCGGCGTGTGGCGGAGTCCGATGTGGAGCTTGGAATGCGTGGCGAGGCCGACGATACGGCCGACCTTCTGCCGCGGTCGCCGGTGGTGACCGTCATGGGTCACGTCGACCACGGCAAGACCTCGTTGCTGGACGCGATCCGCAACGCCGACGTGGCGGCCGGCGAGGCCGGCGGCATCACCCAGCACATCGGCGCCTACCAGATCCAGATCCCGTCGGGCGACAAGATCACCTTCATCGACACCCCGGGCCACGAGGCGTTCACCGAGATGCGGGCGCGCGGCGCCAACGTCACGGACATCGTCATCCTGGTGGTGGCGGCCGACGACGGCATCATGGCGCAGACCGTGGAAGCGATCCGCCACGCCAAGGCGGCCAACGTCCCGGTCATCGTGGCCTGCAACAAGATCGACAAGCCGGACGCCGATCCGGCGCGGGTCCGCCAGGAGCTGCTGCAGCACGACATCGTGGTCGAGGAAATGGGCGGCGACGTCCAGGTCGTCGACGTGTCGGCCAAGACCAAGCAGGGCATCGACACCCTGCTCGAGGCCATCATGCTGCAGGCCGAGGTGCTGGAGCTGAAGGCCAACCCGAACCGGTCGGCCGAGGGCGTGGTGATCGAGGCCAAGGTCGAGCGCGGGCGCGGCAGCGTCGCCACCGTGCTGGTCCAGCGCGGTACCGTGAAGGTCGGCGACGTGTTCGTGGCCGGCGCCGAATGGGGCCGGGTGCGCGCGCTGGTCGACGATCGTGGCGCCCAGGTCGAGAGCGCCGGTCCGACGGTCCCGGTCGAGGTGCTCGGGCTGCAGGGCACGCCGACCGCCGGCGACGAGTTCGTGGTGGTCGAGAACGAGGGCCGGGCCCGCGAGATCGCCGACTACCGCCAGCGCGTGATCCGCGAGAAGCAGGCCACGGCCGGCGCCCGCGGCACCGTCGAGCAGATGCTGTCGGCGATCCAGGCCGGGTCGGCGTCGGAGCTGCCGCTGGTCATCAAGACCGACGTGCACGGCTCCTACGAGGCGATCAAGGCGACCGTCGAGAAGCTCGAGACCACGATGGTCAAGCCGCGCATCCTGCACGGCGCGGTCGGTGCGATCAGCGAGTCCGACATCAGCCTGGCGAAGGCTTCGGGTGGCCTGATCATCGGCTTCAACGTCCGCGCCAACCCGCAGGCCCGCGAGATGGCGCGCCGCGAGGGGCTGGAGATCCGCTACTACTCGATCATCTACGACCTGATCGACGACATCAAAGCCCTGCTCACGGGCATGCTGGCGCCGGAGATCAAGGAAGAGTTCATCGGCTACGCCGAGATCCGCGAGGTGTTCAACATCACCAAGGTCGGCAAGGTCGCCGGCTGCATGGTCACCGACGGGATCATCAAGCGCGGCTGCAAGGTTCGCCTGCTGCGGGACGACGTGGTCATCCACGAGGGCACGCTGAAGACCCTGAAGCGCTTCAAGGACGAGGTCCGCGAGGTTCGCGAGGGCTACGAATGCGGCATGGCCTTCGAGAACTACGACGACATCCGCGTGGGCGACCGGATCGAGTGCTTCGAGCTGAAGGAAATCGCTCGGACCCTCGAGTCGGTGCGGCAGGAGGAGGCGGCCGGCTGAGGCCGTCCTCCATCGCCGGGACCAACGCCGGGGAACTGAAGTCATGACGGGAAGGGATGCGGCTCCGGGCGAGCCGAGCCAGCGGCAATTGCGCGTGGGCGAGGAAATCCGCCGCGTGCTGGCGCGGGTGCTGGAACGCGGCGTCCTGCACGATCCGGCGCTGTACGACGCGCGCCTGACGATCTCCGAGGTCACGGTGTCGCCGGACCTGCGCAACGCCACGGTCTGGATCACCCCGCTCGGCGGCGGCGACGCGGCCGACCTGCTGGCGGCGCTCAAGCGCAACGCCGGCCGGCTGGGCGGGCTGCTGGCCCGCGACATCAAGCTGAAATACGCCCCCAAGCTCCGGTTCGAGCGCGACACCGCGTTCGACACCTCGACCCGGATCGACGCGCTGCTGCGCGATCCGGCGGTCCGCCGCGACGTCGAGGCGGCGGACGACGGCGAGGACGGGCACGACGTCGACGGGCATGACGGCGGGGAGCCGGAGGATCGGGATGGCCCGGCGTAAGCGCGGCCAGCCGGTCCATGGCTGGGTGATCGTCGACAAGCCGTCGGGCGTCAGCTCGGCCCAGGCGGTCGCGACCGTGCGGCGGGTGTTCGACGCCGCCAAGGCCGGGCACGCCGGGACCCTGGACCCGCTGGCGACCGGGGTGCTGCCGGTAGCGCTCGGCGAGGCGACCAAGACCGTTCCCTACGTGATGGACGCCACCAAGGACTACGACTTCACGATCCAGTGGGGCGAGGCCCGGTCGACCGACGACCGCGAGGGCGCGGTGACCGCGACCTCGGACGTGCGTCCCGACGAACCGGCGATCCGCGAGGCGACCCGCCGGTTCCTCGGCGAGATCGAGCAGGTTCCGCCGATCTATTCCGCGGTCAAGGTCGACGGCGAGCGGGCCTACGACCTGGCGCGCTCCGGCGAGGAGGTCGACCTGGAGCCGCGCCGGATCGAGATCCTGGCGTTCGACCTGGCCGAGGTGATCGACGCCGATCGCGCCCGGTTCCGGGTGTCCTCGGGCAAGGGCGCCTACATGCGGGCGCTGGCCCGCGACCTGGCGGAGAGCGTCGGCACCGTCGGCCATATCGTGGCGTTGCGGCGGCTGCGGGTCGGCCCGTTCGCCGAGGCCGAAGCGATTTCGCTGGATTCGCTGGGCCAGCTGATGCATAACCCCGCGGCTTTCGAGCACCTCAGGCCGGTCGCGACCGCGCTGGACGGCATCCCGGCGCTGGCCCTGAGCGGCCCCGAGGCGAAGACGCTCCGCAACGGCCAGGGCGTTCCCGTGTTCCGAGCCATGGACCGGGATCGTTTTGGCCATCTTCGCGAAGGCGACCTCGTATACGCCCTGGAGGGCGATATACCGGTCGCGATCGCGCGGATCGAAGGCGGCGCCATTCGCCCGGTGCGGGTGCTGAACCTCTGAACGAAGGAGAGAGGACGATGTCGATTACGCTCGAGCGCAAGGCCGAGTTGGTCAAGGAATTCGGCACCAAGGAAGGCGACACCGGGTCGCCGGAGGTCCAGGTCGCGATCCTGACGGAGCGCATCAGCAACCTGACCGAGCACATGAAGATCCACAAGCAGGACTTCCACTCCCGTCGCGGTCTGCTGATGCTGGTCGGCCAGCGTCGCCGCCTGCTCGACTACCTCAAGGGCAAGAGCGTGCAGCGCTACTCGACCCTGATCGAGCGCCTCAGCATCCGCCGCTGACGTCGGTGCCGCGCAGACCGCGGCGTCCCTCAGTACCGGACACGACAGTCGGGCCGATCCTCGCGATCGGCCCTTCTGCTGTCCGCCTCCGGCGCGGCGAGCATTGACCGGACGGGCGTTCCGTGGCATGGGACGGCTGCGCAAGAGAGAGATGAACCGAGGGACTACCGCAGGGACGCCATGACGAAGCAGGGCGTCTATTCCCCCTCCATCGAGGAGAAGCAGGCTCACCCGTCGGCCCAGCGCTGCCGACGGGTCGACGTGCTTGTGCCGCCGAGAGATTGAGCGGACCGATCGGACGGGGTTGCGTTTGGACCACGCGGTTCCAAGCGAAGGAACGTGAAATGTTCGAAGTTTACCGCAAGGAAGTCCAGTGGGGTGGGCGTACGCTCACCCTCGAGACCGGCAAGATGGCGCGCCAGGCCGACGGCGCAGTGGTGGCGCGCTACGGCGACACCGTGGTGCTCTGCACCGTCGTCGCGGCGAAGACGCCGCGGCCCGGCATCGACTTCTTTCCGCTGTCCGTGCACTACCAGGAGAAGACCTTCGCCGCGGGTAAGATCCCGGGCGGCTTCTTCAAGCGCGAGGGTCGGCCGACCGAGAAGGAGGTGCTGACCTCGCGCCTCATCGACCGCCCGATCCGCCCGCTGTTCGTCAAGGGCTTCAAGAACGAGACCCAGGTCATCTGCACCGTGCTGGCGCACGACCTGGAGAACGACCCGGACATCGTCGCCATGGTCGGCAGCTCGGCCGCGCTGTGCATCTCCGGCGTGCCGTTCCTCGGCCCGATCGGCGGTTGCCGGGTCGGCTACAAGGACGGCGAGTACCTGCTGAACCCGTCCATGGATCAGGTCAAGGAATCCGATCTCGACCTGGTCGTCGCGGGCACCCAGGAAGGCGTGCTGATGGTCGAGTCGATGGCCTCCGAGCTGTCCGAGGAGGTCATGCTCGGCGCCGTCAACTTCGGCCACGACTCGTTCCAGCCGATCATCCAGGCGATCATCGAGCTGGCCGAGGCCTGCGCGAAGGATCCGATGGAGCTGCCGGCCGCCGCGGTCGACACCGACGCCGTGCTCGCCAAGCTGTCGGCCGCCTGCAAGGCCGACCTCGAGGCCGCCTACGACGAGCCGAACAAGACCGAGCGCCAGAACAAGGTCGCCGCCGCCAAGACCAAGGCGCTCGAGACCCTCGAGGACGCCGCCGAGATCGACGCCGCCAAGGGCCTGCTGAAGGAGCTCGAGAGCGACATCGTCCGCGGTCGGATCCTGGAGACCGGCCAGCGCATCGATGGCCGCGACACCAAGACCGTGCGGCCGATCGTGGCCGAGGTCGGCGTGCTGCCGCGGACCCACGGCTCGGCGCTGTTCACCCGTGGCGAGACCCAGGCGATCGTGGTCACCACGCTGGGCACCGGCCAGGACGAGCAGATCATCGACGCGCTCGAGGGCGAGTACCGCGAGCACTTCATGCTGCACTACAACTTCCCGCCGTACTCGGTGGGCGAGGCCGGCCGCATGGGCTCGCCGGGCCGTCGCGAGATCGGCCACGGCAAGCTGGCGTGGCGTGCCACCCGGCCGCTGATGCCGTCGAAGGACAGCTTCCCTTACACGGTCCGCGTGGTCTCCGAGATCACCGAGTCGAACGGCTCGTCCTCGATGGCCACCGTCTGCGGCACCTCGCTGTCGATGATGGACGCCGGCGTGCCGCTGCCGCGGCCGGTGGCGGGCATCGCCATGGGCCTGATCAAGGAGGGCGAGAAGTTCGCGGTGCTCTCCGACATCCTCGGTGACGAGGACCATCTCGGCGACATGGACTTCAAGGTGGCCGGCACCGACAAGGGTGTCACCGCGCTGCAGATGGACATCAAGATCACCTCGATCACCCGGGAGATCATGGAAGTCGCCCTCGGCCAGGCCATGGACGGCCGGATGCACATCCTGGGCGAGATGGCCAAGGCCCTGACCAACGCCCGCGAGGGCGTGTCGGCGACCGCGCCGAAGATGACCATGATGAAGATCCCGACCGACAAGATCCGCGACGTGATCGGCTCGGGCGGCAAGGTCATCCGCGAGATCTGCGACACCACCGGCGCCAAGATCGACATCGAGGACGACGGCTCGGTCAAGATCGCCGCGGTCGAGCAGAGTGCCCTCGACGCCGCCTACAACTGGGTCAAGTCGATCGTGGCCGAGCCGGAGATCGGCGAGATCTACACCGGCAAGGTCGTCAAGATCCTGGAGTTCGGCTGCTTCGTGAACTTCCTCGGCCCGCGTGACGGCCTGGTCCACATCAGCCAGCTGGTCGCCGACCGCCGGCCCGAGAAGGTCGACGAGGTCGTCAAGGAAGGCCAGTCGGTGAAGGTCAAGGTCATCGGCTTCGACGACCGCGGCAAGGTCAAGCTGTCGATGAAGGTCGTCGACCAGGAGACCGGCGAGGACCTCGAGAAGAAGAAGGCCGCCGAGTAACGATCGGGCGGGGCGACGGGTCGGAGGATCGTCATGTCACCGAGCAGCGGATCTTCCGGCTTCGCCGCCCCTCGCCTGATCGGCCATCGCGGTGCCGCCGCGCTGGCGCCTGAGAACACCCTGGCTTCGATCCGGGCCGCCGCCGACAGCGGCGTGTTCTGGATCGAGGTCGACGCCAAGCTGGCCAAGGACGGCGTGCCGGTGCTGATGCACGACGACACGCTGGACCGCACCACCGCCGGCCAGGGTCCGGTGGTGGCCCGCACCTCGGGCGAGCTCGGCCGGCTGGACGCCGGCTCGTGGTTCGATCCGCGGTTCGCCGGCGAGACCGTGCCGACCCTGGCCCAGTGCCTGGCGGAATGCCGCCGTCTCGGCCTCGGTCTCGACCTCGAGATCAAACCCGACAAGGGGGCCGAGGCGGTGACCGCCGCCGCCGTGCTTGGCGTCCTCGACGACGCCGGCTGGACCGCGGGCGACCCGATCATCGTCACCAGCTTCGCCGTGGCGTCGCTCCGCGTGGTCCGCGACTACGCGCCGACCTTTCACCGCGGCCTGCTGATCTGGAAGTTTCCCGACGGCTGGCAGGACGCCGCCCGCGACCTGGGCGCGGTGGCGGTGATTTCCGACCAGCAATCGCTGAAGACTCGGGCCGACGTGGCGCAGATCGCCGACGCCGGCTGGGTTCCGATGACCTACACGGTCAACCGGGCCGACCGGGCCGCCGAGCTGTACGGCTGGGGCGTCGCCGGTGTCGTCACCGACGACCCGCCGGCCCTGAAGGGCCTGTAACCCGCCCGACCCCCACCTGGACCGGCGCCGCTCTCACGATCCGGCCGAGACCGAACGGGCTTCCGGTCCGGCCGGCTGCGAGCGGCCACCTTGCTGTTGCTCGGCCGCCAGCCTCTCCTCGAGCGAGGCCACGTCCCCGACCACCCGCTCGGCCGGGAACGTCACCCGGACCGTGGTTCCCCGGCCCGGCTCGGTGTCGATGTCGAGGCTGCCGCCGTGCAGCTCGGCGAGCCGCTTGACGATCGGCAGGCCGAGGCCGGTGCCCTGCTGCGAGCGCACCATCGGATCGACGTGCACCTGCTCGAACGGCTGCAGCACCCTCGACAGGTCGTGCTCGGCGATGCCGCAGCCGGTATCGCTCACCGACAGGCTGACGCGGCCGTCCGGCCGCCGCTCGAGGGCGACCGTTATGGTTCCGGCCGGCGTGAACTTGATGGCGTTGGACAGGAGGTTGAACACGATCTCCTTCACCCGGATCTCGTCGGCCCGGAGGATCGGCGACGAGTCGGGTTCGAGAAGCTGCAGCAACGGCCCGTCCGGGCGCAGCAGCGGGCGGCTCTGGCGGACGCATTGGGCGGCGACCGCAAACAGGCTGATCGACCGCTCGTTCAGGACCAGCCGCTCGGACTCGATCTTCGACAGGTCCAGGATGTCGTTGATGGTCTGCAGAAGCTGCTGCCCCGACGAATTGATGTCGGCGATGTAGTCCTTGTACCGGTCGTCCTTGATGCCCTGGTACGGGTCCTTTCCCATGAATTCGGAGAACCCGATGATCGCGTTCAGCGGGGTCCGCAGCTCGTGGCTCATCAGCGCGAGAAACCGGGACTTCGCCAGGTTGGCGGCCTTGGCCTCGATCATCGACCGCTCCATGGCGGCCTGGACGTCCTTGATCCGGGTGATGTCCTCCTTGACCGCCAGGAAGTTGATGATCCGGCCGTCGCTGTCGAAGATCGGCGAGATCTTCGTGTCTTCCCAGAACAGCTCGCCGTTCTTCTTCTTGTTGAGGAACTCGCCGTGCCACGGCCGGCCCGAACGGATCGTGGTCCACAGGGTGGCGTACTCGGCCGGCGAGGTGTGCCCGGACTTCGTCACGCGGGAGTTCTGGCCAAGCATCTCTTCGCGCTGGTAGCCGGTCAGCGCCGTGAACTGTGGGTTCACGTACTCGATGGAGCCGTCGGTGTCGGTGATCACCACGCTGCTCGGGCTCTGCTCGACGGCCGAGAAGAAGCGGCGGGTGGCCCGGTCGCGCTCCACCTCGTCCCGCATGCGGGACCACAGGAAGACGTTGAACGCCAGGACCAGGACCGCGAGCAGGACGATGACGCCGACCATCAGGAGCCTGGACTCCCGCCAGTTCGCGAGGACGGCGTCGCGGCCGACCGACAGCTCCAGGCGGAACGGAAAGCTCTGCAGCTGGAACGCGGCGGCCACGTAGGTCGCGTCGGCGGGGCCGCGGCGGGACGGGTCGGGGCGGGACGGGTCGGCGTGGGGTGCCGGAAGCGCGGATCCGGTCGAGAACCCGTTGCTGCCGCCGTCTTCCGGCCACCGGGCCAGAACCCGGCCCGATCCGCCGAACAGGGTCGCCCGGTCGAAGCCGCCCAGATCGTCGGCGACCATCAGGTTGGTGATCTCGGCGGCGCCGGCGACGATCTGCGCGACGCCCAGGAACTCGCCGTCCGATGCTGTCAGCGCGCGGCTGAACGAAATGCCGGGGCGGCCGCCGGCCCGGTCCGGATCCGACCGGTCGATCACCAGGGTCTGGTAGGCGTCGCGATGCGCCAGGAAGAACGGCAGGCCGGCGACACTGGCGGCGGTTCCGGTATCGGTCGACCGGGCGATCGGCTCGCCGTCGGCGTCGTAGACCGCATAACCGATGCTGCCGATGCGGTTCGTGCGGGCCGACCAGAGCAGCCCGTCGAGGACCCGGCCGTCGATGCGGTCCGGGCCGCGCAGCTCGATCTCCCGGCTGATGTTCTCCACGATGCCGGCGAGCTGGTCGAACTGGACGTTCAGGGTCTGCCCGATCGACCGGGCCCGCGAGCTCAGGTCGAGGCTGGCGTACCGGAGCGCGCTCTGCCGTTCCTGGGACAGGTTGATCATCATCAGCCCGGACGCGACCGCCAGCAGGACGAACGACAGCAGGGCGGCGATCAGGTACGGCCGCCTGACGTCGGGCCGTTCCGAGACCATCCACCAGAGGGGAGCGTGCGACCGGGCCACGCTACTCTCCCAGGGCGTCGGAGACGCGCTTGACGAAGGCGGGATCGATCCCCAGGCGGGCGGCCATCGCGTCCTGATGCCGGGTCAGCCGACGGCGCTGACCGGCCTGGGCCTCGGGACCCGGCGAACCGACCGTCACCCCGTGTGCGACGAGGGTGGCGAGGGCCTCGTCCTGGGCCGCGGCGGCCGTCGCCCGTGCCTCGTCGACCACGCTGTCCCAGGTCTCGACGACCGCGCGGCGGACGGGCTCGGGCAGGCGCCGCCAGAACGCTTCGGAGACGATCGGGATGTACTGCGCGAAGTATTCCTGATCCTGGAGCGTCGAGTTCACGCCGTAGTCCCACAGCCGGGCGCTGACCACCGTGGCGTTGCTCGTCAGGATCCCGTCGACCCGTCGCGTCTTCAGGGCTTCCGGAAGGTCCGGCCAGGGAATCGTCATCGGGTTGGCCCCGAAGGCCTCGAGGCGCAGGACGTTGGCCAGCCCGCCGGCGACCCGGACGCGCTTGCCGGCGATGTCGGGGTGGGTGGCGATCCGCCTCCCCACGCCGTACAGGTGGACGTAGCCGAGGTCGATCCAGCGGCCCGGGACGCGCACCCCCAGGCGGGTCTCTATCCTGTCGTTGATTTCCCGTCCGATCGGCCCGTCGCGCAGGCGGTAGTTAACCTCCGACGTTCGTCCGTAGAACATCGGCAGCAGGAAGATCCCGACGCTCGGCTCGAACCTGTCGAACTGCCAGGTGCCCGGAACCGCCATCTCGACGTTGCCGCGGGCCACCGCCTGGATGACTTCCCGGTCGCGGTACAGCTCGGCGTCGAACCGGTGCTCGACCATCAGCTGGCCGGCGAGCCGGTCGCGCAGGCGCTCGGCGAACCGCGCCACGATCCTGGTCTGGAAGTGACCGGCCGAGTTCTCGGTGGAGATCCGCATCACCGGGACCGCCGCAGCGGCGGCGGGAGCGACCGGGATGCCCAGGAGTGCAAGGCTCGCGACCGCCACGGCGACGCGCCGTCGGAAGACGCTCGTCGTCCGGGACCGCGAGGGCTCCCCGGTTTCGCTGCGGGATGCCGGGTCGTGACCGCTGTCGCCAGAGCCGCGCTCGACGGGCGCGTCAGGCGCTGCGAGCGGGGTTCTGTTCGGGAGGTGCCTCATCGCCGGACATTCGACGAGCCGCCCCCTGCCGCAATTGATGTGCATCAAAACCCGACATAGAATTCGCCTTGAATTTCCTTTGGTTGCGCGGACCGGCCGTCGGACAACGGGCGATGGTCCCGGTCTCGGTCCCGGTCTAGAGGCAGGGGCCGCCGGGCGCCGCGGTCACCACATCGACCTGGCCGCCCGTTCCGGCCACTCGCGGTCGTAGCCGTCGCCGCCGACCCGGTTCTCGCTCAGTGCCGCCAGGATCTGCCCGGGGGTCGGCAGGCTCTTCGGGTCGACGTGCCTGGCCGGGTCCCACAGACCGGCGCGCAGGATCGCCCGGGCACATTGGAAGTACACCGTCTCGACCGCGATCACGACGACCGAGCGGGGCGGCTTGCCGTCCATGGCGAACGACGCGCACAGGGCCGGATCGGTGTCCAGGTGGGCGCGGCCGTTGACCCGGACGGTGGTGCCGGAGCCCGGGATCAGGAACAGCAGCGCGACCCGCGGATCGCGCACGATGTTGCGCAGCGAGTCGACGCGGTTGTTGCCCCGGCGGTCCGGCATCATCAGCGTCCGCTCGTCGTGGACCCGCACGAAGCCGGCGAGGTCGCCGCGCGGCGAGCAGTCGAGGCCCTCGGGCCCGGAGGTCGCCAGCGCCACGAACGGCGACGCCTCGATGAAGGTCCGGTACTGCGGGACGATGCGGTCGATCTCCTTGGCGGTCGAGGCTTCGCCGGGAATGCCGTAAAGCGCCTCGAGCTGTTCGACGGTGGTGATCACGGACATCGCGGAAGACCTGTGCGGGAGTGGGTGCCGGAGATTGCCACAACCGGTCCGGGCAGGCGATAAGGCGACCGGCCGCCGCGGCGATGCGCGACCGCCGGAGAGGAGATTTGGCCCCATGGCGCCCCGCACCTTGCCCTGCAGCCTGATCGTGCCGTCGCTGGAGGCGCTGCCGTCGTACTGCGAGGCGCTTCGCCGCGGCTGGTCGCCGGACAACACCCGGTCGGTGGCCGGGGCCGAGGAACTGGCGCGGATCGAGCGCGACCCCGCGGGGTTCGTCGCCGCGCTCGACGACCCGGAGGGCCGGGGCGGGCCGATCACCCTGCCGGACGGCTCGGTCGTGCCGCGGCTGCCGGGCTTCCGGCGCTGGATCTGGGACGGCGAGGTCGCCGGGTCGATCGGCTTCCGCTGGCAGCCCGGGAACGCCGCGCTGCCGGCCTATGTGCTCGGCCACATCGGCTACGCGGTGGTGCCGTGGAAGCGCGACCGCGGCTACGCGACGGCCGCCCTGCGGCTGCTGCTGGCGGACCTGCGCGCGGCTGGTCTGGCGTCACGCGGCCTGGGTCATGTCGACCTGACCACCGACCCCGGCAACCCGGCCTCGCAGCGCGTGATCACGGCCAACGGCGGGCGGCTGGTCGACCGGTTCGCCAAGGACGCGGTCTACGGCGGCGGGGAGACGTTGCGTTACCGGATCGACCTGTAGGAGGCCGGCGGGCTACTGCTCCGAGGGCATGGTCGCGCCGTTCTGCGGGCGCGGGATCGCCACCGTGTGGAAGCCGCCGTCGACGTGCATGACCTCGCCGGTGACGCCGGCCGACAGGTCGGACAGCAGGTACATGCCGGTGCGCCCGACCTCCTCGAGGCTGGCGTTCCGCTTCAGCGGCGCCGCGCTCTCGGAGTACCGGAAGGTGTAGCGCGCGTCGGCGATCGCCGAGCCGGCCAGGGTGCGCATCGGCCCGGCCGAGATCGCGTTGACCCGGATGCCGTCCGGCCCGAGATCGGCCGCCAGATAGCGGACGCTGGCCTCCAGCGCCGCCTTGGCGACGCCCATGACGTTGTAGTTCGGGGTCGTGCGCTCGGCACCGAGGTAGGTGAGGGTGATCAGGCTGCCGCCGGCGGTCATCAGCGGCACCAGGCGCTGGGCGAGCGCGGTGAACGAGTAGCAGGAGATGTCGAGGGTGTTCAGGAAGTTGGTCCGGCTGGTGTCGCAGTACCGGCCCTTGAGCTCGTTCTTGTCGGAATAGGCGACCGCGTGCACCGCGAAGTCGATGCTGTCCCAGCGTGCCGCGACCGCCGCGACCGCGGCGTCCAGGCTGTCCGGGTCGGCGACGTCGCACGGCATGATCAGGTCGGAGCCGACCGAGGCCGCCAGCGGCTCGACCCGCTTGCGCATCGGCTCGTTCTGGTAGGTGAAGGCCAGCTCGGCGCCGTGCGCGGCGACGGCCGACGCGATGCCCCAGGCGATCGACTTCTCGTTGGCGACCCCGAGGATCAGGCCACGCTTGCCGGCCATGATCGGGCGGGGAACTGCGGTCTCGCTCATGGTCTTCCTTCGTCGGTCGGCCGGGTCCGCACCGTCGCGGGCCCTCTCGAACTCGGCCCGCGGCGGGGCATGCTTCGCCTCAGGCCTCGAACCGGCGCATCGCCAGGACCGCGTTGGTGCCGCCGAAGCCGAAGCTGTTGGACAGCGCCACCCGGATCGGATGGTCGAGCATCGTCTCGCGGACGATCGGCAGGCTTTCGGCCTCCGGCTCGATCGTCTCGATGTTGATCGAGGGGGCGATGAAGCTGTCCTTCATCATCAGCAGCGTGTAGATCGCCTCGTGGACCCCGGCCGCGCCCTGGCTGTGGCCGGTCATCGATTTGGTCGAGCTGATGAACGGGATCTTGTTCCGGGTCCGGAACACTTCCGCGATCCCCTCGAGCTCCGGCATGTCGCCGACCGGCGTGCTGGTACCGTGGGTGTTGACGTAGTCGACCGGCTCGTTGACGTTCTCGAGCGCCATCCGCATGCAGCGCACACCGCCCTCGCCGGACGGGGCCACCATGTCGGCACCGTCCGAGGTGGCGCCGTAGCCGACCACCTCGGCATAGATCTTGGCGCCGCGCGCCCGGGCGTGCTCCAGCTCCTCGAGCACCACCACGCCGCCGCCGCCGGCGATCACGAAGCCGTCGCGGCCGACGTCGTAGGGCCGCGAGGCCTTCTCGGGGGTGTCGTTGTACTTCGACGACAGCGCACCCATGGCGTCGAACAGCACCGACAGGGTCCAGTGCAGCTCCTCGCCGCCGCCGGCGAACACGATGTCCTGCCGGCCGTGCTGGATCATCTCGGTGCCGTTGCCGATGCAGTGGGCGCTGGTCGAGCAGGCCGAGCTGATCGAGTAGCTCGGACCCTTGATCTTGAAGATGGTCGACAGGTTCGCGGAGTTGGTCGAGGACATCACCCGCGGCACCATGTACGGCCCGACCCGCTTCGGACCCTTCTCGCGGGCGGTGTCGAACGCCAGCATCATGTTCTGGGTCGACGGCCCGCCGGAGCCCATGATCAGGCCGGTGCGCGGATTGCTGATCTCGCGCTCCTCGAGCCCGGAATCGGCGATCGCCTCCTGCATGGCGATGTAGTTGTAGGCCGCCCCGTCGCCCATGAAGCGCAGGAGCTTGCGGTCGATGTGATCGGCGAGCGTGAGCTTCAGCGAGCCGTGCACGTGGCTGCGGAAGCCCATCTCCCTGTATTCCTCTGCGAACACGATTCCGGAGCGACCGGCCTTGAGCGAGGCGGTCACCTCGTCCTTGTTGTTGCCGATGCTGGAGACGATACCGATCCCGGTGATGACGACGCGGCGCAATGCGTCCTCCGTCAGGCCATGGCCGTCGCCGGATTGGCGAACAGGCCGACGCGAATGTCCTTGGCTTCGAAAACCCGCTCGCCGTCGCACTCGACCCAGCCGTCGGCGATGCCGAGGTACAGCTTGCGGCTGATGATGCGCTTCAGGTCGAGATGGAACTTCAGAAGCTTGGCGGTGGGCAGTACCTGTCCGGTGAACTTCACCTCGCCGACCGACAGGGCGCGTCCCGAACCGGGGCCGCCGAGCCAGCCGAGGGTGAAGCCGAGCAACTGCCAGAGCGCGTCCATGCCGAGGCAGCCCGGCATCACCGGGTCGTCCTCGAAATGGCACCCGAAGAACCAGAGGTCCGGCTTGATGTCGAACTCGGCCTCGACCTCGCCCTTGCCGTTGGCGCCGCCTTCCTCGGAGATGTGCGTGATGCGGTCGAACATCAGCATCGGGGGCAGCGGCAGCCGCGCGTTACCCGGCCCGAACAGGCGCCCGTGCGCGCATTCGAGCAGGTCCTTGTAGGAGAAGCTGTGGCGCTTCCGAAAATCCAACTCAGATTTCCCCCATGGTACCCGGCGTTCCGCGCCACTCCCCGTCGCGCGCCGCCTCTGGCCGACATTCACCTAGCCGCTTCCACCCTCTCGGAAGCGACGGTCCCGTGGCTCCGAGGTAACCGACCCGGCAGCCGACTTCAAGGGCGAAGCAAATCATATGCGTCGCCGACTTGCAAAGTCCCGCGCGCTACGGTTTTCCGCAGGCCGGCCCGTACGTTGCCACAACCGCCGCTTCATGATAGCGGTTCTCATCTTGTAACCCATGCGGCCCGACTGCGGGCCGAACCGCGTCTGACGGAACCGCCGATGCATATGCGCCCGTACGCCACCGCCCTCGACCGCCTGCGCGAAGCCGGGCTGCGCCCGACCCGCCAGCGGGTGGCGCTGGCCCGGCTGCTGTTCGACGGGGCCGATCGGCACGTGACCGCGGAGCAGCTGCACTCCGAGGCCGAGACCGCCGGTGTGTCGGTCTCGCTGGCGACCGTCTACAACACCCTGCACCAGTTCACCGACGGCGGCCTGCTGCGCGAGGTGGTGGTCGAGGCCGGCCGCTCTTACTTCGACACCAACACCGGCGGCCACCACCACTTCTTCGACGCCGGCACCGGCATGCTCACCGACATCCCGGGCGACGACATCGTCATCGGCGACCTGCCGGCCCCGCCGCCCGGCGCCGAGATCGAGCGGGTCGACCTGGTGATCCGGATCCGCAGCCGGTAGGCGGCCCCGAAGACAACCCTTGCGGTTGCTGCCCGTGGGCTCGGGGTGCGTCAACGTGTTCGGGTTTTCGGGGCTTGGCTCGGCGGTACCAGACGCTATTGTGTTGCGGTGCAGCGACGCCGAGCGTGCGCGTTCGAGCGAGTCGAACAATCCCCGGTAGATTGTACACCGCTGTTCGGCCGCCATACATCTTAGAACAATTCAAAACTGGTTGACCGTCGCTGGTCGCCGTTCCTATAAAGCGAACAGGCTCGTCGCAGGGTGCCTGGATACCCGCGTATCCAGACTCCGGCGCCCTGCGGGCCGGTCCGATTTCGCAATCGCTCGAGTGGAGACGACTATGACCCAGCTCAAGGGCTCGAAGACCGAGGACAACCTGAAGGCCGCGTTCTCCGGTGAGTCGCAGGCCAACCGCCGCTACCTGTATTTCGCTCAGAAGGCCGACGTCGAGGGCTACAACGACGTCGCCGCGGTGTTCCGGTCGACCGCCGAGGGCGAGACCGGCCACGCCCACGGCCACCTGGAGTTCCTCGAGGAGGTCGGCGATCCGGCGACCGGCGAGCCGATCGGCGACACCTCGCTGAACCTGAAGGCGGCGATCGCCGGCGAGACCCACGAGTACACCGACATGTACCCGGGCATGGCGCGCACCGCGCGTGACGAGGGCTTCGACGAGATCGCCGACTGGTTCGAGACCCTGGCGAAGGCCGAGAAGAGCCACGCCGGCCGCTTCCAGAAGGCCCTGGACGCGCTCGACGCCTGACGACCGTGCGACGGCCTCGGCAGACGTTGCCGGGGCCGTCGTTCCTTCTCCGCAACGACCTGCGCCGCGAGGAGCCGCCGCGATGGCCGAAGGCAGCCTGGAAGCCCCGATCCGCCACCCGATCGCGTGGCAGGACCCCGACTTCTACGACGAGGCCAAGCTGGACGAGGAACTGCGGCGGATCTTCGACATCTGCCACGGCTGCCGGCGCTGCTTCAATCTCTGCGACAGCTTCCCGCGGCTGTTCGACCTGATCGACGAATCCGAATCCGGCGAGCTCGACACCGTGTCGAGCGCCGACTTCAAGCCGGTCGTGGACGCCTGCACGCTCTGCGACATGTGCTTCCTGACCAAGTGCCCGTACGTGCCGCCGCACGAGTTCAACCTCGACTTCCCGCACCTGATGTTGCGCTACCGGGCGGTCGAGCTGAAGAACGGCGAGATCCCCTGGAGCGAGCGCCAGCTCACCGAGACCGACCGCAACGGCGCCTTGGCGCGCCCGGTCGCCGGGCTGTGCAACTGGGCGGCCGACAACAAGAACCGGCTGACCCGGCCGCTGATCGAGAAGACGCTCGGCGTCCACCGCGAGGCCGAGCTGCCGAAGTACCACGCCCGCCCGCTGACCCTGCAGGCCAGGCGCGAGGTGCCCGAGGTCAATGCCGCCGCCCCGGCGTTCGGGCGCAAGGCGCTGCTCTACGCCACCTGCTTCTCGAACTACAACGACCCGGACATCGGCCTCGCCGCCCGCAAGGTGCTGGCCCACAACGGGGTCGAGACCGAGGTCGTGTACCCGTCGTGCTGCGGCATGCCGCAGATGGAGCACGGCGACGTCGCCCGGGTCGCGGAGACGGCGCGCAAGGTCGCGGCCGAGCTGCGCCCGCGGGTCGACGAGGGCTGGACGGTGATCGGCCTGGTGCCGTCCTGCGTGCTGATGCTGAAGTTCGAGTGGCCGCTGCTGTGCCCGGACGACGACAACGTCAAGGCGCTGTCGGTGGCGACCCGCGACATCGACGAGTACGTGATCGACATCGCCCGCAACGAGGGCATGGCCGAGGGGCTGAAGCCGCTCGACGGCGGCGTGACGCTGCACATCGCCTGCCATGCCCGGGCCCAGAACATCGGCCAGAAGTCGACCGAGCTGCTGAAGCTGATCCCGGAGGCCGACCTCAAGGTGATCGAGCGCTGCTCGGGCCATGGCGGCTCCTGGGGCGTGATGAAGCAGAATTTCGAGGTCGCGCTTAAGGTCGGCAAGCCGGTCGCCCGCCAGGCCCGTCAGGCCGGCAAGGCGTATCTGGCGTCGGGCTGCCCGCTGGCCGCCGACCACATCCGTCAGGGCATGGAGCGGATCGACGGCGAGGCCGCGATCCCGGCCGAGACCCACCACCCGATCGAGCTGCTGGCCAAGGCCTACGGGTTCTGACCGGGCCCGAAACGATTGACGCGCCCGGCCGCCCCGGCCGCGCCCACCGGAATGAAGGAACGACCGTCATGGCGAAGGAGATCACCCGCGCCGACATCATGGACATGGCCGAGTACGCCAAGGTCCGGGCCGAGAAGCGGCGTGCCCTGGTCGACATCAAGCGCAACCGCCGGGTGCCGCTCGGGCCGCACGCGACGTTCTACTTCGAGAACTACGAGACGATGTGGCAGCAGATCCACGAGATGCTGTTCATCGAGCGCGGCGGCGAGGAGCAGATCCCCGACGAGCTGTCGGCCTACAACCCGCTGATCCCGAACGGCCGCGAGCTGGTCGCCACCCTGATGTTCGAGATCGACAACCCGGTGGTGCGCAAGAACGTGCTGTCCAAGCTCGGCGGCGTCGAGGAGACCGCGTTCATGCGGTTCGCCGGCCACGAGATCGTCGCCAAGGCCGAGGAGGACGTCGACCGCACGACCGCCGACGGCAAGGCCTCGTCGGTGCAGTTCCTGCACTTCAACTTCACCGACGGGCAGGCGAAGGCGTTCGCGGCCGCCGGTACCGAGGTGGTGCTCGGCCTCAAGCACCCGCACTACGCCCACATGACGATCCTGCCGGAGACGGTCCGCGAAGCGCTGTCGAAGGACTTCGACTAACGGGTCGGCAGGCGCATTACCCTTTGCCGCCGTCATCCCGGGCAACCCCGGACTTGCTCCGGGGATGACCCGGGACCTACCGGCCGCTCCGTGGGTCCCGGCTCCGTGCCGCCGGCGGCGACCCGGTCCGGGATGACGACAATGCGAAGGGCTACTTCCCGACCTCGTCGGCGCGCACGCCCCAGACGTGGCTGCGGTGGATCCAGCCGTCCAGGCCGGCGACCTCGATCTCGCACCATTCCTTGCGGCAGCCGTCGAGCCAGCCGATCACCCCGGCCTCCAGCCGGGCGACCGCCGGGGCCGCCTGGTCCGGGGTGCGGCGCAGCAGGCGCTCGGCGCCGATCACCACGACGGTGCGGCGGCCGGACAGCATCGACTGGTGCACCCAGCCCTCGGTGCCGTCCGGGTCGCGGATCTTCCGCCAGGTGTCGAACTCGGCGATCACCTCGACCGGCAGGTTCGGGCGCTGATACACCCAGTCGATCGGGTAGCGCACGCCCGGCCCGGCCCTGACGTTGACCTCCTTGGCGCGCAGCGTCACGTAGCGGGGGATCGGCAGACCGGTCTCGGTCCCGACCGACGCCGCCCGGGCCGGAGCGGCTCCGAAAAGCAGGCCGAAGGCCGCCGTCACGGCGAGGAGGGCGAGGAGCGCGGCGCGTCGCATCGGTGCGGTTGTCATCCCTGTCGTCAGAAGGCTTATACCGCTATCCTTAGCGCTCGTTAAGCGCTGCGCCTACGATATACGGCCGACCGCACGGGGTGCGTGACAGCCGGTCGCGGCCCTGCTAACCGATGCCGGAACCGACGATCGTCGGCTTTGCCCCGGTGCAGACGACGGAATGCCGGGGCCCGGGAGGAGTCCATGCCGCATAGCAAGCCGCTGGTCATCGTCACGCGCAAGCTGCCCGATCCGGTCGAGACCCGGATGATGGAGCTGTTCCAGACCCGGCTGAACCTGTCCGACGTGCCGATGTCCCAGGAGCAGCTGGCGGCGGCGATGCGCGAGGCCGACGTGCTGGTGCCGACCGTCACCGACCGGATCGACGCGGCGCTGATCGAGCAGGCCGGCGAGCGGCTGAAGCTGATCGCCTCGTTCGGCACCGGCGTCGACCACATCGACCTGCGCGCCGCCAAGGCCCGCCACGTCACCATCACCAATACGCCCGGCGTCCTGACCGAGGACACCGCCGACATGACCATGGCGCTGATCCTGGCGGTGCCGCGGCGGATCGTGGAGGGCAGCGCCCTGATCCGCACCGGCACCTGGACCGGCTGGTCGCCGACCGGGATGCTCGGCCACCGGATCCACGGCAAGCGCCTCGGGATCGTCGGCATGGGCCGGATCGGCACCGCGGTCGCCCGCCGGGCCCGCGGCTTCGGCCTGTCGGTGCACTACCACAACCGCCGGCCGGTGCACCCGGAGCTCGAGGCCGAGCTCGAGGCGACCTACTGGGACAACCTGGACCAGATGGTCGGGCGGATGGACATCCTGTCGATCAACTGCCCGCACACGCCGGCGACCTATCACCTGATGAACCGCCGCCGGCTCGGCCTGATGCAGCCGCACGCCTACATCGTGAACACCGCGCGCGGCGAGGTGATCGACGAGTCGGCGCTGGTCGAGGTGCTGCGCGAGAAGCGGATCGCCGGCGCCGGGCTCGACGTCTACGAGCACGAGCCGCAGGTGAACCCCGAGCTGCTGACCCTCGACAACGCGGTGCTGCTGCCGCACATGGGCTCGGCAACGATCGAAGGGCGCCGCGACATGGGCGAGCGCGTGATCGTCAACATCCGGTCGTTCGCCGACGGCCACACGCCGCCGGACCGGGTGATCGAGACCATGTTCTGATCGGGCCGCGTCCGGTGCCGGAGCCAGGATCGTGAGCGGAGGGTTCCGCCTTCCCGAGCAGCTGCTCCCGGAAACCGCGCCCGAGGACCTGCGGCGGCTGGTCGCCCACTGGATCGCGCTGGCGGACGGCCGGGCGATGCCGGAATTCGCCGATTTCGACCCGGTCGAGGTGCCGTGGGCGCTGTCCAGGCTGTTCCTCGTGCAGGTCGTCGACGGCGGCGCGGACTTCGTCTACCGGCTGGCCGGCGAGCGGATCAACGAGCGTCACGGCGGCTCGGTCGCCGGAAAGAGCGTCACCGAGCTGTTCCGGCCGAGCGCGGTCGGCGGAATCCTGAAGCGGTGGCGAAGGGCGGTGCGCGACCCGGCGGTCTGCTACACCGAGAGCCAGCACCCGACCACGAACGGATTGCCGCTGCACGGCCGGCGCGTGGTGATGCCGCTCGGGCCGGCCGATGGACCGGTCGACCACCTGATCGGCATGGCCGCGTTCGAGACGCCGGCGCGGGCGCGGATCACCGATCCCGGAGTCATCGACGTCCGCTGGGTGGCGCTGCGAGCGGCGGTCGGCACCGGTCCGGGACCGTTCAGCCGACAGGGGGACTGACATGCTCCGTTCGCCAGACGAGGTCGTGCCGCCCGGTGCGCCCGAGGACCTCCGTCGGTTCGCCGCCTACTGGATCGAAAAGGCGGCCGGCCGACTGATGCCGGCCTTTGCGGATGTCGACCCGGTCGAGATCCGCTGGTCGCTGCCGCGGGTCTACGTGGTCAGGGTGGTCGACGGCGGGGCCGACTTCGTCTACCGGCTGGCCGGCGAGGCGATCAACCTGCGTTACCAGGGCTCGATCGCCGGCAAGCGGGTGAGCGACCTGCTGGAGGCGGGCTCGGCGGCCGAGGTGATCCGGCGTTGGCGGCGGGTGGTCGAGACCCCCGCGGCTTATTTCGTCGACAGCGAGCACCCGACCAGCAACGGGTTGCGGATCCGCGGCCTGCGCATCGCGCTTCCGCTCGGCCCGGACGGCGGCCCGGCCGACCACATCATCGGCCTCACCGTCTTCGAGGCGCGGTCCGAGGCCAGCGGTGCCGTGATCAGCGGCGCCGAGACCCACGACGTCCGTTGGGTCGAGCTGGACCGGCCGGCATGATGCCGCGATGCTGAACGCTCCGGACGACCTGGTTCCGGCCGACGCCCCCGAGGACCTCCGGCGTTTCGTGGCCTATTGGCTGGCCAGGGCCGCCGGCCGCCGGATGCCGGCCTTCGACGACGTCGACCCGGTCGACCTGCCCTGGGCGCTGTCGCGGCTGTTCGTGGTGCGCGCGATCGACCGCGGCGCCGACTTCGAGTACCGGTTGGCCGGCCAGCAGATCTACGAGCGCCATGGCGGCAGCATCGTCGGCAAGCGGGTCGGCGACCTGTTCCGTCCGGCGGCCGTCATCCTCGATCGCTGGCGGCGCGTGGTGACCGAGCCGGCGGCCTGCTACACCCACGCCCGGCACCCGACCCACACCGGCCTGGCGCTCCGGGGCTACCGGGTGGTGCTGCCGGTCGGCCCCGAGGGCGGCCCGGCCGACCACATGGTCGGCATGTCGGTGTACGCCGACAGCAGCCCGGGCGACCCGGCACACGCCGACGCCGAGATCATCGACCTGCGGTGGGTGACCCTGCGCGACCAGAGCTGAAGCCGGACGGCGCCGCCTCGGCCTAGTCCTCGATGCCCATCAGCGAGCGGGCGAAAGCCCGGGGCTCGAACGGGCGGAGGTCGTCGGCGCCCTCGCCGACGCCGACCGCGTGCACCGGCAGGCCCTGGCTCTGGGCCAGCGCCACCACGATGCCGCCGCGCGCCGAGCCGTCCAGCTTGGTGACGATCAGGCCGGTGACGTCGACCATCTCGCGGAACGCCTTGACCTGCTGGTGGGCGTTCTGGCCGACGGT
>Ga0209475_10000718_pt1 | contig 55041 bp, 59 predicted proteins | sample tdDd471_FD_187128 | JGI IMG/M metagenome (GOLD analysis project Ga0209475, IMG submission 187128) | Marine sediment microbial communities from the Atlantic coast under amendment with organic carbon and nitrate - tdDd47.1 (SPAdes)... | ecosystem: Environmental > Aquatic > Marine > Coastal >... | reverse complement strand
AATCCACATACCCATCAGGCCAAGTCACTCCTTATGAGATTAACCTAAAGGTCTCTCCAGTCGGACAGACCTGTGGATATGTGGATTAAAGTACTTTAAAAATCCTTTATTTTTAATATACAAGGTATTAATTTGAGTATCAATACTCACCCTTTTTAAAGCAAGGGCATGGATCAAGCACCATCTAATTAAAAAAAGATTTATGCTTAATCCTCAAAATAAGTCATGTCTGAAAATCGCCTAAATAGATCGGCAGATTAAACTAATCCTTTAGTATTAAATTGACCAAAGTATTGATTATAGAAGTGGGAGTATTGATTCTAAGAGAAAAACACTAAGGGATTATAATGTAGCGTGGTTATGCATAGTTTGAAGATATTAATCTTTTAGGGAGCGTAAAAAAGCAATTAACTTGGCTCTCACTGAATCTCGTCGGATTCCTCTAAAATTCATGGTTCGGCCAGGAACAGCAATTTCTGTATTGGTTAAATAATAGTTGAGTGATGCTTCGGTCCAAGTATACCCCGATTGACGCATCGCTGGCGAAAATTCAAAACCATCAATACTACCTGCAGTGCGGCCCAATAAATTCCATAAATGAGGACCTTTTCCATGTCCTCCATCTTTTTCATGATCATGACAAGAGGAACATTTGCGCATAAAAACAATTTCACCTTCGGCAGGTTCATTTTGTTCCAGAAGTTTTTTAAAGGATTCTTCCAGTTCTGGTTTAAAAACCGTTAAAGCTTTCTCCTCGCTCCAGGTATTACTAATTACCATAAAATTCAAGCAAAGAATAAACAGAAGATATTTAAAAACGTCCAACTTTTACCCCATGATTTGCAGCTTGCTAGCTTTTTGCCATTCTTCAGGGCTATAGGCTTTAATGGATAAAGCGTGAATTTCACCACTGGAAATGTATTCGTTAACAGTTGCATATACCATCTGCTGTTTTTTTACGGCTGTTTTACCGTCAAATGCTTCAGCCACAACGCGGACATCAAACATGTTCCCTTCGCCACTAACGGCGATATCCTGTACTTCAAGTTTTTCTTCAATAATTGCTTTAAGCTGGTCTGGGGTCATAATAAATTCTATTTTAAATTAAAGAGTTCTTCCAAAGAACTCAATTTCGCTAAATCTAATATTTGCTGCGGGACATGAGTAAACTTTAAGGGTCGATTCATTGCGCTGGCTACTCTTGACCATTCGATAATCAGAGCTAGACCAGAGCTATCCGCACGCATTACACCCGCCAAACTGATTTCAATCTCGGAACCATTTGAGGTGATTAAGTCCTTGTTTTGCTCATATATGGCTCCGACGGTATTAAATATCAAGTCACCATGGACAACGATTTTATTCTCGGAAATTTGTTGGATGGTATCACTCATGAAATTAAAGACTATTCGTTAGTGGCATCTTCAGACTGACTAAATAGGAATTGAGAGATTAACTGCTCCAATACCAAGGACGACTGGGTCAACGTGATAATGCTATCATTTTCGAGAAAATCCGGCGCCCCTCCCGGTTCAATACCAACGTACTTTTCACCCAACAAACCAGCGGTGTAAATTCCAGCAGATGAATCCATAGGAATCTGGCCAAATTTCTTATCAATTTCCATTTCCACAACCGCTTCAAAGGTTTCCGGATCAACATTAATGTTACTGACGCGCCCTATTGTAACCCCTGCAATAGATACTGCTGAACGTTCTTTTAAGCCACTGATATTTTCAAAAGCAGCTTTCACCTTATAACTATTACTGCTATAAAAATTGCCAAAATTACTCACTTTAAAGGTCAAAGCCACCAGTGCAACGATACCCAGCACGATAAATATCCCTACACTGACTTCAACAAAACGTGAATTAGTCATATTATATTCCTTAAAATTTTCCCATCTAATTCAACTGCTCTCAAAATTTTTCTACAGCATTACTGCGGTTAATAAAAAGTCTAGTCCCAGGACCGAGAGCGCCGAAAAAACGACGGTATTGGTAGTCGCTTTACTAACCCCTTCAGAAGTAGGGATGCAATCATAACCCTCAAAAATAGCAATCCAGGTACAGACGACGCCAAATACGATACTTTTTATTACACCGCTCATAACATCGTGTTGAAAATCTACCTTTTCCTGGATCTGCGACCAATAGGCTCCGGCATCCACCCCTAACAGATCAACACCGACAAAATAGCCGCCTAATACCCCCACCATACTAAAAATAGCAACTAACAAGGGAAGTGAGATAATACCGGCTAGCAAACGCGGTGCTAATATCTGTTTAACGGGGTTTATAGCCATCATCTCCATACCAGATAGCTGTTCAGTTGCCTTCATTAAACCAATCTCAGCAGTTAATGCGGAACCGGCTCGACCAGCGAACAAAAGTGCCCCAACGACAGGGCCTAATTCCCTTAATAGGGAAAGCGCGACCACCTGCCCCAATGATTCTTCGGCACCAAAATCAACAAGAGTATTATAGCCTTGCAAACCCATTACCATTCCCACAAATAATCCCGATACCAGGATAATTAGGAAGGAAAGAACTCCCACTGCATACAATTGTTTAATTAACAGATTGGGACGTCTAAACAGATAGAGAAATCCAAATAATGTAGACAGAAACAAAATAAAGCTTCTGCCAAATAAGGAAAAAAATAACAATCCTCTATGTCCAAGGGAGGCCAGTTTTTCTATCATAATCCGTTTCTAACGTTGCTTTTCCAATAGGTCATCAATTAGGCTATCGGTGGAAAAATGAAATGGCACCGGTCCATCGTCATATCCATGGATAAACTGTTTCACCCAGGGCGAAGAAGAATTCTCCAATTCTTCGGAATTGCCTTGCCCAACAATTTTTCCCTTTGATATCAAATAAATTTTGTCGGCAATATCCAGAGTTTCATGGATATCATGAGAAACGATTATTGAAGTGATACCCAATAGCTGATTAACCCGTTTTATCAGTTTTACCAACACTCCCATAGAGATCGGATCCTGCCCGGTAAAGGGTTCGTCATACATAATTAAACTGGGATCTAATGCCATTGCCCTGGCTAAAGCCACCCTGCGGGCCATCCCTCCCGATAATTGCGAAGGTTTTAAGGTTCTGGCCCCCCTTAATCCAACTGTGTGCAGCTTGACTAAAACCAAATCACGGATCATAGATTCGGGAAGATTGGTATGTTCTCGAAGTGGAAACGCAACATTGTCGAACACGTTCATATCAGTTAACAAAGCCCCGCTTTGAAACAACATCCCCATCTGTTTGCGAATATTATAAAGCTGTTTATTGGATAATTTGGGAATATTCTCCCCGTCGACCTCGATACTGCCTTTTTCCGGCTTTAATTGTCCGCCAATTAGTTTTAACAATGTGGTTTTTCCAGTTCCACTTGGTCCCATAATCGCGGTGATTTTGCCACGTGGAATATCCATATCAACCCCGGAAAAAATCATTTGCTCTTTCCTTGAGAAATGGAGGTCCCTTATTTTTATATGGTTTTTCTCAGTCACTATATTATATTTTTTCAATTGAAAGGAAACAGGTCAGGATTACATAGGGATTAAATCCATTTTTTCAAACTCATTAGACAGTCCCTTTAATTAAACGTTCACATGAAAAGTAATTTCTATAACATTTGAGCCAGTAGTTGCATATTACGGCAGTTTTCCACTGTATATTTATTATCAGAAAAAAACAGATAGATATTATCTCCTTCATGCCTTGCATTCGCCAAAAGAAATTCGGCTAAAGCTCTCAATTCTTTTGGGGTCAGGGAATTATCATCGTATTGATAAAAATAACATCGATGGGTATCCATAGATTGTTCTGCTAAATCAATTGTTTCGGCGAAAAACAATCCCGGAAATTGTTCTATAGTCTTGAAAGAATCAACACCGATAATGGTTATTGCAGAATTATTCGGGATTTGATTTCCCACCTCGGTCTTAGAAAAATTTCCTTGAACCTTAATAAAAAGTCGAAAATCTTCGCTAATACACTCTTCCAACTCGGACAGTAATTGATTATTTAACAATTTTGGCGAAGTTAGAAAAAGGCTTGAAAATTCATTACTATAATAATCAAGTTGCCAGTCTTCCGGAAGGTCATCCGGAAAAAAAGATTTTGCCCATAAAGGATTTTCTCCCTGACTACAGGCAGTTATTATTTCAGCCCTCATTAAAACCAACCTCGTCGAATAATCTATTTCTTTACTTTCTTTTTTTACTATTTTATATACAATGTTATCGGTTTGAAATAAATTTTAAATTAAATAGCTGTACATTCTAAGTGGAAGATTAACGCTTTTATCGGCCTTTATAGTAACACAAACGAGCATATAATTAGGTAGACTGTGAACAATATTTTACGTAAATTCAAGCATTTAACAAGATTCACCAGTGTAGGCCTGGTGCTTCTTTTTGCACCGACCGTATTTGCAGACAGCGATAATGAAATTGCTGATCCACTCGAACCACTTAATCGTCAAATTTTTAAGTTTAATGAAGTTGTCGATGAACATATTGCCATTCCAGTGGCTGAAACCTGGCAGCACATTCCTTCCCCAATTCGTATCGGGGTGGATAACTTTTTTAGTAACCTCGACGATATAATGACGATTATCAACGACTTACTACAATTCAAATTTGAACAATCGGTATCTGATTCGGCTCGATTTGTAACCAATAGCAGCTTTGGCCTGTTAGGTTTTTTTGATGTCGCCAGCGAATGGGGAATGCCAAAGCATGATGAAAGGTTTGCCGATACCCTTGGTTACTGGGGAGTTGGGAATGGTGCTTACTTGGTTATTCCTATCTGGGGTCCCAGTAGCATTCGTGATGGAATCGGCTTAATTGGAGATATTCAGGTTTATCCTTTGGGATACTATTACCCGGTAGCGCATCGAAATTCATTACAAGTATTAAAAATGGTTAACGCCAGAGCAAATTTATTAGATGCGACAGAATTAACTTCTGAATTAGCCTTTGATCCTTATACTTTTACACGTGATTCCTATTACCAATATCGCCAGAATCGAATTTATGACGGCAATCCTCCAGTCCAAATCCTGGATGACTCCGATATTGAAAATTTAGAATAACCCGGGACAACTACCATGCTGGTTTCTTTTTTAGCTATCCTGGCAGGTTTCGCCCTGCTCATTTGGGGTGCTGATAAATTTGTATTAGGCGCATCCGGAACTGCTTCCAATCTAGGTATATCACCACTGGTTATCGGTTTAACCGTGGTTGGTTTCGGTACTTCAGCACCGGAAATGATCGTTTCTTTTATGGCAGCCTGGAACGGAAATCCTGAAATAGCAGTCGGTAATGCTATTGGTTCCAATATCGCTAATATTGGTTTGGTTTTGGGAATAACAGCCTTGGTAGTTCCCCTTTCAGTACACTCAAAAGTATTAAAACGAGAATATCCCATGATGTTCATCGTTATGTTACTGGCCTGGTATTTGTTATTCGACCAGCAATTATCCCTAAGCGATGGCATAATTCTTATTTCTTCCATGGTATTGGTACTAACCTTAATTACGCTTTTAGGAATCCACGATCAGAAAAATACCGACGAACCGTTAAATTTAGAATTTTCCGATGAAATCCCCAAGGACATTACCACACGGGCATCTATTTTATGGCTGTTGGCAGGTCTGGTTCTTTTATTGATCAGTTCGAAAATGCTGGTCTGGGGTGCGGTTAACGTAGCCAGAGAGTTTGGTGTCAGTGATTTGATTATCGGGCTAACCATCGTTGCAATTGGAACCAGTTTACCGGAATTGGCGGCGTCAATTGCAGGAGCCCTTAAAGGTGAGCATGACATCGCAATTGGCAACGTTATCGGTTCAAATATGTTTAACTTATTGGGTGTACTCGGTATTCCAGCTATCGTTCATCCACATCAATTTTCAGCGACCGTGTTAAGCCGTGACTATCCGGTAATGATTGGTTTAAGTATTGCTTTATTTGTGTTTGCCTATGGTTTCAGAGGGCAAGGTAGGATTAATCGCTGGGAAGGATTTTTGTTATTAACAACATACGCGATTTATATGTATTTCATTTATCGATCGATATAGAAAAAATCCCGAATGAAAAAATGAGTTAATTTTAATCATCGGTTCATCTCTTAAAATCTATGGCACTTGGACTAATCGTTCTCACATTTTTACAGATTGGCCATTGTCCTTAGTTTTTAACGTGGACTGTTCTATTACCATATGATGGGGGTCATATATGCAAGAAATTTTATCAAAAGCAACTAAGGTTCGCCTATTGATATGTGATGTAGACGGAGTATTAACCAATGGAGGTCTGTTTTTTGGTGACGATGGGCAAGAATACAAAGCTTTTCACTCTCGAGATGGACATGGTATGAAAATGCTGCAGGATTGCGGGATCGATATTGCCATTATTACCGGAAGAACATCCAATGTCGTGAAATACAGAATGAAAAATCTGGGTATAGAGCATCTTTATCAAGGACAAAAAGACAAAACACAAGCGTTTAATGAGCTATTGGAAAAGTTTAATCTCAACACTGAACAGGTTGCCTACGTTGGAGACGACGTGGTTGATCTTCCGGTCATGACCAAAGTCGGACTTGCGATAACCGTTGCCGATGGCCATGAGTTAGTCAAGCAACATTCCCACTGGTGTACCATAAATGGTGGCGGTAAGGGCGCTGTACGTGAGGTATGCGAGCTAATTATGAAAGCCCAAAATAAATATGATGAAATGATGAATCAATATCTGCAATGATTTCTGAACGTAGTAAAATATTTTTAATTATTCTGGCATTTTGTATTCTGGCTGCGTTGATAGTTTATTATATAAACCATTCTCCAGCCCTGAATATTTTGTCTTTACCATCTATTACAACACCAGATGAGTTACCTGACACCTATGTTAACCATGCCAATGTGACTAGCTACGATATTCAAGGCAATCCCAAATACCGTCTCACCAGTACCCAAATTACTCACTATCCGGGTGAAAAAGATGCCGAAATATTAAAACCACTGGTATTTATTTTTCAGCCTCAGGGTACCCCTTGGAAAATTCAGGCACAAAAAGGTCGGGTTACCTCTGATGGAGAGAGAGTACAATTAGATCAGCAAGTAATGATCTCTCGTCAAGGATCACTGCAAAATTCTTTCAGTCAACTGGAATCAGAACAATTATTTGTCTGGCCCAAACAAGAATATGCAGAATCGGATAAAGCGGTTAAAATAACCACCAATGACACTGTAGTCACTGCGGTCGGTCTGGAAGCCGATTTATACGAACAGCAATACCACCTTCTAACCCAGGTAAAAGTAAAACACCACATAGGTAAAAATCAATGAGAACACCCTATCGATCGCAATACTATTTAGGATATGGCTTGACATTCCTATTTTTAGTAATTTTTCCCCTCCAGGGCTGGGCATTATCCAATGATCGTGATCAACCAGTTAATCTTGAAGCCGATAGCGCCGATATCGATGATAAACAAGGCGTAAGCGTTTATCGTGGAAATGTTATTCTATCGCAAGGCTCCATGGTTTTAAAATCGGATATTCTTACCCTATATCACAATAAAAAACGGGATTTAACTAAGGCCGTTGCAACTGGCTCTCCGGCAAAATTTAAACAGCGTCCTGACGGTAAAGATGCCGACATGAATGCCTCAGCTAAAAAAATGATCTATTTTGTTTTAGAAGATAAGATTCATCTCATCAACGATGCTGTGTTATGGCAAAATAAAGATTCCTTTCGAGGTAAAAAAATTGTTTACGATACCAAGGCTGGAACCGTGAAAGCTAGTGGAGGAGTCAAGGTAAAAGGCGATAAAGGTAAAGATCGCATTCGAGTCACTATTCAACCACGTAAGAAAGGCCAAAACTAATTAAAGATGTCCGGCATTCAGGTAAATAACATTCATAAATCATATAAATCACGCAAGGTGGTTAATGATGTCTCCTTCAACGTAAATAAAGGTGAAGTGGTAGGCTTATTAGGTCGCAACGGTGCCGGAAAAACCACTAGTTTCTATATGGTTGTGGGTCTGGTACAACCTGAACAGGGTGAAATCCTTTTTCACGACAAAGACGTTACCCGAACCCCCATACATCAACGAGCCCAACATGGCATGGGTTATCTTCCTCAAGAGGCTTCAGTTTTTCGGCAAATGAGTGTGGAGGATAATATCCTCGCCATTTTACAAAACCGAAAAGAACTGAATAATACAGACCGTCAGGCAAAGCTAGAAGAGCTATTGGATGAGTTTAATATTACCCATATCCGTAAATCACTGGGTATTAGTCTCTCCGGAGGGGAGAGACGTAGAGTAGAAATTGCCCGTGCACTCGCCTTAGAACCGGAATTTATTCTATTGGATGAACCATTTGCCGGGGTTGACCCTATCTCCGTTCTGGATATTCAAAAAATAATCACCCATTTAGTGGAAAATGGCATTGGTCTATTGATCACCGATCACAATGTTAGGGAAACCCTTTCAATCTGTCATCGAGCCTATATCTTAAATGAAGGAGAGGTCATTAAATCGGGAACCCCGGAAGATTTGTTAGCCGATCAACAGGTTCGGGAAGTATATCTGGGTACTCATTTTAGTATGTAAACGATATAAACTATGCTAAAATCAGGCCAACTACACATAAAATCTATACTGATATTTTTAGAGATTAATTAAATTAACTGTAATTTAGGGCAAATTGAGCTAAAATTTTAGTATAAAGAGAATATAATGAATTTGCCTGAAAAAACCTTTCGGAATTTTTTTCAGAATAAAAATAGTAATATATGAAACAGGCTCTACATCTTAAAATTGGTCAGCAATTAACGATGACCCCACAGCTGCAACAGGCGATTCGCCTATTACAGTTGTCAAGCCTGGACTTACAACAAGAGATTCAAGAAGCATTAGAAAGCAATGTAATGCTTGAGCTTGACGAGAGCGATAAACTTTCCGAATCCAATAGCGATGAACCTCATAATGGTGAAGTCAAAGAACTTACCAAACAAATCGATGAAAGTATCGATAAAATAGATACCTCCAGCAATAAAGAATCCACTAACGATACTGCCAGCCCAGAACCGGGTGAGGAAACTGCTGTAGAAAATGACCAGGTCGATTTTGACCAAATACAGAATACCATTCCCGAAGATCTACCTACCGATAGCACTTGGGAAGAAGTTTACGATTCTAATCCCGTTCAAGCGAGCAGCAGTACTAGTCAGTATTCCGGTGATGACAATAACTTTCTGGAAAACAGTGGCAAACTAGACGACAATATTCAGGAACACCTGCAATGGCAGTTGGATCTGACTCCAATGAGCGAGCAAGATCGCCGGATTGCCGATGCCATTATCGATGCTATTAATGACGACGGTTATCTGAGTCTCTCTATCGACGAACTATTAGAAGGTTTTACCGATGAACCTGAGATTGAATCCGAAGAAATTGAAGCGGTGTTGCACCTCATTCAGAATTTTGAACCAACCGGTGTCGCAGCTCGTGACTTACAGGAAAATTTAGCCATACAGCTAAAATTTTTAGATGATGACTGTGCCTGGAAAAAAGAAGCTCAAATTTTAGTCGATCGTCATTTAAACCTATTGGCCAATCGTGATTTTGCGACCTTAAAACGTCGTATGAAGCTCGATGAAGACAGTCTGGCAGACGTTATTCGCCTAATAAAATCATTAAATCCTCGCCCCGCTGGGCAAATCTCCGATAAAAAAACCCAATATATCGTACCGGATATTATCGTTAAAAAAGTGAAAGGTGTCTGGCATGCTGAATTGAATAGCGACTCTATGCCCCCCTTATCCATTAACAAGCATTATATGAATCTGGCCAAGGAGATGAAAAAATCAACGGACTCCCAGTCACTTAAAGATCATTTACAAGAGGCCCGCTGGTTTATTAAAAGCCTACAATCAAGGAATGAAACCTTATTAAAAGTTGCTCGTTGTATTTTAGATTTTCAACGCGACTTTTTTGATTATGGGGATGAATACATGAAAGCATTGGTATTAGCCGATGTGGCTAATGCCGTTGAAATGCATGAATCCACCATATCCCGTGTAACAACACAAAAATACATGCACACCCCGAAAGGAATTTTCGAATTAAAATATTTCTTTTCCAGTCATGTTAGTACCGCCAGTGGCGGAGAGGTGTCAGCCACTGCTATTCGTGCGGTTATCCGGAAGCTGATCGGCAATGAAGATAGCCGTAAACCACTTAGTGATAATAAATTATCTAAACTACTAGAGGCCCAAAATTACAAAGTAGCACGAAGAACCATCGCAAAATATCGCGAATCGATGTCTATACCCCCATCAAATGAAAGGAAAAGCATTGTCTAGGCAAATTTTAAAATTTTTTTCAGCTCAGTGTCTCAAACACGTAAAGAAAATAGAAAATATGCTGAAAATCGAATTGCTGGAAAACATTTCCTTGAATTTTAAGCACAGACGGATATAATTTCGTCCTTTAAAAAGGAGTCAACTTATGCAAACAGATATTACCGGCCATCATATCGATGTTACCGATTCAATGAGAGATTACGTTAACCAGAAAATGGAAAGGGTTGAGCGCCATTTCGACATTATTAGCAAAGCGCATGTCGTTTTAAGTGTTGAAAAGCAACGTCAAAAGGCTGAAGCCACCCTACAAGTTAAAGGTAACAAAGTCTTTGCCGAATCAACTGATGAAGATATGTATGCCGCAATTGACAGTCTGGTCGACAAGCTTGATCGCCAGGTCAAAAAGCATAAGGAAAAAATCACTGACCATCATCGTAATAACGTTAGCCTCAAGCATCAGGAAGTATAAATATCCTGTTTCGTATATGCTTATAGCCGACCCGCTTATTTTTAAAGCTCAAATAGCAGGTCGGCTAGTCATTCGAAATATCTATTCCAATTGAGATCTTCTTATGAATATCAACAACTACCTCAGGATGGATCTTATTTCAACCAACGAAACACTAAGCAGTAAAAAGAAAGTATTGGAACGGCTTAGTGAACTCGCTCGAAATAGTTTCCCAGAGTTTTCAGAAAACGAAATATTTGATAGTTTTATTCAGAGAGAAAGATTAGGTAGTACTGGTATCGGTCATGGTATCGCATTACCTCACGGACGACTGGATAACAATGACCAAACCATAGGAATTTTTTTATCCTTAACCGAAGGTATTAACTTCGATGCTATTGATAATCAGCCGGTACGATTATTTTTTGCCCTACTCATTCCCCATGATTCCAGCAAGGAACATCTTGAAATTCTAGCTAAGCTAGCAGAATTTTTCCGGGTTGAAGAAAATCGGGTTGCCTTACTTAACGCCAGTTCCGATGAAAGCGCCTATAATATCTTAAGTAAAATTTAAGATGCTCGAATGCCACGCCCAAGTTCCTTAAGCCATGCAATCCTGATATCATTTCAAGATCTCGGTGTACTACTGAGTGGAGAAAGCGGTATCGGTAAATCAGATTGTGCCCTGGAACTACTCCAGATGGGAGCTAAACTAGTCTGCGATGATGCACCGCTATACTATACCGACAAGCAGCAACTCATCGGTCACTGTCCAAAAAAGTTTCAAGGAGTATTGCATATTCGCGGCTTGGGATTATTACATATTCCAACCTTATTCGGAGAACAAGCCAGTGCAGAACAATCTCCAATTGATCTCATTATAGAATTACTCCCCCCGGCTTCCCCAAATGAGTCCACAGCCTCAGAATTGCTTATGGTAGAATATCGGCAATTTCAATTTAAGGAATATAAAATTCCCTTACTACAACTGGAAAAAAATCCTAGTCGCCCTATTGGATTACTAGTGAGTACGGCTATTAAGCAGTTTAAACTAAGAATGGCAGGACAAGATCCTTGCAATAATTTAATTTAAAGTAGTTTGTGACTATTCAGCGCGTTTAGATTTTGTATCAGTACAAGGCATTTTCGCACGGAGAATGTGAGCATATAGATAATATGTGACCATTCGAGTACGAAAATAACGCAGTAATGAGGCAAAAGATAAGCGCGCTGAGTGGTTACAATAGCCTTATAATAGGATATACAAATGCTGGAAAAGTCACTGGAAATTATCAATAAACTCGGTTTACATGCCCGAGCCGCAGCCAAATTAGTACGCCTCAGCAGTCAATTTAATGCAAATATCAGTGTGGAATACAATGCTAGATCCGCTAATGCGAAAAGTATAATGAGCGTTATGATGCTTGCTGCAGCTATCGGCAGTAAAATTATTTTACGGGTTGAGGGTGATGACGAGCAACAAGCCTTCCAGGCAATAGAGGAGCTGATTAATAATCGTTTTGATGAAGAAGAATAACACCGATAAACAGCTCTCATATGTCCCTAACTTCCACGCCTCGCATTATTAAGCCTTTTGGGTATATAATCATCAAAAAAATAAAATGAGAACCGATTATGCAAGAAGAAATGCTCAACATTTCCGATTTATACATTTTACTAGTCGAGTCTTCCACGACACAGGCGAAGATTATTAACCAGCAGCTCCAGAGTTTAAATGTCAGTACCGTAGAGATCGCTCATAGTGGACAACAAGCGCTAGAAATGATGCAACAGAATCTACCCGATTTAGTAATTTCGTCTTTTTATTTATCCGATCAAACCGGCACCGATCTGGTTACCAAAATGCGAGCCAGCGAACAATTAAGCGATACTCATTTTATGTTAATTTCCAGTGAGACTTCTTTTAAAATGCTTGATCCCGTTCGCCAAGCCGGAGTCGTTGCTATCTTACCGAAACCATTTAAACCGGAAGATTTAAAAACCGCACTGAGTACCACTCTAGACTTTATCAATGTTGCTGATGAAGTGTTAGACGAGATCGATCTCATGGAATTAAATGTACTGCTGGTCGATGATAGTAAGCTTGCCAGGAAACATATTCGACGGGTTTTAAGTAATCTGGGTATGGAAAAGATTGACGAAGCCATTAATGGCAAAGATGCCGTCGAGAAAGTTGAAGCCAATTACTATGATCTGGTAGTGACCGACTACAATATGCCGGAAATGGATGGTCAGGAACTAACCCGATATATCCGCGAACAAAGTTCACAAAGCTATATTCCGATATTGATGGTCACCAGTGAAAATGACGACAATCGCCTAGCTGCAGTTCAGCAAGCCGGTGTATCAGGCATATGCGATAAACCCTTTGAACCAGAAACGGTAAAGAAATATTTGAAAAAGATTTTAGCTGGCTCATAAGACATTTTTAATAAGGGATTCTATCACTTTTACGCAACCATTTTTGAAATATTTCTTGTCCACCTTGCAACACCATTGCCTCATCTATTTGTTGGATATTAATCTTTTTCTGAGCATGCGGTAATCCTAATTCCTGATAAATAAAACCATCATCAAAGCCGACCGCACTGGCCTGCTCATGGTCATTAGCATAATATACGGTTTTAATACCAGCCCAATAAATGGCCGATAAACACATAGGACAGGGTTCACTACTACTGTATAGTTCACAGTCAATTAATTGGAAAGTCTGTAATTCATGGGCGGCACGCCGAATCGCCACAATTTCTGCATGAGCTGTAGGGTCGTTGTCACAAGTGACGCAATTATTACCTTCGGCTATTATCTTTCCATTCTTTACTATCAAGGCTCCAAAAGGACCTCCATCGCTATCGATAGACTGTTTCGCAATTTGGATCGCTTTATTGATAGATAGCAATTTAAACCGCTCCCAGTTAGGTTCCTTTTTATTTGGTTTATTTTTTTTTTTCATCTACTTCTCCCTCATCTTGAGTATAAATAAAATTTCACTTCCAGACACAACCCTGTTTAAGGGGGATTTAACGTTGTCTAACAATTTGTTCCATTATAGCGATCATTTTAATATACAGTTTCAAATTGCACTTATTGCCTGAAACAGGGATAATTAACCACCATTTTGGCATCCAATTATACAATATAAGAAGTAAATAAAGTTTGTACTATGTTTTTTAAGCAAGAATTTCGCAACGGTAATATTAGCAGACTTAATATTATTTTCGGTTTAATTGAAGATCATATTTTATTGTTTACGGCTTTCTTTAGTTTGCTAATTTCAGCCTGGTTGTTTGTCTTTAGTGACATCATTTCTCGCGATTCAATTTTATATATAGAAGCTAGTCAAGCCTATCTTGAAGGAGGCATTAGCGATACATTTAAAATTTATAGTTGGCCATTTTATTCCGTATTAATTGCTTCATTTCATAATTTTACAAGTTTAAGTCTTGAACATTCGGCCTATCTTTTATCTGCTATCTGTGAGCTATTGATATGCGTTATTTTCGTTAAAATTTACGCAAAAATAGCATTTCATGGTGCGCATAATTGGGTTGCAGCCGTCTTTATCCTTAGTTTCGAATTTTTTAATAGCTATAGAGTTGATATTATCAGGGATTATGGTTTTTGGGCTTTTTCACTCTTAGCGCTTTACCATTTTATTTTATATTATCAAAACAACAAAAAAATAGATGCTCTTTTATGGCAAGCATCAATTTCAATAGCGATTTTATTTAGACCTGAAGCTATCGTTTTTGCGATTTTAGCACCACTTTATTTTATTATTCCTACTAAAAATAATTCTTTATATAGAATTAAAAACATTTTAACTCTAAATTCCATATTCATTTTTATTGGAATCGCTTTAATCATATTATTCTTCGTTTCCGGTCAATTTCAAACTATTATTTTAAATAATTTACCCACTCAGATTCATTACTTTTCATTACAAAGTATCAGCCAAAATTTTAATTTAGCCGCTGAAAATTTTGTGAAGTATGTATTGCCTTTCGATTATTCTGCCCGATATGCCTACTTGATTCTGGCTTCAGGATTAATAACAATGATTTTGGTAAAGATATTTGGAAACTTTACGCTTATTTACTCCGGGATATTTTTGACAGGTATATACAATCGCTGGATTGAACCTAAAAAAGAATCAAAAATTATTTACTATTTCGCATCACTTTCATTTTTAATATTATTGGTGTTTGTGTCGAGTCGATTATTTTTATCATCACGTTACACCGTTTTTCTAATTTTGCTGCTAGGCCTGGTCTTCGTACAATACCTGGATTATTTAATCTATTATTTACACTCCAAGAAAAAATTTCTTTGGTTGTCACTATTATTCGTTTTTATATTTAGCCAGTTTTTAGATGGTATAATCATTACCGCTAAAAAACTGCCAATCAAATATATTAGTCAATATACTTATGAAAACATACCTTTAGACAATAAAATTGCTTGTAACGATAAAAGACACGTTTTTTATACTCATAACAATTGCAAATTTAAAAAAAGGATAAAAGATAACTTTAACGACAACACGTCTTTAGAGCTGCAACAACAAGGTTTTGATTATCTATTGATTTGGGTCAATCGTAAAAACTCTGATATATTACATAAACTTGAAAATGATGATAATCTTGATTTAATCAAAAAATACACCAATAACAGAAACGATAGTAGCCTTCTTTATAAAATAAACAAACGAAATTCTCAATAGACTTAAATCTGAAAATCTCCGGAAATAAAAAAGAATACAATAGCAATTAAACAGATTAAACTATAAGACGATTTTTTCAGATTAGAATTTAGATGTATAGTATAAAGATTGACTCCCCAAATTTTATAATTGAAAGCAATGAGTTTTTACTTTAAAAAAGTATCTTCTGAGGAATATCAGACTCTTATCTTAGATGCAAAAGAAATTGAAAGAGATCCCTATGGTATAAAAGTTTATTTGTTAAATAACGGAAAGTATCTTAAATTATTTCGTACCAAAAGGTTGATCTCCTCTGCTATTGTATTTCCATACGCACTACGCTTTAAACGAAACGCCAATAAATTATCACAATTGAATGTACCCACCGTTTCCGTTGAGACGGTTTTTTCCGTGCCGACAATAAAACGGCATGGCGTTATATACAACCCTCTAGAAGGTCAGACTGTTAGAGATTATGCAAAAAAAAATAGTGTCGATGAAGAGTTCTTTTATTCTCTTGGTAAATTTCTAGCCGAACTACATCAAAAAGGAATTTACTTTCGCTCAGTTCACTTTGGAAATATTATCATTACCCCAGATAAACAACTTGGATTGATTGATGTTGCAGATATGAAAATCAGACCTTTTTCCTTAGGTCATTTAAAAAGATTGAGAAACCTGAAACATCTTTTACACTACAAAGGCGACATTAAACTTTTACCTGAAAGTCAGGTTTTAGAAAAAGGTTATCTTTCCTTCAGCCAAATTCAAAACAAATTTTTTATCAAACATTTATACCGAATAATTTCGGAATTAAAGGATTCAGTGTAAGTTATCTCGAATCGTTTCGCTTACAGAACATCTTTTTATATTTCATTATTCAAAGCAGATTGGATAGTATTTAACAACAACTCAAAATCGAATGGTTTGGTTATATAAGCATCGCAATTAGCCGCCAACCCAGCTTCACGTTCTTCTTTGGTGGCTAAAGCGGTAACCATAATAATAGGGATATCCTTGGTTTTCTCATCAGCTTTTAAAATCTGACAAACTTCTATTCCACTCATCCCCGGCATATTAATGTCCAATAAGATCAGATCCGGTTTTTTTTCTTGCACCGAATCAAGACAGGCCTGACCATTATCAACCGTTTTCAGCTCATACTCATCTTCGAGAAAATCAACTAAAATTTGCTGATTTAACGGCTCATCATCAACGCACAATAAGAAGTTTCTTCCGTTCACTCATTCCTCCCCTGAGATGACAAATCTCTTTTATTCAGCATAGTCGATTTAATTAAATAATCCATATTCTAGATATCTATAAAAACCATTTAAAACAAGAGGTAAAATTACGTTTTGACAGGTATGGTTTCTTATTTTTGAAATTCTCTAATGAGCAAAACTTAGACGATAATTCAACGCTTATATTTCAATATGTTAAAACCTATCATTCTAGTAATAATGCTTAAAATTAGACGTATTACTAAAAACAGAAATAATAACGGATCAATTAAATAATCCCAGAGATTAGTCGATTCCAACAGATTAGTGGAGTAAGCCAATAAGACCGATGAAAAAATTATCGCTAACATAACTTCTCGTTTAAATAAGAAAATGCTCGTTGACAAACCAATCAGCACAATTAAAAGCCCATGATTATAACCAAATACATAGGGATCAATCATCGTTAATCCCAGAGCAAATGGGTATAAAAGCAATCCCAATGGGATAAAAATCCAATTAAGTAACTGCCAATTGATTTTATCCCCGCCGGAAATATTTTGCCCCTTGAGATAGAGTGCCCAAACCGCAACTAGGCTCAGACTAATGCTAAAGTCACCAACTAAAGCGCGACTATACTGCCAAATAGCGATCTGATTTATCGGTATGACAAGAATGACCGCTAATATTATAAGCAGCCCTAGAGTCATTCGTTGTAGTTTGAAAATAGATGCGATAACTGCACTAATTACCACGGCTTGACTAAGTATCGGATATAGTTCCATGCTTTACCTCTAGAATCTTTGTTCCAAGATTTTTATTTTTTATCCAACTTAGCAATTGTTGTTGATTAAATACAACATATTTGATTTTTTTTCGTTTCCAGGTATAAAACAGATGGAATTGTTCATTATTAGTGGTTACAAGAAAAGGATAGGAGAAAGGATTATGTTCATCACTTTCCGGTTCTTTTTCAAACTCAGTTAAAAGATTCCAATTTTTACCAGCATCCATTGATAATGCCAAAGTTAAATCAATTCTTTCGCTGGGGTGATTATTAAACACCATTAATAACAGATCGCTATTATCTAGAGGAATAGCCGTAACAGCAGCATTTGGATTGGGAACTTGCAACGGCTCTAAAGGCTGCCAACTCTTGCCACTATCGGCAGATTGACTATACCAGAGGCGATGATCGCTAGAATCATTTACATTGCGCATTAGCGCAATTGCTTGCGATTCACTACGAGGAATAACTACCGGTTGAATGGCTTCACGCGCTTTACTCATCCGATATTTGTTAACCACTTGCCCGCGCTGGTCCAAATGTAATAATTCGGCAAACTTACCCAGAAACTCGTGATATACCGGTAGACCTATCGAACCATCTTGATAACGAATAGGGCGTTCTTTAACCAGTGTCGAAATATTCAAAAAGGGAGAGGTAATTAAGCGTTGTGGTTTACCCCAAGTTTCACCATTATCAAATGATTTTTGTAAATTGATTGAACTCCCAGCCCATCCTCCTACAGAAACACTAACGAAAAACAACCAAATTTCATTTTGACCATATTCATAAGCGATAGGATTACCTAGCTTTCGAATATTACGTTGTAAACTCCCGGCTACTTGTTGTCGCTCCACAATTTTACGCACATTTCCCCATTGCGCAGTTTCGGTATTCAGACGGCGTGAATAGATGGCGACATCGGCGCTACCTTCCCGCTCTCCCCCATACCAAAACAGTAATAGTTCCCCATTGCTAAGCGATACCGCCGTGGCACTATGAACTTCTTTGGTTAAATTCCCAGAAACAAACGCGCTATGAAAAAAGGGAGCGTTACCACCCTCTTTTAAAATGCTATTCGGCTCAGGAGCACGGGAAAACTTGCTTTCATATACAATTTGACTAAAATAATTATAGCCGGAAAAGCCAATGGCAATTATCAGATACAATCCAGCCCACAACGTTTTATTCATTCACGTTAACCGCTTTATTATTGTATCGAATATACCTAGCAGTTTGATAATAGGCTTGAACCAACTCTTCCAAGTACTTCCCTTGACTCATCTGTTGAGAATATAAATTTTGTTTTGGAGTTGGAGAATTAAGCGCATACAAACGTTTTTGATCACCACGGGCATTCATTCGAAAGATATATTGAGCACCGATAAGGCCAATATCCGGAGACTGTCCATGGGCGATAGTAAAAGCGTAGCGAGAATCTTTAAAATGAGGATTAAATAGGTCGCGTCCAAAAGTTGTATTGACATAATTCAATCCGCTAAGACTGGCCAGAGTTGGTAATACGTCAACTTCGCTGGCGATAGTTTTCATCACCTTAGGTTGTTTGATCAAACCAGGTGAATAGATAACAAAGGGAACATGATACTCGGTCAACATCAGCTGTTCTTCGGCCGGATACATATGTTTCGCTTGTCTATCATTGCCATGGTCGCCAAAGAAAACAAACAGCGTATTTTGGCCATATTGCTCTTTTTTGATCAAATCCAGGAAAACGCCCAAACTGTGATCGAGAAAACGAAAGGAGTTATAATCTCCCACCGATCGAAATCCATAGGGTGCAACCTCCTCCGCTTCTTTATCCTGACTTTCAAAGCCACGTCGATCTTCAGGAATAGTATAGGGGCGATGATTCCCGGAAGTTTGAATCACAGCAAAAAATGGTTTTTGCTGTTGCTTTAAGATTGCGTTGGCTTCCTCAAAAAGATGTAAATCACTAATCCCCCACACATCCTCCCGCGGAGATTTATAGCTCCCCTCTTCATAAATATTTAAATTAGGAATATTTTTTGATAGCAATCCACGGATATTTCCCCAGCTGACACTGCCACCTAAAAAATAAAATTTTTCATAATCCTTAAAGGCGTTAATAATGCTTTGCTGTTCTACAATTAACGGATTACGAGTCGAGGTTTTTTTTAGCTCGATATCGGGTATACCGGTAATAGCCGTAAATACGGAACGAGCCGTACCACCATGAGGGGTATAAAAATGATCAAATAAAATACCTTGTCTGGCCATCTGGTCAAACGCCGGGGTAGGATTCAACGGATTTCCTGATAAACCGGTCTTATAAAAGCCAAAGGATTCCATAAACACCATGACAATATTGGGTCGCTGGAAATCATAGGGGCTATGACTGCTCTCGTTACGATGGTAATTTAGATTTTTTTTATCCGGTTCAGTTATTCCCAAATATTTCACCATTTGAGGATATGCTTTACGGGCCGCCTCGATATCATATCCCGACTCTCTATTTTTAAAGGTTTCAGCAAAATATAAAACCGGATTACTCGCCAATGCCGAGATAAAACTATCGGTAGAAAAATAGGCGTCACTCCAACGTAACGGATAATAGGAAAACTTGCCATAGATGCCAAATAGATAGCATAAACACAATACGCTGATAAGCGTATATTTCCTTAAATTGGATGCATAATAGACCTGATGATTACTGTCAGCATAATAATTCAAAAGTTGACTATTGAGGAAATAAATCACGGCCATCAAGAGAGTAAATCCCAGTGAAATACCAATCACCGGATAGCTTTCCCAAACCATATTGGCGGAAATCAGAGGATTTTCTAAAAAGCGTAAAACTGTAGCATCAATGCGAATATTTAAATAATCGTAATGTCCGAAGTCCATAAAATAAAGAAAAATCAGTAGGCTATTCGCGATAGTCAAATAACCTTTCCAAAACCTTAGAGCAAACTTTTGCCATTGTAGAGAGAAGGGATTAAACCATTTTAACCATGCGACTAATAAAATGGGCGAATTAACCAATAAAGCCAAGCGTAGATCAAATTTTAATCCTAAATAAAAAGCCTGCAGAATTTCTACGGCCTGAAACTCATTACCATCAATAACAAACCAGAAATAAAAAACACTTCTAAAAATAGTAAAAAGAAGTAAATTTAATAAACACAGGGCAATAATTAAATTAAAGTTTATGGGGAGCTTACGGATTATCATATTTTTGGAAGATTGAGCGCACAGATAAAATAAAAGGGGCAATTATAGCCGATCTTTATGACTTAAAGAATTGCCCCGAGGATCAAAAGGGAAACTAGTTAGGATTTTCGTAGAAAATATAGGGGGTGGCATATCCGCTGATTTCAAAATAGGATTTTTTCTCGCCATCATCCACTTTTAAATTAAAGTTATTATCCATAAATCCATAACCAAAACGGTAATCTCTCGCCGTATTACCGTCGGTACTTTGAGCCGTGGACAATTTATCAATCTCAATAAATCGCATGACCAGCTTATCCCCCATATAGATATCCAGGACACCATTGGTTCCGGTCCAGTTTTGCAAAGAACGGCTAATTTTATTTTGCGATTCCTGGGTACAGGCTGTAAGTAGCACTACTAGTGTTAAAGTCATTAATATTCGCAACATTTTTTTTAAATCTCTAAGTATAAAGGATATAAGCCAATATATGCTCATGTGTATTGTTTTTCAATATTTATTATTTTCTCCCAAAAACCCAAATTTTCCATTGCTGCAAAACCCACAAACACTTAAACCTAACTCACCAACAATTCTAATCTTTTTTCTCGACCAATAGCTAAAAATTACTATACTTGTATTGACCCTAAAAAATCATCATTGAGAACAACAAATGAAACAGGCCAAATTTGCTATCGGCGAAATTATTCACCACAAATTATTTGATTATCGCGGTGTTATTTTTAATGTCGATTCATCTATGCAACTCTCAGAACAATGGTATAACCAGGTTGCCAAGTCCCGTCCACCCAAAGACAAGCCCTGGTATCATGTCATGGTGGATAACCAGATGCATACCACTTATGTGGCCGAGCAAAACCTGGAGCAGGAGACGGATAAGACTGATATTCAACATCCTATGTTAAATGATTATTTTGAGAGCCAGCAGGAAGGAAGGTACATACTAAAACAAAGGCGGATTAATTAGCACCTATTGTCCCTAAATTATCATAATTTCCCAGAAAAACGAGATTTAAGGGTATAGTTGCTTTCCATATTCGGTCGTATAATATAGCCTTGCCCTGACGCCTTTCCTAAATAAAGTGCACTATCGGCTCGGCCAATAGTATGCTCAACATTTTCATTGATCTGATATTCTGCAATACCCATGGTTGCCGATATCGCCAAGGTTTGGTTTTGGAATTTATACGGATGTGCCTTTATTCTATCCAGGATAATTTCATTTACCTTATAGGCTTGTTCAGCGTTAGTACGAGGAATCAAGATCAGAAACTTATTATCGTCCCAGCGCGCTATAATATCAATTTTTCTAATTTTGCTCTGCAGGATTCCAGCTATAGTTTTTAGCACGTAATCGCAACTATCTTGTCCATAGTGTTCGTCAATATCAATCAAATTATCCATATGCACAATAATAACGCTGAAGGGATCTCCAAAACGATTAACCCGGGCCACTTCATCCTCAATACTTTTCAGCATCGCCTGTTTGTTCGCCACATTGGTCAACGGGTCAATAGAAACATAGTTTTTTTGCAGTTCATCATTTTCCCGTTCGCAAGTATTATCGCAGAAAGTCACGATATAATAGCCTGGAATAATTTTCTGTTTTAATTCGGTATAAACCTTAAACCATCGTTCTTGCTGATTTTTACAACGTATTTTTACCGCCTCACTGAGATAATCGCCGGCTTTATCCAACGGCTTATCAATATTATGCAGCCATTCTTGCATCACTTGACGACGATATACAGGATCCGGAAAGGCACGCTGAAACCACATAAGATGATTGGGAATATCGAGCACGTCGTAGCCTAATAACTCCACAAAACGTTTATTGGCAAAATGTGTTACATGGGAAGTATCCGCGAAGGGGTCCTCCGGTAGACGAAAGATTAATGTCGGTAATGGAAAAAAATCAATTAAAGAATAGAGTTCATTCCCTGTATCATTTTGCTCCATATTTTACGCTCCCACAACATTGAGGTTTATCAACGCTATCAATTAAACTGCCCAGAAATTTTCTAGTATATTTATATTATCGTCTAAAATCATCCAAATCTTCAGCTTCCCTAAATATTTCTTGACATTTTTACTAGGTTATCATTAAAATTTTGATAGTTAATACGGAGATCATTCATGCAAGAGATGACAGCCAAACAAGTTCATGAACATTTACAATCCGGTGAAAACTCACCATTACTATTGGATGTTCGCGAACCTTGGGAATACCAAATATGTCATATCAAAGGTTCACAGCTCGTTCCGATGAATCATATCCCAGCAGAAATCGAACGTTTCGATCCGGCTCAGGAAACCATCGTGATATGTCACCATGGGATTAGAAGCAGAATGATTGCTAATTATTTGTCTCGAAACGGTTTTAGCAACGTCATCAACCTGACCGGTGGAGTTAAATCATGGTCAGAACAGGTCGATAATGATATGCCTGTTTATTAAGCATACAACTATTCGCTAATCAGGCTGGCTTTAGTTTATAATCGCCTCTTTTAGCTGCTCAAAGCGCACCATGTCGATTATTACCCAAGCAATTCCAACCAATATTATTACCGGCTTTCTCGGTGTGGGTAAAACCACATTAATACTCGAACTATTGAAACAGAAGCCCGACAAAGAAACCTGGGCTGTGCTGGTCAATGAATTTGGAGAGGTCGGCATCGACGGCAATATGCTTTCTAATGCCGGCATTGATAAACCGCAAATAGCAATTCGAGAGGTTCCCGGAGGCTGTATGTGTTGTACTTCCGGTTTACCCATGCAAATTGCCCTTAACCAGTTGATTGCCCGCAGTAATCCGAGCCGACTACTGATAGAACCCACTGGTTTAGGCCACCCCAAAGAGGTCATCGAGACTTTAAAACAACCACATTACCAAACGACCATCGACTTAAAAGCCACCCTAACCTTGGTCGATCCGCGAAAACTTCGTGATTCCCGATATACCGAACATGAAATATATCAGCAACAATTACAGGTGGCCGATATCATTCTTGCGAGTAAAAGCGATTTATGCAGCACACAGGACTTAGATGCGCTACCAGACTTTCTAAAGCAATTAAAAATTGAAAATACACCGGTTCAAAGTATCGAGTATGGAAAACTGGATTATAAACAATTAAACCAAAGCAACGGTTTTAAGCAAGCAATATCAACATTTGCCAATAGTCATCTAGATACTACCAATCACAGCCATGCTGCCGACGAACATCCGAACGAAGAGTTATTTATTCGCAAAGAAAACCAAGGCAAGGGTTATTTTAGTTGTGGCTGGATTTTCGATCCGGTTATTACATTTGACTATCAGGCCTTGAAAGACGTATTGGATAGATTAAATTTTACTCGCCTAAAAGCCATTTTTATCACCGAGCAAGGAGTCTTTGCCTTCAATAAGGAAAGCGATCAGTTGGCGATTACCGAATTAGACGACTGCATGGACAGTCGCCTGGAAATTATCAGCATAAACCAAGAAAATTGGCTGGAGTTGGAACAAAACCTACTACAAAGTTGCGATTATAAGCTTAAAAAAAATTAAACTTCAGCGCTATCACCATGCTGTTCAAGCCAGTTTTTCCGATCCCCCGCACGCTTTTTAGCCAATAGCATATCCATCATTTTGGTAGTGGCTTCACTGGAATCCATAGTTAAACGTACTAAACGACGAGTATCGGGCGCTATGGTGGTTTCCCGCAATTGTAAGGGATTCATTTCACCCAAACCTTTAAACCGTTGTACGCTGACTTTACCTTTCAATTTTTCCGCTTCAATACGATCTAAAATTCCCTGTTTCTCTGAATCATCCAATGCATAAAAAACGTGTTTACCGACGTCTACCCGATATAGTGGCGGCATGGCAACATAAATATGACCGGCTTTTATTAAGGGAGAAAAATGCTTTACAAATAAAGCGCATAACAAAGTAGCAATATGTAATCCGTCCGAATCAGCATCGGCCAAAATACAGACTTTGCCATAACGTAAGCCATCCAGTTTATCACTACCCGGATCTACACCAATGGCAACGGAAATATCGTGCACCTCTTGGGAAGACAGTACCTGACTCGATTCTACTTCCCAGGTATTTAGGATCTTTCCTCTGAGCGGCATAATAGCCTGGAAATTTTTATCCCTCGCCTGTTTGGCCGAACCGCCGGCAGAATCCCCTTCCACCAGAAACAGTTCCGTTTCGGAGAAATCGGATGAAGCACAATCGGCCAATTTACCCGGTAATGCAGGTCCCTGAGTAATTTTTTTCCGAACCACTTTCTTTCCGGCCCGAATACGTTGACTGGCTTTATTAATCACTTGTTCAGCAATCTGCTGCCCCAAATCAACATGTTGGTTTAACCATAACCCAAAGGCATCTTTTACGACCCCCGAGACAAATGGGACACAAGAACGGGAAGACAAACGTTCTTTGGTTTGTCCTGAGAATTGCGGATCATTAAGTTTAATGGATAAAATATAGCAACAATTATCCCATACATCATCCGGAGCAATCTTTACGCCACGCGGGAGTAGGTTATGAAATTCACAAAATTCCCGAATCGCGTCCGTTAGACCGGTTCGCAAACCATTGACATGAGTTCCTCCCAAGGACGTTGGAATTAGATTCGCATAACTTTCGGTAATCATCTTACTGCCGACACCACCTTCAGCCAACCAGAACAAAGCCCATTCCACCTGTTCTTCGGTACTACTGAAACTCCCCAGAAACGGTTCCTGTGGTACCGTTTCCTGGTCGCCGATCTCTTCCAGTAAATAATCCTGCAGGCCATTTTCAAACTGCCAATGTTCTTTTTCGCCGCTATTTTCATCAATAAAATTAATTTCCAAACCGGGCGATAATACTGCTTTGGCACGTAGTGCATGCTTTAATCTTGGAATGGAAAACTTTATGCTGTCAAAGTATTGGGCATCCGGCCAGAAACGTATAGTGGTCCCGGTATTACGCTGACCGACCGTACCGATCACTTCCAAATCCTGCTGTTTTTCACCATGTGCAAATGACATATAGTATTCCTTGGCATCACGACGTACCCACAGCTCAAGTTTTTTTGACAACGCATTCACCACGGAGACCCCGACTCCATGCAATCCACCAGAAAACTGGTAATTATCATTGTTAAATTTACCACCGGCATGTAACTTGGTCAGAATCAATTCTACACCCGGCATTTTTTCATCCTGGTGGATGTCTACCGGCATGCCTCGGCCGTCGTCCTTGACCGTTAAAGAATCATCTTTATGTAGGATTACATCGATACGTCTAGCATGGCCAGCCACAGCCTCATCGACACTATTATCAATCACCTCTTGCCCCAAGTGGTTGGGACGTTCTGTCTGGGTATACATACCGGGTCTTTTTTGCACCGGTTCCAGGCCATTTAATACTTCAATGTCGTTTGCGTTATATGATGATGTAGCCATAGCTTATAGTTTTCTGTTTATCAAAAAAGGCCCTATTTTATAGGATTTTTGTGCTTCTGCTAAGTCGCAAAACAAACTATTTATTATCGATAATGTTGTAAGGAGTTTCATTAATGTATAAAAATAAGTATTCAAACCGATAAAAATTTTCATATAATACATAAAAGTATAATTTACCAGAATAACAAGCAGAATTTCACTAACTTATAAAATTCTAATATACATTAAAATTTGATTCTGCATAAAGTTTTAAGCAATGAAAACAGAATATATCAGTAATACCGAACAACTTGAAACCATTTGCCGGCAATTTCAGGAAAGCGAATATTTAATCATCGATACGGAATTTATTCGGCAAACCACCTATTTCCCTATCTTGGCACTATTGCAAGTTAGTGACGGCAAAACTATCGCCATTATCGATCCGGTCACCATTGATGATCTGAAACCGCTTTTTAAGGTTTGTTTTGACCCCGATATCGTAAAAGTATTACATTCGGCCCGACAAGATATGGAAATTTTTTATCATATCTGCGGCAAATTACCTACGCCGATTTTTGATACTCAAATCGCGGCAGCACTGCTCGGTTATGGCAGCCAAATCGGTTACGCCAACTTGGTCAAATGTCTGCTTGGCGTGGAATTGGACAAATCACAAACCCGTACCAATTGGTTAAAACGTCCTTTAAGCCAAAAACAATTGGACTACGCCGGAAATGATGTTTTATATCTGGAACAGATATATAAAATTCAACGCCAAGAGTTAATTAAAAAAGATCGTCTGGAATGGTTGCAAAACGATTTTAAATTTCTCTGCGAACATTCCACCTACGAAGTGGAGAAAATGTCCCTGTGGAAAAAAGTACGCGGTAATAATCGCTTAAAGGGTAAATATTTAGCCGTCCTACAATATTTAACGGCTTGGCGTGAAGAAGTCGCTATCAATGAAAACATGCCACGCAAACGAATTATTAGCGACGATCTATTATTGGAATTAACAGCACTACTCCCACAACAATTATCTGATTTAAAAAGCTGCCAATATCTTTCCAAAAAACAATATGATAATTATGGCCAAGCGATTATCGACAATATCCAAAAAACACTGCAATTGGACCCGCAGCAGTGGCCGGAACATCCGACTCCATATTCTCTAACCCAGCAACAAGATGCCATGGCCGATTGTTTAATGGCGATTAATCACCTATCTGCGGCACAAAACAATATCAGCCCCAATTGTTTATGCAATCGAAAAGAGCTGGAACAATTGATTATGGGGAAAAGAAAACTAAATATTTTAAGTGGCTGGCGTTATGAGTTAGCAGGAAAGGATTTATTAAGTTTTATCAATGGTGAAAGTAGTCTCAGTATTAATAGCGATTCCTTATTACTACAAAAAAGCTCCTAATAAAGATAGGTAAAATAGCCCATACCGGGCTATAATTTAGCATTTCTACCGGTTGCCTAAATTGTTCCATGGAAATCAAACTAAATACACTTGCCGAACTGATTAGCTTTTTCTCACAAAATCAAAAACAGGATAACAAAGCGATAACTACGGCCCAGTTTCATATTTATGAAATGGGGCGAAGCATTCGAAAAGTTTCTCAGGAAAGCTTTGCCGATTTTGAAGAAACGATTATCCCCTGGCCTTATCCGTTTTTAAAACAGGCCTGGTTTGCACTAGTATTTACCGAACAAAAATGCCCCGATGATTTCACCGTATGGTTTTTAAAGTTTCCCCTCGATGAACAGGCCAAGCTGGTACAAGTTGCCCGCAACGATTACCTGAAACAGTTTATCGATTCCATCTATATCAATAAACCGGAAAATATCAGCCAAGAAAGTGCTTACGGTTTTACCCCAAACGATGAAAAAAGGGCTAACTTTAATGCCATCGTAAAAAAACAATTGGGCATACCAGCATCCAGTTTTTATCAAGACTGTCTGGACTATGTTCATGGCAAAAAAGAACTTTCCCAATGGCAGGAACTGGGTTACCAAGGAATAGCCGATGTCTGTTCTCGTCTAGATGAAAAACATCTGGGTAAAAGTACTTTACAGGCACTCTATGAAATAATTCCGCAATTACCGGATGAACCATTTCGTGCTTTTTCAACGTGTTTGGAAAACCATTCCCTAAACAATAAACTTGCCCTGCAAATCTATAAACGCGCCATCGAAAAAGATGATGCCAATAATGATATGGCTTGTTTACGTGCGCTATCTCAAAGCACAGAGGAATCAGGAGGGCAAAGAGCTTTAACACAACTCACGGAAAAATTACTTCCCCTTAAGATCAACTCCTTAACAGATATTAAAGAACAATACTCGATTGAATTAATGGCCATTTTCTCCGGACGGTGTTGGGAACAATTAAAAGACGAGGAAGTCATGTATGCCTTTATGGAGGCCTTGGCCCGAGTTCCTGAAGGACAGGAATCATTTAATGTCATTATTGCCGATCTACTATATATCCCCGGAATGCGGGATTTGGTATTGCAGCAAATTCGCAAACCCGAGCGCAGTCCGGAATTATCCAAAGCCATCGGTTACTTTTTTCAATCGATGAGATAGGGCGACAGTTACGTTCGATAGGGATCCATTTCAATATGCTGCAAACGTTGTCCGGAAAGCTTTAAATGACCGGCATAGCGGACTTCACCATCGGAACTGAATTCAAACTCATATTCCCGGCAAAAATGCATATACCCCCTTTCATGCCGACATAAACGAATTTTAGTGCGCTCCAAGGTATCATCCAAAAGCTGAACGCCTCCTTCTTCACAAGCTTGTCTGGCGGCCTGGTAGGCTTTCTCATAGGCACTGGCCGAATCCCACCAATATGCCGCTATAGCCACCAACATAAAAATAATTATCAATTCATCCATTAATCAATTTTCAATTTTCAATTTTCAATTTTCAATTTTCAATTTTCAATTTTCAATTTTCAATTGTGGTATGATACCGACTTTATCACTTCACACCAAGCTATATGTCCATTCCACTGGTTTACGACAATTCCGAGCAACAGGAATATATTCATAAACTATCCCAACATTGGAATATTCCCCTGCTGGAAAAAGAGCAAGCCCAATCAGCTCTTCCCCCATTTATATTGCGTATTCTAGATGGCAAATTACAGCTTATTGATACTTCCGAACAAGCACCTGGACCTTTATTGGTCGATTTTGTTTCCGGTACTAGCGCTCATCGGCGATTATATGGTGGTGGTAAAGGACAGATGATCGCTAAAGCAGTGGGACTGAACAAGGGATTTAAAGGAGATATTCTAGATGCTACAGCCGGATTGGGACGCGATGCCTTTGTATTGGCCAGTTTAGGTTGTCGAATCACACTATTGGAACGTAGTCCGATTATCGCCGCCCTGCTTGAAGATGGTTTAAAACGAGCCTTCCAAGACAATGGAACATCTGAAATTATTCAACAGATGCACTTAGTCGGAGAAGACAGCCTGACTTTTTTAACCTCCCAGGCTAAAGAAAATTCCGTTGATATTGTCTACCTGGATCCCATGTTCCCGGATAAGAAAGGCAGTGCTTTAGTCAAAAAAGAGATGCAATACTTGCAACAGATTATAGGCAAAGATCTCGATTCTGATAGCTTGTTGGAACCGGCAATACGACATGCTCGCTACAGAGTAGTGGTTAAGCGTCCTAAAACAGCGCCCTATCTAAATCAACAAAAACCACAATTGGAATTAAAAACTAAGGGACAGCGGTTTGATATTTATATTAAGCAAAAACTTCCAAACTAGGCAAACATATCTAGCTTAGAAATTCCCTCACTGGCAGAAGATGAGCCATTTTGAATCTTTTTATAGAAATCGGTTGCCGGAGAAGAATTAGCTGATTCAGGATCACTTGCAGTTTTTAATTTTTCCTGACTTTCTTGCGCCAGTTCTTTTCGCGCCTCAGCTTCCATTGATGCAGCACTGGCGGCGACTGAGCGGTCAGTCGAGGAGGGTTCGGCGGGGGCCAGTGCTGCTCGTCGGATACGTTGAGCTTTAGCTAAAGTGGCAGCAGGATCATTGGCAACCTTGGAAGTATCAATAGACACTTCACCACCGACAGCATAGCGTTTACCATCAGGACCACTTTGATAATCGAAGGAAGCACCACCCTGGGCCAATGAACCCGCTGCGGCCATATGCGCCTGTTCATGGGTGCGAACTTCAGTATCACGCTTTTTAAGATCCTGAACCTCTTTTTTCTCTTCTTCACTTAGCTCTTGGCCAGAAGCTGACTTTTCATCCTGAGAAAGATTTTCCTGTGCTTGCTCATCTTTCTCTGAAGTATTTTTCTGCTCCTGGTTAGGATTATCTTCACTTTTCTGGCTTTGGTTTAATTGAGTGGCTTCCTGCTTACCCGACTCAGTGCCGATTATTTGTGAATTTTCCTGCTGATTTCTTCCCTGCTCCTGAGATTCAGGCGTACCTATCCCTTGCTGAGACGAACCGCCTTGCAGTGGAGGATAGACTGAAAAACCACCGATACCCGAAATCATTTCTAAAAAAACCAAAACCTATTAATCAAAAAATAAAAATAGTCCTATACAGTTTTTAGCGTCTACAAACTTTTATTTTTTATGGTTACATTATTAAATATATACATTCTTTCAATTATATCTAATACAGGTAGTAAAAATAGTGAGCATTTTCTGTTAGAATCGGTGCTCATTTTTTTCTAATCATTATAGGGTCTGTTTCTCTTTCATCTTTGCTGCTGGAGACACAATTTCATCCAGCTATTACCTCCAATTAATGGCAGAAAGAGCATATAATAGTAACCCTATTTGAGCGACTGATAACGAAGTTGGCTGAAATTGTGTCCCAGCCCTCTTGTTTTAATAAAGGGGTTGAAGCGGAAAATGCTTCACTCTGCGTTGCTCATCATTGATTTAGAGAAACTAAATGACATTCTTTGCGCCTTGATTGAAACTTTTTCCGATTCAACAGAGGTAAATATGAAAGATAAACAGGCCCTAAAATATGACAAGACAAAGTTCATTTAATAAAGAAGAATTACGCCAATGCGGTCTAGGGGAGATGTTCGGTCCCGGAAATGCCCAACTTCCTGTAGACAATATGTTAATGATGGATCGCATTATTAAAATAAGTGATACAGGCGGCGCACACGACAAAGGAGAGATTATCGCAGAATTGGATATTAATCCGGATCTGTGGTTTTTCCAATGCCATTTCCCAGGTGATCCAGTAATGCCGGGATGCCTTGGCTTGGACGCCCTATGGCAATTAATCGGTTTCCATTTAGCCTGGTTAGGTAATCCGGGGCATGGTCGAGCATTGGGGGTAGGCGAAGTAAAGTTTACCGGACAGGTCCTGCCTAAAGCCGACAAGGTGGTTTATCATATCGATTTAAAACGTATCATTACCCGCCGTTTAGTGATGGGTATTGGGGATGGTACAGTATCAGTCGATGATAAAGTTATTTATACCACTAAAGACCTACGGGTTGGTTTATTTACCAGTACCGAAGGTTTCTAAAGCACCTTATTATTGCCGGTTAAACAATCTGATCGATCTGCGAATATTATGACGGATACTTTTGACTGGCAACAATTTGATCGCGAACATATTTGGCATCCTTATACCAGTATTAAGCACCCCACTCCAACCTTTCCTGTAGTATCTGCACAGGGGGTACAACTCAAATTATCCAATGGTGATAGTTTAATCGATGGCATGGCATCCTGGTGGTCTGCTATTCACGGTTATAACCATCCCGTCCTGAATAAAGCCATTGAAGATCAATTGCAGAAAATGTCGCATGTCATGTTTGGCGGCCTAACCCACGAACCTGCGGTTGAGCTGGCCAAAACGCTGATTAATATTACCTCTCCAGCATTAAAGTATGTTTTTTTTGCCGATTCCGGTTCGATCTCCGTAGAAGTTGCCATTAAAATGGCCATGCAATATTGGTTGGCTCAAGGCGTTAACAGTAAGAAGCGGCTTTTAACCATAAAAAAAGGCTATCATGGCGATACCTTTGCGACTATGGCGGTTTGCGACCCTGTTAACGGCATGCACCATATGTTTGACGGATTATTACCTAAACATCTGTTTGCCGAAGCTCCGAAATGCAAAGCTGATAACGAATGGCAGGATAAGGATATTGCTAGCTTTAAAAAACTGCTTGAACAACAGCATCAAGAGATTGCCGCGGTCATACTAGAACCGATTGTTCAGGGCGCTGGTGGAATGCGGGTTTATTGCCCGGAATACTTACGACAGGTTAGGACCCTTTGCGATCAATACGAAATATTACTGATTTTGGATGAAATCGCTACTGGCTTTGGTCGAACCGGAACCTTGTTTGCCTATGAACAGGCTGATATCGTTCCTGATATTTTATGCCTTGGTAAAGCACTTACCGGCGGTTATATGACTTTGGCCGCAACATTGACTACCGATAAAGTCAATCAGGGAATTTCCGCTGACGGTAGTGGAGTACTAATGCATGGCCCTACCTTTATGGCTAATCCCCTAGCCTGTAGCGTCGCTAACGCTAGTATAGAGTTATTGCTTAATTCTCCCTGGCGGGAACGCATTCAGGCCATTGAAAAGCAATTGCAGCAAGAATTAACGCCTTGCCAAAATTACTCTATGGTTAAAGAGGTTCGAGTCAAAGGTGCAGTGGGCGTTATAGAATTAAAACAAAATGTCGATATCCACTGGTTACAGCCTCGCCTGGTCGAATTGGGGGTCTGGATCCGCCCCTTTAGTAATTTACTCTATATTATGCCATCCTATATTATTCAAGCGTCTGAACTAAGCCGACTCACTTCTGCTATGCAAACGGTGGTTAAGGAAATGAGCCAGCAAGATCAAAAAGCATGATTTAATCCTTGGCCTGAATTTTCCCTTCTTTCCCACTAAGCAGGTTTTTAATATTGGATTGATGACGCCAAATCAACAAAACAGCGATAAAAAAGCCCATATATAGGAATTCAATTTCCGGCTTCAAAAGCCATAGATAAAAAGGAGCTAGGACAGCCGCAGTTAAAGCAGAAAGAGACGAGATTTTTAGCCCGTAGGCCATAACTAACCAAGTTACCAGTAGTGCTAGAGCCACCAATGGACTCACAACTAAGATAACACCAAATGCGGTCGCCACCCCTTTTCCACCTTTAAAGCCAAAAAACAATGGATATAAATGCCCCAAAAAAGCCGCACAAGCAACCAAAGCCAAGGTGAGCGCATCCATATCCATAAGACGAGCAATTAATACCGGAATAATCCCTTTTAGGGTATCTCCTAACAGGGTAATTGCAGCCGCCTTTTTACCGCCAATTCGCAACACATTGGTAGCGCCAGGATTATTGGACCCAAGTGTCCGCGGATCGGGCAGCCCCATTATTTTACAAGTAATAATGGCGGCGGATACCGAACCGACTAAATAAGCAAAAATAACAAAAAGCGTAGTGGTAAGCATAATTTAAATAGTCTAGGGTCTGTTTATCTTTCATATTTACCTCTGTTGAAACGGAAAAAGTTTCAATCAAGGCGCGAAGAATGTGGTTTAGTTACTCTAAATCAATGATGAGCAACGCAGAGTGAAGCCTTTTCCGCTTCAACCCGCAGGGCTGGAACAATTTTTCCACCCAACTGCGTTATCAGTCGCTCAAATAGGGTGACTATTATACGCTCCTTCTGCCTTTTTGGATGAAAAAATTGTATCCAGCAGTGGCAAAGATGAAAGATAAACAGCCCCTAACTTTGAATGGCAATATAGGGACCATCTTGACGTTCAATCAGATAGCCGATGGGTTGGGGATTAATACTATGATATTTTAACAATTCCAGCAACTGCGATTCTCCGGACTCCTGTACAGCTATCAAGAGTCCTCCACTGGTTTGCGGGTCACATAAAAGCTGCTTCTGTTCTTCGCTAATAGCGCCGATTTTATCACCATAACTATCATAATTCCGCTGAGTACCGCCCGGCACACAACCCATGGCTCGATATTCCTCCACCGTTTCCAGTCTCGGTACTTGCTCATATTGAACCACCGCATTTAAATTGCTGCCTTGGCAGATTTCACTTAAATGTCCCAAGAGACCAAATCCAGTCACATCGGTTAAGGCTTTAACTGAGGAGATTTGAGCGATTTCAGTACCGATGCTATTGAGTTTACACATATTATCACGGGCAATATGCTGATGTTCCGGCTTGAGCTTTTTCTGTTTCTGGGCAGTAGTTAAAATACCGATCCCTAAAGGTTTGGTTAAATACAGACGACATCCGGCGCTGGCAGTATTATTTTGTTTTAACTTATCGGTTGGCACCAAGCCGGTCACCGCCAAACCGAAAATCGGCTCCGGAGCATCGATACTATGACCGCCTGCCAAGCTAATTCCAGCCTCTTTACAGACGCTTCGACCACCATCAACAACCAATTGTGCCACTTCCGGGGCAAGCTTGTCTAACGGCCACCCCAAAATTGCAATGGCCATAATGGGCTTACCACCCATGGCATAAATATCACTAATGGCATTGGTGGCTGCAATACGACCGAAATCGAAAGGATCATCGACTATTGGCATAAAAAAATCGGTAGTACTGACTACACCTTGTCCGTTGCCGATATCATAAACAGCTGCATCGTCACGGGAGTCATTTCCAACCAATAAATTTGGATCGAGCATAGGACTAAGTTCGGACTTTAAAATAGTATCCAATATTTTAGGTGATATTTTACAGCCGCAACCGGCTCCATGACTGTATTCAGTCAATTTAACTAAAGACATAGGCTAATGACAATTAAGCGAAAGAAAGAGCCGCATAGTATAAGAAAAAAAGGCGAGCTTTAAAAGAGAAGGATCACCGACCAGCCAAAATGGCTGGCCAGTTTGCAGTACTACCCCATCTGGCCGTCAACACGAGGCTGAAAATACATTTTGCTATAACTGATAATAAATAACACAAAGGCTACACACCATAATAGACCGGATAGTTGAATCCACATGCCATAATATTCCATACTGAGCATCGGAAAGAAAACCCGAATCACGGCAGCAAAAATTATGACTAAAAACCCAAACTCAACCATTTTGGCCGGTTTCATTTCCCGCCCTGTATGCCCCAGCGACACGCGAGCCATCATACCATAGGTTAATAAACCGACACCGCCCACAGTCCAGGCATGTATGGCCAAGTTATTACCAACCATTTCCATAGCAGCCAGCGCTTTTAAGATAAAGCCCAAAATTAACCAGATATATCCGGCATGCAAAACCCATAAGATGGGAACTCCCAATAATTCTTTGGCAAACCAGGTACGGATTCTCATTGCATGTGCCACAGCTCCTGCCAAGGCAAAAAATGCCACGACTGCCGGTGTGAAGCCCATGCTATCGGTAATCGCCAAAAATGCCAATTGCACATATAAAAACTTTTCCAAAGGCACAGATTCTTTAGGTTCCAGTCGCTTAATCACAATTTTGGTAAAAAATGGAACCACGCGCCCGGTCATAATGATCAACAATAGAATAATACCGTAGATCGCCAACATATTACCGCTATACAAGGTGTTGGCTATTCCCAAATGAAATAGATGAACCAATAAATTAGCCAGGAAGAAAAACAGTGCTACCGCTACCATAATCAGGTTCTTCCACTGCTTAACTTTGAAAATGGGTATCGAAATAGCAATCGCCAGAAATATCGAAAAAGAGAGATCGACTGCTGCAATTAACCAGCCGGGAGTTGCGGTAAAAGGTAAGATTCGTCCTAGTAACCATACTAGAGCCAATAACCCCAGCGGAGTTTTGATAATGGTCGGTGCATTGGTCCAATTTCTAACTGCCGTTAGAAGAAAACCAGCCACCACTGCCGTGGTATAACCAAATAGCATTTCATGACTATGCCAGTTCACACTGCCATAATAATTTGACAGTTCAAGCATACCGCCATATTGCAATAGCCATAAAGCAACTAAAATTAACCCTGATAAGGATGCAAAAAAGAAAAACGGGCGAAATCCTAAATTTAAAAAGGGAAATTTTTGCACCGGCTTTTCGCCAATCTGAAGTAACATACGTTTATCCTACTAATACAAAAAGGTAGCTACTTTATAGTTAGCTACAAACACAATATAGGCAAAACAACTGACTGCCGCGATAGCAGCCATAAGTTTATAGGGCTTGTTTTTAGCCCAGCGTAAGGCAAACATGCCAAAGACAATATAACAGAGCAAGCCCAGAATCTTTTCCGCTAGCCAGGGAGTTGTCAATGGGTTGATATGCCACTGCCATACCATTGCCAAAGCACTTAGCAAAAGAACAGTATCCACCTTATGCGGCAGTTTTTTAAACCAGTATTTATGCTGATAAGGAGAATCCTGTAACATCAACCAAACCCTTAAGATAAATCCGCTGATGGACAAGATAACTGCGGTGAGATGGATATATTTGGTAACTAGAAACAGCATTTATTTTCGATAATGATTTAAAGTGGCAGCATTATAATCAATCCAATTGAAATGTCATATAATATAGGTCAAAGATCGCTACTAACTGTTTTAGCCTGGCATTAAATGCTTCAATAACATTTTATTGATAAATTATTGCCATTCTCTGCTACAATAGCAGCCCTCGATCAAACTAGATGTTCTGATGAATACAATATATATACACGGTCTACAGCTCCAAACCATTATCGGTATTTATGATTGGGAGCAAGCCGCAAAACAACCAATTATTTTGGATATAGATATAGGAACATCTTTTCAAAAAGCAATCCAAAGCGACGATATTAATCATTGTATTAATTATGCCGATGTGGCTAAACGCGTAATCGCTATCGCCGATAAGCATCAATTTAAGCTTGTAGAAAGCTTTGCCGAATACATCGCCGACACGATATTAAGTGAATATCAGGCCGATTGGGTAAGAATTAAATTGGATAAACCACAAGCGATTGCTGAGGCCCAAAGCATCGGAATTATTATTGAACGAAAGAATGGCTCATAATGAATAATATGCACCAAGTCTATGTAGGAATCGGTAGTAATATCGATCGAAAAATTCACATTAGCAATGGTATTCGGCAATTAATCGATCATTTTAAAGAACTACAACTATCTCCCGTTTATATTACCCAGGCAGTCGGTTTTGACGGCGATGATTTTTATAATCTGGTTGCCGGTTTTAAAACCACGCTGACCGTCAAGGAAATTGAGTCCAGATTAAAACAGATTGAGCGCGATAATGGCCGTGACCACAGCCAAGCCAAGTTTTCGGCCCGAACTCTGGATATCGATCTGCTGTTATACGATGATGATATTTTACATTCCCAAGGTTTCGCAGTACCTCGCGATGAAATCCTCAAATATGCCTTCGTATTAAAACCCTTAGCAGATATTGCCGGAGCAACCATTCATCCGGAAACCGGGCGTAGCATTCAATCACACTGGGAAGGTTTTAATCACAACGAGGAAGAAATGCGATTATTGGAGTGGGACATAAAACATACTCTTAGTCCGTAAAACCTACATATTTAATAATTTTCTAACCTGCTGGACTTGCTCGGCTGACTCTTCCAAAATATCCAGACTCAAGGTCGGGGTAAGTTCGCCTAATGCCATTTTTTTAAAGGCTGGTACCGTATCTATCCTGGGAACTGTTTTTTGCTTTGGAGTACCAATATAACTATGTAGGTGAGCCATATTGATGACATCTACCATATCAGCTTTTTCCTCATGGTCCCGAAGCCAATCTTCGGAGTTTTCCGCCACATAGATCAGATCGGGGGCAAAATCCCACTTTTTCAAAATAGCACTCCCCAACTCCGAGCGCATATTTTCAATTAATCCTTCCAGACTTTCCGCATCGTTCAAAATCTCGTCATGGTGAGAAATATTATTTAAGATGGCAATCACGCCAATATCGTGTAGTAAAGCAGCTAACATGGTTTGAGAAGGTTCTGTACCCGGCGTCATACTGGATAAAACAAAGGAGATGGCAGCAATATCCAAGCTATGTTTCCAGAGATCCATCATTCGTTGCTTAAGGACCGGTGATTCGGCCTTAAAAACCTCTTTGACGGCATAGGTTGTAACCAACTGGGCAATCGTTTTGGCTCCCAATCGTGAATAGGCGGTAAGACTATCTTGAACCGGTTTTCCACGTAAATATAGGGCGCTATTGGCCGTTTTGATAATTTTTGCAGTAATGGCCGGGTCCATATTAATGACTTGGGCTATTTCCCGTGCGCCATTATCTTCATCTTCAATAGCTTCACGGATTTTTACTGCCACATCGGGCAAACTGGGTAAAACCAATTGCTCCGAATCTAAAGCATCTCGCAGCTCATTAATTATTTTTTCTTGAAGCTCTGTATTATGGGCGGATTCTCCCATTCTTTACTTTCCCTATTCGATATATCTTAAAAAAATCCTGCACAGTGGGTATTGCAGTTTTCACAACCACCGTCGGCATTGAGTCCCCATTCCCCCAAGCGATACCAATCTCGACCAATTAAAAGATGGCCGCAATGATGGCACCATGTACTATCCGATTCTTTATTGTGTACATTTCCAGTATACACATAATGCAAGCCTTTCGCCAAGGCAATCTCACGTGCTCGCAATAAGGTAGTTAATGGTGTTCGAGGTTTATCCAGAATTTTATAATCGGGATGAAAAGCACTGAAATGTAGCGGTACATCTGGACCAAGGTTTTCGACAATCCATTCTGTTAGCTCATGTAATTCCTTATCACTATCATTTAAACCGGGTATTAACAAGGTGGTCAATTCCATCCAGATATTGGTCTCTTGATGAAGATATAAAATGGTATCCAGTACCTCGGCAAGATGACTACCGGTAACCTTTTTATAGAAGTTTTCACTAAAAGATTTGAGGTCCACGTTAGCTGCATCGATTAAAGAGAAAAATTCAACTCTTGGTTCCGGACAGATATAACCAGCCGTCACGGCCACCGATTTTAGACCTTGCTCTCGACATGCAGCAGCCACATCGATCGCATATTCATGGAAAATTACCGGATCATTATAGGTATAAGCCACGCTATTACATCCCAGTGCTTTTGCATTAATGGCTATTTGCTGTGGAGAGGCTTGAGCCATCAGGGTATCCATTTCCCGAGATTTACTGATATCCCAGTTCTGGCAAAATTTACAACTGAGATTACAGCCGGCCGTGCCGAAGGAATAAATTTTAGAGCCCGGGTAATAATGATTTAACGGTTTTTTCTCAATGGGATCGACGGCAAATCCGCTGGAGCGACCATAACTGGTCATAACAATTTTATGCTCGTGATTGGCTCGGATATAACACAAGCCCCGCTTTCCCTCTTTTATCTGACAAAAGCGCGGACATAAATCACACTGTACCCGATTTTCATCGATTTCATGCCAATATTTGGTATCCACCATATTTTCCGGATAAACATTACCATCAAATAGTTCCATTTTTGTCGTTCCTGGATTATATTTTAATAAAGGACTCATATAAGTATATATCATATTATAGAAAGTGAGATGACAAGTACTATGGCCAATTATCGAAATCCAGCCGTTGCCGGTATGTTTTATCCCGCTAATGAAAGCGAATTACAACAGTCTATTCAGGCACTTCTCGATGAAGTTCCGAATCAAGAACATGAGCAGCCAAAAGCGATTATTGTTCCTCATGCAGGTTATATCTATTCCGGTTTAACGGCAGCTTATGGATATAAATTATTACAAAAGTATCACGCTGACATTAAACGGGTAGTGGTTTTAGGCCCCAGTCACCACGTTTCTCTAAAAGGGCTAGCGGTTCCGGAATGCGATAGTTTTATCACCCCATTAGGGAAAATTTCATTGGATACGGACGAAATTACAAAGCTAAGCGAATTTCCGCAAGTAATCCGTTCCGATATTGCCCATGAACGGGAACATAGCCTGGAAGTTCAATTACCCTTCCTACAAACAGTACTGGACGATTTCAAATTGCTCCCTATTGTGGTGGGCCAATCTTCGGCAGCTTCTACCAGTATGGTTATTGAAAAATATTTACAAGAACCCACTGATTTGGTGGTAATTAGCACCGATTTAAGCCATTTTCTCAATTACGATGAAGCATCCGTTAAAGATCGACGAACGGCACAACATATCCTGAAAAAACAGGGGGAAGCCCTGGATTATGACGACGCCTGCGGTCGTATACCCGTCATTGGAATGTTATATGCCGCAGAACTACTCGACTTAAATGTGGAGTTATTGGATCTACGAAATTCAGGCGATACTGCCGGAGATAAAAATCGTGTCGTTGGTTATGGCGCTTGGAGCTTAAGCCATGCTCAGCACTGAACAACGACAAACATTATTGGATTTGGCTAAACAATCCATCGCCTACGGCTTGGAACATAATCGCTCCCTACCACTCAATGCAGAGGAGTATGATAACGCCCTTCAACAACAAAGAGCCACCTTTGTAACTTTACACATAAACGACAATCTACGCGGTTGTATCGGAACCTTAGCGGCAATCCGTCCCTTGGTTGAAGATATTGTCCATAATGCTTATGCTGCTGCCTTTAGCGACCCACGTTTCCCTTCGCTAAGCAAGACCGAATATAATCAATTACACTACCATATCTCCATTCTAAGTGAGAGTAGTCCTATGAAATTCAGTTCTGAAAGCGATTTATTATCTCAACTGCAGCCCGGAGTAGATGGATTAATCCTTGAAGATTTGGGACGTCGAGGAACATTTCTGCCTTCGGTCTGGGAACAATTACCGGCGGCTGATGATTTTTTTAACCATCTAAAGCAAAAAGCAGGTTTACCAATGCATTATTGGAGTGATAGCTTGAAAGTAAGCCGATATTCGGTTGAAAGTTTTAGTTAACCTTAAGCTAACTTTACAAAAACCTAAAATCGCATAAACTTAATGCAATAAGAAACACTAATAGAAATACGAACTATTTTAAATAAAAACCATCTTAACTTAGTATAAACACTGCTAGAGAATCACCTTTAGCCCACAAACACAAATAAGTATTTTTCAGAGTGAAACCACTTTTTACGAGTGAGTTGCCAACAATAATAAATTCACAACAACATTCAACTGTATACTTCTAGAAAGACTGATTAATAGGAGAAGGCAATGAGATTATTTTCATTCCTACGCTTAATTGTCAGATGATGGGAGCGAATTGGGGGGGGGATTATTCAATGGCTAATAGTCGAGAATGATAAAGTCGAGATTCCTCCTACTGACTTTAAACAAATGTGTTACGAGATGCGACCCGGAGATGTAATTTTGGTCGAGGGACGCAGTCGCGTATCTGAAATTATTAAAATCATCACTCAAAGCTCCTGGACCCACTCCATGCTGTATATAGGCCTTTTACACGATATAAAATCGGTTGACCTGAGAGAAATAGTGGAACACCATTACCAGGGAGATCCAACTGCAACTCTAGTGGTTGAGAGTCTATTGGGCGAAGGAACCGTAATCAATCCCTTAATTAAATACCAACATGACCACCTTAGAATCTGTCGTCCGAGCGGGATTACTCCCCACGATGCCGTAAAAGTGGTCGCCTACGGAATTCATAAGTTAGGTACTAGTTACCATGTAAGACAACTACTGGACCTGGCCCGTTTTCTATTTCCATATCAAATTTTACCGCGTCGCTGGCATTCCACTCTATTTCTGGAAAAGGTCAATAATACCAATCAAACAGTTTGCTCCACCATGATATCGGAGGGATTAATCTGTCATGAATCCGGCAACTGTTATTTACCTGAAGTGGAAATCGAGAGGGAGGACGTAAAAGAACCTACCGCAGTTGTAGCAACCAAATGATTGAAAAACTTAGAAATAAACAAAATAACTTAGGCAGCCGGATTAGTTGTCTATTGCATCATAATCACTAGGGCTCTAGCCTTTCATATTCGTCTCTTAGCAAATAAGAGGCGAATACCCTTTGACGATATTTCAATTAGCCGTTGCCAACTGGCTATTTAGCTTTTGAATGGGTTGCTGGTCAAACGGTGGTTGAGGAATAAAGTCTTTAATCGCACCTTCCTGGAAAATTAAACAATAAGTGGAGCCACCATACTGAAAATAGCCTAGCTCATCTCCTTTTTCAACACACTCTCCAATACAACGTTCAATAACACACGAAGAGATTTCTGCCATGCCGATAAAAATACAAGCGACTTTCCCTAAAGTGCTGTCGCTACTTTCAATAATAACCACCGCCCGTGCAGCAACCTCACTCATATAACCTTGAGATACTAACGGTCCAACCGGTTCCATGGCCTGTGCCTCAGCATCCGAATAATAGGTACCATCAACCAGATAAGCATCCACAACCGTGCCGCTAATCGGCGCACTCCAACGATGATAATTAAACTGGCTTAAATAGGCCTGGTAAACGAAGCCACCAACAAATTGCTCCGCCCATTCCACTTTCTCGGCGGTAAAAATATCTTGTAATGAATATGGCTGTGCTTTAATCCAGAACTGATCCTGCAGCTGGGTATCATACAGAATATTGTATGGAGTTGCCTCACAAGCGTTAACGACAACCTTAGTATCTCCTTGACCTGCCACTGGTCTCGCATCCGGTTTAAAATGACGAGTAAAGAAGTCATTCCAGGAACAATAACCCCAATATGGTAAGGACGGTTCACAAATAAATTCCGACATATCCATCTCTTCCAAGGCATCAGGGCAAAACCAGCCAGTCGGAGGCATCTCATTTAGATATTCACGCGAGTCAGCCCCGTTTAAAAACTGACACCAGGCATTTAACACTTCTTTTAATTGCTGATTCAACGCCACATCCCGAAATAACGCCAAACCGTAGGTCATTCGCAACGGCCATTGCAATATGGCATAAAGAGGAACCCCAACCGAATAGGTTTTATCAAAAGGAATCGAGGAAGTCACTATTTCATTAATCATGGGAATTAACTCATCGATACTGGTATACCCCAACTCATAGCCTGCATCGATAGCTTGTTCGATCGCCAGAGTTAAATTCATTCGGATAATAGGCATATCATTAATTAAATCAGCTAAACCTTGTACACTAGGAATTAAGCTAACTTCGGCTTTGTTTTTAACTCGTTCAGCTATATCTTTACGAAAATTGGCAAGAATAGTTTCATCGGCTGGGAGCCATTGGCCTAAAGAGTAGTTTTTTATTGGCATTTTATTATCCTTTGGTCATTATGTTTAACTGAAATTATTATTTTAGAATTCAATTACACAGTTTTGACAGATGCACGCATATTTCCCCACCAAAATCTGTTCAACTTCTAAATCTTGTTGCCCACAAAAAGAACAGATGGTTGACCACCATTTTGCTCCAGGATCGACTTCATATTCATTCCTTATAAAATCATTAATCGTTTCATCATCATAAGGACTTTCCATCCACTTTTTTGAAATCCCACTATAGCCTCGTTCCGCTTTAATCTTTGCTTCGTCGATTGTAGTGAAATCGATAACTCCAACAACCTCCCATTCCTCATTACAAAACATTAACAAAAAAATATTAATCGTTCAATATTACTGATATAAGGTTAAAAAAACAAACATCTACTTTCATTTAGCTACTGTTTTATGCTTATTTTTAAAGTGGCCTATATCTGACCGTTCATCCCTTTTCGAAACAATAGGCCCACATCAGGAAGAATGCTTCCATAAATGTGAAAATGGTGATGGACTACCAAGTACAATATTTTTATCTGATCTAAAAACTCATGCTACTGGGCCATTTATTTATATAGACGCTATCAGTATTTATTGGACTGCCAAAGGGTATTTAAAGGGATTTGTTGACGACTATTCTTTATCCGTGCTTTAGATAATCTCAATGGTAAATAAAGCTTAAGGATAGCAACAGGCTCAACATCCAGGTTGTTATCCTTAACGCTAGCCTCATCTACATGGCCTAATGCGACCAAGTCAAAGGCTTTTGATATTCAAAACGTTAGCCTTCCGAAATGTTGTGGAAGAAAACTTGCTAGGACTAGAGAGAATTATGATAAACCAAACTTTCCATGTGTTTTAACAGCTGATCTGCCGTTTCCTCTATTTCACTAAAACCTTCCAGCACTTTCTGATGTTTTTTTGCCTTTTTATAATCCAGCAATTTATGTGCTTGCCGGTGTACTTTCATATGCAATTCTTCAATACGCATTATGGCTGAATGCTCGGCATAGCGTTCTCTGCCACGATTATCCAACCATTGGCCAAAACGACATTGATGCGGATCTAAATGGGGAGGTTCTTTTCCGTCTTCTGTTAAATAAGAACTCAGTCGTTCCAACCAGGCCCGATGTTCCACCATAGAGAACAGAACCGGCAGATCGTCGGCACTTACTCTAGGTCGTTTAGACCAGGCAGGATCGGCACGCCAGGTCTTAATCCATTCAGGTAAAGATTCAGCAGGCATAGGTCTGGCGATCCCATAGCCTTGGGCCAAACGACAGCCAAGTGATAGCAGCATTGAACCATGTTCCTTTGTTTCAACGCCTTCGGCCATCGCTTCACGCTGGAACGCATCGGCAAGGCCCAACACCCCATCTAGAATCGCGAGATCTTCCGGATCTTTTAACATATCCCGCACAAAACCTTGATCGATTTTAAGTAAACGTGCAGGAAGACGCTTGAGATAGATAAGTGTTGAGTAACCAGTCCCGAAATCATCCAGAGCAAAACCCACGCCCATTTTATCACAAGCAATAATGACCTCTCTAACCCGCGAGATATCATCTAGCGCATTGTTTTCTAAAACCTCTAGTTCTAAATCTCCCCGCTTTAGAGTCGGATGGCGAGCCAGACAAGCACTTAGTTTATCCAGAAAATCAGGCTGAGCAAATTGTAAAGCATCAACATTTACACTTACCGGAATATCAGCTCCCATTTTACGCCAAATTTCTACTTGTTTGGCTGCAGTCTCTATTACCCAATCTCCGACACTTATTGATAGGGACTCGTTGGCAATAGCCGGTAAAAACGTGGCAGGAGGTAATAGACCACGTTCCGGATGTTGCCAGCGGATAAGCGCCTCCGCTCCGACCACTTTGCTGCTTCGCATATCTACCTTGGGCTGATAGTGAAGAACGAATTCTTCTTTGTCTAGAGCTTCTCGAATACGCTCCACTTCCACGCGTCGCCCGCGTACTTCCTGATCATATTCTGCATCAAAGATATGATAACGGTTTTTACCTGCCTGTTTAGCCATGTACATGGCTTGGTCAGCCTGGCGTATCAATTGGTCACCATCTACCGTTTCTGCTTGTGGAAAAAAGCTCACACCAATACTGGCTGTAACGCGCAACTCTAATTTATCAACAAAAACAGGTTCTGCGACTGCATCAAGAAGTCGAAGAAGCACCAGGGTGCTGTCTTTTTGATTTTGTATATCATTCAACACAGCAACAAATTCATCACCACCGAAGCGAGCCAGTGTATCGCCATCACGCAATGCGTCTTTCATACGGGCGGCAACAAAGGTAAGCAATCTATCTCCCGTATCATGACCATAGGTGTCATTTACGACTTTAAATCCATCCAGATCGAGATATACGACACCAACAGATTTGTCGTGGCGTTGAGCCTGTTTTAATCCCTGTCTTAATCGGTCAGTCAGTAAAGTCCGATTAGGCAGGTCGGTTAGTGGATCATAATGTGCAATATGTTCAATATGATACTGATGCTCCTTTAACGACGTAATATCAGAAAATAACGAGACATAACGGTTGGTATTCCCAGCCTCATCGGTTACCGAACTTATAGTTTGCATCGTGGCGTAAAGCGAGCCATCCTTGCGTCTGTTCCAAATCTCGTTAGACCACTGACCATGTGCTTCCAGTTTTTCCCACATCGTTCGGTAAAAGTCCCGCCCATGACGACCGGATTTTAATATACGAGGATTTTGCCCCAAAACTTCCTGACGAGTATAGCCGGTAATTTGTGTAAAAGCGTTATTGACATCGAGTATCTTACCCTTTATATCGGTAATCAAAATACCTTCATTGGCATGTTCAAAAACGCTGGCAGACTGCTTAAGTTTATCTTCAGCCTCTTTTCGATCGGTAATCTCTCGGGAAAATCCAACCGTGCCGATCACTTTACCATCTAATTCCACCGGTGATTTAAAGGTTTCGAACCAGCTTCTTCCAGACGGACTTTCAATCAACTCTTCAATGTTCTTGGCCTTACCAGATTGCAATACTTCACGATCGTCATCCCGATAGCTTTCCGCGAATTCCCGAGGCCAAAGATCAAAATCAGTTTTTCCTTTCAATTCTTCCGTAGAGTCGAAACCGCAAACCTCTGCAAAAGGTTGATTAACCGCTAACAATCGACTTTCGGTATCCTTTAACCAGACCATAAATGGAAAATTATTCAATACCGTCCTGTGGTAACGTTCGCTGCGTTCAAGTTCCTGCTCAATACGACGTTTCTCGGTAATATCTTCACCGGCACTCAGGGTTCCTGCTATTTCCCCCCCTTCAGTATGCAAATAAGCATTGTGCCAAGCAATCAGCCTAATTTCACCATTACAGTTGAGGATGTTATTTTCAAAGTATTCCACCCCTTCCAGACGATTGGACATAATCTCAAGAAATACCGGATATACTTCTTCCATTCCTTCAGGTTGCTGCAAGCATCGTTCAAACCATTGTTGACCAAGCAATTCTTCTTCACCATATCCCAATAGCTCACAGCCCTTACGGTTAATCATGGTAATAAGACCTTGCTTGTCCAATGAAACCATAATGGTATCCATGGTATCCAAATAACGCTGGTTAAGATCTCGCTCAGCCCTCAAACCTTGCTGTAGTTTACGTTCTTTGGTGATATCATGAGCGATTCCCAGCACGCCTATTAATTCACCTTGACTTGAATACATAGGCGTTTTGGTGGTTTCTAGTAATACTTGCCTACCATCACTGGCATAGGTGATCCATTCTTGATTGGATGAAGGCTTACCTTTAGCCATAGCTTTACGGTCATGTTCCCTGAAGAAATCGGCCAATTTCTTATTGACAAAATCATAATCGGTTTTACCGACGATCTGAGTTTCTTTGGCACCAAAAAACAGTTCAAATTCAGGATTACAGGCCAAATACACGCCTTCCGGATCCTTTAACCAAACCAGCTCCGGTAGCGTATTGATTAATGTTTTAAGAAAACTTCTTTCATGTTCCAATTCAAGGATGACAGCCTGTCGCCTTTCCTCAGACTGTTTACGTTCGGTAATATCTTGCGCTACACCTAAATAACCGGTGATTTGTCCCTCATCATCCCTCACCGCAGTAAAAATCAGATCAACTGACAAAAGAGAACCATCCCGACGGACAAAGGTCCATTCCTTTTTTTCATGACTGCTGATTCTGGCTCGAGCAACGAAAACATCAAATCCCTGAAGGTTTTGTCCGAATTCCAAACCAAGCTTTTTAGCATGAGCTTCGACTTCTGACTTAACATGAAGTTTTTCAATAGATTGTTTACCGACCAAATCCGCAGCAGAATAACCCAGCATATTTTCCGCACCGCTATTCCACATAGAAATTAAACCATCTCTATCAGTCGCAACAATAGCAACCTGACTGGCTGCATCCAGGATTTTTTCAGTATTTTGACGGGCGGTATAGAGTTCCTTTTCAACACGTCTCTGTTCTACCAGTTCTCGCATCAAATACAAGGTATTACGAGAAAGCGTCGCGTAGATAGACAAAATAATGTCAATCATGACCCGATTGGAACCACCCATTTTTTCCTTAGCGTAGGATTGGGCAGCGTCCAGCTCCATTCCCTGTTGCATGGCCAAAACCATATGCGCCATATGGCGATCAGATTCCAGAATGTGAGCTGCCAGCCAGCGGACTAAAAAATCGAGTAAATCTTCGGCTCCCGTATCCGATTGTTGTCGCTCTTGCTCCATTTTTCGACGTCGTATTGCGGAAACAAAACCTTCGTGGGTTTTTAAGTGCTCGGATTCATTGCTATCATCATGGAAGTATTGATGCCAAATTGCTTCTTCCGTTTTAAAATGATAGTCGGTGTAGTCAATCAGTTCTTCTAAAATAATATCGAGACTAAATTCATCTGTTTTAAATGCCACATGGCTCGCCAAGCTATTAAGCAGTTCGACCAGCTTGCGATGCTGTTCATCGACTACGGGAAGCCCGGTATTAAAATTGTCATCCCAGGGGAAAATATCAATAGCATTCCTGGTTGGCATTCTGCCCTCCTAATGTTGATAGACATTTAGGCAGTAACAGAGAAAGTTTCCTTTTATTTCGGTATTGAATCACTTTTATTTAAATTCCAACTACGTAAAAGTCGCTAATCGTAATACTCATTAATAGGCATATTAGTGCTAATTGATTCTTGACGATACGCGCTATAAAACACATTAAACGTTAAATTTTATCACATTTTTTTTAAAAAAAAGTATTGTAATCATCTGAAAAATAGACAATTGTTTTGTTTGCTCATTACCTACATATCAAGTGACTATCACCTGTTAGAAGCTAAATCCCCAAACAGTGAGGAATACGAGTTTAAAATATTTACCTGATAAATTTGAATGTCATGGATAATTTAGCCAATCTGTTTGGCTTACAAGCTGAAGACGAGGGTATTGAGCTTTAATTTGAGGTGTCTGCCATTGTTCCCGGTACGCTTATCGGTGCTCCCTTACGACTTGGACAGATGCTAATAACCTTGGTTAATAATGCTGTCAAATTGACTGACGATGGTGAAATTGTGACAACAATTCGGACATTAGAACTAGGCGACAATGGAGCGAACATTTAGTTTTAGCCAAAGTCTATAGGAAACTTAATCCTACCCGTTGTTGTTGATAGAGGCTATTAAAAAGGTGATATTACTTATCATTATCCTCACCCACTTTCATGATAAATTTTCGAGATTTTCCGATAATGATGTTTTTATATTTTGTATATAAATGTGTGGCTTGTTTTTTTTCCTCTTTGGTTAAAATTTTTAATAGTTCATGTAAAGGGTCTTTAGCTAATAAATAATTTCCATCTAGCGCCAAATTTAACCATGCATAGGCTTCGGTAAGATTAACATTAGTTCCTTGTCCCAATCGTTGCATTTCACCAACCATAAATTGAGCAGCAGAATTACCTCGATACGCACTTTTTGTCCAAATAGTTAAAGATTTTTCATAGTCCTGTTGCCAAAATTTTTGGCGCTCAAAAATAGTTCCACCATAGTAATATTTTAAGGCCAGCAGATTTTCTGCTTCTGTATGATTTTGTTCCATAGCTTTATTCCACCAAAACAATGCTTGAAGACGATCGATTTTTCCCGCAGAACCATCGTCTAAAATTTCACCAACAATTGTTTGGGCTATTGGATTTCCACTTTTAGCAACAAGAATGCATGCTTCAAAAGCTTGTTTATATTGAGCATAGTCATAATGTTTTTGACAGTTCTTAATCGAAACTTTTTGTGTTTTTTCCTCTGCACATATCAAACCTGCAGAAAGTAACAATATAAACAGTACAATACTTTTATTCATTTTAAGATCCCGTACACTATTTCTTAAAATAAAGAATAGTTAATCTAATGTTAATTTTAACAACATAAGAAGTTGATATTCTTTCAATTAAAGCTTAAATATCCTTTTAGGGTATTATTCTCGGCATAAAAGTTTAATTTAGACATATTTTTTATGACTATTTTATTATGGCTCGACTCAATAACGTTTTCTTGTTGAAGGTGAGAGGTAATTCGACTAATCGTTTCCGTTGATGTGTCCAAGAAATTTGCAATATCCGCTCTAGGCATCGGCAATTTGAGCTCGTTTTTACTTTGCCTATACTGAAGCATATTCATGTGAAGTACAAAAGTGGCGTATCGAGACTCTACCGACTTCTCTCGTAGCCAGTACCTAAACTCCAATAGTTTATTTTTTTCTTTGGACATTAATTTCAAAAAATTCCCATAAAGCTTGGGGTGGTATGAACAAAGCTTTCTAAAGCGTTCGTATGAAAAAACACAGACGGAGGTAGTATCTAAAGCTTCGATACTATTCTGATAACTACCAGAGTGTATGGCATCCAAGCCAATAAAATCCCCCCCAAAATAGAAGTTAGCAATTTCGGGTTCATCGTTCTCAATTAAAGAGGTATAACTTTTTAAAGCTCCTTTCTGAACAACAAATAAATACTTAAATGGATGCCCTTCCTGAACTAGCTTTGCCCCCTTTTTCAACACTAAATTATGCTCAACTATGTTCTCAAACTCAGCAATTGCCCGTTTCTCAACGTCTACTAGTAGGTTTTTTTTACCAATATAGCAAGAACGACAATGACAATAAACGGTCAATAAATTATGACTGCTATTAATATTGCTGCTCATAACCTTTCCTCCCCAAGTCAGTTTATCAGTGTTTTATTCACTTTATTTTTTGTATTTCTCAGCGTTTAAATACTTGCTCGCTAATGCTACATTATGAAAGAATTTATATAAAAAAGCATACCTCTATTTTAGTATTGAAATTCTAATATAAATTGGGTTTACTAGCGACTATCTAATAATATTCAGATTAATGCGTTTTTTATATAAAATAGATCAATAAATCATTAAATATTTGTAATAAATAACCAATCTATTTTCATTTATAATTAACTTAATCAGGGCATTTATTACCATTCAAACTTTATAATTTGCCTTATTTTAAATTTGGGGAGGAAAAAACATGAAAAAAATTAAACAATATCTTACAATTTCAACAATGACACTGGGAATCTTAGCGACGGCTAACTACTGTTTAGCGTCAACTTCTTTAACAGAAGAATCCGGCATCGAAAAAGCGAAATCATTGTATACCCAAGCTGTACCGATGCCCGTCGATTCTGAAAAACGCCAGGAACTACTCAAGCAATCCGAAGCCATTCTTAAAGACATTATCGCAAAAGACCAGAATGCATTAGATGCTCATCGAAAATTGATGGGAGTATACTTGTTAAAGCAAGATTACAGTAATGCTATTCGAACTATAAAAGATGCCATCACACTTTCACCTGAGGATCCAAAGCTCTTTATAACACTGGCATTTTTATATGAGCATTCCGGCGCTTTAGAGTATGCAAAAGAAATATTGAATCAGGCCTTGGAACTGGATCCTAGTAATAAGCTAGCCAAGGATTATCAACTGGTTATTCAGCAAAAAATTGGCCAACGCAAAGTTGAACAAGCGCATGATGGACAGAAGATTACTGGTAGCCCACATTAAATAAAAAATAATTAATTTTAGCTACACAAATAACTTTTCAAACTCAAACTCAAACTCAAACTCAAACTCAAACTCAAACTATAGATTATTACGTTTATGAATCAAACAAAGACAGTTTTAGTCACTTTTAGTTTTTTATTTTTAAACCAATGCTTATTAGCTGACAACCTTATACTTGAAAATCGAATCAACGATCTGGAAAAAAGAGTTTCAATTCTGGAACAAGCCCTGGAAGATAAAATATCCACGGATCGATGGCAGAATAAAGCATTATGGAAAAAATTAAAAAAAGGCATGAGTACTTCTGATATTAAGCGGATTTTAGGCCAACCCAAACGAATAGAAGATCAGGTTTTTCCAACTTGGTATTATCATTCAACCTCAAAACTACATGCTTATGTTTTTTTTGATGAAGGAAAAGCGCAAGGCTGGAAAGTTCCAGACCAACAAAACTGAACGATATCTTAACTTTATAGAATAAAGTCTTAAAATTGTGTATAAAAAAAGGCTCCTCGAATGAACATTCAAGGAGCCTTTTTATTCAGCGATACTAACTTTGGTTAGTGTTTGCTATAGCGCTTTCTAAACTCCGCTTGACGTTTTTTACGCTCGCTTGCTTTAGCAGGGTCCTCTTTACCAAGGAACCATTTGTGGGAATCATGGTTAAGTACTTTATCCAATACTTTTTCAAGATTCATAGCAGCTTTTTTATCGTCAGCGCTACCGTGCTTACCATGTTCAATCAGTTCGCGCAGTTCAGGAACAAACTCAGTATAGAAATTCTTACCGAGATCATATGTACCTTCCCAGTGCGTAATGTCGGGCCCCATCATAGAAGCAGCCATACGTGCACGTCGCCCTTCATGATGCCACAATTCAAACCAAACAAAATCTAGCTTGGTAGAGAACTTAGGTCCTTTCATCAATGGCTTGGCAGCTTTCATCAACTCAACACCTGGCTTACCATATTTACGGTTATATAGTTCAACCAAACCATCATACTGGACGTACCATTTTTCGACCCAATCTTCTTCGTGACAAGATTGACAGACATCTTTCATGTTATCACGACGGTCTTCCCAGCCTAAGGTACCTTTTTTCCAGCCTTTTTTCTTAGAGACTTTAGGTTTGTTGTCCCAAGAAATCCGATCACCCACATCATGGGTAATATCCTGATTTTTAGTAGCACTCATATGACAGGTTGCACAGGTAGGAGCTAACCAATAGTCTTCACCGGCAATCCATTTAGAGTTGTCCAAGTTCAACTTTTCACGATTGGCTGCATACTGAATACCATGCTTGGACTCATTATAGATTTCAATCTGAGGATGGTCTGGCCCCATATGACACTTACCACAGTTTTCAGGTTGACGAGCTTGAGCAGCAGAGAACAGATGACGTGAATGACATGCAGCACAGGTTCCTTTGGAGCCATCGGGATTAATCCGGCCAATACCAGTATTAGGCCAGGTGGCGGGATCAAGCATTCCAGGTTTACCCGGTATCATCTTAACCTCTGAACCATGGCACTGCCAGCATCCGTTTACAGCTGCTGCTGAGATACCTTCAGGAAATGCCGGAGTGACCATACCGCTATCACCCTCGATGACTTCTGCAAGTAAGTTGTCAAGAGAGCCCATAATCTTACCGCCATCAGCATGGTGAGATTTGGCCATCTGCTCGGCTTCGGCTTCGTGACAGTTTGCACAATCCTTAGGTGAAACGATAATTGAGATATGTTTTTTAACTTTTTTCTCGTCGTGAATATATGCATCCGGATCTTTTGGATCTGCAGCATGACATTCATAACACCCTACGTTCGCACCATAGTGTTTACTGGCTCCCCATTGCTGGATTAACCCAGGGTTATTCTTCTTGTGACAGGCAACACATTCCTTGGTTTCATCAGACATAACCTTTGGTGCTTTATCGGTTAATGCTGCCTGAATTGTCCCCAACGGAATGAGCAAACTAAAAAATAAAATGCTTTGAAAGATTCTTTTCATCATCTCTCCCCCATAAATTTTTATTGGTATAAAATTATCCAGCACCCACAAAACTAGCTATTCATCGTGATACCGAACTCGTCAACTCTTTCCTGCTGGGAACTCTGAACTAATTTTATAAGCCTTACTCATCAATCACTTAAAAAATCATCTAATCAAAGTAACACAGAAAAGTGATTTTATGTTAACAATATAAAAATTAAAAAAAGATGACATTTGTCAATATTGTGTAGTGATAGCAAATAAAAAAATAACTTTAAAAATTAATCTGATATAAGTGAATTTCTATTGATTTAACTAACAATACCCGAAATTTAAAAAATGATATTTGTTAATAATTTAGTCATGGGTTAATAATGATGGGTAGCACAAACAAAAATTGTGATCTTTGAGATGTTATTTTGAATTTAGTTTCCATCGTCTAAAGGCATTCCTTTCGAATTTTGCCAGTTTTTTTAATTCCTCAATATTTTTTAATGTCACATAGTTTCTTTTTACTTCGACCAGCCCTAAAGCATTTAGGTGATGGATAACTCTGCTAATCGTTTCTTTTGTCATATTAAGATAACCGGCGATATCTTCACGACGCATACTTAAATAAAATTCTGTAGGCGATAAGCCTTGTTGTTTAAAACAATCCGATAAATAGAGTAAATATCCCGCGAAACGACACCCAGAACTGTTTCTTCTAAGCAAATTATTAAGCATTCTGCTCTGGTTCAATTGACGAGTCATCAATTCCATTAGCAACATATAAAAACGAGGCTCTTGATGCTGGATAGAGAATATTGATTCGAAAGAAAGCTTACACATGCTTGATGCTTCTAATGTTTTAATCGAGTATGAAAAATTGCTATTGTGAATAGTCTCAAGTCCTATAACATCCCCGGATTGAAAAAAATTGATTATCTTCTCTTCTCCATCAATTGTTGTGATACAACTTTTTAAAGAGCCGCTTCGAACAAAATATATGGCACCTGACTTTTGACCATTTTTAATAATAGTCTTCTTTTTCTTAATTAACGGCTCATGTTCGATAAATTTCTCTAGTGAATTTCTTTTGCTTCTCTCTAGATAATGTATTGAACATATTTTATTTACATTGCAGCTACAGCAGGATGTTACTATGGCATTTAATTTCATTATTTTTTGTTTTTTTGAATATTATCAATTTCTAAAGAAACAGATCAAAAAAGCTACTATTAAAATTAAAACAATATCAACACGATATAATTATATTTTCGATATGATTTATTTGAATGAGTTGTAGCAACTTAATGGATTTCTAAACCACCTTTTTCACTCTTTGATATAAAGCAGTGTCGTTCATTCACAGGTGATTGAGACGATTTTAATTATTGTTAATTTTTGTTAATTTTTTGGGACCGATCAAAATAAGCCCATTTGCTTTACACACAGACACAAAAAATCCTCTGAAAATTCAGCTTAAAGTCGTCAATTAATAAAAAATTTAGTGTACGATAACTGGTGAGTTAGCTTGAGACGCC
>Ga0209475_10000717_pt1 | contig 55082 bp, 41 predicted proteins | sample tdDd471_FD_187128 | JGI IMG/M metagenome (GOLD analysis project Ga0209475, IMG submission 187128) | Marine sediment microbial communities from the Atlantic coast under amendment with organic carbon and nitrate - tdDd47.1 (SPAdes)... | ecosystem: Environmental > Aquatic > Marine > Coastal >... | reverse complement strand
TACTTTAAGACCTCATTTATCTTTAAATTTTAAGACACCAGAAAATATTCATAAAAATCCCCACCAAAATCTTTTGGTAGGGAATATTTTTTAATTTAATTTTGACAACTAAATTTAGGACGATACATTTTGAATAATATAAATGTCTAATAAATTTAATAATTAGACATTCATTTCTTTAATTTAACTATAATTTAACGCACTGATTTTACTTCGTCTGAAGGTAGAAGTAAAAGTTCTTTCATCGTATCAAAGTTTAGGAATGATTCAGCTGCATTTTGAACATCACTTGAGCTTACTTTGTCTATTTCAGTTTGATACTTTAATAGATAATTCAAATCCCTATGATTAAAATCGAATGAATAAATAATTGAAGACCAAAATCGATTAGTTTGCATACTCTTTTTGAAGTTGGATTTCATTACCTCTTTTGCTCTTTTCATATAAGTCTCATCCATTTCCTCGGATTTTAATCTATTTAATATTTTCATTAACTCTTCTTTCATTTCTTCAACTCTGCTTGGAGCACAAGTATAACCAATATTTATCTCATAAGATTCTTTTGGTAATTTATGTGTTCTTTCTGCCGCATAAGCTGAATAAATTCCTGCTTTTTTCTCTCTAAGCTCTTCTGTTAACAGAATATTAAGGATTCTAATCATTGTTTTAAACTGCAAATTCTTTTGCTCATCATAATCATATTTTCCATTTATGACGTAACGGACATCAGCTTTTTCTTCTATACCAGCTTTCACGATTTTTGTAAAACTTTTTTCTGTAATATCGAAATCTCTATCCTTAAATGTCTCGTCTCTATTTATTGATGGTAATGATGCCAAATAGGTCGTTATGAATTTATTAATCTTAGAAAATTCAAAATTACCAACAAAAATAAATGTAAAATCACTTGCATCTTTAAATCTATCTTTATAGAAATCAAAAGATTTGTCTAAATCAATTTTCTTCAACTTATCTGGAGTCCAAATTATATTTCTTGGGTGATAATCATAAAGAACTTGGTTTGAAGTATCAGAGAATATATAATTAGGGTTAGACTGTGCATTCTTTATAAATTCTAAATATTGGTTATAAACAGCAGTATATGCTTCTTTATCTTTTCTCGGAGAAGTAAAATAAAGGTGAATTAATTGGAACATTATCTCTAAATCTTGGGGAGTAGAAGAACCATTAAATCCTTCAGTTAATCTATTCAAATATGGGCTAACATTGACTCTTGTACCTGTTAGCATCTTATTGAGCGTATTTGGGTCAAAATCTGCAATTCCACCTGAATTTACTATATCTGTTGCAACGTTTGCAGAAATATAATTATCATCGCTTGCTAAGTCAAAACCACCTTTAGAATAAGCTCTCATCATTATTTGATTGGCACTAAAGTCAGTTTGCTTTAAAATAACTTTTGCTCCATTTGAGAGTTTGTATTCTGTAATATCTAAGTCATCATATTCTTTTTCATCAACAATCGAACCTTGCTTTGGCAAATCTTCCATTAACGAAGTAGAAGTTTCAACATCTTTATAATCTTCTAATTGTGAATTTTTTAATGTTAAGTAAATACCTTCCAAATCTTCTTCTGTCGGGATTGAAATACCTTCTTTTTCTGTTGCTTTCAAATCCATTACAATACTTTCATCTCTAAACATAAATTTCACTTCTTTAGACAATTCGTCTAAAGATATTTCATTCAAATATTTCTCAGTGATTTCTTTTTCTACAGCTATGCCTGGTATAGTCTCTCCAAACATGAAGTTTCTGTAATACTCGGAAGCAAAAGCATTAGAATGCGTAGTTTCACGATTATTAAATGATGTTTCTATCTGAGTTTTAATTTGCTTTTTAGCTCTTTTAAATTCACCCTCTTTAAATCCATGTTGTTTCGCTCTGAATATTTCTGATAGTAAATCTTTAATTCCGTCATTCAATCTGTCTAATTTCATTCTTCCGCCGAGGCTAGCTGCGTCTATTCTTGCAAAGCCACCAAGTTGACCATATCCAACTCCACCAGCAATAAACGAAGGGTTACCCATAGTAGTTTTTTCAGCTATTCTTGCATTAAGCATTGCTGATATTAATCTTCTTTCAATAGATTTTTTATAAGCACCATAAGTATTTAGATTTTTTACTGCTTCGTGTTTGTGCATTATCGAGAAAATAACTGCTGGAAATTCTTTATCTGATTGAACAGTAGTTTTTATATCTTTATGTAATGGAATTGATAAATCAGGGTCTTTTCTCGGATTTTTTTGTTTTTTCAAAGCTGAAAAGTATTTTTTAATTTTGGACTCTACTTCTTCTTTTTTAAAATCACCTACAAAGATTAATGCAGAATTATCAGTTCTATACCAATCTTTGTAAAACCTTACAAAATCCTCACGAGGGGCGTTAAGTATTACTGCAGTGTCTCCGATAGGTAGTCTATTTGGATATTCAGTACCAAAGAGTAAGTTTTCTATAGATTTATTCTGCATTCTCTCTCCAGCACCTTTACTCCTTCTCCACTCTTCTATTATAATTTTTCTTTCTTTGTCTATATCTTCATCTTTTAATGAAATATTAGCTAACCAGTCTTTTAAGACCTCAAAGCCTGTGTCAAACATTTCACCATTGTCTGTTGGTACTTCCAATAAATAATAAGTTCTAGTAAACATTGTATTCGCATTTATATCAGAGCCAAACTGCATTCCAGCAGACTCCATAAATTTAATTACTTCATTTTCTGGGAAGTGTTTTGTTCCATTGAAAGCCATGTGTTCGAGAAAGTGAGCTAAGCCAAGCTGTTTTTCATCTTCGTGCATTGAGCCTGCTTTTGTTAGCAACTGCATATTAGCTCTATTCTCAGGTTTATGATTTTCCCTTATATAATAGGTCAAACCATTATCTAATTGCCCTATTATTACATTTTTATCCACAGGTAACTCATCAGTTAGCTTTTGCGAATAAATACTGTTGGCAATAAATACGAGTGCTATAAAACTCAATAATATTCTTTTCATTTGTATCTCCTAAATACTTTTATTCTTTAATTAATATATAATCATTTACAATATTTGAAACATGTTGATAATCGTTTAAACAACATCTAATACAGTCAACTTACTACGTATAAATATTACATATGTTTCAAAGTCAGTTAAAATATTTTCACAAATCAACATATCAAACCTTTAGAAAGGTGTCTCTCGCCATCTTCTTAGTATCTTATGTTGATGAATAAGAACTTACGGTTTTTTTTGGAATATCTCTTAGTCCTTTTTAAAGCTCCCTTTTATCTTTTGTTCGAGTTTTTGCAGAGGTACAAATATTAGTGCGATACCAATATTTACTAATAGTTTATATAGGGGAATATTATCAGTCCAATCATCTACCCAAGGTTCAGTTAAGACAAGGATAAACTCATATAATAATAGAAATGCCACAAAAGTAAGAGTATCAATAGTTCCAAAACTGACATTTCTTCTCATAAAATAGAATATAAACGCAAAAATAATTATAGTAATTACAGATATTAGAGAGTATTGAATTGTATTTCTTCTATTAATCTTTTCTTGCTTAATTCTATCAGCTTCTTTTAGAGCATACTCGGCTTCTAGTTGCTCCCTTTCGGCCTCTAATTTCCCAATTTCCTTTGCTTTTTCTTCGTTAAATACTGAATCTTTTAGTTTTTGGTGTTCTTCTAATGCTTCTGCTCTTTTTAGGTGATTACCTTTAATTTTATAAGCATTTGCAAGATTTTTTAAAAAGGTGCTTCTGTAATTTAGTTCTTCTATTTCTTCATATAATTTTATAGATTCATTCAAATAATTTATTGCATTATTCAAATTAACTTTCTTATTACTGCTTAGAAACTTATTTACGTCATTTTGGTTAATCTTAACACTATCTTGAGAAAGTTTTAAACTTAAGTTTCCAATATTTCCTAGATTTGTAGCAGTAGCTAATTTATTACCAAGCCTTTTATTTATTTCTAAAGCCTTTCCATAATAATCAATTGATTGAATATAGTTAGCTTTACCCTCATAAACAAGCCCAATATTCCCGAGATTGACTGCTATTCCTTGCTCATAATTTAATTTTTGATTAATTTCTAATGCTTTTTTGTGATATTTTAAGGCTTCTGAATAATTTTTTTGATAATAATATATTACTCCAATACTTCCAAAATTATGAGCGATGCCATAATTATGTCCGAGTTCTTCAAAAAACTTTGATGATTTTTTGTAAATTTCTAATGCTTTTTGATAATCACTTTGACGTTCATAAATAATTCCCATATTTGTTAGATCCATCGCAATTGCTGTTTTATTTTCAAGCTCTTCGTGTAATTTTAGAGCTTTTCCATATTCTTTTAATGCTTTTGGGAATTCAGATTGAAGAGTATATATGCTTCCAATATTAGCAAGTATAGCTGCTAACCCTTCTTTATTTCCTAATTCTTTATATAATTTGATTGACTTCTCATAATAAAGTAAAGCTTCTGAATAATTGGATTTTAAATTATAAATATTTCCTAGATTAATAAGGTTCGCTGCAATTCCTTCTTTATAATCTAAATCTTCATTTATTTGTAGTGATTTTGAAAAATTATTTATTGCATTCTTATAGTCAGATTTGGCTTTATAATTAGCACCTAAAGTATTATAAGCATCTGCCAAAACTTTTGCTTTCCCTAATTTTTTTGCAAGGAGAACAGATTTATTCCCGTAGTTGATCCCTTTGTCAGGATTAATACTTGGATGGGCAAAACTAAGTTGGTTCAGAAGAATTACTTTATCTATGTCGGCTTTTGCCTGAGGTAATTCGGCTTTTAGAGAGTCAATTAAGGCTTGACCTTCAAGCTGTGCGTAGCTATTATAGCTTAATGCGATTAGTAGTATGATAATTATATTTTTCATAATAGTACCTAAGTTATTTATTTTCTTTCTTTTAGGGCTTTGATTATCCCTTAGTGCTTTTGGATAATTTCTCTTATATGAAATAGGGCTGACCAGATGATAGGTAGATAATTTTATTTGATGAAAAATGTTCTACTATACTATATCGATAAAAATAAAAAAGTTTTTATGGATTGCATCTTATTTTGCTGTTGAGCAATTATTCCTAAATTACACTCCAAACCTTCTATTTATATTTTATTATATCAATATACAATATTACTATTAAACAAATAACTTTTATTTTACTAAATTAAAATTAGAAATATTCCCATTTAATTCAAACAAACTGATTAAATAAAGTTGATTTTTATTTAATGTAACAGGAATAATATGTTCAGATGTATTTATATTTAGATTTTTGGTATATATTTTTTTTCCATTCAAGTTAAAAATATTTATTTTTTTGAACTTTTTATTTGAATTAATGAGAATATGGTTTTTTAATAATTTAAGTTTTGGAACTGTGATTTCATCATTTATCCCAAGCACATCGTTATCTATAAAAAAATTAATCGTTGTAACATCGCTATAGCCCCAAACATTTCTACATTCTATTAGAAAATAATAATTTCTTTTATCAGATAAATTCGGAACTATAACTTTATCACTTTTTATATCGTTCTGTTCAAAGATGAAATTACTATAAATTCCATTATTATATTCTTTTGCAATTTTTATATTATAATTTTGAAATGATTCTATTTTCCACTCAAAAATTATATTTTTATTATTTAGTGTATCATTACTTTTAGGTATAGTTACAGTAGGCTTTTTTGGTAGTAAGTGTTCTTCTCTATCTATAGTACATTTTTTTGTATCAAATTCATATAGCGATAATTTACTTTTTTTGCCATTCCCATAAGCAGTTAATTCAAAATATAAAACAATATTTAACGGAATTTCAATAGATTTAAAAACAATAACATTTTTTTCATACTTGTTATCTTCAAATAAAATCACTTCCTCATGATTCATACCAGTTGTATTGTATTTTATCCGTAAATCATAATACTCAAATTCTGGGATTTCATACCATGAAAAATAAAATTCTGCATTTGGACCAGCGGAATAATTCCCAGAAATAAAAGGTATAGGTAATGTATTTGTATCTAATAATTGATAATTATTTACTTTATCAGCATTTGCTAATATCAAATTTATATTTAAATAAGATAATATTGTTATACATATTATTAACTTCATTAAAACAACCTTTTTATATTTGTTTAATTCGATATTTCAATTTTCTAAACTTACAATATTTAGAAGTTAGCCGGAAACATTTTGTAATAAAATTTATTTATAAAGTAAATGTCAATCATGGAGTAACCATAAACTTCTTCAAATCCGATATTATTTCCTCACCATTTTCGTTTATTTCTATGACCTTATAAAGATATATCCCCGGCAATATTTTAATATTAGATTTATCAATAAAATCCCACCTTACTCCTCCATTCCCATCTCTTTCCTTTAATTCTTTCAGTAGATTAGTTTCAATTGTGTAAATCAGTACATTTGCATTTGTCGGCAGATTTGCAAAGGTCATATATTCGTCTTCATTCAAACTAACTGGACTCGGGAATACGTGAGAATTAAGTCCATCATCGGCTGATATTGTAAATCCTAATGAGTTTCCCGCACCTTTTGTAATATTTTTTCCATTCGAGGAACTAACATTTTTAACTGTGATTATGTAATTAATTCCTCTGCCATAAGTAAATATATCTTCATCTAAATATACTTCGACTGATTTATTAGATTTGAATTCAACTTTTATAATCTTGCCAAATGTATTTAATGAATAATTATCAATCAATAACCCAGACTCATCAATCTCTTCAGAAAACTCTAATGTTATGCTTTTATTTTCCTTATTTACAGTTAATCTATATAAATAGATTTCATCTTCAATAGTTTTTCTATTGTCTTTAAGAATAATTTTTGCTTCATTTGTTGGGGAATTGAACACATCAAATATTGATTTTATATTGATTTCAGTTTCTAAATATTTTTCAATATTTTGACTATTTTCAAAAGTTAAAATTAAATTGTTGCCACTGGCTATTGAACTATTTGGGAAGATTAAGTCATCATTTTCTTTGAAATATACTGAACTAAGATTCGAATAACCATTTCTTAATTGCCCATCAAATTCGATATTAATTCTATTGTCCGTAGTCAATTCTGCATTTATAGGTGAATACAAGTCGTGAGTATATACATCAACCAAATCAAGAAAATTACTAACGGAGGAGGTATCATTATCAGAACTTTCAGAAGCTAAGAAAAAGGTATAATATCTATTGTTTTCTAATCCCGGAACTTCAACTTGATTGCTATTTGTACTTCCTATGAATTCTCCGATACTACCTTCTAATATACCGATTAAATACTTATTTGCTTCAGCAACGGCTTTCCATGATAAAATAGCTGAATTAGGACCATTGGCATAGCCACTAAAATTAGTTGGTGGTTCTATTATTACATCATCTTTGTATTCATAAAAAGTAGTTTTTTGGTTTAAAAAATTACTAAAACCAAGTTCATTTATTCCATTATTATCAAAATCTTGAATTATTATACCGTTTGATATAGCTCCGGGATAATGCCATCGTGGTTCTAAATTTTTATTGATTTCATCCCATTTTAATATGTAAATATTAGGAAATACGGAAATAACTATTTCATCACCGTTTTGGCTATCAAGATTACCCGAATTAATACCATTTCTGAATGATGTACCTAAAGAGGGTAGGAATCCATCTCTAACTCCCCAAATCATTTTTTCAGCTTTTTTTATTAACTTTTCATTTACCCAATTAAATACTTCTACAAGCCAAACATTGTCTCCGTCTGTTTGAATGCCAAACAACTCTTTATTGCCTTCGGTCATTAATATAATTTCATCAATACCGTCTGATTCCAAATCCCCTTTTGTCAAATATATTTTTGTTTCTTCTGCTCTATAATTTGTATCCAGATATTTAGGTTTCATCTTACTATCTTGGTATTCGTAAATAAATAATTGACCATTACTATTTCCAAAAACGAGCTCATTAGTACCATTATTATCAAAATCGCCAGCTATAGCACCTCTTTTTAATCTCACATTTGAGTATTCAAAAGGTAAATAAGAATAAGCATATTTATTATATTCATTATTATCGTATTTAAGTAAATAATACTCATTTTCGTCGAAAATAATTATTTCGTCTATGCCGTCTTCATCAAAATCGAAACTACCTTCAGTCCATTGATAATCTGAAAGAGGAGTTTCATATAATTTTATATCAAAATTGGTGTTTATATTAGAATAAATAAATGAAGACTTGCGAGCTGTTGTTAATAATTCTTTTTCTCCGTTCCCATTTACATCTGCAAATTTCATTGGTATTTGCACTTCGTCCAGATTTTTTACTTCATTAAAAGTAGTATCATCAAATCTGTATAAATATAAGGAATCTATATAAAGATTGGACATATCTGCGAATGCAATATATTTTTTATCATTGCTTTCGATTACATCGTCCATTAAATATGACATTTTGAATGAATATGGTTTTAAACTGTAAGAATTTTTCTGAATACCACTTGCTAATCTAGTAAATTTTATAGAAGAAGAGTCAACTTTTTTGCCGCCATTAATTAAATAAACTACCGCTTCTGACTCAATATTAGCAGGGATTTCTTCACCAATTCTAAATGTATGTCCATATCTATTTTTTTGAAAATTATTTATTGTAAATATTTCATTACTTAAAGGGTGTTTATATTCAATTAGAAAGTTACTTTCCTTATTAGACAATGCAGAAATCAAAACAACATTTTTATCATTAAATATTGCATTTTTAGCAGTCAAATTTAATATTGATAATTTATTGTCTTCGGAGTTTACTTCAAAGATAAATCTTCTTTCCAAAATTTTATTATTTTTAAGGTAAATTTTTACTCGTCCAGTATATATCGTATCAGCAAAACCTTTTATGCTAAATTTAAAAATATCTTCGTTTAGGTATGCTTTATCCCCATCAAAAATCTTTTCCCATTTCATTGATTTAATCAATTCTTTATCTTGCCTGAATAAATCTTTCTTATCTATGCCCAATGTTTTCGCAATCTCTACAGAATCAGTCGAAGATATTTTATCCGGCAATACTCCTTCGCCAACTAATATCTCAAACCTATCAAATAAAGCAGTGTGAACAGAGCCAATTACACTAATTGAATCAACTTTATCTTTATTATAAATTATTTCTCTACTTGGATTAGTTATTCTTATTTCACCGTCAAAAATCTGTTCTAAGGCATTATATGGGTTAATTATTCCAGCACCATTATAATAGTCCCAATTCAAATCGCCAATATCAGTAGCCGAATTACTTAAAATATTTCTTATAGACTCTTGGCTCAAATTATTATTTATAGACATGAGTAATGCGACTGTAGCGGAGACATAAGGAGCAGAAAAAGAAGTGCCAGAAACAACTTCATATTTATTAAAATTACCGCCGAAAGTTGTTGTTAATATTTTATTTCCTGGAGCCATAAAGTCAAGTAATGAACCATAATTACTAAGTCCACTTCTTTTAAGCTTTTTTGTTACATTACCAATTGAAAATACTTCTATATAATCCGAAGGATAGTGAGGAGAATACAAAGCAGAATTTCCAGAAGATGCTACAATTACACAACCTTTAGAATAGGCATATTTAATAGCATCATGCAGGATTGAAGAGGAATATTTCTCTCCAAAACTGAGGTTTATTATGTTTGCTCCGTTTTCGACTGCATATATAATTGCATTTGCTACATCGTCTGACTCTGCATTACCCATTACATCAAATGCTCTTAATACCATTAACTTTGATTTATAAGCAAGTCCACTGATTCCTTTGTTATTTCCATTTTTTGCTACCATGATGCCACCGACTTGTGTGCCATGTCCAACTTCATCAACTGGATTATTATCGATTTCATTCCAGTCTCCAAAATTCATATAATCTTGATTTACAAAATCATACCCTATTACATCATCATCAAATCCATTATTATCATTATCCAATCCGTCTAAATCACCATATACACCTTCGAACTCAATAGTAGAAGACCAATTATCGAACTTTCCATTATTGTTTATATCTTCCGCTTTGTTTATCCATATTTGACCATCGAACTCTTCGTGTTTATACTCTAAACCTGTGTCTATGAGTGCAATAACAATTCCTTCCCCTTGTGATATTTCCCATGCTTTATCGGCATTTAATGTTTTTAATGCCCATTGTTCATTTATCATGGGGTCATCTGACACGCTGTTTATCTTATAAATATAATTTTTTTCTATGCTTACTTTAATTCCATTTTTCTTCAGATAATTTACAACTCGCAGGTCTTTAACATTATAATAATTAAACAAAGTTTGAGTATTGTTTAAAAGCGAAGTTGACAGTTTGCTATTATTTTGAAATTTTGCAAGACTTGGTTTTATGTCAAACATTGTTAGAGTTGAATTATTTAAAGTTTTTTCAGTCTTAATTATATAATTCGCAAATAAACAATTAGCACCAATAAATATTATTGTTGATGTTAATATAAAAATTAAAATATTTTTCATTTAGTTTTGTTTAAGTAAATATGCAGTTATTATCGTTATATAAAAAGTTTTAAATACTTTTTTATTGCTAAATTTATAATACTGTTATAAATTTGTAAGCAGAAATTAATGCAATCAAAATTATTATCAATAATAAATAAAAACTTAAGGTAAAAAATGTTAACATTAGCAGAAGAATTATTACTACTTGGTGTTCACGATGAAAAGGGTTCACTCATCTTCGTTGCAAGTTCTGCACTACCTTATGGTATAGCAGCTGCAGTTATAGAAGATTTGAGAGAAAGGGGCAAAATAAAGATTAAAAATAATGATGTAGTTTTAATGGATTATAATCCTACTGGTTTTGATTTTTTAGATTTTGCATTATTAAAAATTAAAAGCAAAACTAAATTAATGGATTTAACATATTGGATTAAAGCACTTGCTATAGAGGGCAAAGAATTAAAAGAATTAATCCTTGCAAAGCTAGTTGATGATAATATTTTAAAAGCAGAAGAACAAAAATTACTATGGTTGATTAAGTTTAATAGATACCCAACTCTTAACCCAATACCAGAATTAGAAACCAGAGACCATATTCATAAGTCAGTTTTAATGCACATCACTCCAAATGATAAATTAAAAACTTTAATTGCACTTATGTATGATTGCAAATTGTTAAATGAGGTATTTCCGAAAGAAAATAGAGAAGATGCAAAAAAGAAGATAAAAGAAATGATAAAAGACTTACCAATCTCAATTGTATTAAACGAAGTTCTTGCCTCTATGGCATTGTTAGGGAGCTCTACTGCTGGTTCAGCTGCTGCAACTACTATTATTAATACATAACAGACAAATAATTGATTTCTTACTTGATTACATTAGTACTTTGTTTGAAAATTTAATTAGCTATTAATTTATTTTCTTAATAGCTTATTTTTTTTATTTATAATTATTTACTAATATTTACTAATTTTGGTGTTTAGAATGTTTTTACTACAAGATAAATTATTAAATGCACTTTAAAATTATTTTTAGGATATTAGGTTTTCTCCTACTTTTTTTGGGAGTAGCTTTAATTACTCCAATCCCATTTTCGCTATATTATGGCGAAACTGATTGGAACTATTTTGTTTATAGTGCCATTATTTGTTTTACTCTTGGCGGACTTTCCTTTATAGGTTTAGATAAAAATGATGACTTAAGGCCCAAAGAAGGTTTTGCGGTTGTTACTTTTGGCTGGATTACACTTTCGATTTTTGGTGCTTTGCCGTTTTATATGTCTGGTGCAATACCTAATTTCACTGATGCTTTTTTTGAAACAATTTCAGGATTTACGACCACAGGTGCCTCAATTTTGACAGACATAGAGTCTCTTTCTCATGGAATGTTATTTTGGCGAAACTTAATTAATTGGCTTGGTGGAATGGGTATTATTGTCTTGACCATCGCAATATTGCCATTTCTGGGCGTTGGTGGTATGCAGCTATTTAAAGCAGAATCGCCAGGGCCAACTGCAGAAAGATTAAAACCAAGGGTTACAGAAACTGCTAAATTACTTTGGATAGTTTATTTAGTTTATACTGTAGTAATTACCTTGCTGTTATGGATTGGAAAAATGGATTTCTTTGACTCTATTTGCCATGCTTTTAGCACAATTGCTACAGCAGGATTTTCTACAAAAAACACTTCTATAACTCACTTTAATAACTATTATATTGACTTTGTCATAATCTTATTTATGGTGATTGCAGGGATTAACTTTTCACTTCATTATAAGCTTTTAACTGGAGATTTTAAGTCGTTTTTGCGTTCATCAGAAACAAGAGTTTTTCTAAGTATAATTGCACTTGCTTCTATCGTTATTATATTTGATATGTATTTTCATACAACTTATGCCCTGCTTGATATAATTGATATTGCTTTATTTCAGGTAACTGCAATTATTTCTACTACGGGCTTAGGTAATAACGATTATGAACTATGGCCATCGATTTCCCAGAAAGTCATACTAACTGTTATGTTTATCGGAGGAACAGCAGGTTCAACGGGTGGCGGAATAAAAGTAATTAGAATTATGGTACTTTTCAAATTTGTTTATAGTGAAATAGTAAAATTACTTCACCCAAATGCGATAGTAAATATTAGAATTGGCGACCAAGTTTTAGATAGGAATATACTTTTAAATGTTGCTGGATTTTTTGTATTATTTTGCTTGATTGCAGTTTTTGGTACCATTATTATGTCTCTTATGGGGCTTGATTTTTTAACTGCATTTACTTCTGTAATTACTACTTTGAATAATGTTGGACCGGGTTTTGGACAAATTGGACCTACAGATAATTATGCCTTTATTAGTGACCCTGGAAAATGGTTATTGTCATTTTTTATGTTAGTTGGCAGATTAGAATTATTCACAGTATTAATATTACTAGCTCCATCTTACTGGAGAAAATAACAAAGATTTAGATGGTTCAAATAATATTATTACATTCAATCAGGGAAATTGTATGATAGATAATATTATCTTATTAACTGATTTTGGCAATTCTTCCTCTTATGTTGGAATTATCCATGGGGTAATCAAATCTATAAATCCCGATGTTAATATTATTGATTTAACTCATCAAGTCACACCTCAATCTATAATCGAAGCAAACTATATTTTAAAATCATCATATCATTATTTTCCTAAAAATTCTATTTTTGTTTCTGTGATAGACCCAACGGTTGGGAGTGACAGAAATATAATTTTAATTAAAACTGAGGACTATTCATTTATTGCTCCAAACAATGGCTTACTTACCAATATTATAGATGATTTTACAAACAGTGAAATTATTGAAGTCAGTAATAATTTGTATTTTTTAGAAAATATATCAAATACATTCCATGGTAGGGACGTATTTGCTCCGGTTGCTGCTCATTTTTCAAATGGAACTAAGTTTGATAAATTTGGAAAAAAATTATTAGAAGAAGACATAATAAAAAAGAATTTCGAACCTAAAATTATAAAGACTAATCATAATGATAAAATAATAATAATTGGGCAAGTAATTCATATTGATAGTTATGGAAATTGCATTACTAATATAACAAAAGAGAAATATCCCAATATTAAATCAATTAGATTAGAAAACAAGAGTTTAACGTATGAAAAAATATATTCAACTTTTTCTGATGTTGATATAGATGAAGATTTGATTTATTGGGGCTCAACGGGCAGAATTGAACTAAGTGTCAATAATGGAAATTTCGCCAATAAGTACGATATTACTCTAAAAACAAATATAATTGCAATTATTGAATAATAGTTCAATAAAAAATGAACGTTTGTTCTTGATTGTCTAATTACTTTTAGCTAATTTGTTATTATTATTAAAACAATTATAAAATTTTATAGGAATAATTAGATGCAAGTAGAAGTTGTAATGCCAAAAATGGGTGAATCTCTCCAAGAGGGGACCATCATAAATTGGATGAAAAAAGAAGGAGAAACAGTAGATAGAGATGAGATGATTCTCGAAATTTCAACTGATAAAGTTGATACTGAAGTTCCTTCTCCAGTTTCAGGAGTAATCGCTAAAATATTAGTACAAGAAGAAGAAACAGTAGAAGTAGGAACTCCTATAGCCCTTATTGAAACTGATGCTTCTGCAGCAGGCTCAACTCCAGCACCTGCACCTGCTCCAGTCCAAGAAGCACCAGCTCCGACTCCTGCTCCAGTTGCAACACCTACACCAGCACCTGAACCAGTAGCAGCTCCTGCACCAACTCCAACTCCTGCCCCAGCAGCTTCAGGCGGTGAAATGATTGATTTAGTTATGCCAAAAATGGGTGAATCTCTCCAAGAAGGTACTATTGTTAATTGGATAAAATCTGTTGGTGATAAAGTTGAGCGTGATGAGATGATACTTGAAATATCAACCGATAAAGTTGATACAGAAGTACCATCACCAGTAGAAGGTGTTTTAGCTGAAGTCTTATTCCAAGAAGAAGAAACCATAGAAGTAGGCGTAGTTATCGCTCGTATTTCAACAGGTGCTTCGGCATCAACAAGCCCACAACCTGTGGCAGCAGCTCCAACTCCGGCAGCAACCCCTACACCAGCTCCGGTAGCAGCACCAACTCCAGTTGCAGCTACAACACAACCTCAAACTGTTTCAGGAACTACATTTAATATTCCTCGTTCTCACCAAGGGAAATTCTTCTCGCCTTTAGTAAGAGCAATAGCAGAACAAAACAAAGTTAGTCTAGAAGAATTAATGACAATCGAAGGTACTGGCACTCAAGGTCGTGTATCTAAAAAAGATTTGAATGCTTATATGGGTAATCGTGGAGCTGCTCCAGTAGCAACTGCACCTGCTCCAGTTACGGCAACACCTGTTGCTGCACCGGCACCAACTCCAGCTCCGACACCTGCTCCTGTTTCAACTCCGGCACCTTCGCAAGCACCAACAATTGTATCAGGACCGGACAAAGAAGTTGTACCAATGGATAGAATGAGAAAATTGATTGCAGAACACATGGTTATGTCTAAAAGGACATCTGCTCACGTTACTTCTACTGCAGAAGTAGATATGACAAATGTTGTTAATTTCAGAAATAAAAATAAGGATGCTTTCTTAAAGCAAGAAGGAATAAAACTTACTTATACTTCATTCTTTACTAAAGCTATCGTAGAAGCATTAAGGGAATTCCCAGGTGTTAATGTAAGTGTAGATGGTACTAATGTAATTATGCACAAAAGAACAAATCTTGGAGTTGCGACAGCACTTCCTGATGGAAATTTGATAGTTCCTGTTATTAAATCTGCTGATTCACTTTCAATTACTGGCTTGCAAAGAGCTATAAATGACTTAGCAACTAAGGCTCGTACTAAAAAATTAAATCCAGATGATATTCAAGGTGGAACTATAACATTAACAAACGTAGGTACATTTGGTACATTGTTCGGTACACCGATTATAAACCAACCACAATCTTGTATTATAGGTGTTGGTGCAATTAAAAAACGTCCAATGGTTATGACTTTAGATGGACAAGATACTATTGCAATCAGGCACATGATGTATATGACTATCACTTACGACCATAGAATTATTGACGGTATGTTAGCTGGAAAAACATTGAAAGCAATGGTTGATAGCTTAGAGAATATGAATGAAAATACAATTCAATTATAATCTAAAAATTAATATACCGACTTCAATATGTTGAAGTCAATAGTTAATAAAAATAAAAAAACCTCAATCATTTCTTGATTGAGGTTTTTTTTACTTTTATCAACTTAAATATAACATATAGCAAATCAAATATTAATTACGAATTTCAACTAATAGGTCATATAAATATAAATACTCTTTTTCATCTAAAATAGCTTTCGGTATTATCAAATTAGTAGGGGAGTGGATAATTGTTATAAAATCATCATCTAATTTGAATTTTATACTGTCATCTAGTTTTAATTTTATTTCACTTAAATTAGATTCCATTTTGAGGGATAGTTTTAACATATATTTATCAAATTCTAATTCAATCTTTGAATAATTATTTATATAATTTTTAAAGTCTTCGAATTCAGATATAATTTTTGATTTTTTGGAAAAGGAATTTAAAAATAAGAAAGCTGAGATGAGAGTTGCTACAATGAGTATGTTCAGATAAATGTATTCAACTGATGGGTCATAAGCTAATATAATTCCAATCATCAAAGTAGTTACTAAAAGTATAACCATGAATGACAAAGATAAATAAATTGCACTATTTATATTTCTTAATTTTTCTGACTTTTCTAAACCTGATACAATTCCAGCGTATGCTCTACTACTAAAACTTGTAATTACTTTTTCCATAATGAAAATATTTATTTAATAATTATAATATATCTTTCTATAAATTAGCAAATTAATTTAAAGAAAACAATTAAATGTTAAAGAATAATTATAAAATATTAATATAATCGTGCGGATTATGTATAAAATTTACTGTTTCATAGCTTGGCTCATCATTTTAACAATAGCCATCATTTTAGCATAATTCATACGTTTTGGACCAATTAACCCAATAGAACCCCTTGAAGAACCAAATTGATAATTTTCTAGTATAACAGAGTAATCTTCAAATGCTTCTTCCTTAGTTTCCGAACCTATAAAAATATTCGAATTTATTTTACTTTCTTCGAAATTGTTGAATAAATGAACTATCATATCTTCATTTTCGACTATTTCTATTACACTTTTGATTTTTGATAAGTCTTCGAACTCCGGATGCTGAAATATGTTTTGAGTACCTGATGTAATAACCTTATCTTGATTGTCCTGACTGGAGAATAATTTATCAACAGAATCTATAAATAACCTTGTAAGTGGCATATCTTTTTGGACATTCTCATTTAATATTTCTTGGAAATTATTTCTTAAATACGCTAATGATTTTCCTTCAACTTTTTCATTTATATATCTAGCAATTTCATCAGTATATTTGTAGTGAATATCAAAATCTGCTTCTAAAGTTACGGTTCTGACCACGTTTGAATCTAATGCGATAACTACTAATAATTTTAAAGTGCTAAGTGGGATTAATTCAACTTTTTTAACAATAAAATCTTTGATATATGGTATTCTTACTATTGCAATACAATTTGAAACAGTAGATAAAACCTTTGCTGCTTCCTTGAATACTGTTTCTGATTCTAATTGATTGAGTTTGATGAAATTACTTACAGTATCAATTTCTTTTTCCGACAACTTTTCTATCTTTTTTAGGGTATCAACATAAAATCTATAACCTTTATCAGTTGGGATTCTACCGGCAGATGTATGTGGGTGGGTAATATATTCCAACTCTTCCAAATCAGACATAACATTTCTTAAAGTAGCAGGGCTTAGCTTTAATTTATTTTCTAAATATTTAGACAAAGGACGTGAACCAACTGGGTTAGCATTTAAGATATACATACTAACGATAGAACGTAGTATTTCCCGTTCTCTCTCGCTAAGTAATTTATATCTATCGCTATTTTTCATCCTATTCTAATAAATTAATTGAATTTTTCTAATAATTTTTTATGGACATTAAGAGGTACATAATTGCTTGTATCCTGTTTATACTTTGCTATTTCTCTAATTATAGACGAACTAAGAAATAAAAAATTCTCATCTGGAGTTAAAAATATAGTAGAAATATCGGATAATTTTTTATTCATAGAAGCAATCTGCATTTCGTAATCAATGTCAGCCGAATTTCGTATCCCTCTAATTAATGCAATAGCTCCTACTTGTTTTGCATAATCAACCAAAAGACCATCATAATTGACTACCTCAACATTGTGTAAATGAGATAAAGAGTTAATAGCCATTTCCATACGCTCTTCAGATGTGAAAATATTAGCTTTTTGGGAATTAATTGATATAACTATTATAATCTTATCAAACATTTTTGAAGCTCTTTCTAATAAGTCTATATGACCATTATGTATTGGGTCAAACGTGCCTGGATACACTGCTATTTTCATATTAATTATTTATATTATGCAAAATCAATAGCCTTAATTTACTTAATTTATTTGATAATTTAATCTTAATATAGTAAAGTTTCGTAAATCTTTACTTGATGTATTTATAACTAATAGTATATAATATATTTTATGCTAAGAATAATGTATATCAATTCCTAATGATGTTGATTTCATCAGTATTTATAAATATCTATTAAGCTTAGTTTGATACTTAATTTATATTTCGCAATTAATTTCGTATATTGCAGTTTAGTTAATTTCATATAGAAGGATTAATGCATTACGCAATTCCCATAACTCAAAGACTTAGAAAATTAGTAAGGTCACTTAATCAAAAACAATTTAGAGACCAGCACGATTTATTTTTAGCAGAAGGTGCTAAATTAGCACAAGAAATATTACTATCCGATTACGAACCTGAATTATTAGTTGTTAGAGATTCTCCAACGGCTGACGTATTAGAAATGGCAGATAAATTTTCTGAAATGAGTATTCCTATCTATAATGCACCTAAACACCAATTCGACCAAATGTGTACAACAAAAACCCCTCAGGGAATAGTTGTAGTGCTTAATAAAAAAGAACAAATATTTTCGCCAAACGAATCATTTATTGCCTTAGACGGAGTAACAGACCCAGGCAATATTGGTACGATTATTAGAACTGCAGATTGGTTTGGATTTAAACAGATAATAATGAATGAAAATTGTGCAGACCATTTGAATCCTAAAGCTGTAAGATCAACTATGGGTGGAGTATTTAGAGTAAATGTTCACCATGTAGAAAGTTTAGCTGATACTATAAAAGAGAGTTTCTCCAAAATTGAAACTTTTGGTGCGAGCTTAGATGCTAAAAAAGAACTCAACCAACTCAAAGCTACTAAAAAAATTGGATTAGTTTTTGGGTCAGAATCTCATGGCTTCACACCAGAAGTTGATGAGGTTATAAAAAATAAATTTATAATCAAAGGTTTTGGATTGCAAGAATCACTTAATGTTGCAGTAGCAGCAGGGATTACATTCTATCACTTCAAATCCTTGAGCAAATAATATTAATGAATATAATAGAAACAAAAAATAATCTAAAAGATGAATTAATTGCTCTTTTGGAAAGAAGTGCCGAACCAATACAACTTAAAACAATTTCTAAAGCATTGAAACTATACTCTGATACTGATGAGTATTTTATAATGAAAGATATTTTAAATGATTTAATTCAAAATAATATTGTTAGTAAGTCAGCTCGAAGAAGATATAGTCTAAAAAATGTAAATTATAGCAATAGTATGGTTGGTACTTTAGAAATAAGTAGAAACTATGGATATGTTATCCCAAGTAATTCAAATACAAAAAAAGTAATTATAAAGTTTGATGATTTTAATGATGCTTTGGTTGGTGATGAAGTAGAAGTTTCAATATACAAAAGAAAAATTAAGAAAGTTTATGGCAAAATAACAAAAGTTGTAACTAGAGCTAAGCACATAATTAAGGGGAAATTAGAATTTATAGATACTGCATTTTATTTGGTACCTCAAAAAGATAAATATCAACACTTATTCCCAATTAAAGAAGAAAATATTGCTGGTGCTAAACATGGTGATGAAATCGAAGCTGAATTTCAAGATTGGGATTATAATGCAAATCTACCAATTTTTAAAATAACTAAAGTTTATTCAAAAATATCTGGTAATGCTTCATTATATGATAGACTATTAACAGAATTTGATTTGCCTCAAAATTTTAGCGATGAAATATTAAAAGAAGCAGAACAAAAAAAACTACCAAGTTCGACAAAAACTTATAAAAATAGATTAGACCTAAGAAAAGAAGTAACCTTTACTATTGACCCAGACGATGCAAAAGATTTTGATGATGCACTTTCCATTAATGAATTAAAAAATGGAAATTATGAAATTGGTATCCACATTGCAGATGTTAGTAATTACGTAGAAGAAAACTCAATAATTGATATAGAAGCAAGGGAAAGAGGAAACTCTACCTACTTAGCAGATAGGGTAGTGCCAATGCTCCCTGAAATTCTTTCTAATAATTTATGTTCGTTAGTGCCAAATAGATTACGTTTTGCCTATTCTGTTATATTAGAGATAGACAAGAAACTCAAGATACATAATTATACTATATCTGAAACCCTAATAAAATCTAATAAAAGATTTACTTATGATGAAGCATTATCAATCATAGATGATGAAGAAAACGAAAATAAATTTAGCAAAGAGCTAAAATTATTAAATGATATTGCTATCAAACTAAGACACGAGAGATTTAAACATGGTGGGATAGATTTTGAAACCTCCGAAATTAGATTCAAACTTGACGAAAATAAAGAGCCTGTTGAAGTAAAACTAAAAAAGCCGACTAAATCTACACAATTAGTAGAGGAAATGATGCTTTTAGCTAATAAAATTGTAGCTAATCATTTTAATGTTCTAACCAAACAATATGAATTATCACAGCCATTGCCTGCTATATACCGAGTTCACGAAGACCCAGAACCAAAAATATTAAAAGAAACTATTGAGTTTATTTCATCGTTTGGTAAAAAATTTCAGTCTAAGAATATTAACTCTGCTTATATGAACGATATACTGCATTATTTTAAAGATAAACCAGAGAAAGACATCGTTAATAAAATGTTAGTCAAATCTATGACAAAAGCCTATTATGACAATTATAACCACGGGCATTATGGATTAGGTTTTGATGATTATACTCATTTTACTTCTCCAATAAGACGTTATGCTGACCTGATAGTACATAGACTATTAAAAGAATACGGACAATCCAAACCAAATTACAATAGAATTAATAATTTGAAAATTCTAACTAAAAGTGTTGGAAAATCTATTTCTATTACAGAAAGAAAGTCTATTGATGCCGAAAGAGCTTCTAACAAACAAACTCAAAGCCTGATTATGAAAAATCACATAGGGGAGGAGTTTAATGGAACTGTTACAGGTCTGCTTGCTTATGGAGTTTTCGTACAAGTTGATGATTTATATTCTGAAGGAATGCTTCACATAAAAGAAATAAATGATGATTATTACAATCATGATGAAAAACAGCACGTATTCATTGGCAAGAGTAAAAAAAATATAATTAGAATTGGAAGTCGAATTAGGGTAAAAGTTGTAAATGTGAATATCAAAAAAAGATTTATAGATTTTTCTTATATAAAGTTAATAAACCCAAAAAGATTTTGATTTAATAATCATAGCACTTTATTTTTTAAAAAACAAGTTTAAAATTAATAATATAAAAAGATAAAAAGTTTTATATATTTGTAATATGAAAGAACAAAAATACACTACAATTAGTGAAAAAGAAACTATCGAACTCGGCAATAAATTTGCTTCATCATTGAAGTTAGGCGAATTGGTCGCATTCTACGGTGATTTGGGAACAGGCAAAACAGAATTCATCAAAGGGATTTGTGAATATTTTGAAGTTAAAGATATAGTAACCAGTCCGACTTTCACTATAATGAACCATTATTTAGGTCATTATGATGAAGATATAGAATTCCAAATTTATCATATAGATTTATATAGGATAAAAGAAGAAAAAGAGTTAGATGAAATTGGTTTTCAAGATTGTATTTATTCGACTAACACTATTAAATTAGTAGAATGGGCTGAAAAAGGTGAAATTAACCTTCCGGAAAATAGATATAATATTAAAATCAAAGCCGATGAAAAAGACGAAAACAAAAGAGAAATCATTATTGAAAATGCCTATGTTAATCAATTGGAAACTGAAAAATGAGTAAAAAAATCTTGGTAATAGACGATGCTGAATTTATTTTAGAATCTACTTCTACCTTATTAGGATTTGAAGGTTATGAAGTTATCACAGCTGCAGATGGTGTATTAGGTGTAGATGCAGCTTTAGAACACAGCCCAGATTTGATTCTATGTGATATATCAATGCCAAACTTAGATGGTTATGGCGTAGTAGAAAGATTAAGAAAAGAAGAAAAAACAAACTCGACACCATTTATATTTCTGACAGCATTTACTGAGAAATCAAATATGCGAAAAGGAATGGAGTTGGGTGCAGATGATTTTTTAGTGAAGCCTTATACCAGAGATGAACTACTTGCAGCAATTGATACTCAATGGAAAAAACATAAAATCGTAGAGAAAAAAATTCAAACTAAAGTCGAAGAAGTAGGTAAAAATCTAAATTATGCCCTACCTCACGAATTTAGAACTGTTATTAATCAAGTTGTTGGTTCTGCTAAATTTTTAGGAGCAAACCCTGAAAATACTCCCCCAGAAGAAGTAAAAGAGTTGTCTGCAGACATAATTTCGTCTTGCAAAAGATTATTACGTATTACTGAAAACTTTTTGATTTATGTTCGTATCGAATCAATCGCTAATAATCCCAAGCAATTAGCTCAACTAAGAGATTCTCGCACCGACGAACCAGGTGCAATGATTTATGATGTTGCAGGCTCAATATCTGAAAAATTTGAACGTTTTAATGACTTAGAGATTGGTGATTTGCCTGATGAACTTTTTATCGAGATTTCTACCGAATCATTTCATAAGATTGTTGATGAGCTAATTGATAATGCTTTTAAATTCTCTGACTCTGGAACGAAAGTTGTTTTATCAGCTTGGCTCGAAAACGATATGATGTTTATGTCTATCGAAGACAAGGGGAGAGGTATGTCAAAAGATCAAATTGATAATATTGGAGCATATATCCAGTTTGAAAGAAAAATATATGAGCAACAAGGAGTTGGATTAGGTTTAGTGATAGCTAAACGTATGACAGAACTTCACGGCGGACAATTTAAAGTTCAATCTGCTGAAAATGAAGGCACAAAGATAACTTTGTCATACCATTTTAATAAATTTGAAGATTAATTAATTCAATATTCTGCAATACTTTGATTGATAGGAACTAATTCTAACGAATCAGGTTTATTAAGAGAATCAGGAAAAAAATAATTTTTTAAATACTCCCTTGCAATAGGACCGGCTGACCATGCTCCAGCACCTCCGTTTTCAACTATTACGGCAAGTGCAATCGTTGGATTTTCCTTCGGTGCAAAACAAACAAACCAACCATGAGGCTTTTTTGGTGGTACTTGTGAAGTAGAAGTTTTTCCGCAAATCTCTACGCCATCAATTTTTACATTTGTAGCAGTACCGTGAGCCTCGTGAACCACTTTTCTCATACCTTTATGTATAATATCAAAATAATTTTTATCTATTGGAATTTTTTTAGTTGCAAAATTATTAGGTTCTAATTTTCCGGATTGATTATTATATATACTTTTAACAATGTGCGGTTGAATAAGTGTACCTTTGTTTGCAAGCGCTGCCGTATATACTGCCATTTGCAATGGTGTTACTAAAATTTCTCCTTGACCTATGCCCCAGTTAAGTGCGATTCCTTTTGGAATTCTATTATTATACTTCTTATTCAATTTATCCATATCAGGGTAATTTCCGTCTTTCTCAAAAGGAATATCTAATCCTGTTTTAAAACCAAATCCAAACATATTCCCATATTCGATTAATCTCTCCAAGCCTAATTTATGACCTAATTGATAAAAATAAGCATTGCAAGAAGTTTTTATTGAATTAACTACATTTGTATGGCCATCTGTGTGAGTACAACGGTAATATCTACTACCAAATTTCCAACCACCATTACAGAAAAATGTAGAATTTTGAGTTACTTCTTCCTCTTGAAGTCCAGCTAAAGCGACCATCATTTTCCATGCAGAACCTGGAGGATACTGTGCAGAAATTGCCCTGTGTAACTGTGGTTTATCTTTATTATCTCGCAATTCTTTATAAAATTCAGGAGTAATCCTACCGCTCAATCCGTTGGGGTCATAATCTGGTTTTGATGCGATTGAAAGTATTTCTCCATTTCTAGGGTCAATTGCTACTAAAGAGCCTCGTTTACCATCTAAAAGCTCTTCGGCAATTTTTTGTAGCTTTAGGTCTAATGTTAAATGTAAATCAAAACCATTTATTGCTGGTACATCACTCTTGCCATCGTCAAATTCGGCTACTTTTCTACCAAATTTATTTCTTGCTACAAACTCATAACCAATTTTTCCCCTGATAAAATCTTCATAATATGCTTCTAAACCTGATTTACCAATAGCATCGCCAGGATTATAATATTTTTTCTCCTTGAGTTGTTTCTCTGAAATTTCTCGAGTATATCCTAATATGTGCGAAGCATTAGCTAATGATTTATATTCTCTTTTTGATTCTAATACTATGTTAATTCCAGGCAAATGGTCATAATATTCCTCAATTCCAGCCAAAATTCCAAATTCTACATCTTTTAGAATTTTTATAGGTGTAAACTTACTATGTAACTTATATTTTTCTAATAAACCAAGTATAAACGTAGTATCTTTTTCTATAATAGATGATAATAAATCCAAAGACTCATATTTGAATTCAAATGGCGTAATTGTGATAGAAAATGATGGTTTGCTGTGAACAAACATATTGCCAAATCTATCATAAAACGAACCTCTAAATGGTTCTACTCTATTCATTTTGATTGATTGTGCATCAGAACCAGACCTCCATATACTTTCATCTAAAATCTGCATTTCTGCCAATTTAGCAATAAAAACTATCCCAATTAATATAGTAATTGTTTTTAATACTCTTATCCTTGATTTCGAGCCAAATAAAGGATTTTCGCCTATTGATTGTTTTATTGGCATTTATTTTATTTTCAGTAATACGTACTAATTAAGATATTAAATTAATGATAATTTTTATAAGTTTACTAATTACAAATTTAAGAAAGTAAAAGCGAAGAATCACCATAAGATAAGAATCTATAATCATTATTCAAAGCTTCTGAATAAACTTTTTTCCACAAGTCATATCCAAGGAATGCAGCTACAAGCAAAATCAAAGTACTTTCAGGCTGATGAAAATTAGTAATCATTCCTTTGATAATCTTAAATTCGTAAGATGGAACTATAATAATATCTGTGTTAAAATTCAGCACTCCAATTTCATTTTTATCCATATATTCTAATATCATAGATAATGACTTAATTACAGAAATATTTTCAAATTGATTATCATAAGGCTCCCATTGACTGACGCTTAAAGTGAAATCTTTATAATACATTCTTTTACCCAACCAATATAATGATTCTAATGTTCTAACAGATGTTGTGCCTGTTGCTATAACATTATCATATTTTTTAAGATAATTTATTATGCTTTTTATTCTATCTTTTTTAATAAATATCTGCTCTTTATGCATTAGGTGTTCATTAATATTTTCTGAACTAATTGGTAAAAAAGTACCTGCTCCTACATGCAAAGTCAAATTTAAAATTTCATTATTTAATTTTAAGCTTTCTAATATATCGTCAGTAAAATGTAACCCAGCAGTTGGAGCAGCAACCGAGCCTTTATACTGCGAATATACCGTTTGATAATTTATTTTGTCTTCGTTTGTCAGTTCACGTTTGATGTAGGGTGGCAGAGGTATTTTGCCAATTTCCTCTAACATTTCGCCAAACGTTTTACCATTTTCCCAAAAAAAATCACATAGAGCTATATTGCCATTTTTACTTACTATTTCTGCTTCAAAAGTCAAATTACTATCGTGCAATACCAATTTAGATTGTTCTTTAATTTTTTTTCCACCAACCATACATTCCCACCTACAATTATTTTTCGTATTTAGTATGATTTGTGGGTCAGAAGATGGGGAGATAGGTTCCAATAAAAATAATTCAGCTCTACCTCCTGTTTCTTTCTGCATAAGCAACCGAGCTGGTAATACTTTCGTATCATTTATAAATATCAATGAGTTGTCAGGAAGGTATTCGCTAATATTCCTAAATAGAGAATGGTCTATTAATTCTTCTTGAATTGCATTACTTTTTTTACTCACCAAAAGTTTACTGCCATCTCTATTCATTAGAGGGACTTCTGCAATCTTTTCTTTTGGCAGAACATATTTATATTTTGACAGGTCAATTTGTGGTATCGAAATCATTATTTTTATATTATAAATAATAAACCTTCCGAATTTCAACTCGGAAGGTTATTAAAAAACTTAAAACTTGTATCTATTTACTTCCCTAAGCATTTATTGATTAGAAAGCTCATTTGAAATATCTTTAATTCTGTTTTCTGCTTGAAGTATAATTTCATTTTTTTCATTGATTCTTAATTCTATTGCTTTTACTATATCTTCAATAGTTTGTTTATCAGCCTCTTCGGCAGTTTCTAACCTACTTTTTTGAGTTTCTAAATTAGCATTCTCATCTTCTAAAGAACTTTTTGTTCTGTCAATTTTTTGATTAAGATTTTCTAATATGCTATTTAGTTTAGCTTTTTTTTCTTCTTTTCTTCTTTCGTTATATTTATTTCTTTTATCATCAAAGGCTTCAAAAGCTTGTCTTATTCGCTTAAATAATTCATTACGCTGATGCTTTTTCAACGAAAGTATTTTTATCTCATCTTGGACAGCTATTAAACCTTCTCTAATATCCTTAAAATCATTAGAGTACTCAACATTTGCAACAGCTTCGTTTACTTTTATTTCTAATTTAATAAAATTTTGGTCGGCTTCTTTTCCAAAACCTTCTCTATCATTTTCTTGTAATTCATTTAATTTAGAAAATACTTCTCTGATTTGCCCAAATAATTCATCTTTCATTTGACGAGTCAAACTCAAATTTTTAATCTCTTTTTGCAAATCAATCAGAGTATTTCTTGATACATTGTAATCAGTAGGATTTTTTGCTTCTTCGCAAGCTTTATCTACTATTGGTTTAACCTTTTGATAATCTTCTTTAGACTTAGCTTCAAATTCCTCTCTGTTTTGGTCTTGAGCTTCATTAAGTTTATTAAATTCCTCTCTGATAGCTTGATACAGCTGGTCTCTATTATGCTTCTTTAGTTTGATACCTTTGATTAAGCCTTGAGCATTTATTAAAATTTGCCTTGACTCTCTAAAGTTTTCATTAGAGTTTGCACTTTTAATTTCTATTTCTATTTTGTTCTTCAAATTCAAATAATTTTCAGAACATTCCATTTCATAAGCTTCTCTTTCAGCCTCTTGCTTTTTATTTAGAATTTCAAAATTTTCTTGTGTTATTCTTAGAAAATTTTCTTTTTCAATCATTCTTAGCTTAGCATTTCTAACTTTAGATTGAATTTCAATTAGTTTTGCTCTTGCATCTTTAAAATTTGTTGCTTTAGAAATCTCTTCTATTACTGCTTCAAACTCAGGTTTAATTTCTTCTAAATTTTTCTCATATTCTCTGTTTTTTTCCTCTTTAATTTTATCTTGTTTTTCACTTAAAACATTATAAATATCTTGGATTTTATCTATCAAAGAATCTCTGTCTGATTTCGGCAGAAGAAATAATGACAATACTCGTTCTTTATATTCTACTAAATTCTTTCTAATAGTTTTAAAGTTTGCCTCATCACTTATAGCTTCAGCTTCTTTTCCTATTTCTTCTGTTAATTTTGTATATTCATTTTTTTGATTATCTAAGGCTTCTTGGTTTGTGGCAGCTTCAAAATTATCATCAACTTCTTCTTTATTCTCTTCTTTTTCCGATTCGGTTTTGGGTAATTCCGAATTAGATTCTATTTCTTGATTTGCTTCTTGATTAGCTACTTCGGCCAAGCCGTCATTTATATTTTCACTGAGTATTTCTTTAGTTTCAACAGAAGTATCATTAATAATAGTTTCTTCAACACTATTTGTAGAAATATCATCAGAATTATCTAAAGGATTCTCGATATTATTTTCTTCTGTAATATTTTCGGTTGATTTATTTGTTTCTTCTGTCTGTGTAATCTCAGGGTTTATGTTTGTATTGTTTGTATTTTCTTCTTTGTTTGCGTCAGTAAATTCCATTGTATTCCTGTTTAAGTATAATAGTAAGTTATAAAAAAATGAATAAATTATTTAGTATCATCTTCTGGGTTAATAATTTTGTCTCCGGCCTCTTCTTCTCGTTTGATATTTAGCGATTTGATAGCTTCCATTCGCATTTTTGATATTGGAGGTAATTCTTCTCCTTTGAGTAATGCTGAAAGTTCAGATCCATCAATTGTTTCTCTATCAAGCAATAATTTAGAAGTTTTATGAAGTATTTCTAAGTTTTCATTTAAAATATTTTTTGCTTTATCGTATGCCGAATCTAAAATTAATCTAATTTCTTTATCTATGATTTCTGAAGTCTTTTCACTATGGTCTTTTCCGTGTCCCATCTCTCTGCCTAAAAATACATCATCATGTGAAGTAGCAAAATTTACTGGACCTAAGACGTTACTCATTCCCCATTCACATACCATCTTCCTTGCGATTTTAGTAGCGTGTTGTATGTCGTTTGATGCACCAGTAGATAATACATCAAAAATTAAACTTTCTGCGGCTCTTCCACCCATCATCACTGCTAAGTTTGTTTCAAGATAATCTCTTGATTTAGAGTGAAACTCTTCGTTCGGAAGATAAGAAGTGATACCCAATGCTCTACCACGAGGTATAATAGTAACTTTATGCACCGGGTCTGGGTGAGCTAATAACTTTCCTACTAAAGCATGTCCCATTTCGTGATAAGCCGTCATTTCTTTTTCTTTATCAGAAACTATCATACTTTTCCGCTCTATCCCCATCAATATCTTGTCTTTTGCATTTTCAAAATCATACATTGTTACTTTCGAACTGTCTCTACGAGCTGCCAACAATGCTGCCTCGTTTACTATATTAGCAATGTCAGCTCCTGAAAGCCCAGGTGTACCCTGTGCTAATACCTTTAAATCAATATCCGCTCCTAAGGGAATATCTCTAACATGAACCTTGAAAATTCCTTCCCTTCCCCTAACATCAGGTCTATCAACTACTACCTGTCTATCAAATCTTCCTGGTCTTAATAACGCCGGGTCTAATACATCCGGTCTATTAGTAGCTGCTATAATTATAACACCACTATTTTTTTCAAAACCATCCATTTCTACTAATAGTTGGTTAAGCGTTTGTTCTCTCTCATCATGTCCACCGCCCAAACCAGCTCCACGCTGTCTTCCCACAGCATCAATTTCATCAATGAAACAAATACATGGTGAATTCTTTTTTGCTTGTTCAAATAAATCTCTTACTCGCGATGCACCTACTCCGACAAACATCTCTACGAAATCAGCTCCCGACATTGTAAAAAATGGCACGTCTGCTTCGCCAGCTACTGCTCTTGCCATCAATGTTTTACCAGTACCCGGAGGCCCTAATAGCAAAACGCCTTGAGGAATTTTAGCACCTAATTTTTTAAATTTATCAGGTATCTTTAAAAATTCAATTACTTCTTGGAGTTCATATTTAGCTTCGTCTGCACCTGCTACATCCTTAAATGTAACTTTTATCTCTGCTTCGTTCAATAGTTTTACTCTTGCTTTTCCAAAACTAAACAGCCCACGTTGTCCGCCACCGCTTCCGCCTTGCATCTTTCTCATTATAAATATAAATAAAACTACTAATAATATTAATGGTCCAACTGTATAAAGAAAGCCTAAAAAATTATTATCTCCGCTTTCATAAGACCATTTAACTCCTTTTTCTGCCCATAATGCTTCTACGTCAGAATCTAATACACCTAATTTACAATTAAATTTATCTAATTCAACGGAGCGACCATTTATCTCTACTGTTACTTTCTTATATAATTCTGCATGTATTTCATAATCATTTAATTGAGATTTATATACGATTGCTTCTTTTATATGATTTCCATCTAACAATGACTTGTAAGTAGTATATGGTACTACTCTGCTATCATAATTCTTATTTTCAGAAACAATCAGAAAAATTGTAGTAATTCCCAGTATCACAAATAACCAGATAAGTGCATTCTTTGAGCTACTTCCTTCGTTATTTTTATTATTAGGACTTTTTTTATTAAAAGAATTAAAACTCTTCTTGTTGTTTTCGTTATTGTCGTTTTTACCTTCTGTATTCGGCATTAATTCCTCAAATTCATGTTGATTTTATGTTCAGCTTATTGACGAAGTACTTTAAATTTAATTACATTTTCTATCTAAAAAAAATTCATTGACCTTTTATTCCAAATTGGAAATTATTAATCAATGAAATTTTTCTATTGTTTACTTATCTAATAAATATTAACTATTTTGTAGTTTTATGTTCAATCTCCACAGTTTTTACAGTCATTTTCAATAATTTATCAGATTTTTTCTTCACTTTAAAATCATTATTTATACGATGACCACAAACCCATAAAATATTTACTTTATCAGTTAATACTATTATGTTTTTCTTATCTATAATGGAAGTTTTATTATTTATCAAATAATCACTAATTTTCATTCTTCCTTCCATTCCAAGTGGCTTGAAACTATCACCATCTCTAATTGTTCTCAATGTTAACTTGTTTGGAAGATTGTCAGCATCTATGTATTCTAATTCTGGATTATCATCTAAAACAATTTTGTCAGAATTTTTTATCTTTTCAAATCTATATGTTTTATCGCCTATTTGATATACTTTATTAAACTGAACCTCGATTTCTACATTCTGAAATACTCTATTAGAAGTAATAATTAGGTTATTCCTATCTTTTACAACATTTATATCTGAGTTTATTTCGTAAATAGAACCAGACTTCGATGAACAAATATCATTTATTTTATCAAGTATATTCAAATTCACCTTAAAAAATTTGAAATTTCTTTGAAGTATAAATGACAACATTTCGGAACGAATAAACTCATCAAAAGTCATAAACATTGAAATATTGATATGTACTCTGTTATTGTCTTTGAAGTCTATTATCGAATCTATCTTTGAGCTAATGTTTGACGTAATATATCTATCTGCGTAATTTACCAAACTACTTGCTCTGCCTATTACTTTTATAATATTCGGATTAAACTCTTTTTCTAAATAGGGGATAAGCTCATTTCTTATTCTATTTCTTGTAAATATATTATCTGCATTTGTAGAGTCTTCTCTCCACTCCAGTTTTCTCTGTTTTGCATATTCTCTAATTTCTATTTTGCTTAGCTTCAAAATAGGGCGGAGTAAATTAATATTTCTTATAAACCCTCTTTTTGCAGGTATTCCACTTAGTCCAGTAAGTCCAGCACCACGAATTAAGTTCATCAAAAATGTCTCAACCGAATCATTTGCATTATGTGCAGTAGCTAAGAAATGTGCATTGACTGACAGAACTACTTTCTCAAAAAATTTATAACGTAATACTCTTGCTGCTTCTTCAATTGATTTTTTATATTTTTTTGCGTGTTCTTTAACTTTTCCCTTGCTTTTATGAAAAGGAATATTATATTTTTTTGCCAACTCTTCAACAAATTCCGCATCTTCTTCGGATTCTTTACCTCTTAGTCCATGGTCGAAATGGGCTATATGTAGCTCAAACATAAATGAATTAGAGAGATTCGCTAATATATCCAATAAGACTACAGAATCTACACCACCACTGACAGCAATTACTACTACTACCATTTTATCTACGAATAGTTTATCTCTTAGAAAAACTTGTGTTTCTTTGATTGTATTTTTAATAGTAGGATTAAATTTTTGAGAAGTAGTTATCAATGCATCTTCGTTTATTTCTTTAAAAACAAACTCGTTTTCTCTTATCCTATAATTTTTTAATACTGGTTTTATTAGTAATTCCTCTACATTTTTTACTGGTTTATTGTTCTTTTGTTTAGATTCTCTATCACCATATTTATTAGAATAGCCATTATTTGATTTATTATTATAATCTTTTTTATTACTTCTGTTCTGAGTATCGTCCTTCCTGTCGTCTTTCCTGTCATCTCTATTCTGTTTATTTCTGTTATCTGCTTTATTATCTTTTAATCCCTCTTTCTTTTTATTTTCACTTCGATGTTCACTCTTATTTTGGCTCTTATTTTCGTTCTGTGCCTCTTTCCTATCAACATTTTTGTTTTGACTTGTAGCTTTTTTAGAACGCATATTTTGATTTTTTGAGTCTAATTTTTGTTCATTGCTGGTTGCTTTCTTTTTATTCGATGATTTATTAGCTTGTTTTTCTGATTTAGATTCAGTTCTTTTTTCTGACTGTTGCTCTGTCTTATTTTTGTTAGCTGTTTTTGTCTCTGATGATTTCTTAGTTTTTTTTGTTGATTTTTTATTTTCTATTGCGTTGCTATTCTTTTCATTCTTTTCATTCTTTTTCTTGTCTTCAACTTTCGTTTCAATTTGTTTTTGAGAATCTTTTTCTTCTTTCACCTTCTTCTTTGAAGTTTTACTAAAAGATTTTTTTAGATTTTTATCTTTTATATTATCTTGAGCGATAGATTTGTTAGTAGTATCTTTAGTTTTTTTATTCTTTTCTGATTTTTTGGATTTCTCTTCTGTCTTTTTATCTATTCTACTTGAACTTATATCTTCAGCTTCATTATTTGATTTGATTAAAGTCCTTTTAACTCTTATGTTTTTTGGTTTTTCTTCACTTTTTACATCTTGTTTTGCCATATTATTAGGCTTTTCAGATAAATTTTTTGAAGTACTTGTCTCTTTTTTATTAACTAATTTTTTATTTGTGCTTGTTTTTTTACTTGATTGTACTTTTTTAGTATTTGATTTGTTTTCAGTACTTTTTGAGCTTACTTCTTTATTGGCATCTGCTTTTTCAACAATCTTTTTCTTCGAACTACTTGACGGCTTTTTTGTTTTAGGAGCCTTTGTAGTTTTTGGTGTTTTCTTTTCAGTAACTTCAGTTTCTGAACCAGTAGCTTTCTTAGTTGCAGACTTAGATATAGATTTTTTAGGAGAAGTTTTTTTTATTGGATTATCAACTATCTCGGCTTTTTTACTTTTGGTTTCTTTTTCTTTTTTCACTAAAGTTGTTTTTTGGGCAACACTTTTATTTAAGCTTTTATTACTAGTAACCTCTTCTTTTTTAGAAGTTTTACTTTCCGTTTTACTTTCAGTTTTATTTGATTTAGTTGCTTTTGATGTTTTAGTTACTTTTTTCTTAGGCCTTGCTTCAGATGTTTTCTTCGTTTGCTTCAAATCCTCATCTTTATTTGTTCCAACCTTAGACTTGACATTATCTGACTTAACTTCTTTTTTCATTTTTTAATTCTAAATATTAATAATTTTGTTTTCTAATTACAATCTATACTAATAAATTGTATTATTTAATAGTTACAGCAAATTTTCCCATCAAACTTTTCTCTTGAAAATTGATTATATATATATATACTCCAACAGAAAGATTTATTTTACTTGCTTCTAAACTTATTACTCTATTTTTTCCTTCTGCACTCACTTTAATTAATTCGTTATATACCCTTTGCATATCGCCGGAGTAAATATCTATATTCACTTCGTCGCCAAGCTTTGCTTCATTAGGAACTGGAAAATTTAAGTAGTTGTCGTTATTCAAATCAAATGGATTAGGATAAACATACCCAATAACTGACACCCTCTGAGGAAAATCATTTATACAAATATCCTTACTTTGAGAAACTTGTTTGTAATTATAAAATTTTTTTAATTCTGGAGTATATTCTATTTCTATAATTGCTTCATAGTCCTGTTCATCTTTATTATATGATGCAAGAACTAAGTCTAAAATATCCTCGTCAGAATTTGCTTTGTTTATGTCTTTGAAATATATGCGATGAGGGTAAACCGAATATTTATAATATGGCATAAATAAAGTCTCTTTACTTTTATTACTCATAGTCATTTTATAATCCTTGTCATTCAAATCAAACTCAGGCATTCGTTTTGCATCTGCAAAATATTGACCTTCGATTGTTCTTTCGCCAGTATAATAAAGCCAGTCTGATGCAAATTCACACCACTCTACATCTAATTCTGACTCATACTCAGAAAATAGCTCATCAAAAATTAACTTCAATGAAGGTTGTTCCTGTGCTATTTCCCATAATCTAATAATTGATTTATCACCATCGAATTTCTCATTTTCATAAATATATCTTATGAAAATACCAAATATATATTTATCATAAAACTCTCCGCCTATCATCGAAAACACTTCTGGAGAGTTATAAAACACTTTCATATAGTTTAAATAATCTGGCGACTCAGGAAATACTCTGTTTTCCATAAATACCGATGTTTGTTCCATCAATGTATGATAAGAGTTCGACCCAAAATCTTCTAAATACATAAACTGTGATGAGTGATTATATTCATGAGCTAAAGTAGCTTTTAAAGCATCTATTCCAAGAGTTGAATATGAACGTACTTTATTTCCTTCTAAATACGTACTGTCTTTTCCGCTATAATTATTATCAATAACAATATAAGAAGAACGACCTAAAAATTTCCCATCGTCATATAAATTTTGACTGTCTTCAGGCACCGTTATACCAAAAAATACATTATCCTCATTGCCTATTTCTTTTATATAAATATCATAAGAGTTATCGCCACCACGCCCATCATCTGACCTTGGTGCTTTGAAACCCATCTCTACGATTTCTATTTGGTAAATAATTTCCAAATAATATAATGTAGAATCTATATAATCAGGAATACTATTATTATTTTTATCTTTAATATCTACTGCATTTTCACCAATTATATCATAATGAACCTTGAAAATAGAATCCCTTGTGTAAGCGGATTTTTGCATTTCCTCACGTTCAGAATTAATTAAAAAATTTGATGTTGTTTTTCCATCGTTATTGTCAATATTAAAATGTAGTTTATCAGTTTCGTAATCTTGGTAATAGTGATTATAATGAATTGGCTTATTAGCCAGCATAGGGGAGACCCCAGCAAAAAATAAAATTAAAAATAGTCTGAACATTATTTGATGATTAATTTAAAAAACAATGAAATATTATCTAAACATTTCTTTTAGCATACCCCAAGTTCTTTTTACACTATTTACATTATGGACTAAAGGAGAAGTATTTTCAGAGAATGTACTCGTACCGTCTTTATTTATCAATTTTAGTCTATAATAGTAAACTTGGTCAGATAATAATTTGTTTTGTGCTTTTGGTGAGTGAGGATTTACAATAAAATGTGCTTCGGAGTCAATAAATTCATAAGCAAATGAACCATTTGGCTGCTTTTCCCCTATCTTCATAAATGAATTTTCATTATTTAAAGACCGTTGGATTTCAAATTGTTCAAGATTTGTCTCACTATTTACGTTCCATTTCAACGAAATATTATTTCCAGAAGAACGTGCTATAAGATTTCTGACTTCTATCGTTTTTGCAAATAAAACTACCGCAGTAAATAATATCAATGCTATACTAATAACTTTTTTTGACATAAAAATTTATTTTCTACTTAAACACATATTACAATTTAATAAACTATACGTATTAATGCTAAGTAAATTTTAAAATTGTTCATATATTTTAATTCCTAAGTAAACCATAATTAAACCAATTAATAGACTAATGACCGAGTATAAAATAAATTTCAAATACTCTCCATCAATTAAAAACTGATAATTTTCTAATGAAAATGTAGAAAATGTAGTAAATGAACCTAATAAACCTGTTATGATTAATAATCGTAATTCTAATCTATCTCCAGATATGTTGCTCAAATATGAAAACATTAAGCCTATGAAAAACGAACCAAGCATATTGACTATGAATGTAGAATAAAATAGTTTCTCTAATTCAAAATAATGCTTGATTATCAAATTTACTCCATGCCTAAGACATGCACCAATAAATGCTCCGAATCCTACTATTAAAAACTGCATAATCATCGACTTAACTCATTATCTATATTACTCAAAATTCTAAAAATGGATACATTAACATAAACTTAGTCTCTTGCCCAAACTCAATTGCTGGTGCTGGCCATTTCACATAATTTAAAGTTTGGACTAACCAATTAACGAAGGGATAATCAGTCTTTGGAATTAACTCAACAAGATTATAATCCAATGCCAATATATACTTCGGATTTCCATAATTATCTCCATCTAAACTTAGTTTCCCAAGTTTTGCTACATTCATATCACTAATACTTGGGTCATAAATATGTGTTAAGTTCCTAGTTGCATATCCAACACTTAGATTTAACCATTTAGGCCAATAGTCGTCTATGGACTTTGGCAATAAACCATGAACATTTATACTTATCCAATATGTTTGCGAGCTATAATCATCAACAAAAATATCCGACGGTATTCGCCTATTCTCACCGTGTAAATCAGCAGGTATATATGTATATTTAGGTATAAAATTTTGCAAACCATCTATATAATTTTGCCCTAAAAATAAACTCGCACCTGCGATATTCAAATAATAATCTGACATCGAAAAACCCCAGTTTTTACCATAACCGTCCATTATCTCTATATAAGTTTCGTACCCCAGTCCCATTAGTCCACCCCATAATCCAGCACTTTTAGGCGAAAATCCAACAGTAATTAATGACTCGGAAAATATATAAGACGCAATATATGCAGCATATAAATGACCTGCTTTATCTACATAATAAGCATAAGCACCGTCTTCCATAAACCTAAAATTCGTATTCTCCTTATATATAGTCGTAGCTTGTAAATAATGTTGCCCACCCAAAATAACTGTAAATGCTCCTCCCAATATCCATGCTTCCTTAGTTCTTATTTCAGTCTCTGCATTTGGCAACCTCCCCGTCATCGTATATCTTTTCGAATTAGAAAATAAAAAATCATCAATTACTTCACTATCTTTTCCAGCAGTAGTATCCTTTAATTTAAAATTGGTATTTAATGAATATAAATTCACATTACACATTGAAATTAATAAACTTACAATAAAAATATAAAGGAATTTTAGAGAAACTATGCTATTATATTTTTTTGGCATATATTTGGATATAGTAAGAAAGTTAAAAAGTGTAATAATTTTATAATCCAACTTATTAATAAATGGAAGAATTAGCAAGTATAATTAAAAATAAAAGAGAAAAACTCAACATTTCTATAGAAGAAGTTAGTGATGCCATTAAGGTAAGAAAGAACTTGCTTCATGCTATTGAAAATGCTGAGTTTGAGAAATTGCCTTCTGTTTATGGTAAATCTTTTATCAAAGAATATATTAATTTTCTGCGTATTCCAGAAGAAGAATATTCCGATTTGTTGAACGAATTTATTAAATTAGATAGTATTAAAACTAAAAAAGCTAATGCTGCTATATCAAATCCTAATCTTGGGAATTTGAATACCCAAAACAAAAGTTTGTTATCTATTTATTTTAATAATAATTATGTGAATTATTTAATTTATCTCGCATTAGGATTAGCCGTAATTGGTATTCTTTATTTTTCTATTTTTTACCACCCCGAATCAGAAGCAGAGCAAGAAATAATATCAAATGCAACAGATATTGATACTACTGTCATTAGCGACAATGATGAAAACAATCTATTTAATTTCTTCGACAAACAAGATAGTATTTCATTAGAAGTATTTGCTATTGATACCGCTTGGATTAAAATTGATATGGACGGAAAAATTGTTGATGAAGCTCTTATGGTACCTAATTCCAAGAGAATTTGGAAAGCTAAAGAATTTTTCAAAATCCATCAAGGGAATGTCGGAGCATTAAAAATCAAAAGAAATGGCAAGCTATTAGAACCATTCGGAAGCCCGGGCTCCGTTGCTAAAAATGTAAAAGTAACAAAAACTTCGGTTGAGAAAAATACGCCCTGGGATTGATTTTATCAATTATACTCTTTAAAGATAATTTTACTTCTTTTAAAATACAATATTAGTTTATTTTATTCGCAATAGTCTAATTAATTATTCATTTTTGCTACTTCAATCCTAATAAATTCTGGTAAATAGTTCGGCGTACAGCCCTTTGGTGCAACCTCATTACTATATAAACCGGTGTCTTCACCCAGTTTGATACATCTTTCTCTATATTTCGCCTCCCATTTACCTATTTGACCTGCCGTAAAGTTCATGGCCCATTGCACTTCCTCTTCTTCATTAAGTATTTCTGTTTCTATCGAATCCAAAAGTTTTTCTGTATTCGTGAAATCCGTCTTGCCCGTCCACCTTAACCGAGCTTGATAATACCAATATATTCTTCGCTTTATAACTGATTTACTTTTTTCCCAAGTTTCAATAAATTTAATCAATCTTTTATTTTTCAATAATTGATTTGCCATAAACCAATCTGTTAATTGATTTCTTTCATTATATTTATGTTCCTTTATATCATTGCTAATATAATCTACAAAATCTAAATCAACTTCTTTATTATCCATAATCAATATAGATAACTGACGAGCCATAAAATCTCCAGTTTTCCACAATTCTAAAGCTAATTTATGGTCTTTTTTTACATCTTTAGCAACTTTTCTTAAATCACCTAATTTACAGTCTTCTTTACTAATCTGCTTGTAAATATTTTCACATTTTGGTGAAAGTTTCATAAAAATTCTTTCTTTTTTATTCCGTGATTAATGAATATAATCTAATTATTTGATATATCTGTAAATATTTGCAAAAAATCAAAATAAAGTAATTTAATATATCAATGCAGACTACAACTAAAAGGCATAAAAAACACCCCCGCCTATTGCGAAACTAAATTCTTTTGGGTTTCGTTTTACATAATTTCCTTCTTGACCATTATAATTTGAGTAACTATTAGTTCCGAACCTTCCATAATAGCCACCTTCAATAACAAATGATATATTTAGCGTAACCTTAATCTCCATACCAATACCAACACCTACACTAATATAGCGCTCAATATCATAATCTATATCGTTCGAAGGTTCAATGTCATAATAATCATCTTCCGATTCGTGATAATCGAAATATGAACCCACAATAGCATATAGCCTAGTATCTTCTGTTTTCTTAATATTGTATTGTAAATCAGCACCATAGACAATTTTTAATTCATTTTCATCATATAATTCATCACTACCAATACTTCCATAAACAAAAAACTGAGTTCTTAAAGAAAAACCATTTTCAAACTGATACTGATAACTCAAACCATACCCAGAAATAAATGAACCATATAAACCTATTCTATTTTGCAACCATTCTGGTTTTTCACTTTTGGTTCTATTTTGATTGTGGCTTTTAGTAAGTATTGAATTCGCAGAATCCTGTGCATTAGCAAAAGAGATAACAACAAATAAAAATAAAAACACAAATATTTTTTTCATAAATCTAATCCTAAAAAAATTTATAACATTTTGTTTACTCGATAAAACTTAATCATAATTGCTTTCCTTTTTATTAATATACTAAATATTATTTGAAACAATGTACTACTTAAGTTTATATAAAAAAAATTAAACCTAAATATTTGTAAATTCTAACTCTTCTCTAAGCATCATTCTACTGCTCCTTTGTAGCAGTCGTAGTATGCTCATTAACTATTCTGCAGCTCTCTTAATATTTTCTCCTAACTCTTTCCTATTCGTCATTTGCAAAGCTCTAAGAAAATTTCTTAGAAACTGGTCACCAAACGACCTATATGATTTATGTTCTGGGTTTCTAAAAAAGGCACTAATCTCATGTTTACTTATCCTTAGTCCAACAGCGGTAAACAACCCAAGAATTTCATCTGATTTTAAGTTCAAGGCTATTTTTAGCTTCTTTAATATAATATTATTATTTAATCGCTTTTCTGCTTTTGGCAATATACCATCTTTTTTACCACGCTTCTCAATAATTAACCCATTAAGGAAATTTGCAAATATCTTATCGTTCATTTCAACTAATAATGGGTCATCGTCTTTCCTAAACCATCCTTCTAAATCTTTTTCTGTTGCTTCATACTCTACAAACCTAAAAATATCAATTATTTTCTTATCGTCATAGTCAAATAAATATCTTAATTGTCGTAAAATGTAGTTATTGGTCATAATTTCTATTATACATTTTTTAAATGATTGCATTGAATGTTAATTTTATACTCACAAATCTACTAAATCCTTTTGGATACCTCGTTAAACTTTTCTGTCATCGTTGGGTTGCCATGAGTTAATTTCTTAATAGTCAAATCATTAGCCTTGTTATTCGCCAAACGTAAATTATTTTCTGATGATAATAGTGAATCTTTGGTTTTTTCTAAGTGTTTAATTGTTTTATCTATCTCATCAATCGCAGTTTTAAATTTCCTACTCGCCAAATCATAATTCCTTGCGAACCCTTCTTTAAATGTATCAATTTTCTCTTCAAAATTAGTAATATCAATATTTTGGTTTTTCACTAATGCCAATTCAGATTTATATTTCAATGAATTCATAGCTGCATTTCGCAATAATGTAATTATCGGTATAAAAAACTGTGGTCTGACCACATACATTTTAGGATATTTATGAGAAACATCAACTATTCCTGTATTATATAAATCATTATCAATTTCGAGTAACGACACTAATACGGCATATTCACATTTTTTTTCTCTGCGGTCTTTATCAAGCTCTTTCAAAAAATCTTCATTTCTTTTTTTTGTAGCAGTCTCATCGTTTTCATTCTTCATTTCAAACATTATCGAAATGATTTCAGTTCCATTATCGTCTAATTCTCTATATAAATAATCCCCCTTGCTGCCTGATTTCGAATCATTATCTTTCTCAAAATAAGCATTTTGAAAACCTGTTGCTCTAAGTTTGTTAAACTCAATTTCACAATGTTGCTCCAGTGATTCTCCAACCATTTTAGTTGATAATTTGAGTTTCATATCTTTATATCGTTCGATTACTTCATCTTTAGTATTCAATTGGATTTCATACTTCTCAGTCAAAGATTTCTTTAACAATTCTTTTTCCATGTCTTTATTTTCTAATTCGTTGGAAAGTCTATCTCTTTCTTTTTCAATCTGTTTTGTTGCTTCCGAAATGGAAAGTTTTTTTTCGATTTCAGCTTTTTCCAATTTAGATTTCATTTCTGCGATTTCTAATTCCTTTTCTGCTAATCTTTCCGAGAGCAATTTATCATTCATTGCTTTTAGCTCTGCTATTTCACTTTCTTTACTCGCGAGACTATCTTGCAAGGTATGTTTGTAATTAGTTTCGGCTAATTTAAGAGCATCATGTTTTTCTTTTTCCATACTCTCCATTCTGTCGTTCATCTCTTTTTCAAATTGTTCATCACGAACCTGTTTTAGAATATCAGCAAATCCAGCTTCATCAACCTTAAACGTTTTTTTACAGTTTGGGCATATTATATCTTTCATTTCACTTCTTTTATTATTTATTAAAAAAATTATTTTACAATTATCCGCACATAATATTAATTAAAATGCAACACAATCTAACTATTCTATTCCATTTTTCCAAATTATTATAAACTCCTAAAAATATTTTATACAAAGCAACAAAAAAGTTTACAATATTTATACTCCAAGTTTGTTTAAAATAATATGTAACGAAAATGGTTTTATGTGTTTATTAAATTATAATTCTAATAAGCATAATATTAAAAGTCCACGCTAATTAAAAAAAAATTCATTTATCAAGTATTTATAATCCCTTATATTCTTTAAAAAACATTATATAAAATTAAATAATATTAATATAATTGAATATAATGTATATTTATTTACTTATTTTATAAAAATTATATTTTTAATTTGGTTCTATTTTAATTTTATTATAATTTAGCTTTTATGATACTTCAATGTACTAAAGGAAAATTATGAATTGTTTTAAAAGAGTCAGCTTTTTACTATTTATTAGTATTTTAAGTGCTAACTATACGCTATTATCTCAATCAAAAAAATTAAATGTAAATACAAAATCCATCAATAGCAAAGATGCAAGCTCGGAAATTGATGTTAACTTCTCACAGTCAGGTGAAATAGAATTTTCAATTGACAAATTATCTGCTAAGTCAGGTAAAATTTTAATATATAATATAATGGGTAAACAAATTTATAAGGAAAAATTTAAAAACAAGAAAAAGTTCTCTATCCCATTCAAGAAAAATAATGCTGGACTTTATATATTAAAAATAAAATCTGCTGGTGGCAACTTCACCAAAAAATTCCAAAAGGAAAAAGAAGAAAATAAAACCAATTAATTAAAAATATTTTAATAAATTCGTATTAGATACGTTGCTAAATAAAAATATTATTAATCAAGGAAAAACATGAAGCATCTAACTTGCCTATTATTTGTATTAGTTACTTTCGGAATTACAAATACACAATATTCTATTTCCAAAGAAGCTGTTGATATAGCTCTTCTACAAAAAAAACCATTAACCAATAGTTTAAGTGGGCTTATAGACTTACCAGATAAAAAAATAGATAAATATGTTGACTTTACTGATAGTCCATCATCTAATACTTTAAAAATTGATATATCAAAATTAAAAATAAAAACTGGTACCATAATTTTATTTAATCCACAATTAAAGTCTGTATTCAAGAAGAAATTTAAAAATAATAGCGTATTTAATTATAAATATAAAAAAATGAGGTCTGGCGCTTATTTATTAAAAATAAAAACTGAAGACGGCACTTTTTCTATGAAGTACGAACACAAAGCTAAAAAGAAATGATTCTTAATTATATACATAATTAACAAAACTCTATATAAAAAAGGATAATCATTACAAATTGACTATCCTTTTTTTTATTTCAGTGTTATCTCTTAATATGTGGATTTTAAACTTATTTTCTAACAATAAAATTCATATTCCTTATGCCCCAATTATTTTGTAATTGAAGTAAATAAGCTCCACTTGGTAATGAATTTGTACTAATATTTAATGTATAATTGTTCTTAGAGTAATATTGATTGCTAATCACTTTTAACTCATTTCCTTTCATATCAACTATACTCACTTTCAAACCAGAACTATCTGTGTAAAACTCTATTCTACCGTGACCATTCATTGGATTCGGATATATATTATTTATTCTTAAATGTTTATTTAGTTCAAATTCACTTACACTATCAGGTCCTTGTGCTATAAGAGGAATATGGTCAAATTTATGGAATAAAATTGATTCTAAATCCTGCTCATCTACTTCAAACCAATCTTTCAATACGCTCCAATAAATAGAACGGAAATCATGTTCATAAGGCAAATTATCCTGAACAGTTACTTGCTCATCTATAACAGGGTTTGCACCGAGTACAGCCGGATTAACTTTATTACCAAATAAGAATAAAGGAGCAGCTGAACCATGGTCTGTCCCATTTGAAGCATTTGAAACTATTCTTCTCCCAAATTCCGAATAAGTCATACCAATAACTCTATCTGCGTGACCAAGCAATTCCAAATCATCTTGAAATGCTTCAACAGCAGAAGATAATTGAGACAGCAATGTAGCATGAATACCAGTAAGACCATCATCAAAAACTTGACTTGCATGCGTATCAAATCCGCCAAGATTAACAACATATACTTGAGTTTTTAACCCACCATCTATCAATTTTGCTACTGATTTTAACTGTTCTGAAAGCCCAACAGCTCTGCCACCAGTTACAGGATACTTCGATGATAAATTCCTACCCTTTTCAGAAGCTGCACTAATTACATGAAAATAATCATTTGTTTGAGTCATCAATGTTCTGATAAATGATAGTTCATCTCCTGCATAAGTGTCAGGTGGTGTATCAGTACCACCAGTTAAAAAATCAGTAAAATCATCAATTTGTTGGACTGCCATACCCATACTATGTATAGGTCCCTGCAAAGCATTTGATGTTAAATAACCTACTGTAATTGATAATGGGTCAGAAAAATCTTGATTTGGATAAGTATCCGGAAATTCTGGATGCTGTAATGCTAAAAATCTCCCAAGCCAACCAGAACCCTCATAAACTTTTGCATCTGAGGCTGAATTCCAAATATCAGTTGAACGGAAATGTGATTGGTTTTGGAGTGGATATCCAACGTTTTGAACCATACAAAGTTTTTCATTGTCCCATAAATTCTTCATTCCTTTAAAAGAAGAATGAAAGCCTAAATCATCATTAATTTTAATTATCGAATTTTCTGGATGAATTACATCAGGTCTTACTTTTGTTAATGTGCTATATTGGTCTAATGGAATCAAAGTATTAAGTCCATCATTTCCACCAGCCAAATTTATCAATACTAAAACCCTCTCATTTACTGGAATTTTTCCTGCAAAATTCATCGGTGAGCCTTTTGCCGAATATCGTAAACCATTCATAAAAAATGGGATAGAAGCAACTGCACTCGTAGTTTTTATAAAATTACGTCTTTTCATTTCGTTTCTCCTAACTTAATTGATATTCTGCTAAAGATAAAGCAATGATGTATAAATTTGTTAATCTTGATTTTGCCGCATTTTTTAAGTTTTCATTACTTGGGTCATTTTTATACCCTGTCCAAATCCCCGCCCAAACATAATCTTCTTCGCCCAATGGCACTATTGCTAATTTTAGATAGTCCAGTTGTTTTTGTGTTAGCTCTACCGGAAATAAATACTCAGAAACTTCTTTAACTAATTTATCAGCATCAGACGGATCAGAATAAATCTCTACATGTTGAAGCAACTCTGGCAATAATGCAATTTTATTATCACCAATTTTCATTTGCAATTTTTCTATTGCAAAACCAACAGCAAACTGAAATCTATAAGGCAATGTTACAGAGTTCAACCAAAGACGGTTAAATGATGGAATCTGATAATATGGTGTCCAGCCAGCAACACCAGGAGGGTCTAAAATATACATCTGTAAAATAAACCCAAATTCTGCACCTAAGTTTCTTGCTAAATTATATGCCAATACCTTCTTAGCCAAAGATTCTTCAGCTTCTGCAAACTGCTTAACATCAAACTGCTTATACATACCATATATATAATCAATTGGGTTTTTTATCATACAACCGATTATATTCTTATCATAAAAATGCTGGGACTTTAATAAGGCTTCTAATACAGGCTTTAATTGATAATTATTCGTTCTGAATATATTTGCCATAGGCTCTATCATATTTTTTTCAACAGTCAAATCAATTTTATTATGGACAAACCATCTATATAGTTTTCTACAAATAAATTTTGCTGTTTCTTCTTGGTCGAATATCATTTGTATCAAATCTTTGTATTCTTCTGCTCCATTTGCTGCTATTTCTCTATTTCCAAATGCTGAAGAGAATTTCTTCACTCCGCCAGTGTGTCCACCTACTCTAAATTTGACCTCAAACTCATTGTCATCACGTAAGGTAAAATACCAACCAGTAAGAACTTTCGCAGCTTCTTGGATATCATCTTCCGTGTAATTCGTGTAATTTCCTTCTTCTATTAGTGGTCCTTTTCCAATAGTAAACAGTTCCATTAATTCTCTCGCATAATTCTCATTTGGTGCTCTATTAGAATTTTGGTTACCATTGAGAAAAGCTAACATAGCAGGGTCAATTGTAATCTTCTCTGTTAATTCCTGGAAATTACCCAGTGCATACTCCCGCTCTAATTGATTTTGCCAATATGCAAAATGTGGCTCTCTATAGACCTCAGTTTCAGTTGAAAAATGATTATGTAAAAACAATGTCATTTTTTCTCTTATTGATATACCTTGATTAAGCATTAACAATGACCACCAAGAGCGAACACTATTTATTCTCTGATTCCTAACATTTGGTTCTTTCGTGTCGTCTATTACTCCAACCCAAGTATCGCCTACTTTAGCAGGGTCTTGGTCATTTATATTGATAGGAGGAGGTGGCAACTCTGAGTCAGCTAATAGTAAACTTACAATTTCATCTAAAGATTTATCTGAAACAATATCAAATTGTCCTTTGTTAAAGCCAAACAGTGTCTTTCTTAGCAAATGTGTTATTTGAGTAGGTGTCCATTCGCCCGCATATTCTTCTAATCCAGACTTCACATCGAAACTATGTGTTTGGAATAGAGTATCGTAGTTTTTAGATTCAAATTTTGGAATAATCTCCGCAATCGAACCAGAAAGAAAGTCTCTACGTTCCATATTTGTTCCTATTTAATTTTCAAATTGTTTCAAATATTTTCTTTAATTTTTATAATAATTTATTAAACTGACATTAATAATTTCATAAGGTTTAACTTTTATTAATAAATTATAATTACTATTTTGACATTTCATTTAGATAAAAGTAACAAAAAACTCACAATAAAAAAACTGCAACAAAAAAAAACTTTCTTCGTATAGTCCTAAATCAAAAAAAATAAGGTTATTTAATGCACATTGTTAACTCTTTTGTCTTATTAGTAGTATCAATATTTATTATTTCATTATCTCCAGATAATCTATTATCTCAATTTTCAGAATCTACAATCATAAACAGAAATCAGACTTACGAATCTCTTAGCCTTGAAGAGTGTTTGTCTATAGCCGAAAAAAATAATTTTGATATTTCAATCTCAAATTACCAAATGCAAAGTGCCGGTGCTGAAGTAACTAATGCCTTTGGCAATTACCTTCCTAGTGTGAGCTTTAATGCCAGCTATAATCGTGCTGGAAGAGATGTATATAATCCAATTAACGGTGCCTATGCCGGATATTATACAAATGATAGTTATTCGATGTCAGCAGGCGGTAGATTAAATATATTTGATGGTTTTAGAAGAGAATACATCTACCAAAGTGCTACAAATAATTACGACGCTTCTGTATTAACTAAAGAACAAACCATTGCAGACGTTAGGCTAAATGTATATAAACTCTACATAGCCATAATATATAACTACCAATCAATTAAAATCCAACAAGAAAATTTAGAACAAGGAAAAACTGAATTAGAAAGAATCAAAGCTCTACACGAAGCAGGTTCTATACCAATTGGAGACCTTTATGCTCAAGAATCTGATTTAGGAAACAAAGAAATTAACTTGATTAATTCGCATAAACAACTCGCAATTTCAAAAGCAAATTTATTAAATCATATTGGATTCAACCCAAATATGGATGTTGAGTTTTTAGAATCAAGTCTGCCAATAGATATTCGCGAAGATGATATCAAGAAATTTAATTCTAAAATTTCTGCATTTAGAATACAAATGACTAAAGCACTTAATAACAGAGCAGATTATGAAGCATCACAATTAAATATTAACTCTACTGAAAATTCAGTAGATATTGCAAAATCTGGTTATTATCCAACCTTAAGTGCCAGTGCCGGTTGGAACTTCCAAAATGAAGAGTTTCAAAATATTAGTGATTTTGACGCAACTAGTTTTGGTTTTACTTTCTCTTTACCAATATTCCAAAACTTCACAGTCCATAACAACGTTGAAAGAGCTAAACTATCTCACCAACAATCAATAGTGAGACATGAAAGATTAAAACAAACAATTCTAACGAACTTAAATACATTATTTTTGAGCTTAGATGCCTATGAAAGACAAATCATTGTTAGTACTAAAGCAGTAAAGTCAGCAGAACAAAACTATAATAGTGCTAAATCCAGATTTGAGATTGGTGCAGCATCTATTACAGATCTTATTCAAGCCAATACAGCATACTTAACTGCAAAGATAAATAAGATAAACTCTATTTATTCTTATATCCAAACACAAAAAGAAATCCTTCATGGTGTGGGAGAATTAGATTAAATTTGAGAGATACTCTTATAATATTTATCAATAAAAAAAAGGGAAATATATGAACGATGTTACAAATATGCCTCCAGAAGGAACACCAGAATATGATGAAATGATGAAAGTTCATTATGGAGATAATTACGAATTTGGTTTCCGAGTAGGATTTGGTAAAAGGTTATTAGCACATATAATTGACTTTATAATCCTTGCCATTGTTGGTTCTATCGTTATGGCAATGATGGGTTATATAGATATCCTTTCCAATTTTGTAAACGAATTTATGGCTACTCAAGATTTCTCAGTCTTTGAGGACATGGAAACAGCATTAGATGGTTTTACGCCAGTATCTATATTAATATACTTTCTTTATTATTCATTAGAAATATTTATGGGTGCTTCCGTTGGCAAACTACTATTAGGCTTAAAAATCGGAAATGAAGACAGAACCGAAGCAACCACAAATCCCCTTTTTAAAAGATATATAATCAAACACTCAGATAGAGTATTTACTTTATTAGGTATCATAACAACAGTTTTTATATTTAATCTATTCAGCTCATTATTAGTATTAACCCTCGTCGTTGGATTTTTCTTTACTTTATCATTAAAAAGACAAGCTTTCCACGATAGCTTATCAAAAACAGCTGTATTTCATAAAAACAATTTCAAACAAGCATAAAATTGGATTAAAAAAATGACTTTTAATAATCATTCTTTAAAATTTTCTTTCACAACGATTTTACTTTCGGCACTACTTTTTGTTTTACTTTCTTGTAGCAAGCAAGATGGTTTTGAAGTCAAAACTCAAAAAGTTTCTAAAAGGACAATTGTTCAGACGGTTTCAGCCATTGGTAGTATCGAACCCGAAACCAATGTGAAAATTTCATCAGAAACAAGCGGTGAACTTATCTATTTAGGAGTAAAAGAAGGGGATACTGTAAGGAAAAATCAAGTATTAGCTAGAATAAAACCAGATATTATTAAAACTCAGCTCGAACAATCCCAAGCATCAGTTGAAGCTGCTAAGATGGATATAGAGATGAATAAATCTCAATTAGAAAATGCAAAAATTACTTTTGACAGAACCGCAGAATTATTTAAAAAAGAATTTGTTTCCAAATCAGAATTCGACCAAGCTAAAGCATCTTTTGACCAAGCAGGAGCAAGACACATCGCTTCGATTGCTAACCACAAAAGAGCCTTGGCATCTATGAAGCAAATTCAACGTTCTGCCGATAGAACAACAATATTATCTCCCCTAGACGGTATTGTAACTTCACTAATGGTCGAAATCGGCGAAAAAATTCAAGGTGCAACCCAGTTCCAAGGGACAAATATGATGAACGTAGCTGACCTAAGCGTTATCAACGCTGTTGTCCAAGTTGATGAAAATGATATAATCGAAGTCAAAATGGGGGACACAGCAAGAGTTGAACTCGATGCTTTCCCTAATAAAAAGTTTGATGCTTATGTTATTGAAATAGGTCATTCTGCAAGAGTAAATAATGCAGGCAGCCAAAATCAAATTACAAATTTTGATGTAAAGTTAAGACTATTAGAAACAGACCCACGTATTCGCTCTGGTATGACCTGCTCAGTTGATATCGAAACCAAAATTGCAAGCGATGTTATTGCAGTACCACTTCAATCTGTAACTGTACGGGCGAATAAAGAAAGAAAAATCATAAAAAAACAAGAAGATAAAAACGATAAAAAAAATAATAGACCCCAAACTGTTGTTTTTGTCAAAAAAGGAAATACCGCTGTTAAAAAAGATGTAGAACTTGGCATAAGTGATGGTGGATTTATTGAAATAACTAAAGGTGTTGAAATAGGCGAAGATGTCATAAGTGGACCATATAAAGCAGTTAGTAAAGAACTTTATGACAACGCAGTACTAATTAATAAGACAGGTGAAAAAGCTAATAAAGGGAAATCAGACAATGAGTGAAAAAGTAATTGAGATAGAGCATATTTCAAAAATATATATCATGGGTAATCAAGAAGTAAAAGCCCTTAGAGATGTATCTTTAGATATTAAAAAAAATGAATATGTTGCATTGATGGGACCCTCAGGCTCCGGAAAATCAACCTTAATGAATATTTTGGGATGTCTTGATACTCCTACTAACGGAAAATACGACTTCAAAGGTAATGATGTTAGCTCAATGTCGGATAATGAACTAGCAGAAATTAGAAATAGTGAAATAGGTTTTGTGTTTCAAACATTCAATCTTTTAGCACGCTCAAACGCTCTAAAAAACGTTGAACTGCCATTAATTTACTCCGGAATTAGTAAAACTAAAAGAAGAGAAATGGCAAAAGCAAAACTAATCGAAGTAGGTTTGGGAGACAGGATGGACCACAAGCCAAATGAATTATCTGGTGGACAAAGACAAAGAGTAGCAGTTGCAAGAGCCTTAGCAACAGACCCCGCAATTATTTTGGCTGATGAACCAACTGGTAATCTCGACACAAAAACAGGTGAAGAGATTATGCAATTGTTTGGCGACCTATGGAAAAGAGGTCATACTATTATATTAGTAACTCACGAAGAAGAAATTGCTCAGCATGCCCACCGCATTATCAGACTTAGAGATGGACTAATTGAAAGCGATGAAATCAATCCTAATCCAGTTTATTGATTATTATTTAATATATCATTTCTATTTATCCTTAATCTTACTTAACTCAACACGAAAATCCAACTAAATGTTTTTAAAATACTCCGAAATAATAGAAACGATTAGAATAGCATTCGAAGCTATATTATCCAATTTCTTAAAGTCTTTTCTTGCTTCATTAGGAGTTATGATTGGCATTTCCGTTGTTATCTTAATGGGGTGGATTTTAACAGGATTAGACCAAGTTGTTGATAAAACTTTTGATGTTATTGGTAGAGATATGCTCTATGTTAATAAATTTGATTGGACCGGACAAAAAGATTGGAAATTGATGAGGAACAGGAAAGACATTACCCTAGAAAATGCTGCCCAACTCAAAGAACAATTAGAAGAAGCAGAAAGAGTTATTCCTAATCTCGATAACTGGGGTGCATCGCTAAAATTTAAAAATGAAACTTTTGATGGTGTCTCTATTGTTGGCTCAACTTACGAAAATGTTTACACTCCAGCAGGTGAATTAGTCGAAGGACGATATTATAATGAATTTGAGGGGGAGACTGCAGCCCAGGTAATTGTACTTGGTTTTAACGTTAATAAAAATATATTTCCAAAAGGTGATGGCATAGGAAAAACTGTAAAAATTCAAGGACGACCGTTCAAGGTAATAGGAGTAGTAAAAAAACGCGGCATATTGTTCATGGATTTTATTGACAACCAAGCATTTATCCCCATAAAAGCATTCATCAAAATTTATGGAAAAAGATACCGCTCTGTTTCAATAGGAGTCAAAGCTGGAAGCGAAGAAAAATTAGATGTAGTCAGAGATGAAATCATTGGCAGAATGAGGTCTATAAGAAACATCAGACCAAACAGAATAAACGACTTTGAAATAAACGAAACCAAATCATTTGAAAAACAAATCGAATCTATTCGTAAATGGGTATGGATAATTGGTATTGTTCTAACTACGATTGCATTTGTAGTAGGAATAATTGGAATAATGAATATTATGTTTGTCTCCGTAACAGAACGAACTAAGGAAATAGGAATAAGAAAAGCACTTGGTGCGAAACGCCGTTCCATTGTAACACAATTTATAATAGAATCATCAACATTATGTTTTGCCGGCACTTTAGTTTCATTCATATTTTGTATGGCTATAATCATGATTGTTACTTACTTAGTCATACCATTTGCATTTCCCGATTTGACATTTATTAGCCCTTTCTTAAAAGTTGAATTTGTAATCATCACATTAACCGTATCAATCGTCGTCGGAGTTTTTGCAGGATTAATTCCGGCATATAGAGCCTCAAGATTAGATCCAGTGGAGGCATTAAGAAGCGAATGAATTTTTTTGAACCAATTTCCTTAGCCCTAAATTCTATAAAAGAAAATAAACTAAGAGCTTTTCTTACTTTAGTAGGAGTTGCTATAGGCGTATTGGCAATTTTAGGTTTTAAAATAATTGCATTTTCTTCTAAAATTTTAATCACCGAAGAAATGAATGAATTAGGAGAAAATTCTTTTGTTATCAACAGAATGCCAAATCTTGGTATGGGTGGACCAGGAGCATGGAGAAAGTACCGCGATAGACCAGTAATAAAAGCAAAATACTTAAAAGAATTAAAAGAAAAAATGACAAATACAGATTTGATTAGTGCTAATATCAAATCAAGTGGAATGACTATCAAATCACCAAACTTCACATCAGACCCAAATGTAGAATTAATAGGTACAGACGAGAAGTATTTCAATATTTCCAAATTAGGAATAAAAAAGGGGGGACCTTTCACCGGCGATGATATAAAATTTAAACGCCACGTTGCAATAATCGGACTCGATGTTCAAAAACGAATTTTTCCTTTTTCTGACCCAATCGGACAAAAAATAAAAATTAAAAATCAATCATACTTAGTTATTGGAATATTAGAAGAAAGAGGTGCTATGCTTGGACAAAGCCTCGATAATAAAATACTAATCCCACTCCTTAATTATGTAGATTATCATCAAGATTTTTGGTGGCGTTCACTCGAAATAATGGTAAGTTCATACGATAGAGAAACCTTCGAAGATGTACTGGAAGAAACAAGAGGTGCTATGCGTTCTATATACGGTTTAAAACCTTGGGACGAAGATAAATTTGAATTAGTTACCAACGAATCTGTCAAAGAACAATTTGCACCTATGGAATTTTTCTTTGATATGTTTGCGATTGTCATTGGCGGTCTTTCACTCGTAGTTGCAGGAATTGGAATATTAAATATAATGCTGATTACAATCAAAGAAAGAACAAGAGAAATTGGCATTAGAAAAGCAGTAGGTGCAAAAAGTAGATGGATTTTAATACAATTTCTCATTGAAACAATGACTATTACATTCACCGGCTGGTTATTTGGATTCTTAGTAACAGTAGGAATATTTAAAGGCGTAGAAGCTATTGGTTATTTGAATTATTTTGACTATTTTAAAGACAATAAAATAGTAGAAAATCTATCAAATGTTCATTTCTACATTCCATTTGATTGGGTTTTTTACAGCCTCCTCGCTTGCTTATTTTTTGGTATTGCCTTCGGAATGTTCCCTGCTTATAAAGCTGCTAAATTAGACCCAATAGAATCATTAAGATATGAATAGGATTAAACAAGTAAGATGAAATCAGTAAAAGATAAAAAAAAACTTATAAGCTAATTCTTATAAGTTTTTTTGTTTTAATCAAATTCTTTGGAATACTAAAGTTTATTTCCTACCTTCTCGCCTTTTGAAAAATTGTTGCAACGGTGCAATATAAGACTCATCAGTGCTTATACTTATCAAATCAATCTTATTTTTTAACAATGTTTGCTCTAATTCAACTTGCGATTCAGTCCACCATTTTTTAAACTCTTCCCTAAACTTTTTGCTCGAAGTATCCACCCATTTAAACTTACCTGTTTCAAAATCTTTGAGCTGAACCAACCCAAGATTAGGTACTTCTGTCTCAGATTTATCATAAACTTTAATTGCAACTGTATCATGCTTTCTTGAAGCAATTTTTAATGATTGTTCAAAGTTATCATCTATAAAATCAGATAATATAAATGCAATTGAACGTTTCTTAACAACATTACTAAAATATCTAACCGCACTATCAATATTAGTTTTTTTACTCTTTGCCTTAAATTCTATTAGCTCTCTAATTATCCTTAATACATGGCTCTTGCCTTTTTTCGGTGGAATAAACTTCTCTATCTGGTCCGAAAATAGAATTAATCCAACCTTATCATTATTCTGCATAGCCGAAAAAGCAATTACAGCACATAATTCTGTTATCAATTCCCTTTTAAAAAGTGTCTGTGTTCCAAAATTCTCAGAGCCTGAAATATCAACTATTAGCATTACTGTAAGCTCTCTTTCCTCCTCAAATACTTTTATATGAGGAGTACCTGAGCGTGCCGTAACATTCCAATCGATTGTACGAATTTCATCTCCTGGAAAATATTCCCTAACTTCACTAAAAGCCATGCCTCTACCCTTAAAAGCAGAGTGATATTCACCACTAAACAATTGCTTTGATAGACCCCTGGTTTTGATTTCTATCTTTCTTACTTTTTTTATTAATTCGCTAGTTTCCACTTCTATAATATATCTATTTTTATGGAACTTGAACGGTATTTAGTATCTCTGTAACTATATCCTCGCTCGTAATATTCTCAGCTTCTGCTTCATAAGTAATCCCTATTCTATGACGCATTATATCCATACAAACTGCTCTCACATCTTCTGGTACAACATATCCACGTCTCTTCATAAATGCAAATGCCTTTGCTGCTTTTGCTAAGTTTATAGTAGCACGTGGAGAACCACCAAACGAAATCAAATCTTTTAACTTTGGTAAGTTATATTCTTCTGGTGTACGAGAAGCAAATATTATATCAAGAATATACTGCTCTATTTTCTCATCTAAGTAAACTTCTTTTACAATATCTCTTGCTCTAATTATATCATCTGGTTTAAGTATTTTAGATACAACTGGAAATGTTTTTGCTAAGTTTAAACGTAATACTTCTCTTTCTTCTTCTTTCTTAGGATATTTAATTACTAACTTCAACATAAACCTATCCACTTGTGCTTCAGGCAATGGGTAAGTACCCTCTTGTTCAATTGGGTTTTGCGTAGCCATTACTAAAAACGGTTTTGGCAACGGATAAGATGTTTGTCCAATTGTTACTTGTTTTTCCTGCATAGCTTCCAATAATGCTGATTGAACTTTTGCAGGTGCTCTATTTATCTCATCTGCAAGTACAAAATTTGCAAATATTGGACCCTTTTTAACTTTAAATTGCTCTGCCCCTTGGCTGTAAATCATAGTTCCAATAAGGTCAGCAGGAAGCAAATCAGGAGTAAACTGAATCCTACTAAATTTTGCATCAATTGATTCTGATAATGTATTTATTGCAAGAGTCTTTGCCAATCCCGGCAACCCTTCTAATAATATATGTCCATCTGAAAGAAGACCAATCAATAGCCTTTCTATCATGTACTTTTGTCCAACTATTACTTTACCAATCTCCATATTAAGCATATCTACAAATGCAGACTCTTGCTGGATTTTATCATTAAGTACTTTTATATCTACCATTTTGATATTTTCTGTTTATTTTTATACAAAAATTCTTTGCTTTATTACGAATCAAAATTAAAATAGTTTTATTTATTTTATAAAAAATCAATAGCGTCCTAAATAAAAAAAATGATAGAGAGAAATCATTTAACTCTAATTAAATTAGAGGACAAACAAAAAGAAGGCTCTCTATCATGACAAATATAACATTATTTGGTCAAATAATAACAAAACTTGACCGCAATATCT